>PPYE01072343.1_pt1 | contig 18517 bp, 19 predicted proteins | sample 1559881 | NCBI WGS metagenome assembly PPYE01 (sample SAMN08240022, study PRJNA423297) | Human gut metagenome, whole genome shotgun sequencing project. | reverse complement strand
TGTTTTATTGCACAAAGATAAACATGAAAACGATAAAAACAATAAGTAAACATTATGATTTTTGATAAAAACAAATGTTAAACATTATATTTTATTTGGAAGAAACAAATGATATACATTATGGAATTAAGAGTTAAAGACATTTGCAAGGAGAAAGGTATTTTGTTTAAGGAGCTAGCAGAAAAGCTAAATGTTTCAGACATCGGCCTAAGAGCCTCCTTAAAAGGTAATCCAACGGTAGGGACCTTAGAAAAAATAGCAGAAGCTCTAGGCGTGCCGTTTACAGAACTATTTGAGCAACCAAAGAGTGATACTGCTTCCCTCACCTGTCCCCATTGTGGTAAATCTATTGAGATTGGTATCAAATAATCCTAGTCCGATATCGGTATATATATGCTCAAGCTTTTAAAATAGAAACATAAGCGAATATTAGAGATAATGATTACTTTTTGAAAACCAATAAAATAAGGATACTATGAGAAAAAGAATATCAGTATACTTCAGACTATTTAATATTAAATTTAAAAAGCATCTAGGTTTATGGTGGCTATTAGCTATTTGTTTTTTGCTATTTGACTTAATGCTATTTATTAGCCGTTACTTTGCAGATAAGCCAAATGAATTTGGAGATAGTGCAGGTGCTGTAAATGGCTTGTTTTCCGCATTTGCTTTTGCCGGAGTAGTCTATGCTATCTTTTTGCAAAAGAATGAACTCGAATTACAGCGTGAAGAACTAATTCAAACTCGTGAAGAACTGAAGGGTCAAAAGCATGAGTTTGAGCAACAAAATGAAACACTGAAAAGACAGAGATTTGAAAACACTTTTTTTAATATGCTCCAATTACAGCAGGAAATTACAACGAGCTTATATTATAAATGTCCAGATGGAGCTGATCCTTTTGAAGCCTCAGGACGTCAGGTCTTTCAATCGTTTTATTGCCACAAGAAATATTTTGACCAAATGGAATCTTGGGGATTACAGCAATTGATACATAATCATGGCGTACAATATTATAAAGACTCAACTGACATTCATGTTTTTGATCACTATTTTCGCCATTTATATAGAATCGTAAAATATGTTGATACTACAAATCTTATTCCTAATAAAGATAAATATGATTATATTTGTATAATTAGGGCAACATTGTCACCTTATGAATTATTGATGATTTTTTATAATTGCCTATCACCTGCTGGCATAGATAAATTTAAACCGTTAATTGAAAAATATGCTTTACTAAAGAATTTACGCTTTGACCTATTAGCTAAACCGGAACATAAAACTTTATATAATAATTCTGCCTACGAAAAAACTCCACCACAAGAAAACTAACAATTTTACTTAATCAAAACCAGTAACATCTTAAACAAAACCTTTAGTAACCATAATATCCCTATGAACGATAAAGCAGAATACACAGTACTTGACGATCGGCACGAGACATACAGTATATACACATCTTCATGTACTGATTGCCAGTACTTCAATAACGGGAAGTATATTTGTACAATCTACCCGGCTGGCATCCCGTTTGACATTCTGGAAGGTGAGAAGGAATGCAAAAGTAAAAGCTCCATCAAAAAGCGCAACTCATTTTAATGCGTTTTTAAGCCCCGATAATATTTGAAATGAGCATTTGTATATCTAGAGAGGATAAGATTGAATCAGCTCCAAATTGCGCCTATTAGCAAGCATTTGATTAACTTATTTAGATATGGGGTCGTGATTCACGAGGTCACAACGATACTTATAGTCTCTTTTTAGTAGTGTCGGGAAAGTCGGTTTTTAATCCTACAATGATATAGCTATATTGGCTGGCTGATTGGTAGTCTTATCTACAGCATTCATTACGGTGGTTCTGGTAATGATGATGCGTTGAGGCTCAATAATTCCCAGTTCCCCGGGAACGACTGCCGGTGGATCCTGATAGTTATACACGTTATTCTTCCAGCCTTACCGTAATATTATCCTTTTTCAACATATCACCTGCCCTCGGTATTACCGATGTTAGCTTTTCATCTGCAGTATTTATTACAGTGGTTCTAACAGTAGCTGGTACATTGAGACTCGATACTTGTCAGCCCCCGGGAGCGACCCACCGGGATCCTGATATTCATTGATACGTTTTTCTTCTAACCACCCCCTAATCACCCCCTTGTTTTGTGCTTTACCCGGCCGTAACATTGCCGTATTGTTTCTATGGGTGCCGTAAAGTAGCCGTATTTGGATAGGTTTCATCACGCTATGATTTCTCTCGCGCGTTTTATGGACTGAAGAAATTCCGGTAAGCATAGGGAATGAAATAGCGTGCTGCCTCTGAAACAATCTGCTATTCATCTTGATAGCATTTGCCTAGGTCATCGCTGAATTTCTTTGCAAGGTGATGTTACTTACCTTTTTACTTTCCATTTAGCTTACTACATGAAAGAAAACCGGGAACATTCTGGATTATTCCAGAATATTCCCGATCATTCTTGATCATTCTTGATACATTAAACGGCTATTCCATAACATAAGATACCCAACTCTAGCTTCAACAGTAAAATTAAAATGGCTTATTTTATTGGACTAGCCTGTTAGGTTCTTTTCATCTCCCTTTCTTTTTACCTGTTTTTTGGGCGTAGACATATCTTTCATAATCCTGTTCTGCCGGAATAACCGTTCCGGCTTCTCCTATGTCAAAAAGATTAATAAGGCAACTTATATTAGCTGTCAGATCTTCTTTAGCCAACGTATAAAAATCATTTAGAGCTTTGGCTGCTGCTTTATGAGCATCGTACAACTCTAGTCCCTTTGTACTAGTTACATAGACGCGTGACATATCTTTCAGTTCTTCCATCGATTCGTCAGGAACAAAAAACTTTCCTGTCTCATCAATGGATATATAGTATTTCAGATATTCACTGCCACTCTCTGAAAACTCCTGTAGTTTATTTCCTAGAGTCCCCAGTGAGCTTTTAATTTGTTTCTGTATCACCTGGTCCAACATTGCATTATCATTAAGTTCGGTCATCTCTTTTGCCAATTCCGATCTTAGAATACGCCAATCATCAAACAGTAGGCTTTTTAATCGGGAGCTGGTTAGTGCTCCAATACTTAATTCCTCAAAAGCCTTTTTTACAATCTCCAACTGAGGAACAACACTACGCTCTATCTCTCTCAATTTAGCATTTATTTCTACTATATCCTCTGAAATCAAAACCTGTTCTTTCATCATTTTAATATTTAATCGTTATTTACTCAAGTGCATTAATCTTCTATCTCGTCTAATTCTAAATTAGCTATACCTACCCGATGGTGATTAGTCCTACTGTCGGTCACTCCAATGTCTGCAACACCTACGGTTCCGTAATCGTCACCGTCCATTAGCTTACGATAGTCTTCCTCACTCAACGGATCATCCACTCCGCTAGTGCGTTTCATAAACTCTTGTGCTTCCTGTTCTTCCAGGAAATCTTCATCTTCCATAAAATCAATGTTTTTTATACGGTTTAAAAGCCTCTTATCTATTTTCTCTATGAATTGGCGTGAGGCTTCACTAATACGCCTTTCCATAGTTTTGGTAATATCTTTAGCTTGTACAACGGGCTTACCCATACCACAAGCGCATATTATACGTTGAATAACGGTACGTGTGTAGTTATAGCTGCTATACAGGTTCTTTAATGAATCAATCTTTGGCCAGTCGATAAACTTTCTATCCTGAAAGAAATGATATTCAAATACGGCTCGATCAAACTCTGACAGTTCCAAACGATCAAAAATGAAACGTATCACTCGCATGCGCCACAAGGTTACCCCGGTGCGGTCTATACTATCGTCTAGTTCATCTATGATATTTAGTCTTGTATAATCAGTGTTTACATCTACAGGCAAAGGCTTATTCTTACTCCTATATGGCGCTGTCGCTGAAGTGGCGTTTAACTTTATCATCTTTAGTACAAAGAAATCAAGCTCAGTATAGCCATTCTTTTTTGCTTTAAGAAGCTTCTCCATATCCTGTTGAGGCTTGGTAAGTAGCATAATCATCACCTCATTCAATAGGTCTGTAGCCTCATCCTCTATACCGGCAAGGCCACAATGATATGAAGCATAATCCAACCATCTTTCATAGCGTTTTGTGACATAATTTTCTATTTCAGTCATAAAGATAGGATTGAATGATTATTTGAAAATCTGCTTTTGCTCGTTCATCTCCAGTATTGCAAATTCAATTCGCGGGTGATACTTGTCTATATGCTTCTCAGCTTCGATTTGAAAGCAAAGGTTATCATCTGTTATTGCGTTTGCAGATTGAAGGCAGTCCAAGAGCGTTTTTAAGCTATTATCCAAATCGAAGCGAGTGGAACTATGCCAGACCTTAACAAACAGACGGAAACGGCTTGAAATACGCTTGTTCTTGTATATGCTGCATTGGGCAATAAAAGAGCATTCGTACTCTCTTATCTTTTCGTCTTTGATAATACGTTTCCTTGCACCTTTGCCCGGAACACTCATGTAGTGATTTGCTTTGGCGACTATCTGACCGTATATGGTTTCTATGATCATAGCTCAAATATTGTAAGTGATTTGATTTGAAACTCCGATCTCTTTGGCATAAGCCATAATTTCGCCTACAGTCATTCCCTTTTGTGTTTGGCGTTCCTGAAGAAGTACGTCAGCGACATCCCAATTATTCGGTAAGTCTTCACATGTTCGGCTCATAGTTGCATTTATGCCTTTACTTCGTAATATTGCCGCTTTTTCTTCCCATTTTGGCAACATCCCAGCATCAGGATATAAGACTACCCTTTTACCGGATAATGGTTTAAAAACGGTTGATTCTGTCCATTTACAACCATTACAACCGCCTGTTGCTATCCAAATAATATCCGGCATCAAAATAGAGCATATAAGGGCACTCTTCTCACTTTCAACAATGCCCACACGAGAAGCATCTTTAATCAGGTGACAGCCGAAAAAAGTTTGCTGCAGGTTGGCTTCATAGTTCCCGAGAAGTGTTTTCCCGGCAAACCAAATCTTATCCATCGGCCGGGTATCAGGTATGTACTTTTGAGCCTTGTCGCTCCATAACTCGGCCGAGTCTTGTTTCTTCATTCGCTTTCCGCTGACAGGATTGTATGCCATTACTTTCAGTTGGCGCAAATTGCCTTTTTCGTCGATCTGTGGGAAAGTAGTTGCTAAACCGTCGTTATTCTTCCAATGTCGGGACGTTCCCACACAATAAGTATCAAACACATGGTTTGCTTCAGCTTCTCCAAACTCTTTAGCCATGAACCGGAATAGATTGTTTTCGCTCCGGTGTGTATCTACTCCTAATAGTGTCGATGGCAAATAATTTATAGGGACCACCTTAAGCGGTTTCGGTTGTTTCCATGTGGAGATGTCGGCCCGGTCATTGGTTGGGTGTTCCTTGAAATACTCTGCCGGTGTCAGGTGGTAGCCGCAACGTTCGCGGTTGCAACGACCGCATGATTCATCAATGGGAACATTTCTTTCATCAACATAAAGGGTAAATTCCTTCTTGTGTCCACACTGTGGGCAGGTGTGCCGGGTACTCATTCCGGCGTATTTTTGGAGATGATATTTAGCTTCATTCATATATCAAAATTCATATAGTTTTATTGTACCGTACTACTACCGTATTTTTACCGTATAATCACCGCACACCGCACTAACCGTATTTACCCCCCTCTATAGAGGGGGTAATAGATACGGTAGAAAAATGCGGTACGGTAACGGTTACTAAAATGGTAGTGTATCATTAGGCTTCTCAATTTTTGGAAGGTAGTAACAACCTACCTGATTTTTGATGATATATCCATTCTTAACTACTTTCGTGATGTTGTTTTCTGCGGCTCGTTCTTTAACTCCAAGTTGCTGAATAAGTCCCTGCTTTAATTCTGAGTAGGTTATTGTTGCTGGATATTGAGGCATAACACGTAATAAGACTTGTTGCAACTTATCTGTTTTCGCTTCAGTCGGTGTATATTCAGTATCTATGGGAAGGCCTTCTACAATAGTGAAAGCAAAGTCTATCGGGCGCATATCTCTAGTCTTAACCCATTTACATACAGTTGCATCTACATTAGCTTCTGCAAGGATTGCAGTCTCACATTTACGCAAAGCTTCTGATCCGAGATGTCCACGAGCTTTTTCACTACCCACATTGGCATGAATCACCGTCAGGATATGGCAATCATATTCTTTGGTTATTGCCATAAGGTCGTTGATTATTGATGTTGATTGTTCAGAGTTATTAGGATCCGCGATAAGATCACTCACTCCATCGAGAACTACAAAGTCCGGATGATACAGTTTCATACAAGCGTCAAATATTTTATGCCTGATTGGTGGCTGGTATTCCCTGAGCATGTGTATGATAATACTTTCAGAATTGGCATTAGTTGGAAAACCAGCAATCCGGTGAAGTCGTCTTCCTATCTTTGCTACATGGCCGGCTGCTTGCTCCGTATCAATCCAAAGTAATTTCCCGGTCCCGTTGGGATTGTCTAACCCCATACAGCCTTTTTCACTAATGAATGCACCAGCTATTCCAGAGCAAAGAAAACTCTTTCTTGCACCAGGTAGCCCGATAACAAATGAAAAGTTGCCTCGTGTGCATACTGGCAGTTCTCCCTTTGAAACAAGCATCTGTGGGTCAGGAATATTCTGTGATAAGTCTAAGCGGCTTTTTTTTATCGCATCCTCAATGTCAGACGGGATATCAACTACAGGCTTTTCGAACTCTGCAATGATCTTTTTTGTTGTCTCACTCATTGTACTATGCTTATTTGTTGAGAAGCTTATCAATATCTGATTGCTTGTATAGCCTAAAGATCATACTGCACCTCCTTTCTTCATCCGGCCAGTAACTACATAATTAGTAGCTGCTTGATCTATTTCCTGAACTGTAGCTATACGATTCTGTTTCATCCAATCCTCAATCTCGGTACGGTCAAAGTATATTTGTTTGCCGTTTGGTTTGTAGTGTGGTATTTGGTGGCTACAAGTCAGCTTATACAGGTGGCTTTTGCTAAATCCTGTGAGTAGTGTAACATCTTCAAAGCAAAGTACATTCTTTGCAGCTAATAGGCTGTAACGCTCTATTCTGCTTAACTGGTCTAAAATCTTTTCTTCCATGTTATTTTTAAGTTTGTGACTTTGAAAGCTGTGCACCGCCCCGCTGTCTGTTTAACATGGTGCAAAAATCAGAAAGAAAAGAAACAAAAAATCCCTATATAGTGCCTATTGTAGTGCCTATATAGGGATTACTATAGTGCATTATAACAAACACTATATCCGATCTAATTTATTGAATAACAATTTATTTAAAGATTGCTTCTATTTCATATTCCTTATCTACTTTTCCAAACCGTTCTTTACTTTCTCGCCTTGTTTGTGCCATGTGTCTTACCCCCCAAAGTATTTCAAAAGGCTTCCACTTATGTTTTAAGCCTAGTTTCTCGCTACATATTTCAGCAAATAAAGCTGCCTGATACCTTGTACCCTTCCATTGGTAATCTTCATCCATAAAACCGGCTAAAATCGCATTAGAAAAATATTCTTTAGCCTCAGCGGTATCTAATTCTCTAGGTAGATACAATAGTGTTTTTTGCCATTGATTATTATTTTGCGGTAATCCCACAACACCACTATTGAAAAACTTATGTACCAATTCATGAGCTAAAGTATGACTGTCATCATTTATTTTTTGTATAAACAAGTCTAGTTCCTCATCATCAAGATAGTTCTCTTCGTCTACTTGTTCTCCAGATATAAGACCTGTCTTTTTACGCTCAGCCTCTTCCTTAAAAGAGTCATACTCATCTTTTAATCCATGTCCACTAATGTTATTTACAAACTCCGTAGCATTCATAAAATTGTTTAGTAATTCAATATTATCACCATCGCTGCATTGAATTAACATTGAAGATTTAGGAATGTATAGATATGATTTGAAATAATAGCTTATTGAATCTTGAAAAATCTCTTTCCGATATAACAGTACAATATCATAAAGAACTTCTTTAAAGTTCTTAAACCAATCAACAAACTGACACGCATTGTGGCTCATGGATCCAGGCTTGATAACTTTCCAATCAGCCTGAACCTTTGACATTGAAGAATAATATGAATCACTACAGATATTATATTGCTGAGGCTCGTATTTAGAGAAGAACAAAGCTACCTCATTATAAAGTTTGGAAAAATCTTCTATTTTATTGATATTCATAACATTATTAGTCAAAGATTCCATTTTGTTTATTTACCGCCTCCTTTTGCTTCTGATCAATAATCTTAGCATAGATCTGAGTAGTTACTATCTTTGTATGTCCCATCATCTTGGAGACGGTTTCTATTGGAGTACCCAATGACAAATTTAAGGTAGCCGCTGTATGTCTGGAACAATGGAAAGTAATCCGCTTATTTATCTTTGCCGCTTTAATCCATCGGACCAACTGCTTATTTGCACTATCATTCTTAGGTAAGGGAAATACTACCTCATCATCACCGGCATTTCTCCGCTCCGGCAACCATTTCAAAGCCTCATCACTGATATAAGCATTTTCACCCCGCTTCACCTTCTTCATCTTAAATCTTAACAGCACACTGCCGTCGTTATCTTTAGCTAATTCACCCCATGTAATAGATGAAATATCACTATATCTCAATCCTACCAGACAGCAAAAGAGAAAAGCACGCTTTAGGATATCATTCTTGCAAGGTATTACTATGAGTGTCTTTATTTCATCCACTGTTAGAAACTCCCGTGTCCCTTCCTCATCTTTAGGCTTATCGTCATTATCCAACTTATCTATAGGGTTCATTGCAATAACATCGGCTTTAACTGCTTTCCGAAGCACATACTTAAACTTCATGAATAAGTTATGCTGTGTATTCCGGCTTAGTGTTATATCTTTATCCCTTTCCGTCCCTGTTCTTTGATAATTGAAGTTCTTAGCCGTTTTTAGATAGGAAATAAAACCTTTGATATAATCTTTGTCTACTTGCTTTAGCTGGATGTCACCCCCGGAATATAAAGAGATGTGCTTAGCCAAAGCTTGCAATGTATAGTAATAGCCATGCTTGTTACCGCTTCTTTTTAATGCTTCATCCGCTTGGTATAGGATATAGGTAATAAGATTAACTTTCCCTTGGGGAGAAACAAAGCCCGCTCCTCTTTTATTCAGATCGGCTATTTTTTCATGTAAGATCGTATTTGCTATTTCCAGAGTCTGGCGGTTTTGCTCCTTTACAGACAAATCAGTTTCTTCATTCAAATATAATTTGAGAAATTCGTATTGCCGTTTACCATCCTTGTACAAATCCAAATAAAGAGAAAGGCTATTTGATAGCCTTTTTACTCTCAATTTTATAGGCTCCTTGGGTTGATTTTTAAGCCGTACCTTTTCTTCCTTTATAGGTTCAGGGAAGTAACCTGCCACCAATTCAGCAGGCGTTTTGAAGAGTTTTTGTACTTTTCTTGCCATAAATGCACCTTATTTTGTTATTACTAATTTGTTACCGCCACAAATATAAGCATTTACATTCAAAAACGAGTAACAAACGAGTAACAAAAAGTACATAAATAACAGCTAAATAAAGGAAAACAATAAAGTTTAAGACAGGGGCATAAAAAGAAAGGAAACGCCCTATTTATCGGCATTTCCTTTCTTTTTATTATCTTTTATTTTCTCTTGAAAAATCGGTTAGGTGGTCAAATCCAGTCAAGCCCAGAATACATACGGTTTTTAGAAATCGTGGGGCAAAGATAAGAATTCTTTTTTTATCGAATGCTTTTTCTTTGCAAATATTAAAACCTTAACACAAGGCTATCTTTCCCAAGCTATCTACTTCTAACCTGGCACTCAATCCCATTGCCTTGAAAAGCTTTATCACTGTAGCAAAGGTTAAGTTCTTACCGTTTTCAATCCTTGATATTTGAGCTTTCTGTACGCCAACAAGTTTACCTAAGTCTTCTTGAGTTAAGTTTTTGGCTTGCCTCGCTTGCTTAATAGCTTCTCCTATGAGAAATAGATCTAACTGTTCCTCATACCTGTCACGCTCCGGAGTACCTCTTTTACCTATCAACTCATCCTCAATCTCCTCTTGCGTATAAAATTTCATTTCTTTCATAACTACACTTATTTGAGTTCAAAATATTCTTTCATTATCTTACTTGCTCGCTCTATTTCCTTGATAGGCGTTTTATCTGTTTTCTTAATAAACCCATGAGAAGCAATTACTAATGTATCCACCTCTTTCGTTTTATCCCAGAAAGCCAATAGACGATATTGCTTACCATCATATAATGTTCTAAACTCCCAAAGATCAGTGCCTGTTAACTTTTTGAACAGTTTGGGATCAATTGTATAACTTGCTTTACGTGCATTACTAATAATCTTTTCCCTTGCTTTTGAAGTTATCCTTTGCAGAAATTCTTTGGCACCAGCCGAGTAAACAACTTTAAATCTTTCTTTTGCCTCCATGTGTTTATGATTGAACACTGCAAAGGTAGTAAATGTTTCCATAAATAGAAACTTTACAAGTCTTTTTTAGAATAAAACAAGTCGTCCGGACAATAAAGACTATTGTAATGAACGATATTATCCTCACTCCTTAGACTAAAACCTGTACCTTTGGCAACAGAAGATAATATACACGAAAATATAAATATCATGAAGAAACTAATTGCAATGACACTACTGCTCGGAGGCAGTACTCTGCTCTGCGCACAAAAGGCCGTGAAGATACCGGCTGTGTACAAACCCGTCAAAAGCGAAATGTACAAAAAAGGCTGGATTGATTTCAACAAAAACGGAGTGAAGGATGTATACGAAGATCCAAATGCCTCACTGGATGCACGTATCGAAGATCTACTCAGCCAGATGACACTGGAAGAAAAGACATGCCAGATGGTAACCCTCTACGGTTACAAACGTGTACTAAAGGACGACCTCCCCACCCCTGAATGGAAACAAATGCTTTGGAAAGACGGTATCGGTGCCATCGACGAACACTTGAACGGTTTCCAACAATGGGGACTTCCCCCATCGGATAATCCCTATGTATGGCCGGCATCCCGCCATGCCTGGGCACTGAATGAAGTACAACGCTTCTTCATAGAAGAAACGCGTCTCGGCATCCCCGTAGATTTTACGAACGAAGGTATCCGCGGAGTAGAAAGTTACCGTGCAACCAATTTCCCCACACAACTGGGATTGGGACATACCTGGAACCGCGAACTGATACGCCAGGTAGGATTAATCACCGGACGGGAAGCCCGTATGCTGGGATATACCAATGTGTATGCTCCCATTCTCGATGTCGGTCGTGACCAGCGTTGGGGACGCTATGAGGAGGTATATGGGGAATCTCCTTACCTCGTTGCCGAACTGGGTATTGAAATGGTACGCGGCATGCAACATAACCATCAGGTAGCAGCAACCGGAAAACATTTCGTTGCTTACAGTAACAACAAGGGCGCCCGCGAAGGTATGGCACGTGTAGACCCGCAAATGTCACCACGCGAAGTGGAAATGATACATGTCTACCCCTTCAAACGGGTGATAAAGGAAGCGGGACTATTGGGAGTGATGAGTTCGTACAATGATTACGATGGTGTCCCCATACAAGGCAGTTATTATTGGCTGACTACACGCCTGCGTGGCGAGATGGGATTCCGGGGGTATGTGGTTTCGGACAGTGATGCCGTTGAATATCTTTATACCAAACACAGCACCGCCAAAGATATGAAAGAAGCCGTGCGTCAAAGTGTAGAAGCCGGTCTGAATGTACGTTGCACCTTCCGGTCACCGGATTCATATGTATTGCCTTTGCGCGAATTGGTAAAAGAGGGCGGACTAAGCGAAGAAGTGATTAACGACCGTGTACGTGACATTCTGCGTGTAAAATTCCTCGTAGGGCTGTTCGATGCTCCCTATCAGACTGACCTTGCAGGAGCCGATAGAGAAGTAGAGAAAGCTGAAAATGAATCTCTTGCACTGCAAGCCTCACGCGAAAGCCTCGTCTTATTGAAGAATGAAAACAACGTGTTGCCATTGGATATCAACAACGTGAAGAAGATAGCAGTTTGCGGCCCCAATGCGGACGAAGAGGGATACGCACTGACACACTACGGTCCTTTGGCAGTAGAAGTAAACACAGTGCTGGAAGGCATTCGCCAAAAAACTGAAGGCAAAGCAGAAGTGCTCTATACCAAAGGCTGTGACCTTGTAGACGCCAACTGGCCGGAAAGTGAACTTATCGACTATCCGATGACAGATAGCGAACAAGCTGAAATCGATAAAGCAGTAGAAAATGCACGTCAGGCAGATGTAGCCGTAGTCGTATTAGGAGGCGGACAGCGTACCTGCGGTGAAAACAAATCGCGCAGCAGCCTCGATCTTCCGGGACGACAACTGAAACTACTTCAAGCTGTACAAGCAACCGGAAAGCCCGTCGTACTGGTGCTGATTAACGGTCGCCCGCTATCCATTAATTGGGCAGACAAGTTCGTTCCCGCTATTTTAGAAGCATGGTATCCGGGTTCCAAAGGTGGAACAGCAGTAGCCGATGTGCTCTTCGGAGATTATAATCCGGGCGGAAAACTGACAGTCACTTTCCCGAAAAGTGTCGGACAAATTCCTTTCAACTTCCCCTGCAAACCTTCTTCACAGATTGACGGTGGAAAGAATCCGGGGCCGGATGGAAACATGTCACGCGTCAACGGTGCACTCTATTCATTCGGATACGGTCTGAGTTACACCACCTTTGAGTATTCCGACATCGAAATTAGTCCGAAAGTAATTACACCGAACCAAAAGGCAACCGTACGCTGCAAAGTAACAAATACCGGAAAACGTGCAGGCGATGAAGTGGTTCAGCTGTATGTTCGCGATATCCTGAGCAGCGTTACCACTTACGAAAAGAATCTGGCAGGCTTTGAGCGTATCCACCTGCAACCGGGAGAAACGAAAGAGGTAGTTTTCACCCTCGACCGCAAACAGCTGGAATTACTGGATAAGCACATGGAATGGGTGGTGGAACCGGGAGACTTCAGCATTATGGTAGGTGCTTCTTCCGAAGACATCCGCCTGAGTGGAAAATTAACAGTAGAAGATCCAAACGCCCCCATGCAAGCACAGGCAAAAACGGATGCTCCCGTAACTGCCAGCACCAATCCGGAAAGTGTAATGAACGTGCTCGATAAAAAAATGAATACTGTTTGGGAAGGAAATAAAGGAGATTATATTACCTTTGCCTTGGAGAACGGCTCCAAGGTAGATGGCGTTTCCATTGCATTCAGCAGAGGCAACGGTCTGCCGGCGGAGTTTGAAATCCAGCTTTCAAGTGGCGGCGGACAATTCCTGACAGTTTATTCGGGTACAGTCAGCGAATACGGAAAGTTGATTTCATATACGTTCAAAGGAACTACTGCCAGCGACTTGCGCATTGTACTGAATGACGATCGTGTAGGAGTGGCGGAAATAATGTGCGAAGCACGCTAAAGAGTGATAAGGTGGTAATGTGATAAAGTATCACGCTATAACTTTATCACCTTATCACTCTATAACATTATCACTCTATAACATAATATCATGAGAAAACTTCTTTTCTGTATGCTTGGATTAGCAATGACAGCCTGCGCACCCCGCAAAGCGGGAAACGTAAACAACGGAAGTGACGAACTCGCCATGCTGGTAGGTACGTACACCGATGGAAACAGCAAAGGTATTTACACCTTCCGCTTCAATCAGGAAACGGGACTTGCCACCTCACTCAGTTCTATCGAAGTGCTCAACCCGTCTTATCTCATCCCTTCGGAAGATGGAAAGTTTGTCTATGCCGTCAGCGAAATGAATGACACAACAGCTGCTCTCAATGCTTTCTCCTTCGATAAGGAAACAGGGAAACTCGGTTTGTTGAATCGCCAGCCCACTATGGGAGCCGATCCCTGCTACGTTGCCACCAATGGAAAAGAAGTACTCACAGCCAACTATAGCGGAGGTAGCATGTCTGTCTTCCCGCTGAAAAAGAACGGTTCATTAGAGCCTGTCGATACGCTTTTTGAAGGTAGTACCGGCGGACCGGACACTGAAAGACAGGCAACACCCCACGTGCATTGCACTGTCTTCTCTCCGGATGGAAAATATATCTTTGCCACTGACTTCAGTGCCGACCGTATCCTGCGCTTTGTCATACATCCGAAGAGTATTATCCCCCACCCTTCTGCCGAAGCCATTGACGTAGATCCTAATTCCGGTCCGCGTCATCTCACTTTCAGCCCGAACGGCAAGTACGCGTATCTTATCAGCGAATTATCCGGTAATATCACCGCTTTCAGCTACTTGGATGGCAAACTGGAAAAGATACAGACCATTGCAGCCGACACACTTCGTGCACGTGGCAGTGCCGATATACATCTCAGTCCCGACGGGAAATACCTGTATGCCAGCAATCGCCTGAAAGGTGACGGTCTTGCCATCTTCGAAGTAAATCCGGAAACCGGTATGTTGGCAAAGGTCGGCTATCAGTTGACGGGGATTCATCCGCGTAACTTTATTATCACCCCGAACGGGAAATATCTGTTGGCCGCCTGCCGCGACAGTCATGTCATTCAGGTATTCCAACGAGATCCCGTAACAGGTCTGTTATCAGATACGCATCAAGACATCAGTATTGATAAACCTGTTTGCATCCAATTCGTAAAATAACCGGGTAAAAGCTTGACTTCCGGTTTTTAATTTCGTATATTTGTCATCGTAATCCTGATTTAGATTTAGGGTCACAGATAGTAACAGGGAAAAGCATTTGCTTCTCCCTGTTTTTTTATATCCGATACCTCTTCAGAGCAAAAACATACTTCTTTAAGGCAAATTACATCATCTATTGAGGCAAAACAAACTATCTAATGATACAAAACATACTATCTAACGAGGTAAAACATACTATCTAATGAGATAAAACATACCATCTTATGAAGCGAAAAGCACCGATACCTCCCTTAGATGGTCGATTCTGTTAATATTCCGTAATTCTACTCTTGACAAAAATAACTTCATTAACTTTGTCCCTCAACCGAAATCGTTTAAATAACGCGACTTATGAAGAAAAAGAATATAGTATTACTCTCAGCCCTGTTGTTCTCCGTTTCTGCCATAGCGCAAACAGAAGTGACGGCAGGTGTCACGCGTGGCAAGGATTACGGCGTAACTTACGTACTTCCGAAAACGGAAATCGAACTTACCGTACAAGCCACCAAACATACCTACACTCCCGGAGAATTCTCCAAGTATGCCGAACGCTATCTGCGGCTGAACAACGTCTCTTCCGAACCGGAAACTTATTGGACACTGGACAAGATGCAGACAGAAGTAATCGGTGTACCCGATAAAGAAAACGTATATTTCGTGAAGATGAAAGACAAAACCGTAGCCCCGCTTATCGAGTTGGGCAAAGATGGTATTGTCTACTCCATCAACATGCCGCTGGGTAGCGGACAACGTAAGACAACTCCGACCATTCAACCCAAAGTTACAGGTAACACTCCGAACGTCAATCCCCGAGACTTCCTCACAGAAGAAATCCTGATGGCAAACTCAACGGCTAAAATGGCGGAACTGGTAGCCAAAGAAATCTACAGTATCCGCGAAAGTAAGAATGCCCTGTTGCGCGGTGAAGCAGACAATATGCCCAAAGACGGTGCACAACTGAAGCTCATGCTGGACAACCTGACTTTACAGGAACGTGCCATGACGGAAATGTTTGCAGGTAAAGTGACGACAGAAGAGAAGATATACACCATTCGCATCGTTCCCAAAGAGATGAAGCATGAAGTTGCCTTCCGCTTCTCTAAGAAACTGGGTATCGTGGCCAACAACGACTTGGCAGGTGAACCGGTCTACATTACAATAGCCGATCTTAAAAGCATTAATATCCCCGAAGCCGATCCCAAGAAACAAGTGGACGGCATTGCCTACAACGTACCGGGCAGAGCACGTGTTACATTAGACTATCACAATGAGGAACTGTATAATGCAGAAATTCCTGTTACGCAATTCGGTGTAGTAGAATACCTCGCCCCTGTCCTGTTCAACAAGAATTCTGTGATAAAAGTATTATTCGATACCAATACGGGAGGTTTGGTTAAAGTAGACAGAGGAGAGTAATTTTATAAATCCATCTTTCCGTAGTTGCATCACATAGGTCGTGACCCGTGAAGCGTAATTCTCATCAGGATGGAAGTGATCGGCAAGCAGTGAGACAATCTCCTGCACCGTACGCCGTCCGTCTATCAGCCGCCACACAGCGCTGCCGTGTTCTTCAAGGCGGACATGAATATCAGGAGACATACTCTTCGGCAACAAAAGCCTGCGCATCCACTCATACTTGAACCGGGGATAGGAGATTACAGCGTAATCTCCTTCCCATTCGGTCAGGATGTGGTCGCAACGAACCGGAATAGCATCCAGCAGACTGACTTTTCCTTCAGGTGTTTCCATATCCATGAGTTGTTTTTACTTATCCTTGAATATTAGGTTCCTCCAGTTGATAGCCATACTTCTTATCTGCTCTCTTCAACATAAAGGCTACCACAAGAGATAAGCAGGCAATACCGGTAAAGATGCACATCGGTATCGTATAATCGTACAGATTTGTTCCATCTGCCTTCTTGCCTACGATACAATAGACATCAAGTACTTTACCAATCAGCGTAGGAATCCCCCACAAACCAATATTCTGGATGAAGAAGATCAATGCATAAGCTGTACCCAACTGGCTCACCGGGAATATCTTGGCAACTGCAGGCCACATAGCAGACGGCACCAAAGAGAAAGCAATACCCAGAATAATCATCAAACCAATAGCTACCAACCAATAGTTAATGGCAGGAATAGCATAAATAAAGTGCACACCTATCAGCATGGCAGCTCCCAATATCATAATAGAAGCCGACTTACCACGCTTATCTATAAATCCGCCGAATATAGGAGTCAGGATCAGTGCTCCCAACGCCGGTAGTCCGGCAAAAGTTCCTGCTACGTTTTCATTGATACCATATTTGATAATCATCAGTTCGGAAGCAAACTTCTGGAAAGGGAATACACAAGAGTAGAACAATACGCACAGCAAAGCTATCAACCAAAAGCCCGGATTAACGAGGATATTCTTCACATCCTTAAAGGAGAATTTCTCTTCCTCCCCCTCGGTACCTGCCGCTATGGCTGCCGCTTCCATCTGCTTGTCCAGCTTCTTATCCATCACTGAGAAGATAAAGAAAGCAACCAAACCGCCCAACAGCAAAATCAAACCTACCAATACCGGAGTCGTAATACCGAAAGCACGTGCCAAAGGAATAGCCACTGCATAACCTGCTTGCGAACCGATACGTGCCAATGCTACCTGCACGCCCATAGCCGTAGCCAACTCTTTACCTCTAAACCATTTGGCTATAATTTTAGAGACTGTGATACCTGCAACTTCCGCACCTACACCGAAAATAGAATAACCGGCAAACGCGACAAATACCCCTGCTTTATAACCGAAAATCTCATTCAGACCGAAGATCTGTGCATCCGGACCGGCAAGTCCTGTCATGGCATAATACTCAAGTGCCGTACCTCCCACCATCAGGATGGTTGACAATTTACCGGTAAAACGGATTCCAAAACGGTCGAGAATTAATCCTCCCCAGATCAGCATCAAGAAGAATACATTCAGGAAACTGCATCCACCCGTGAAGAATCCAAAATCACTACTTGTCCAGGCAAGATCCGACTCCAACATCGTTTTCAGCGGTGCTACCACGTCGTTTACATAGTAAGCTGCCATCATCGTAAAGGCAACAATCACCAATGCTCCCCAGCGGGTAGCCTTAGAGTCATTCATTTTAAGTTTTAATTGTTCTGTCATTGTACTATATTAGATTAATTATTAATCAGATTGCATAATCCCGACAAAGGTAATTAAATCTGGCATAAAAAGAAAAGAGGCTGACACCTTTTCGGCGTCAACCTCTCTCTTATTTCTTTTTGCGGTTCATCCGCACATAACTTTAGTTAGCTGAATCTTCAGCGGCCGGAGCAGTAGTTGCAGGAGCTGCTGGAGCTTCTGTCTGCGGAGCAGCTGTACCAGTAGGCATGTTGTACGGATTGGTTTTCTCTTCTTTCTGTGCCTGTTCCAAAATCACATCACCGCCTTTACCGGAAGAAGAGGGAACAACATAGGCAGTAGCAATACTCATTACGACCATAAATCCTGCCAGGAACCATGTTCCTTTTTCCAAAAAGTCAGTAGTCTTGCGTACGCCCATAATCTGATTGGAAGAAGAAAAGCCGGATGCTAAACCGCCTCCTTTGGAATTTTGAATCAATACAATGAAGCACATCAACAAGGATGCAACCACCATTAAGATAACTAAGAATAAGTACATTTTGTTATTTTGATTTAGCGTTAATAATCAATTTCTCCAAAAATCTGATTTGGTCTGCAAAGTAAGCATTTTTT
>PPYE01662193.1_pt1 | contig 18528 bp, 14 predicted proteins | sample 1559881 | NCBI WGS metagenome assembly PPYE01 (sample SAMN08240022, study PRJNA423297) | Human gut metagenome, whole genome shotgun sequencing project. | reverse complement strand
ATATTGAACAGGGCGGAAGCAATGTTTCCGGAGGTCAGAAGCAGAGGCTTTGTATCGCCCGGGCGCTTTTGAAGAAACCGAAAGTCCTGATCCTGGACGACAGCACAAGCGCCGTAGATACCGCTACCGACGCAAAGATCAGAAAAGCGTTCGCTGAGGAAATCCCGAATACAACGAAACTGATCATTGCGCAGCGTATCTCCAGTGTGGAGCATGCGGACCGCGTGATCGTTATGAATGAAGGACGTATTGATGCGTTTGACACGCCGGAGAACCTGTTGAAGAACAATGAGATTTACCGTGAGGTTTATGAATCTCAGACACAGGGCGGCGGAGATTTTGATGAGAAGGCAGGTGAAGAGTAATGCCGGGACCGAACAGAGTGCCTGCCGGAGTGAAATCCCGGGTGAAAAACCCGATGGCGATTTTTCGACGGCTCATGAGTTATGTGACAAAACGGTATCTGGTTCAGTGGATTATCGTTATTGTATTGATTTTTGCCAGCGTACTTGCCAATGTACAGGGAACCATGTTCATGCAGACGCTGATTGATGATTATATTACTCCGATGCTTGGACAGAGTGATCCTGATTTTGGTCCTCTGGCCATGGCAATCGCAAGAGTGGCTGGCTTCTACCTTCTTGGTGTGGCTGCGACCTTTACTTACAACAGAATTATGATCTATGTGACCCAGGGAACCATGCGGGCGTTCCGTGACGACATGTTTGAACATATGGAAAAACTGCCGATCCGCTATTTTGACAGCCATGCCCACGGCGATATCATGTCCATCTATACCAATGATATCGATACTCTCCGTCAGATGATCAGCCAGAGTATTCCGCAGATCGTCAACAGTCTGATCACCATTGTCAGTGTGTTCGTCAGTATGGTGATCCTCAGTGTTCCCCTGACGGTGCTTACACTGGTTATGGTCAGCCTGATGCTGTTCGCGACCAAATCCATCGCCGGACGAAGCGGAAAATACTTTATCGAGCAGCAGAAAAACCTTGGTACCGTCAACGGATTCATCGAGGAGATGATGGACGGACAGAAGGTGGTCAAGGTGTTCTGTCATGAGGAAGAGAACATCGAAAACTTCCGTAAACTGAACGACCGTCTGTTTGAAAGCGCGGACCGCGCGAATACCTTTGCCAATATTCTCGGACCGGTCAACGCGCAGATGGGAAATATCAGCTACGTGCTCTGTGCCATCGTTGGAGGCGTGCTGGCGCTGAGCGGTATTTCAGGCCTTACGCTTGGAGGGCTGGCGAGCTTCCTGACCTTCAACAAGAGCTTCAACATGCCGATCAACCAGGTCAGCCAGCAGCTGAACGCCATCGTTATGGCCCTTGCGGGAGCGGAACGTGTCTTCCGTCTGCTGGATGAGGAGCCGGAGGAAGACAACGGCTATGTTACCCTGGTCAACGCGGCAGAAAAAGACGGAAAACTTGTGGAATCCGAGAAACGTACCGGTCACTTTCTATGATATTCAGGACGGAAAGATCCGTTACGACGGAATCAATATCGGAAAGATCTGCAAGGATGATCTGAGACATTCCCTTGGGATCGTTCTCCAGGATACCCACCTGTTTACCGGAACCGTGGCGGAAAATATCCGTTTCGGAAAACTGGATGCCACCGATGAAGAAGTGGTGGCAGCGGCAAAACTTGCCAATGCGGACGGATTTATCCGCAGACTGCCGGACGGCTACGACACCGTGCTTCACGGAGACGGCGCAAACCTGAGCCAGGGACAGCGTCAGCTGCTGGCGATCGCCCGTGCAGCCATCGCGGACCCGCCGGTACTGATCCTGGATGAGGCGACCAGTTCCATCGACACCAGAACCGAGCGGATCGTTCAGGACGGTATGGATAAACTGATGAGCGGAAGAACAAGCTTCGTCATCGCTCATCGTCTGTCCACCGTAAGAAACGCAGACTGTATCATGGTTCTGGAACAGGGTCGCATCATTGAACGAGGCACCCACGATCAGCTGATCGAGCAGAAAGGCCGATATTACCAGCTCTACACCGGCAATGCGATTGGGGAATGAGCGATAGTGGTGAAAGGCGGACGAAACCGGCTCCGTGCCGGGGACGTGCGTGAGCGGCGGGCGGCTGCATCGATGTGGAAAATCTAAGCGTTCCAAAGCCCCTGCGGACGGGCACCGGAGCGATTCGTCAGGAAAGCTTTATGCTTTCCCGACTCAGCGCTCCTCAGACTCCGGGCTTGAAGCCCTGCGTCTGTCCCGTCCTCCGGGGCTTTGGAGCGCTAAGATTTTCTCACATCGCTGCAGATGCCCGCCGCTCACGCACGTCCCCGGCGCGGAGCCGGTTTCTGGCTTTCACGGGATATCGAATGGGGAAGTTGTGTGGCGGTGGTATGTGCCTGAGTATATCGAATACGAAATAATGGATGGATTCATGCAGGCAAATGACGGGTTTTCAGATCTCGCTTGGTTCGTTTTTCAGATTCTCCCTTGCTTTTTTGTTATAGGGTTGCTATAATAAACAATATCCGGGGCGGAGGTCTTACCTTCGTCCCTTTTGGTGACACTGTAATTCGTGCATCGAAAAATAAATCGCCGGTTGGTTATTTGTTTTTCGATGTGCAGGAAAGCGGAACGCCTTCCACGGCGGGACGCTGTCGAGATTTTCATTGAAAGAAGAGGTTGAATGAAATGACAAGAATAGACATTATCTCCGGTTTTCTGGGAGCTGGAAAGACGACGCTGATCAAGCAGCTTCTGACTGACGCGCTGAAGGGTCAGCAGGTGGTTCTGATTGAGAATGAGTTTGGAGAGATCGGAATTGACGGTGGATTTCTGAAAGACGCGGGAATCGAGATCCGTGAGATGAATTCCGGTTGTATCTGCTGTTCTCTGGTGGGAGATTTCGGACAGGCGCTCAGCGAGGTAATTACAAAATATCATCCGGACCGTATTATCATTGAGCCATCCGGAGTAGGCAAGCTGTCTGACGTTATCAAGGCGGTTGCAGATGTGGAAAAAGAGGCGGGTGTTGCGCTGAACTCTGCGACAACGGTTGTTGATGTGATGAAGTGCAAGATGTATCTGAGAAACTTTGGAGAGTTCTTTGAGAATCAGGTGAAGAGTGCGGGAACGATTATTCTGAGCCGTACGGATACTGAGAAAGCGACACCGGAAAAGATCGAGGCTGCGGTGGAACTGCTCCGCGGACTGAACCCGGAAGCTACGATCATCACAACTCCGGTGGAACAGCTGGGAGGAAAGAAAGTCCTGGATACGATGGAAGGCGCGATCATCCGTCTGGACGAGGTAGAGGATGAGCATCACCATGAGCACCATCACCATGACGGTGAGTGCTGCCATGATCACGACCATGACGGCGAGTGCTGCCATGATCACGACCATGAGCATCATCATCACGACCATGACGACGAGTGCTGCCATGATCACGATCATGAGCATCATCATCATCATGACGGTGAGTGTGGCTGCGGCCATCACCACCATCATCATGCGGACGAGGTCTTCACAAGCTGGGGCAAGGAAACGGTGAAGAGCTTTGACCGTGAAGAGATGGAGAAAATCCTGAAAGAGCTTTCCGAGAACCAGGATTACGGTATCGTTCTGCGTGCGAAAGGTATGGTTTCCGGAAAAGACGGACACTGGATTTATTTTGATATGGTTCCGGAAGAATATGAGATCCGTGAGGGCGCTCCGGAGTATACCGGACGTATTTGCGTCATCGGTTCCAAACTGAATGAGGAGAAACTGGAAGAGCTGTTCGCTCTGTAAATCACAGGCAACCGTTCAGTTGACTGAACTGTTCACGCATAGCAGTAGTTCGACCAGTTGAACTGATATAAATCATAAACCCCGAAAGAAAGAGGAGAGAATCATGGGAGGAGACGAAATCGAGATTCCGATTTATCTGATCACTGGATTTCTGGAGAGCGGCAAGACGACCTTTATCAATTTTACCGTTGCCCAGGATTACTTTCAGATTGACGAGCCGACCCTTCTGATCACAACGGAAGAAGGCGAAGTGGAATACGACGAAAAGGAGCTGCTGAAGTACAATACGGTACTGGAAGTGGTGGAGAGCCAGGAGCAGTTTACACCGGAGTATCTGAAGAAACTGAAACGCCGTTATAATCCGGAGCGTGTGATCCTGGAATATAATCCGCTGTGGAGCGTAAAGAAGCTGGAAGAGATGGAAATGCCGAGAGGCTGGGGCATCGTGCAGGAAATCGTGACCGTAGACGCAAGCTGTTTCCAGATCTATATGCAGAACATGAAATCTATCTTTATGGAAATGTCCCTGCATGCGGATATGGTAATGTTCAACCGCTGCCGTCCGCAGGATCCTCTGGCGTCCTTCCGCCGGAGCATCAAGGTGGTGAATCCCGCCTGCGATGTCCTGTTTGAAGATGAAGAGGGCGAGATCAGCAATATCTTTGAGGATTCCATGCCTTACGATCTGGATGCGGACATCATTGACATCGAAGACGCGGATTACGGTATTTTCTATGTGGATATGGAAGACCATCCGGAGCGGTACCGTGGAAAAACGGTACGGTTTAAAGGAAGAGTTCTGAAGAGTGAGAATGCCAACGCAAAATTCTTTGTTCCGGGACGGATGGCGATGACCTGCTGTGCGGACGATACCACATTTATCGGATATATCTGCGAATTCCCCAAGGCGAAATCCCTGCTGATGGGACAGTGGGTGGAAGTGACCGCCGTTGTGGACTGGAAATATATGGAACAGTATGAGGGCGAAGGACCGGTGCTGATCGCGAAGGATATCAAATCCGTACAGCGTCCGGAGGTTGACCTTGTGTATTTCAACTAATCTTTGTTACCCCGCAGCCTGCTGCGGGGTATTTGTCTGCAAAAATCATATTTCAGGAGGCGATTATGTATATTATAGTAGGTTTAGGGAATCCCACAAGAAAATATGGGGGAACGAAGCACAATGTCGGCTTCGATACCATCGATTATCTTGTGGATGAATACGGCATTCCTTCGTCCGGGCTGGGCCATAAGGCGATGTACGGAAAGGGAATGATCGCGGGGCAGAAGGTCATTCTGGCAAAGCCGATGACTTATATGAATCTGAGCGGCGAGTCTGTCCGGGAACTGGTGAATTATTATAAGATTGATCCGGAGGAAGAATTGATCGTGGTTTACGACGATATCAGTCTTGCGCCGGGTCAGATCCGTATCCGCAAAAAGGGAAGCGCGGGAGGCCATAACGGAATCAAAAATATCATTGCGAATCTGGGTACGGACAAATTCCAGAGGATCAAGATCGGCGTTGGAGAAAAACCGAAGGAGTGGGATCTTGCCGACTATGTGCTCAGTCCGTTCTCCAGGGAGGAACGGGCAGCGGTGGATGAGGCGATCGGTCATGCGGCGAAAGCTCTGGAGCTGATGCTCAACGACGAGACAGACGCGGCGATGAACGAGTATAATCGGAAGGCGGCTCAGTAAAAGTTGTAAGTAACGGGAACAGGAAAGGTAAATGTGATGAAGGCGTTATTGGAACCATTGGAGCGGGTGGGCAGGTTTGATGAACTGCTGCGGCAGCTGAAAACCAACCAGGGAATCGTGGCGGTGACGGGTACTCTGGAATCCCAGAAAGCACATCTTGCGGCGGGGCTTTCGGAAGAAGTTCCGTTCCGCCTGCTGATCGCGGAAAATGAGCGGAAAGCCAAGGAATTATATGAGGATTTTCGGCTGTACGATCCGGAAGTTTTGTATTATCCGGCGAAAGATCTGATCTTCTATCAGGCGGATATCAGCGGAAACCTGCTGACCAGAGAACGGATCCGTGTCATCCAGGCGATTCTGGAACGGAAAAATCTGACGGTCGTCACCAGCACCGGCGGCTGTATGGACAAACTGATTCCGCTGGAACTTTTTTTGGAACACTGTATCCATCTGAAAAATGACAGTGAACTGGATCTGGAACAAATGAAAAAGGAATTGGTACGCCTGGGCTATGAAAGAGAAGCGCAGGTGGAAAGCTGCGGCCAGTTTTCCATCCGCGGAGGTATTCTCGATATCTTTCCGCTGACGGAGGAGAATCCGTGGCGCATTGAACTGTGGGGGGATGAGATTGATTCCATCCGCAGTTTCGATGTGGAAAGTCAGCGTTCCATTGAAAATCTGGAAGAGATCACTATCTATCCTGCGACGGAAATGCTGCTGACAGAGAAAGCTTTGGAACGGGGAAAGAAGGCAATCGAAAAAGAGGCGAAACGCCAGAGCAAGTATTTCCGTGATCAGATGCTCACCGAAGAAGGCGCCCGGGTGACGCAGAATGCAAAGGAGATCTGTTCCATGCTGGACAGCGGGGTGGATTTCACGGGAGCGGAACAGTATCTCAGCTATTTTTATCCTGATACTGTGTCATTTCTCGACTATTTTCCTGAGGATACCCGTATTTTTCTGGACGAGCCGAACCGGATCCTGGAATGTGCGGATGCGCTCACGGCGGAATTTCGTGAGAGCATGAGCCATCGTCTTGAAAAAGGCTATCTTCTGCCGGGTCAGGCGGAACTGATGGACGAGGTGGGAACGCTGTGCGCCAGACTGAACCGGAGAAACTGCGTGGCGTTCTGCCTGCTGGATCTGCAGAGAAACCAGTGGAAGATCACCGGAGAGTATTCGGTCACGGTAAAATCCGTCAATCCGTACAACAATCAGTTCCCGGTGCTGGTCAAGGATCTGAAGTCCTGGAAACACGCCGGCTATCAGATGATCCTGGTATGTCCTTCACGCACAAGAGCGCAGCGTATGGCGGAGGATCTGAGGGAAGAGGAACTTCCGGCATTTTACAGCGAGGATCCGGAACGTGTGCTGAAGCCCGGGGAGATCATGCTGATCCATGGAAATGTCCGCCGTGGTTTCGAATATCCGATGCAGAAGTTTGTACTTATCACAGAGTCGGATATTTTCGGAAAAGAGCGGAGAAAAGCACGGAAAAAATCCCAGTATACCGGTCAGAAGATCCAGAACTTTTCGGAGCTGTCCATTGGAGATTATGTGGTTCACGAAAATCACGGACTTGGTATCTACAAAGGAATTGAAAAGATCGAAGTAGACCGGGTGATGAAGGATTATGTCAAAATTGAATATGCGGGCGGAAGCAGTTTGTACGTTCTGGCGACGCAGATGGACGCCCTTCAGAAATATGCGTCGGCGGATGCCGCCAAGCAGCCGAAGCTGAACCGCCTTGGCGGCCAGGAATGGAACAAGACCAAGACAAGGGTGCGCGGAGCGGTCAAAAATATCGCGAAGGATCTGGTGAAACTGTATGCGGCGCGTCAGGCGACAGAAGGCTATCAGTATGGACCGGATACGGTATGGCAGAGAGAATTTGAGGAAATGTTCCCCTTCGAGGAGACGGACGATCAGATTGCCGCCATCGAAGCCACAAAAAAAGATATGGAGAGCCATAAGATCATGGATCGCCTGGTCTGCGGAGACGTAGGCTTTGGCAAGACGGAGGTGGCGATCCGGGCGGCGTTCAAGGCGGTGCAGGAAAACAAGCAGGTGGTTTATCTGGTACCGACTACGATTCTGGCACAGCAGCATTACAACACATTCGTTGAACGGATGAAAGATTTTCCGGTGCGCGTGGATCTGATGTGCCGGTTCCGGACGGCGGCTCAGCAGAAAAAGACATTGACGGATCTGAAAAAGGGACTGGTGGACATCGTGATCGGAACCCACCGGGTACTATCCAAGGATGTGGTCTTCAAAGATCTGGGTCTGCTGATCATCGACGAAGAGCAGCGATTCGGCGTGACGCACAAGGAGAAGATCAAGCAGATGAAGGAAAACGTGGATGTCCTGACGCTGACGGCGACGCCGATCCCACGTACCATGCACATGAGTCTGATCGGAATCCGGGATATGAGCGTTTTGGAAGAAGCGCCCAACGAGAGAATCCCGATCCAGACTTTTGTCTGTGAGTACAACGAAGAGATGGTGCGCGAGGCGATCAACCGGGAACTGGCACGGGGCGGACAGGTCTACTATGTCTACAACCGGGTGCAGACCATCGTGGAGATGACCAACATGATCGCAAAGCTTGTGCCGGACGCCAATGTGGCATTCGCTCATGGGCAGATGAAGGAGAGGGAACTGGAAAAGATCATGTACGGATTTATCAACGGCGAGATTGACGTGCTGGTGTCCACAACCATCATTGAGACGGGACTGGATATTTCCAATGTCAATACCATGATCATTCACGACGCGGACCAGATGGGGCTTTCCCAGCTCTATCAGCTGCGCGGACGTGTCGGCCGTTCCAATCGGACGTCCTATGCCTTCTTGATGTACCGCCGCAACAAAATGCTGAAGGAAGTTGCGGAAAAACGTCTGCATGCCATCCGGGAATTTACCGAGCTGGGCAGCGGATTTAAGATTGCCATGCGGGATCTGGAGATCCGGGGGGCAGGAAATCTGCTTGGAGCAGAGCAGTCCGGCCATATGGAATCGGTAGGATATGATCTGTACTGTAAGATGCTCAGCGAGGCGGTACAGGAGGCGAAAGGAATCGAAGTGGCGGAAGACTTTGAGACGACCATCGACATGAGCATTGACGCCTATCTTCCGGACAGCTACATCAGCAACGAGGCTCTGAAGCTGGATACCTACAAGAGGATTGCCGCCATCGAGAACAGCGCGGAATATGATGACATGCTGGAAGAACTTCTGGACCGCTTCGGAGAACCGCCGAGAACCGTACAGAATCTGCTGGCAGTGGCAAATCTGAAGGCGCTTGCCCATAAGGCATGGATCACGGAGATCAAGCAGATGCAGGAAACGGTGCGGATCACGATGCATGAGAGGGCAAAACTGGATGTGAACGGAATCCCGGGGGTACTGGAACGCTTCCGGGAAGAACTGAATTTCAAGATGGATCAGCCCGCCTATTTTGTGTTCCGTCCGAGGAAACGGAACGCAAAAGAAAAGATCAATTATTTCGAGCGTACGAAGGAAGTCGTGGAAGCGCTGTATGAACTGGTTCCGAAGGACGATGCGCAGGAGACAGAACGAAACAGTTCTGCTGGCTGAATTGCTGCGGATTGTTGTAATCGTTCCGCCAATGGAACGGTTACGAATTGCAGCGATTTCGCTGGTGGAATGCTTGCGGCAGAACAGTGGGCGAAAAAACGGGTGGACAGAAATGGAAGAAAACAGAATCTATATCAGTGAAGAGAAAACAGAATATCGCATGCTTCCCATGAATGGAAGGGACAGTCAGGGGAATTTCTATGAAGCGGATGCCCTCAGCCTGAGAAAGAACGGGAAGAGATTTCTGCCCGTGATGGGAGAATTTCATTTTTCCAGATATGAGCCGGAGGACTGGGAAGAGGAACTGCTGAAAATAAAGGCAGGCGGTGTGACGATCGTGGCGACTTATGTGTTATGGATTCACCACGAAGAAGGGCAGGGCGAGTGGGATTTTTCCGGATGCAGGAATCTGAGGAAATTCCTCGAACTTTGCCGGAAGACCGGACTTCAGGTCTGGCTGCGCATCGGTCCCTGGGCGCACGGGGAATGCAGAAACGGAGGCTTTCCGGACTGGGTGGTCAATGATACCAGATGGAAGGTGAGGACCAATGATCCTGCGTATCTGAAGCTGGTTGAGACTTTTTACCGAAGGATCGGAGAGCAGGCAAAGGGAATGATGTGCAGGGACGGAGGACCTGTCATCGGCATTCAGCTGGAAAACGAATATGGCCACTGCGGCGGCCCGTCGGACCGGGAAGAAGGCATGGCACATATGCGCATACTGAAGCGAATGGCATCGGATGCCGCCCTGTCGGCGTAGAAGTTCCCCGGCGTCACAGCCGCCCGCTGCACCCACACATCCGCCGCGCCCGGTTTCGTCCCCATAATTTGAAGATTTTGTGAAAAAAGTTGCCCTCCCCGGCGAAAAAGGGTATAATTGATTCGAATGTCATGCAGGAACATGCAAAAAAATACCGATACAAAGCGGTACGGGAGGTAAAGAGATAAATATGAAAAGAACAAGTGCAAAGGTCATCTGCGGAGTGCTTACCGCTGCGATGGCTGCGACCGGACTCACTGCCTGCGGGGACAGCACCGTTGTGGACGGAACCCAGACAGCGCTGGTGATCAACGATGAAGAAATAAATCTTGGAAAGGCAAACTTCATGCTGCGCTATCAGCAGGCAACCATGGCAAGCTATTATGAGACCATGAGTTCCATGCTGGGCCAGGAGTATTCCCTGTCTTTCGATGCATTGTCGGATGAGAGCGATGAGGACAGCCCGACCGTGGGAGAAAATCTGAAAGAGGATGCCCTGACTTCCATCGAGCAGGCATTTCTGATGAGACAGCATGCGTCAGAATATGACGTGGCTCTGACGGACGAAGAAGTACAGGGAGCAAAAGATGCAGCGGCAGCTTTTGTGGAAGACAATGACGCGGAGACGCTGACCAAGCTTGGCGTGACGCAGGAGGATATTGAGGATGTAATGCAAGTGTATGCGATTCAGTCGAAAATGTATGACCCGATGATCGCGGATGTGGATACAGAGGTCAGTGACGAGGAAGCGCAGCAGTCCAGTATCAGTTATGTGCAGGTATCGACAGAAGGCACGGAAACCGATGAAAACGGTGAGACTGTGGAACTGACGGATGAAGAGAAAGCAGAGAAAAAAGAGATCGCGCAGACCTTTCTGGATCGGCTGAATGCATCCGAAGCTCCGGCAACGGCAGATTTTTCCGATCTGCGGACAGAGATTAACGATGAGCTGAATGCTCAGAGAAGAGCCGAGGAAGCTGCTGCGGACACCGCAGAGGATGGAACCGATGCTGCAGAAGACAGTACCGATGAAATATATCTGACTGCATCCGAAACTACCTTTGGCGCGGATGATGAGGATTTGGACGAAGCGTTGAAAGAAGCGGCTCAGACCCTCAGCGACGGTCAGGTTTATGCGGAAGTGATCGAAGGCGAAAACGCATATTATGTCGTGCGTATGAACAGTGTTCTGGACCGTGAAGCAACGGACAGCCAGAAAGAAACCATCGTGCAGGAGCGCCAGGCTGAAGCATACAGCAACCAGCTGGACACCTGGGTGGAAGAGAGCGATATTTCCGTGAAGAGAGCATGGAATAAATTGGAAGTCACAGATTATGATCTGTATACCATGACAGTGGATACTTCTGAAGAGAACACAGACAGTACAACGGAAAGCACCGCAGATACCGACAGCAGCTCGGAAAGTACAGCGGAATAACAAGCTCTGGGACAGGTGCAGGAAGATACCTGTCCGATTGCTAAACAGCATCCATGGAGGAGACTAAATGACAAAAGAAGCGTTTGCAAAGCTGGCCGGTGCAGGAGTGATCCTGCTGGACGGCGCAACTGGTTCCAATCTGACAAAGGCGGGAATGCCGAAAGGAATCAGTACCGAGATATGGACATTGGAACACGCGGACATTTTGATCGGACTGCAGAAAGCGTATCTTGCGGCAGGAAGCCAGATTATCTATGCTCCGACTTTTTCTGCAAACCGGATCAGCCTTTCCAATTTCGGATACCAGGACCGGGTGGAAGAACTGAATACACGCCTGGCAGCACTGTCAAAAGAGGCAGTGGGAAATGGAAACGGATGGATCGCGGGAGACATCACCACCACCGGAAAGATGATGGAACCCAAGGGAGAGCTCACTTATGAAGAGCTTTATGACGCTTATGCGGAACAGATCACAGCGCTGGCAAACGCAGGCGTGGATCTTCTGGTGGCGGAGACTATGATGTGTGTGGACGAAACCTGCGTGGTTCTCGACGCGGCGGCGGCTGTCTGCGACCTGCCGGTGATGTGCAGCCTGACGCTGGAAGCTGACGGCTCGGCACTGTTTGGCGGCAATGCAGTGGAAGCGGTGGAAACCCTCCAGGAGATGGGAGCGGCGGCGGTCGGACTTAACTGTTCCGTTGGTCCGGATCAGCTGGAAGCCGTGGTACGGAGTATGGCAAAGGTGGCGAGAGTGCCGGTCATCGCAAAGCCGAATGCAGGTCTTCCAGTCATCACTCCCACCGGTGAGGCAGTCTACAGTATGAACGCGGAAGATTATGCGCGGCATATGAAAGTTCTCGTAGACGCGGGAGCCGGAGTGATCGGCGGATGCTGCGGCACGACGCCGGAGTATATCCGGCTGCTGGCGGAGATGCTGGAACGTGTTTGAAAATTGCTTTCTGAGGGATATCACAGTAGGTCAAAAAACACAGGCGTGGCGGAAGCCACGCCTGTTCTCTTTGGTGCGCCCGGCGGGCGTACATTCTAAGGGGTGAAAGTCCCTGAACCGCCCGGCACATATTGGCATGAGGCGAATTTTTATCTGAATTTCTTGACTTCCCATAACTTTTGATACACAATTATTTTGAAGTTAAACTTCCTTATACTGGTTTTTGAAAGTTTGCCAATAGTTAAACGGAGGGATCAGTGCTATGTTAGAAGATGCTAAAATTGAAAACACGAGTGAGTTGGAATTTGCTGTTTTTTGTATCGAAAACATTGCAATCAGGCTTGAAAAAAATGCTGAAGAAGTGTATAAAATGCTAACCGAAGAAAGTAATATACTGTCCGGCTGCATCATACCTGAGTATGAAATGCTGCATACAAAATACACACGCATTATTGAGTGCTTTGCGGAAAAAGAAAATCTTTCTTTGGACGCTGCTCTTAGCGTTTTCTATCATTCGAAGATTTACCGTTTAATCAGTGAAGGGGTGTCTGATCTGCACTGTATGAGTGATGAATATTTGACGGAAGAACTTATTACCGAATATAAAGAAAAATAGAGTTGGCTTAATATAAATAAAAGAAGTGAACGAAGAAAGGGGACATGTGCGGGCGTCTGCCCATACATGTCCCCTGTTCAAGTTTTGATTACAGTCTTGCGTCAAACAGTCCGCAGAAGCTGTCGATCGGATCTACCGCCGTAAACGCTTCCGGTCCTGCCATCAGCTTGTCAACCAGAGCGTCAAAGGTGGAGGAATCCGCGTCATAGGTATTGATATAGGTGCGTGCCTGCGGGATATCCGCCAGCATCGTCGGCTGTCCGCATCCTACGACCACTACCGGAAGTTCAAAGACATACCACGGAATTTCTCCGCCGCCCTTGGACATACCGAAGCTCGGTCTTCCGCTGGAAACGTCACACAGAGTGATGACCATGTCCATATCTTTGACGAAATCAGCGATCGCGTTCTTTCCTGCAAAATAGAGATTGATATCCGGTTTCTCTCCGGCTTCTATTTTTTTCTTCATGGCGTCGAGAGGACTTTCGTAGATAAATGCGTCAAATCCTTTCGCGCAGAGTTTTTCTTTCAGCAGTTCCGCCGGGTTTTTCTTACCGCCCATGCCCATGGCTTTCATCAGGAAGGACATTCCGCTTTCCGCGCCTTTGACATGTACGATCATGATTCGCTTATAACGCTGCGGAGTGACAGGAAGCACATCCTGATCTTTGTATTTTACCAGGGTGATACAGTCGTCGCTGATCGCTTTCTGCATTTCCTTATATTCTTCCTTGCCAAGTGTCTGTTCCACAGCTTCCGGCTGCGGTACCAGATCCTCTTTTGCCTTCTTGTTCAGGCCAAGATGAGCTTTCAGGCCGAGGATACGTGTCAGGGCTTCGGTCATACGCTCTTCGCTGATGGTTCCGTTTCTGTACGCGGTCAGCATGGTCTGATAATCTTCGTCCGGGTCGTTGAAGAACAGGAACATATCACATCCCGCATTGATGGTCAGAGGAAGCATTTCCGAACGTTTCATACGGTTGGTCATGCCGACCATATGGGAAGCGTCTGTGACAACCATTCCGTTGAAGCCCAGCTTCTCGCGGAGCAGGCCTTTCATGATTTCCGGACTCAGGGTTGCCGGCATCATATCGTCGTCTTTCAGATCCGGATTGATGGCTCTTGCGTATTCCGGCAGCATGATATGTCCTGCCATGATCGCGTCCAGGCCATTGTCGATCAGGGTCTTGTAAACCATTCCGTAAGTCTTGTCCCACTCTTCCACGGTGAAGTAGTTGACGTTGTTGGAAAGATGTGCGTCACGGAAATCCTGTCCGTTGCCCGGGAAATGTTTTGCGGCACATGCGAAGCCTGGGATCGTGTGGGCACCTTTCAGATAAGCAGCGCTCATCTTGGCGACACGTTCCGGATCGTTTCCGAATGCACGGCTGATGATCTCTGTGTTTTCCCAGTTATAGGCGATATCGCAGACCGGTGCGAAAGCCATATTGCATCCGATGGAAGCCGCCTCTTCGTTGGACATTTTTCCGAGAGCAAAAGCGTACTCTTCCTTGTCGGTCGCAGCGATCTTTACGCCGGAGCCGATGGTTGTTCCGTCCGCACAGGCTCCGTTTCCGCCGGCCTCTGTGTTGCAGGCGATAAATACCGGGATCTTCGCGTATTTCTGGAGCTTACGGTTCTGCTCCTGGATCGCCTTGCCGGGAGCCGGATTGTAACGGCAGCCGCCCAGGTGATATTTCTCCATCAGTTCTTTCAGATATTCTTCATCATGAGAAGCAGTCAGCTGGAAAAAAAGCTGTCCGACTTTCTCTTCATCGCTCATTCCTGCGATCGTGTCTTCTACCCATTTGCAGTCCTCGTCGGACAGATAGTATGGGTTTGCTTTCAGATTTACCATATCTGGTCTCCTTTCCTGCGGAAATTTCCGCAACAGCACTTTCTTACTTTTAGTATAACAAAGTTCTCTCAGCGGCTGTTAGAATAATTTTGTCCAGTTGCGGCAAAATTTTATCACGAAAGAACAGATTCGCCGATTGCCCGCTTGTTGGTGAAGATTACGAAGTCGCGGATCGCCTGGTATTCCCCGAGAAATTCCTCACCGGAAACAAAAAGCGGGGCGATCAGTTTTTCGTTCTGAAACCGACCGGTATTTCTCAGTTTGAAAATGTCTCCGTTTTGAAAATCAATCATTTGGTTTTACCTCCGTATTTATTAAATTTGCAATGCAGATCTGCAGATCATTAAAAATTCCAACCGGAGCGGAATCTGTGAAAGAAAACTGATGGAAATCTTCTGAATCACCAAACAAATATGCCTGTACCGTTTCGCGCGAAGGATCTACGATCCAGTATTCCCGGACGCCTGCTGTGCGGTATTTAAACAGTTTTGTCAGATAATCCATACGCTGGCTGCCAGGGGAGACGATCTCAATGATCCAGTTCGGCGCGCCGCTGCACCCTTTGTCCGTGAGTTTGTCTGTATCGCAGATTACGCTGATATCCGGTTCCACATAGTTTTTTTCATCTGTATTCAGGAAAACGGCAAACGGTGCAGGATAGATTTCGCAGGAACCTTTTTTGGATTTTATGTGGTTTCCGATTACCTGTGTCAATTCGGACACCAGTTTCTGATGGATTCTGTTTGGCGGAGCCATCATATACATGGTTCCGTCAATCAATTCTGCTCTTTGGCCGTCGGGCAGAGAATAAATATCTTCTGTGGTATAGGACTGCTTATTCGGTGATGCCATAGAAACACCTTCTTTCCTGAGATAATTCCTGAGAGATGCTGTACGGGGAATCTTTTGATCTGCAGCAGCAGAAACAACATTGATGAACGGTTTACTGAAATCTTTTAATATAGTAATTATTGTATCTGAATTATGTGCGCGAAGCAACAGGAACTTGTCAGAAGCAAAAATGGCGACACACCGAAGTGCATCGCCATTTTTTAATGAGGGGGGAGATAGTGAGTGGTTAATCAACTATCTGTAATACAGTATAAGAAAAAAATGTGTTGAAAGTATGTCCATTTTCTAAAAGAATCAGAAATTCTATAAAAAAACAATTTATAAAATTCCCAAAACCTGTCGAAAGGTGCCATCACAGTTTTTTCCGGTAAAGGATCCGGATGGAATTCAATACACAGATCATTGCCACACCGGTGTCCGCGAATACTGCCATCCACATGTTGGCAAATCCGGCAAGGCCAAGGACCATGACCAGTGCCTTGATCACAAGAGCGAACACGACGTTCTGCCTTGCAATCCGGAGGGAGGTGTGGGCGATCTCCAGCGCTTTTGGAACCGCATCCAGCTGTGAGGTCATAAAGACCACATCCGCAGCCTCAATTGCCGCGTCCGCGCCGCTTCCCATCGCTGCGCCTACATCTGCGCCTGCCAGTACGGGAGCGTCATTGATGCCGTCTCCCACAAACATGACAGCGCCGTGTGCTGCGCGGATCTCTTTCAGGGTTTCCAGTTTGTCCTGAGGAAGCAGGCGGGCATGGACTTCGTCGATGCCGGTTGCTTTTGCCACAGCGTCCGCATTTTCCTGGGCATCGCCGGTCAGCATCGCGGTGACAATGTCTTTGGAACGGATTGCGGAGATTGCGTCTGCCGCTTCCGGCTTGATCGTATCCGCAATGACGAGATGACCGATGAATGTGCCGTTCAGCGCAGCAAAAACTTCTGTACCGTAGTTAAGGGCTGCTGCGTTCACCGGTACATGGAACTGATCCATCAGCTTCCGGTTTCCGCAGAGCACCTCGCCCTGGGGCAGGGCGGCACGGATCCCGTGGCCGGCGATTTCTTCCACCTCGGACGGTGTGTCCAGGGAAATCTGTTTGTCTCTTGCCGCCGCCAGAATGCTCTGGGCAATCGGATGTGTGGAATTCTGTTCACAGGATGCACAGAGAGCCAGCAGAGTGTCGGCATCCGTTCCGTTTGCGGGAACGGCTTCCTGCAGCTTGAAATTTCCCTGGGTGATCGTTCCGGTCTTATCCATGACAACGGCGCGGACATTTTTCATAGCTTCCAGGGAAATTCCGCCTTTGAAGAGAATGCCCCGTTTGCTTCCGGCGCCGATTCCGGAGAAGAACGCCAGCGGCACACTCAATACCAGGGCGCATGGGCAGCTGATGACCAGGAAGGTGATCGCGGTGTAGATCCAGTGATTCCAGTCGCCGGTCACCAGTGATGGTACGATCGCGGTCAGCACGGCGAGAAGAACAACGACCGGGGTATAAACCCTTGCGAAACGTGCGATAAAACGCTCAATCTGCGGCTTGCTTGCAGCGGCATTTTCCACAGAATCCAGGATCTTTGTCACCATGGATTCGTCCAGTGCTTTTTCAACTTTCATTTTCAACAGCCCGGAGGTGTTGATGCAGCCGGACACAACAGAATCCCCGGCTTTTACTGTGACAGGTACAGGTTCTCCGGTTACCGGTGACGTGTCGATGCGGCTTTCGCCTTCAACGACGGTTCCGTCAAGGGGAATACGGTCACCCGGACGGATCTGGAGGATATCTCCGATTTCGGCATCCTCCGCAGGGATCACATGCGTATGGCTGCCGTGTACTTTGGTCACGACTTCCGGGCGCATATCCACCGCATCCATGATCTGGGAACGGCTCCGTTCCACAGCGATTTCCTCAAACAGTTCGCCGACACGGTAGAACAGCATGACGCCGACCGCCTCTTTAAAGTCTCCGATACAGATTGCGGCGATGGTCGCAAGGCTCATCAGGAAGTTTTCATCGAAGACCTTTCCGCGGGTCAGATTCTTTCCTGCGGTAAGGATGATTCTTCCGCCGAGAAGCAGATAGCCAATCAACAGGATTACGTCTGCCGGGATCACAAGGGATACCGCGTTCAGGATGATACCGCTGATAAAAAGCGCTGCTCCGATCAGAATCTGTACCAGATCCTTTTTGTTTTCTGCGCTCAGGCGGGGAGCCTCTTCCGTGTGGTGATGCGCATGGCTGTGGTCATGACCACAGCCACAGGAGCTGTCATGATTTTCCTGCTCGTGGTCATGCTCATGACTGCAGCCGCAGGAACTTTCGTGGTGGTGTTCATGGGTATGCTCATGTTCATGTGATGCTTCCGCTGAATGAGCGGAAGTGGTTTTATTTTTTCTGGAACGTGTTCTTGGGTAAATTTCTACGCCCGGTTCCACAGCAGAAGCTTCCGCCCGGATCTTATCCAGAAGATTATCCGGATCTTCCGCAGTGATGCGAAGCTGTTTTGTGGCAAAGGTGAGAACCGCTTCAGTGACTTCAGGCATTGCGTTCAGCCTGCGTTCCACAGCGGCTGCGCAGTTGGCGCAGTCCAGATTCTCGATGATATAGATCTTTTTTACCAGAGCACTGGAATCTTTTTTCTGACTCATAATCATCCTCCGATCTCTTTTCGTGTTGCTGGAAAAATGCAGCCGTTCTTACAGCAGGACGGGTATGGAATAGTAATAATATATGAATAACTGTTCATATGTTCATAATATACCAGAAGACAAGATCCGTCAATAGTTTTTTAAAGAAATCCGGAAAGTTTCTATTGTTTATATTTTATACGAAAAAAAGCGCCGTACAGAAATGATCCATACGGCGTTGAAAGATTTGTAACAGTTCAGCCTTGCTGAACCGTTACATGCAAAATCCATTGAAAATCGCCTTCGGCGATGGGATTTTGCACTCCTGAATCACGTTCTTACGGTC
>PPYE01433095.1_pt1 | contig 18537 bp, 12 predicted proteins | sample 1559881 | NCBI WGS metagenome assembly PPYE01 (sample SAMN08240022, study PRJNA423297) | Human gut metagenome, whole genome shotgun sequencing project. | reverse complement strand
GTCCATGCTGCTGCAAAAACTGAAGGCTGCGCTTGGTGTGGCGGTAACACTCAAAGCCCCAGGTCTGGGTGCCGTCCGCCTTGGTCTGCCACAGACAGCGGCGGAATTTTGCCCCGCAGCTGCACACCAGCTTGGTGACCCACACATTTTTTGCAATGGTGCCGCCATACCGGCGGGGCTTTCCGTTTTCGTCCAGCAGGTGGCGGGTGCGCCCTTTCCGGATGGCATTGCATTTGTACCACAGCTCCTCGTCAATAATGGCGGGAAAATCCCCCTTCACCATCACATAGGTGTCCTCGTCGGTGTTGTTCACCCGCCGGTGCTCCAGATAATCCACCGTCCGGGACCGGTTGTACACGCAGTAGCCCATGTAGGTGGCTTTCCGCAGCACCCGGGTCACCTTGCTGGCATCCCAGTTCACATGCCCGGCCCCGTCCTTGCGCCCCTTTTCCATCAAGGTTTTGGCCACCTTGGTCAGGCCGTCCCCGGTGGCGTACTGCTCAAAAATCATCCGCACGGTTTCGGCCTGCTCCTCGTTGATGACGTAGGTGTTGTTGGCCTTGTCCAGGTCATAGCCCAGAATGTTTCCGTTGCCGTACAGCACCTTCTTTTCCCGGCTCATCCGCTGCCCGGCCAGCACCCGCTCGCTGATCTTGCGGCTTTCCTCCTGGGCCAGCGTGGCCATCAGCGACAGGCGGAGCTCACCGTCGTTGTCCATGGTCCAGATGCCGTCGGCGGCAAAGTAGACTTCCACCCCCAGCTTGGCCAGTTCCCGGGTGTAGGAAAGGGTGTCCACCGTGTTCCGGGCAAAGCGGCAGACCTCGCGGGTGACGATCAGGTCGAATTTTCCGCTTTTGGCGTCCTCGATCATCCGCAGAAAGGATGGCCGTTTTTTCGCCTGGGTTCCGGTGATGCCCTCGTCCACATATTGATCCACCACCGTCCAGTTGGGATGGCTGGAGGCCAGCTCCTGATACCATTCCATCTGATTGTCCAGCGCGGAAATCTGAGCCTCATGTTCAGTGGATACCCGCCCGTAAAATACCACCTTGCGCGGGCGGGCCCGGTCTTGTTTGATGTTGTTCATAGAACTGTCCTCCTTTTGTATGCGCCCATTGTAGCGCAGCTTTTTCTCCCTGAGAAATGTACAAATTCCACTTCAATGTTCGGATGAAGGCGGCGCGCCGTAGGTGGCGCAGACGCATTCGTAGGTCGCCCGGTTGATGGCTCCCTGCTCATACAGCAGAGCGATCAGCTTGAGGGCGATGTAACGGGAATCCACCACGGCATCAGGCATTGTTGCTCGCCTCGCTTTCCATGGGGATGGCCTGCCGGGGCAAAACTGCATGCTGCATCACCAGCAGGGTGTGGTCCAGAGCCTGCAAGGTGTTTTGCAGGGCAAAGGGATCAGTGTCGTTTTCCGACCGCGCTGGGGCATTGATCAGGCAGAGCTGAATCTGCCGGAGCTGGCGCATCAGCGCACGGTAATCGGCAGGCGGAAGTTCCACCGGTACCCGGTGTGAGATCAGCAGGCGGAGATAGGTTTCCCGGGACAGGCCGGTTTTGGCCACATTGTCATTCAGGCGGGCCAGTTCGCCTTCGGTCAGACGGATTTTTACTTCTTTCTTTTTCATCAATGGTTCCTCTATTGCAACAACGCAACAATGCACGAGTCAGCAGTCTTTGCTGCCTTCGCATGATGCGCTGTGTGATTCATGGTTGTTCTTCCAGCTGCCACAGCCAGCCGTCTTTGATTCGGATGCTCTTGATGGGCAGATTGCTCTTGGCCAGCTCCACGGTCCGTTTGCTGATGCCCTGCCGGGAAAAATGCAGGATGATCTCCTTGTGGCTCGCCGGGCCATTTTGCAGCAGCTGCAAAAGCCCTTGTTCCGCCTGCTGCTGTTTTGTGGGCGCAGCCGGCCCCTGATTGCCGTTCAGCAGCTGGTCTGCATCCGCTTCTTCCAGCTGGTCGAGCCATTCCACATGGTCGGTCACCTCCAGCAGCAGTCCATTGCCTGCGGGTGCAAGATTGCTCTTGACCGGCACCAGCACCCGCTGGGTGGGGGACTTGCGGTATTTGGTCACCGTGAGGATGGAGCGCACCGCGCCGGCCACATCAATGGAACCGCTGGTGCGGTACAAAGCCGAGGTTCCGTTCATCTTGTTCATGTGTGCCACGATCAGAACAGCGCAGCCGGTGCGCTGGGCCATGGAGTACAGGCTGCGGAAGGCGCTGCGCACCTCGTTAGCCTGGTTCATGCTGACCGATTCGCCAATGTACGCGGAAAGCGGGTCCAGAATCAGAAGCCGGGCATTTTCCTGCCGGACGGCGGCTTCCAGCCGGGTGTCATCGAAACGCAGTGGCGTTTTTGATTCGTCGATGATCTTGATGCGGGTGCAGTCTGCCTGCGCCCGCTCCAGACGGGGCTTTATGGTGTCGGCAATTCCATCTTCCGATGTCTGGTAAAGAATTGTAATCGGTTCGTTTGCATGCGGGGAAAAGGGGAGAGCTGCACCGGTGGAAAGCATTGCCGCCAGCGACAGCGCCACCATGGTTTTGCCGCAGCCCGGGTCGCCCTGTAAAATCGTAATTTTTCCATAGGGAATGTAAGGATACCAAAGCCAGTTCACCTCCTCGGTTGGAATGTCTGCAAAGCAGAGGATTTCTTGGTCGTTCGTGAGAGTCACCTCCATTAATATTAAATTTCACGAACCCGCCCCGCCGCGCAGCGGGCAGGATGATAGGCCCTGCGTAACTGCGCGGCCGCGACGGGAACGCGGATCATTGGGGAACATGGATATTCAGTTGTCAAGGTGCCGTGAACACAAGATACCACGGCTTGACCGAAAATGCTATATGTGTTATCTTGAATTCATGTAATGTTGAAATTACACAATAAATTTGTGCCGATACACATGAAAAAACGGCCTTGTTGAGCCATTTTTTGAGGTTTTTAAAAAAGCGAGGATTTTACGATGTCCACAAGTTTTGTGTTCCGTTTTCAGGAAAAGCAGCTGTGTCTGCCCACCCTGATACACCGCGATCCGCCCCCGGAGCAGACAAAAAAAGAACCCCGCCGAAGCGGGGAACGGAGATCTGTAATCGAAGTAATGAACCAGATTCAGCAGAACATGAAAGACCCGGAATATGTGGAGCACAACCAGGCCCGGATCTGGATCGAAGAATCCTGTGCTTTGGGCGATCTGGTGTTTGCCGGGCTGGATATGCCCTGGCAGGAATTCTACCAGAAGGCCCAGTCGCTGCTCCAGCAGTTTTCCGGGTGCGCGATTTCGGTCAATGCGGAGCTGCTGGAACAGACGGACTGGCGGAATTACCAGCCCCCGGAACCAGCTGAACCCGCTGCTGCCGAGACGAAAAAACGCAGATCGTTTTTCAGCCGGTTCTCCAAAGCGCCGGAAGAGACGCGCCCTGCGGAACCTCAGCCGGAACCGAAACAACCGGGCCGCAGCATCCGGCAGGCATTGGAGCATCCGGAACAGGCCCTTTATTATCAGCTGGCCCGGCTGTATCAGGGAATCCAAACCGCGCTGGGGGATTATCCGGCCATGCAGACCTTGCTGGAGCGGTATTGCACCCAAGCTGCCTCGGACGTTTACCACCAGATGCTGAAAAAGCTGGGGTTCCACAACCTGACGCCGGAAGAGCAGGGTCTGGTTGCGGAAAATGGATTCGGCAGGATTCTTCAGCAGGAGATCCAGCTCTGCTATGCGCTGGAACAGTCCAGCGAGTGTGTGGAACGGTACCTGGTCTGCTGGCCCAAGCCGGATGCAACTATGGTGAGTTATGCCGACATGGATGACCGGGAGTTGAGTGCCGCCGCGTATACCTCGCTTTCTTTGTTGGCCGGTCAGCTGAAACAGCTGGCAAGTTTTCAACCATCTCTTGCAAGTCTGGTGGAATACACACTGGCCGCAGCGGATGCCGACCCGGAAAAACCGGCAGATTACCGCTATGGAGATGCACTGATCACCAACCACCGGGCCGCAGTGGAAGGGAATCGGCTGTACGAAAAGCTCCACATGCGGATGCTGGGGCGGCTGTCCATGCCGAAAGAGGACCCGAAAGCCCGAAAGCATCCGGACATCGCCAGCCGCTCCTATCTGGTGGCAGACTGCCTTACCTCGGTGGTAATGGCGGAATTCGTGCAGATGTGCGCCCAGCACCAGACCGTTCGCCTCTGCCAGCGGTGTGGGAAGCTGTTCGTGCCCTTCAGCGGAACCGCAAAATATTGCAGCCGGACAGCCCCCAATCAGGGGAAATGCACCTGCAAAAAAGCCGCCTCAGACGAGGCGGCGGAACAGAGCCAACGGGAAAACCCGGCCCTGAAACTCTATACCAAAATCGGCAACCGGCTCAACACCGGCCTTTCCCGTGTGGAAGGGCTTACCGCCGAGCGCCGCAGCAAGGTGATGAAATGCTGGCGGGCGGAGGTAAAACCGCTGGTGCAGCAGTTCTCTGCCGAAGGGGAAGACTTCGACGCCACAGCATTCGAGCAGCTGCTGACCGACCATTTCGATGATGTATGGAATCGAAAGAAAACGGAATGGGCCAAAAAGAAGAGGGGAAAGCAAACGGATTGAACGACACTGACCTTCATGGAGGAACTGAAATGAAAAAGATTATCCGAAATGCCATCCGGTGCAAATTCTGCGGTGATGTGATTGAATCGGAAACCGTGCACGATTTCAAATTCTGCTCCTGCAAAACCGTCGCAGTGGACGGCGGACAAGAATACCTGCGCCGCTGCTTCAAAAATTCCCCGGAAGATTTCGAGGATCTGAGCGTTACGGAAGAGGTTGAGGACGCGGAATAAACTATACCTCACCTAAACCGGTAGTTTTATCTTCCTGAACAGAGCCTCTCTTTCTAACAATCCATTCTAATCATTATTATAATCATTGTTAGAAAGAGGGGGGCATTAATGGTAGTGGATTTTGAAGATCAGCATACACCTGGGCTGTTTTCCACAGAAAAACAACCATATTAATGATTAAGCGGCGCTTACCAATTAAGTAAGCGCCGCTTAATACGATTCGGGCGAATGCAATTACCTGTTATCTGTTCATTTTTTAGATTATTCCACGCCAAAATTCTTTACTTTTAGTGTGCGGCAGTTTTCTGTTACAGTCCGGACAATTGGCATTGGCAGTCCATCTGGTGCCAATACATTGACCTCCAGAGACACCTCCACTTTGCAGCCGTCGATACTTGTCAAATGACTAATGATTTCTTCCACATACCGTTGTACATCTCGGTTGATACGGGTGTTATCAAGCTCTGCCGACATATAAAAATGCGTATTTTGAGGTATCGTTGGAGTTGTTCCATCACCAATCGGATTTTCATGGACAGATACGCTATCAGGCTTGATTTCGGGTGGGGTCAAACGGTCAGGCAGCGTGTTAGTGGAAGTGGGAGCCTGTTGAGAGTCATTGACAGATACCTGTTTCTCCATAGCGATTTGTTCGAATGCAGCGGCTTTCTTTACCAGATAATCAGACTGCTGAACAAATCCAACATACTGGTTGAATTTGAGATCCAGGAAATGCTCAGTGCTGTAGCCAGAGGCAATGGCAAAGTATTCCTTTGAGTTCACGCCATTTTGAATTGCATCTTCCAGTACACTGTATCGAGCCAGACGCGGCAGATAGCAGTATGTGCAGAGATACTCCCACAGTTTTTTGATTTGGATACATTCGGAATCCTTCCATAGGACATCATCCAGAACCATTTTGAGCAGTGCCGGGGCCCATTTTGTAATGAGTAATTCCTGTTGAATCATCTTGCCGGCTGCTTTAGTCACAATACTATCTGTGCCACCGCTGATTCGAATAGGCTCCCATTGAATGGTCTTCATGTCCACATGAAGATCAATAGAAGGTGTGAGCAACCAACAATAAGTTTCTTTAATGCGGGATTCAACAGTTTCATTACTTCTGTGCAAGCTATTATCTGCTTCTTTGGTTTGCGCAATATCCAGGTTCAGAGATTCCTTGTCATCCATAATGGACTTCCACGCCAACCATTCTCGGACTGCCTGCTTCAATGCGCCTACTTGTTCCTGATCAGGAGCAATAAATGCAAGCGTATTACGGTAAATGCGAGGTGAAGAGCCTCGATTGTCCAAAATGTCGGCAGCTGCGGTCAGCGCTAGATTTTGAGGATTGCTGGAGCGATAAGTATCTTTTACTCCCAAAATCACAAGGCGAACTGCCTGATCGTCGGTCACATCCAGCGACGAGTTCGAGCAAACATGCAGACCAGCAAAAGGCTCTTCCTTGCGTAGTTTACGCAAGCGCGTTTCGACCTCGTATTCCACGTCAATTTCAGAAAACTGGGTGGCACGATCCTGAGCGGTCTTGCGCAGAGTCGGGCGAGTATCGAACCAGTAACGATCACCAGTAGGATTAGTATACAAGTACGCCAGAGAACCACGCAGCGTATTCAGCGCGTCGTTGAAATCAGCGATGCTCTCTCCCGGCTGTACTACACCCAAACGAATACGTGAAGATTCAATGCCACGCACCGACTGAGCCCGCACGGTGGGAGCGCTGCCCAGCATGATGGTTCGGGCAACACGCCGAGCAGCCAACTTCTGCCCATAACGAGGTACGGACTGATCTTTTAGGTAAGGTACAGAGTCCTTACCATCGATCTCGTTGCTCACAATGGAGTTCCAGCCTTCGTCCAGATACCGAATTAATTCTTCACGCACATTTGGGACATCTAGGGGGATAGAACCGGGCATGATCATAGGGCTGGCGTCATTGCTCATCCAAAGTTCATGGATTACAGAAGCCATCAGGCGCAGAACACCACGGGTCCTTTGAAATCGCTCCAGCGTAGACCAATCTTCATACAGCCGGTCAAAGATCTCTGGATGAATGGGATAACAGGATACCATCCGTTCCCGATAGTCCACTTCTTTAGCCTCATAGGGAAAATCGCCCGAATTTTCTGTGTACATCTGACTGAAACGTGTACAGACTTGGTCACGGGCGGTGGGATTTTTGCAGTCCAAAAACAACCGACGGCGAACCACTTCAAAGCCTTCATTAGCCGCGACAGGTTTCCAGATTGATTCCATGCGGCCAAAGGTATGTTCAATGGTCTCCAGTGCAATTTTGCCGGCCTCTCCGCCAATTTCAATATCCGATTCGGGAATAGATGCCACTACTAAGCTGTTCTGGCTGGCGCGGGCAGCCTCTGTCACTTCCTGAATGAAAGAAATAAAGTTATCAAAGGAGCCTGCAGGCAAGCCAGGAACCCCATAGATCTTTTTGGCATAGGCTACCAGCTCATCCATCAGAATCAGACAAGGGCCGCAGGCATCAAACAGATTTTTCAATGCCTCCGATCCGGGGGATACGCCTTTTTTATCTGCTTCCTTCACATAGTCGTACAGCTCTGCACGGCCAGCAGATTCCGCCAGTTGTGCAGCCATTTCACCCCACAGGGTATTGATTGTGATACCAGGGAAATTGATGGGGCGTTTCGCTTTGGTGGGGTCCAGCGCAGTGCCCACCAGCACCGCCACATTTGCACGTGGAAGGGTGGTCACGCCCGCTCTTTCCATGACTGGCCTGATGGCAGGAATGCGATCGGCTGAAACCTTGCCACGCAACATGTGATAAAGTGCCAGCATACTGTGGGTCTTGCCACCACCAAAAGCCGTTTTCAGCTGAATTACGGGTTCACCATCTTTGCCACGTACTCTCTTTAGAGCTTGTACCAGAAGGCCTGTCATGCCTTCGGTCACATAGGTGCGGGCAAAAAATTCCACAGGATCTCGATATTCAAAAGAACCCTCCCCACGGGCTACCTGTGCCAGATCGGCGGCGAATTCGGCGTTTTTGTATCGGCCCTGCGCTACATCGGGATGGGGTTCGATCACTTCGCGCCAGCTGGGAAGACCGGCAACAGCATGGTTCAGTACAGCAGCTTGGCTTGTTTTTGGCGTTTCTACCGGAGCAGAAGCTTCGGTTACGGTAGTGGAACCTTCAGAGGAGCCATACCGCGCTTCCCGCAGTAGTTTTCGGATTTCTTCCGCCGCTTCGTCATCGAACGCTTCGCACAAGCGGGCCATAGTATCCAGTGCTCGCCAGGTGTTATCATCGCTGTAGTCCTGACTTCCAGCATGGGCAACTTTATTGCGAATGCCCATCAGTTCCTTGGCCCAAGTTCGATAGTCTACTGATAATTTGCGACGGAATAGTTCATTCCACTTGCGGTCAAACAAACGCAAACAATTGGCAATATCCAGAGAATCCATCAGCTGGATATCGTCGCCCCCAGCTGGAAGATCACGAGTCTGGTCGGATAAAGTCACCAGAACCTCCTGCCACCAGTTGTTTTGATATTCGCGGCGTAGTTCCTGTGTGATGTATCCGACCAAAAGCGGATGCAGAATTCGGAACCCTTGCTGCACTCTAGCCAGGTTATCAGACATTATTGAATTCCTCCATTGTTTATGTCATCAGTTTTTGGCTTGATTACCGCACTGACAAGGAATAATTGACTTCGGATTGACTTGACAATTGACTTTGATTGACTTAACTATTGACTTCGGTTTTTGTAGTCAATCAATGTCAATCTTTGCGAATGAACCAAACCGCAGCGGTTGTCTTTCCGACACAATCAATCGTTTCGTCTTTGATTTTCATGATTCGCAGCAAATTTGAAAGCTTTTTTCTCTTTTTTTCTTCCGAAAGAATTGCAGGAAGCAGATCTCCCACGACAGCCATCAGTTCGTCCTTTTTGGCTGGCCCCTTTCGCAGAGTCTTCAGGATGAATTCCTTGCATTTCTCATCTTCTAGCCCACTGTTTCGGATATACTCCGGTTTTTGGCCTACAGCTTCTGCCACACTGTACGAAACAAAAATATTAGGATAACGCCCTTCCACCAATCTGAGCTTCCGCAGGTATGCGTACTCTTCTCGACTGATTTCCTGCTTTTTCTGAACCTTATCCAGAAGGAACACTGTGCGAATATTCAGCGTCCGATCATAGTTCAAAAGCTGGGTATAATTTTTGTCCAAAATCTTTCCGTATACGGTGACCTGCACCCGGTTCGGAACAGAAAGATCATAGCTTGGCAGAGGAAAGAACTTTTCCTGCTGAATCTGAAAGATGGTGGGAATGCCGATGGCGTTGCTGTCGATCATATACAGGTTAACCATGGCATTGCACAGGAAAGTGTTGCGATAGTAAGGTGGTTTATAGCCCGGCTCTAAAGCAGTTTCAATCGTTTCAGGGATAAAGCCACCTTCGTTGATGAACACCAGGTGATCTTCAAACTCTTCCACATTGATCTTGCCCCGGAGGGTATAGTCCTGGTGGGCAATACAGTTGTGCAACAGCTCTTTGATCAGGCTGGCGTCGTATTGATCCACTTCCTCCGGAAAAAGGGTTTGCTGACCAGCAATATAACGGTATTTCACGTTGCGGATATGCTGGTAAACCTTATCCACCGCCAACAAGAACGGAGTATCAAAGTGTTCGTAGGTTTTTACGGAGCCGTCTTGATTATACAGAGTCCAGGTAATGCGAGGAATAAAGCCATCAAAATAATTTTTGGCATACTCATCACCCAGAAGAAGGAGTGCGGTACGAGTAATTTTGCCGCCCAGCAGAATACCAGCTTTATTAAGTAGCTGCTCATCCTCCAGCCGTTCCAGGTAAGTCCGGTCTTTTCCACGCTGCACCTCATGCTGAATGAACAATTCGCGGGCACGCTTCACTGCATCTGGGTCCAGATCCGCCATAGAGGCCCCTTCCACCACGCATTTTGACCAGTCAAAGCCGGATTGGTGTCGAATGGTATCCAGCTTGTTCATGGGAAGCGGGCAGACGGACTCATGGGCACGGCTGTATGCCATATCATCCCATGTTGTGGGAATGCCCGGAATAGCTGGCGGAATCTGAAACAGAATGACTCGCTTTTCGTCTACTTGCAGCACATAAATTTCCTGGAAGATCAGGCCCTGGTTGGTTTTTTCCCGCAGTTCTTTTTTCAGGCTTTGCAGCGACTGACCTTCTTTGCGGTAATTGCTGCCCACAATTTCCATCGTATTGGATACGCCAAAAACCAGCCAGCCTTCCGGTTTTCCACGCAGATTTGCTTCGTTGCTCAAAGCGGAAAAATATTTGCCGATGTCGTTAAAGCTATAGTTGCTTCTTGCTTCTTTGAATTCCACCACTTCATTTTCGTGATGAGTCAACATTTCTTTCAGCTTCTTATGCAGAGTTTGTTCGTCGTAGATCAAAACCTCACCTCCCGGGAATAGGGCTTTACAGGAACAGACTCATCTGCTCCGACTTGGTTGCTTGCAGCTCAGCAGCGCGGGACTGAATTTCCGGCCAAGCGATAACCAGTGCATTGTAGGCATATGCCTCCTGCGCCCATCCTTTGCGCTCGGCCACAGTGTAAAGACGGTAAGCCAGATCTTTGGCCCGTTCTGCGTTTGAGCCCATCATGTTCACCACAATCCGGGCGCAGGCCAGTACGCCGCCGTCACCCATCGCACGGGTAAGTTGCTGACAGAGCAGCCAGATGGTTTCCTCCCGCTCATCTACCTTTTCCGGCAATTCCTCCCGGGTGAGCAGATGGACCAACCCTTTTTGTGCGTATAATACACCTTTTGCAGCCAGGGCGGCCACAGAGGTGTTCTTGGCGCGGGCCAGGGTATCGGCATCGCCGAACTTGATATCGTTGAAAGAGTTCTGCATATACAGATCCACACAGAAGCGGCTGTTCTGATCCAGTTCGCCGTCCTGCTCGTTGAAGTATATGTCCAACTCCTGATTGATGATCTGCAACGCACTGCGCACTGTCATGGGGGAGCCGTCGGCCTCCAGTACCTTGGAGTACTTGGAGTAGACGCCCATGCCGGGGCCAATGGCGCTCTGAGCCAGATCTACCGGGGCGATGTTGCTGCGCTGGAGCTTTTGCAAAGCGGGGCGCAGCTCCCGTTTCAGTTCCGCGATAAAGCTGCGGCGCGTGACCATGGGCGCGTCCTCCGGCCGCTTGCGGCAGACCAGAACAATGGAGGAGGCCAAGGCATTGGTGCCGGAGGCAATGGAGCGATTGGACATTTCTGTTCGCATGGGCCATGTGCCGGTGATGGCAAAGCCGGCCTGAATGACAGCCGACAGCATGGTTTCCCAGCCGGTGGAAGCAGTTTTTGCCTCGGTCTCCACGACGTCGGTGTCGCTCTGCTTGTACGCATAATAGATGGTAACAGGAACATCCTCTCTAGCATATTGATAGATCTGCTGGCAGGTATGCAGCATCCCGTCTTCAAAGAAATCACGAGCCCTTTCCACACTGCCGTCAAAACGGTAGGGGGTTGCCACCAATTCTTCCGCCTTGGGTACCAGCATGGTACGGAACAAATTCGGATAGGTATGCTTCAATGCCTGCCGCATCCAAACATAGAAAAAGTCGGACAAATCTGCATAACCAATGTTGTCATAATAGGGAGGATCAGTAGAAACCATGATGTTTCGCAGGCCGCAATCACTCTGGGCATCAAACTGGCGTACATCTGCGTTTGCAGTTGCAGGGAAGAGACTTGCCGATTTGAAAACCCATTCGAGCATATTGTCGAAGCATCCAGCCGAATCGCTAAAAGGATTGGCTTCAGCATAGTCCCAAACCATAGGAATTGCTTGGCGACCAAACGTATTCCGGATAAGCTCTTTTGAACTGTGCCACGAACAAATAGAAGAATGGTAATCTGTCATTTTATCTATAACGAACGCCAAATATACGCCAACTGCTTCGCCATAGGCGCGGGCACCAGTACCGCCTTCGCTGAGGGCAATGTGGTCGTTGGGCAGCCCTGCGGCGACCGCATCCGCTTCAGCCTGTTTCTGTGCTTCGCTCACTAGGTCACTGAAGGTAGTCAACGCTGTCAACTGGCGGTTGGTGAACAAGTCAGAAAAGTAAGTCATGCCATAGTTTGGAGTTTTAAAATCTCGAGGATTATGAGGCAAAACCGCATCAGGGTATTCTTCTGGTTTGCTTACTTGTGCAGCCAAAATCTGTTCGGAGTCCGTAGAAAGATAAATTCGACTATTTTTTCCCTCTGCAACAATTGCGCAAAGATGATTCCCGATTTTCCCTGCTTTTCCCTGCTCACGGATGTATAGAAATTCAACAGGAGTTCCGCAACAGGCACAAATGGCGCCTTTGCGATTGACAGTGCCTTCAATTTTGGGTTTTCCTTCGTGATGTACGGTGTAAATTGTCGTTCCGCTTTCAAAAATCGGTTCAACCCAAGCTTCGTTGCCCTTCTTTTTCGAGAGCACAAAAGACCGAACCAGAGGCATCTCACAGCCACAGGCAGGGTTGGGACATTTGACGGTCCGAGCCCAGATCCAGGCAATGACAGTTGCCTCACCGCTGCCCTGGGCAGCAGGTACCTTCACCTTGGGGTACAAGTGGCCGATTTTCCGAAACGCCTGCTGTTTCATCCACTCGCCGTAGTAGCGCACATCCTCGGCAAGCCCCTTGGCACCAGTCCAGCCTTTATCGCCATCAAATTGGGCCAGAGCATCCGGGTTGACAGGAGATTGTCCGGCGAACTTGGGCGGAATTTCAATCATGGCTTTGTTGATCATCACCGCCACCGGGTTCAGGTCATGGGCATGGGATTCCAGCCCCAGACGCTGGGCTTCCAAGGGAATGGCACCACCGCCGGCAAAGGGGTCCAGCAGCGGAGGCGGGTTGTTGCCGGTAGATTTTACAATTTCTGCCTTTGCAGCCTCCAGAGTTTCCGGATCATTGGAGTTTTCCCACTTGACTAGCTTTTCCAGAATGGCAAACAGACGCTGCCGCTCCTTGTTCTGCTCCTCCTCGGTGGGGAACTGTTCCGGGTGTGCAGAAGGATCATCCACCAAACTGGACCAGATCACCGCACGGGCTGCGGCCAGAGGCCGCCGCGCCCACCATAGATGCAGGGTGGAGGGATGGCCGTGTCGGATGGATTTTTCCCGGGCAGATTCTGCATTGATTGCCTCCAGGGGAAGCGCTACTTCAATCAGCTTCTTGGACATGATACATTACTTCCTTCCTGGTCGGTTATTTTTGCTCCGCGTTTCCGTTGTTTTAATCATCGGCGGAATGGGCATAGGTTGTGCTGTGCTTGTGGTTTGGGTGTTTCCATTGTTGTTTTGATCCATTCGAAAGCAGTCCTCTCATTAGACGAATTTTTATTGAAAACAATCAGGGTCTATTGGTTGTTTGCGTTGGAATTGGCTTCGGCATGGGAAGCGGAAGTCCTCTGGAAGGTATTTTACCTGGCATATCCATAGATTCCTTTCGTTCAAATCCATAGAACAAGTGCGGACAAAACCAAGATGCCCATTGAAATGATGAAGCAGATCATGGAAGCAATCAACAATCTAACCCGTAGGTCGTTGTTCTTTTTCTTGCTTTCATGAAGGCTGCTGATCTGGTATATCCACTGGCAATCATACTGCGCCTGATACTGATAGCTATCAGGAGCATTCTCGATTTCCTTTTGAAATGTACCTATGGGTTGCATTGTCTGGTATTTAAATCGCCACTGAGCAATCAGCGCCAGCAATAAACTGGCCATCAGAGGCAGCAAGCAGATTGCAGCAGCCACCAATAATTTTGCATCCGGTATCTTGAGGTACTCCAACAAGACGGGAAGTCCCATCAATAATACTGCCGAATACACAGAAAATGCAGTCATCATTTGCGAAGCCTGGGCTAAAATGCTCTGTTCGCGTTTGTCTTCGAGTTCGTATGAAAAGCGGCCGAACTCTACAACATTGTGTGCTTTTAGATTTGTCTGTGCAATTTGCGCTTCAACTTCGTTATGCATTTGTGTATAACCTCATTGCTGCAGCAGGATTTCAGCGTGACGAGTCAGTTCCGACAAATCATAATTTACACTGGTGGCCGTAAAATCCGGTGCATTGCGGAAGGGATGTTTCAGATAGGTGGTGTGGGTAGTAGAGCCGTCCACCTCCACTACTGCCAGAATAAACTTCTCTGGTTTGTTCAGGCCGGTGAGTATCTCGTTTTTTGAAACAGTCACAGTGGTGGCACCTTTTGCCCGTCCCTTTACTTCGATGAATCGCAAGGTCTGAGATCCGGTGCGCAGGGCGGGGGGAATAATCGATTCGATGTCATAACCAATCTTGTCAGCGCTCACATCCTTGGGCTGATAGCCCAACTGCTGCTCAATAGCCAGCACTGCATTCATGGCGGCCAACTCTACGGCTTTTTTGTCTGCCCCACCGAAAAAACTGGTGGTAGGGGTACCGCCAGTCAGCCGAATCAACAGACCACGGGGGATGATAAGCGCACCGCCGGTAACGATGGGAGGTGCAGGTGAGAGCATCCGCTCTTTGTCCAGTTCTGCCAAACGTTTTTGCATCCGGGCGGCTAAATCTTCAGCACGGCGGGCAGCCATCTGGGAATTCAGCCGGGCATTGATCTTACCTGCAGCTTCTTTCTGCTTTAAGTCAGCCGCACGGAAATCCCAATACTGAATCTCTGCAGTCAGTCGTTCCTTCACTGCCTTGGTGATTTTGTCCAGCATCTGCTGCTTGCGCTGCCGCACTTGGGCGAAGTGTTGAGGAATAATCTGGGCAATAGCGTAGCCTTTGGCCCGTTCCTCCACACCACTGGTTAACCAATCTTGCGATTGGATGTAGTTGCGAATCAAAGATTGTTCCGTTTCGGTAGTTGCTCGATAGTCCAGATAGGGCGCATAGCCAGCATGACGCGCGTTGCCATCAGCCGTCAACTCAACAAAATGGACCTGCTTGGAGATTATCCGCTTGGCGCCGTCTTTCAGGATCACGCCATCCTGAATACAGTCCTCAATATAGAAAAGCAGACGGGCCTGATCGCTATCGTCGCTGTCGTCCACAAACACGGAACCCCGCTTAAGAACATCCATGTTGCGTTCCCGTATCAGATCGATGGTGGCTTCCAGCAAAGGATGACCGGGACAGATGAGTTCTGCCGAGGGTAAGCCAGGCAGAGTACAGCCACTCTTGTCAAAGCAGACACGTTCATATCGTTGCAAAACAGGCTCGCCAAAGCCAATCTGCATATCTCGGTTACGAACGGCAAAGGGCACAGAGGTGACTTCGTAGCGTCCAGACTCCCGAGGGCGGATCTGCCCGCCAACAGAACGGAAAGCCTCTACAAAAAAAGCTTCGATAAAATGAGGTTGTAACTTATGAGCCTCAATGCGTTCCATGTCTTCGCGGATGGATATGATACGGTGAACGTCCATCGTATCTTCGGTGAGGGCACGCTCTTCCAGAAGGTCTCGCAATTTTTCACGATCCATAGAGTTGTCCACAACTTGCCACAGTCGGGCGCGAACCTCTGGATCATTTCCATAGCGTACAGCTTCTATCAGCAGATCTCGCAAAGGACGGTTATCAAAGGTCATTTTTCCCAAAATATCAAATACCTTGCCGCCCAAGGCTTCCCGTTCTTCCTCAAGTTTTTCAAACAGGCGCTGAAATACCATGCCCTCTCGTGTTTCTCGGGAAACTAAATTCCAAAGATGACAGACTTCAGTCTGGCCGATACGATGGATGCGACCAAACCGCTGTTCCAGTCGATTGGGATTCCACGGGAGGTCATAGTTAACCATCAAGTGGGCACGCTGCAGGTTGATACCTTCGCCAGCTGCATCTGTAGCAATCAGAATACGGACTTCTTTATCCTGTTTAAAGAGTTCCTCCACTTTCCGACGCTCGTCACGAAGCATACCTCCATGAATTGTAACAACTGCTTCGTCGCTGCCGAACAGGTTGCGGATTTTATCTGTCAGATAACGCAGCGTATCCCGATGTTCAGTAAAAATGATGAGTTTTTCCCGTTGCCCCTCGGGGCTGAACATGTTTTTTTCGTCCTGTAGAAGCCGGGACAGTTCGTCCCATTTGCGATCTTCACCGCTGGCACGTACTGTGTTTGCCATCTGTTCCAGATGCTTCAATATGCGGATTTCTGCTTCCATCTCAGAAATAGTGTTGGCCGCAGAAGCGCGGTCCGCCACATTCTCCTCAGCGACTTCCAGTTCTGATGCGGTATAATCGTCCTCGTCGAAATCATCGCCTGCAGAGAGCGCAAACTTCTGGCTATATTCCTCGCCACGGCGACCCATTTTTTCTTCTGCCAGAATATGCTCCAAACGTTCCCGCCGGCGACGCAAAGATTGATAGATCGCTTCAGGGGAAGAAGCCAAACGGCGTTGCAGAATAGTTAAAGCAAAACCTACAGTGGTTTTACGCTCATTGTTCAGCTTATCGGCACGGTTGAACTCCTCACGTACATAATCGGTTACTTCGTTATATAGCTGAGCCTCCAACGGAGACAAATAGTAGTTGACAGTATACGCCCGACGTTCCGGGAAAAGCGGCGTACCGTCAAACTTGAGCAGCTCCTCTTTCACCAAACGCCGCATTACATCCGACACGTCTACTGCACGATTGGAAGATCGAGAGGCCCCCTCAAATCGGTCAGGGTCAATAAGAGAAAGGAACAACTGAAAGTCTTCATTTTTGCCGTTGTGCGGAGTTGCTGTCAGCAGAAGAAGGTTCCGGGTGATTTCCGAAAGCAGTCTACCCAGATTGAATCTCTTGGTATATTTGATCTCACCGCCCCATACGGTAGCGCTCATCTTGTGGGCCTCGTCGCAGACGATCAAATCCCAATCGGTGATCTTCAATTTTTCCTGCAATGCTTCATTACGAGCTAGTTTATCCAAGCGAGCGATGCAAAAAGGCATCTCAGTGAAGATATTGCCACTCACCGCAGATTCAATGCGATCGTTGGTCAGAATTTCAAACCGTAAATGAAATTTGCGGTAGAGTTCATCCTGCCACTGCTCCGAGAGATTGCCTGGAGTCACGATCAGACAGCGTTTCAAATCTCCCCGAACAATCAATTCCTTAATAAACAAACCAGTCATGATTGTTTTGCCTGCACCAGGGTCATCTGCCAGAATATACCGCAAAGGTAAGCGAGGCAACATCTCTTGATAAACAGCAGAAATCTGGTGGGGCAACGGTTCGATAGAGGAAGTATGTACAGCAAGATAAGGGTCAAAAATATGTGCCAAGTTGATACGATATGCTTCAGAGACAAGCCGCATTCGATCTGCGTTAGCATCAAAACTCCAAGGCAAGTGGTTCTCTAGTATTTCGAGCTGATTCTCGTCGTCCCGGTATAAAATTTGATTCGCCAGCTGTCCTTTACTGTTTTTGAAAGTTACTTCCACGGCGGCATCGCCATACCACTGCATGGCAATAACAGTAACAGGTTCCCCAGCAGCAATTCCATTGACTTGGCTGCCAACGCTTATATCTTCTAGTCGAGGCATATTATTCTTCCTTCCAAGATTTCAAAATTGGTTATTACTTTGCGGGGGGCTCCAGCAGAACATCTACGATATCGCCAATATTGACGCCTAAAACCTGACAGATTCTTCCCAATGTTTCCATGGTTACTTCCTCATCACGATTTAGTTTTGTCATGGTGTTGGGGGCCACGCCGATGGCTTTTCTCAAATCGGCTTTACTCATTTTTCTGTCTATCAAGAGTTTCCAAAGTTTGTTGTAGGAAAAAGTCATACAGCGTTCCTCCGATATGGACAACTTTATTTTTAGTATATCAGAATTAACGCAGCGCAGCAATAGAAAATCTTATCGCGATGCGATGGATCATATTGCCCAACAGACTAAGGTGAATTGCAAAAGTAACTTGTGCTTATAATGTCTGGGTGGGGAACAAAGGTGGTTTTTGCTTAACCAGCGGATTGGTGTTCCAGTACTGCTGTAATAGCACCTTTTGCCGTAGCTTCTGAGACCGTTTCAATCGCTACAAGAACAAATTCTTGGAGTTTCGCAAGCGGTTCCTTGTTATAAGCATTGGCTTTCATAGTTGAATCAAAATAGGTGATGCCGTCTTCTACTGATCTGCTAATCAGTCCTGCTTTCTCAAGATCAGATACAAGCGCCTCGAATTCTCGAGCGCTCGTAAAACACAACTCTTTGGAAATGTGACGACGGAGAATACAGGCTTTTACAATATGAGATCTAAGTCTTTTTGCGTTGATTCCGGGCTTGAGTCCTCCTGAACGGTATGGGCGACGAGCGGAATCAGGGAATTGCGTATCAGAAATATTCTTGCCTTTAATGGCCCGGGGAATCCAATCGTTTTCTAACCAATGCTCAACGTATTTAACCTTGGTTACACCTGTATTTCTCATATACTCTTTCAAACTAATCATGATCGATGCCCTCTCTTCATCTCTAGTACATATAAAAGTATAGCAAATTAAGCATCCGATAGATCGGACAGTAATGGTTGTTTCAGATCAGACAAGCAAGAAAAGGAATTAAAAAATGTCCCGTTAATCATAACCCCACGTTGAACGTGGGGTTTGCAGAACGGCCCTATAAGGGCCATTATTCCAGCAGCACCTAAAGGTGCGTAATGAGCAACGCCAACC
>PPYE01343744.1_pt1 | contig 18541 bp, 15 predicted proteins | sample 1559881 | NCBI WGS metagenome assembly PPYE01 (sample SAMN08240022, study PRJNA423297) | Human gut metagenome, whole genome shotgun sequencing project. | reverse complement strand
CTTATCTGTTGGTGAACCGTATAAAAAACTCCATCAGCTTGACAAAGATTGCCGCGCCGCATACGTAGATAAACATTTTAAAATCTTCCTTTCCTACTACAAAGTAGACAATGATAGCGGCAAGTGCCAATATCATGAAAAGGATGTTCAATACGTTTCTTATTTTATCGGGATTCATCGTCGTTTCGTTATTTGATTATTTTTTCTTCCAGAGCAGTTACAATTTCATCCGGATCGGGAACAATACCGCCGAGACGTCCGAAATGTTCTACTTTTACTTTACCATTGACAGCCAGGCGGACATCTTCGATCATCTGTCCGGCATTCAATTCTGTAACGAGCATACCTTTCACTTTGTCAGCGTAAGCGGCAATGGCTTTGGTCGGGAACGGCCACAAAGTGATGGGGCGAAGAATACCTACTTTGATTCCTTTTTCGCGGGCGAGTTCCATTGCTTTCTGACCGATACGTGCCATGGAACCGAAAGCTATGATCAGATATTCTGCATCTTCGCAGTTGATTTCTTCGAAGCGTACTTCGTTTTCCTCAATCTGTTTGTATTTAGCCTGGAAACGGATGTTGTTGATTTCCATTGCTTCCGGCTTCAGTTCGAGTGAAGTAATAATATTCGGTTTACGACCTTTCGCTTTTCCGGTAGCAGCCCACGGACATTGTTCGATAACTTCTGCATCGGTGCGGCGTGGCTTCTGTGCAGGAAGAACTACTTTTTCCATCATCTGTCCGATTACACCGTCGGCAAGGATAATAGCCGGATTACGGTATTTGAAAGCAAGTTCGAATCCGAGTGCAACGAAATCCGCCATTTCCTGTACGGATGCCGGAGCAAGGGCAATCAGTCTGTAGTCACCGTGACCGCCTCCTTTCACTGTCTGGAAGTAGTCCGCCTGACTCGGCTGGATGGTTCCCAATCCGGGACCGCCGCGCATTACGTTTACAATCAGACAAGGAAGTTCGGCACCTGCGATGTAGGAGATACCTTCCTGTTTCAGACTCACGCCGGGACTTGAGGAAGAGGTCAATACCATCTTTCCACTACCTGCGCCTCCATATACCATATTGATAGCTGCCACTTCACTTTCTGCCTGGAGAACTACCATGCCGGTTGTTTCCCACGGTTTCAGTTCGGCAAGCGTTTCCAGTACTTCCGATTGGGGAGTAATAGGATATCCGAAGTATCCGTCCGCACCGCAACGGATAGCTGCATGGGCGATGGCTTCGTTTCCTTTCATTAATACAACTTCTTCTGCCATATTCTTTTTCTTTTATTCTACTTTTACTTTATACACTGAGATACATCCGTCGGGACAAACCATTGCACACGAGCTGCATCCGTTGCAGGTATCTTCTTTTACTTGCCAGGCATAGTTATAGCCTTTCATATTTACCTCTTTGTTGAGGGCGATTACATCGAGCGGACACGCTACTACACATAGGTTGCATCCTTTGCAACGCTCCGTGTCGACTACGATTGCTCCTTTAATTTTTGCCATAATCTCTATTTTATTACGTTATCTTTGAATTCGGTTATTGATTATACATATCTTTGTGGTAGAAATTCAGGATATCTATCGCCATTGTTCTGGCTTGAACAGCGGGGCTGTCAGGATTAAAATCGATAGCATACTGGTAGTTATCCAGGGCCTGCTTCCAATCTCCTTTTTTTCGGTAGGCATTTCCCCGTAAATAGTAGAGCATATCTTTATCTTTCTCGACAGAATCGTCTTGGAGAAGTTGGTCCAGTTGCTTGATTGCTATGTCCACATCCCCTTGATTGATAAGCTCTTTTAGGTTGTCTATTTGCTCCATTTTCTTTCGTCTTTCGGGATTCTGAATCGCAAAGATAGTTTTTATTTATGTAAATGGGGGAAAATGAGAAAGGAAATTTACCTCCTTTTGTTTTTATTGCATATTGGGTGAATAAATAATCAATATTAAATATGCCTTAAGATAATTCTTGAGTATAAAAGACAGAATTAGAGAAGATGTATTTATGTTAATGACAGGTAAAACCGTATATTTGCAAGCCGTTTATCTGCAAACAATGCATAGGCGGTAAGGTGAATAACATCTTTATTTATGTGCTGAATCAAAGAATAATATGGAAATAAAAGAACGTATACAGTTGCTGCTGTCCGAAATGAACAGGGGGGTATATGAGAAAGAGGCTGAAATCGGTTTGTCTTTGCTGGCTGCTTTGGCGGGCGAAAGTATTTTGTTGCTGGGACCTCCTGGGGTGGCAAAGTCGATGGTGGCCCGTCGGTTGAAGAGAGCTTTCGTAGATGCAAGGGCATTTGAATACCTGATGTCCCGTTTCTCCACACCTGATGAGATCTTTGGTCCGGTGAGCATCAGCCGTCTGAAGGAATCGGATAAATACGAGCGTGCTGTGGACGGGTATCTGCCTACAGCGGATGTCGTGTTTCTGGATGAAATATGGAAAGCCGGTCCGGCTATTCAGAATACGTTACTGACGGTCATCAATGAAAAGCTGTTTCGTAATGGAGATACGGAGCTGAAACTTCCGTTGAAGCTGCTGGTGGCTGCCAGTAATGAACTGCCTACGCAGGGCGAAGGACTGGAAGCCTTGTGGGACCGTTTCTTGATTCGCATTATCAGCACTTGCGTGAAACAGGAGGAAGCGTTCTATCAAATGTTGCTGGACGATGGTGACGAAGAAGAACAGGAAGCATGTCGGTGGCAGATTTCGGATGAGGAATATGCTGGATGGCAGAAAGAGATACGGCAGATCAAGGTATCTGCCGAAGTCCTGTCCTGCATCACAGAAATCCGTAAGCACCTGGAGAAAGTCGAGATTCAAGGCTCGGAAGTACATCGGAATGTCTATGTGAGCGACCGTCGCTGGAAGAATATCGTGAAGCTGCTGAAAGCTTCTGCTTTCATTCATGGTCGGAAGGAAGTCTGTCTGACAGATTTATTACCTGTTTACCACTGCTTGTGGAATGAACCGGAAGAGTGTGCGGATATCCGGCAGATCGTTGTCCGTGCGCTGTTTGTTCCTTATGTGAAGGAGATAGCCGCTATCAACTTATCATTAAAGTCGGACTTGAAAGTGAGCCGCGTGCGTGAAGCATTGGAGAAAGCCCGTCAGAAAGGTGACCGCAGAGATGATGATTTGATGATCATCGATCATTTCTACTATCAGATAGAGAATCATGGTACGGGAAATACCTACATATTTATTGTGGATTATAAGAATCTGAAAGAATACAGTCCGAAGGATGTTCCTGCGACAGGAGTCATGTATGCCGATCCGCTGAATCCGAAGCGGACGATTATACGTACTTTTTCGGATGCCACCAAAATGAAGGAACAAGGTGCCGAAAGGGTGACACTTTACAGGGATGAGAAGAATCTTTATATCAATGGTGTCCGCTTTCCGATGCGTCGGCTGAAGAGGGGAGAGCAACAGCAGTTGTGGCTGGGCAATATGACTCTCACCGACCGAGATTATGAGACGGAGTTGGAGACAGCCCATGGCCGGATTGAGAAATTAGTAAAAGACTTGTCTGAGAATATTTTTATTTCCGAAGAAGATAAAAAAGGGGTGGCACAATATGTGGCGACCCTTCGTAAAGAGATTGCATGGGCACGTGTGGATGTCCGTAAACTGAGATACGGCGATGAGTCTTAGATATGATGCTGCATTTTATGTGCAGGTGCTGGATAAGTATGTAGCGACCGGAGAGTGTGCGGAGGCGGATAACGAACCGCTGTACGCTTACCTGCTTTCCGTCATGAACGATCCGATGATAAAGATACAAGTCCTGAGTGATGAACTTTGTGCCCGAATCTTTTACGATGCAATGAGCCAGTTTATCCGTCTGAATCTGGAAAAGCAAAAGTACAATATGCAGAAAAGCCAGTCGGAACAGCAAGGAATGGAACTTGTGCTGGAATGGTCCGAGACAAAGCGGAAAGACGGGTGGCAGGCTTTACTACAGGAGGTTGCCGACAAACATGAAGGTAATGGTTTCGACAAGGCATTTTATCAGGGGCAGTTCGGCAATGAAGGGAAATATGCGGATGAGGAAGTCTGGGAGAGGATGGTGGACGACTGGAAAGAGGCTTTCCAACGGGATTTGCAGGAGCAAAAGGAAAAGGAGATAGAACAGCGCAAAGATGATTTCGAACGCAGACTTCATGCCAATCTCAGGAATATCCCCGGATATATCCGGCAAAATAACATAGAGAAAGACGAGTTCTATCAGGCTTGGGGCTTGATGAGCGGTATGTGGAATACGGTGGATTTTGAGCGGATACGCAAAATTGTCCGCATTCAGAAAGAATATCCGGAAGTGGTCAAGGTTGCCAATAAGATGGGGCGTATGGCTGACGATGAAGGACAGGAGCAGCTACATGTCGCGCAGGGGAATGTATATAAGATGGAGCATTCTTCTAAAAGTGACATTTTGGGTATCACAGTAGGGAATGACCTGAACGCATTGCTTCCTACAGAACTGGCGCATTGTGCCGATGATGAGCTGGAAGACTTGTTTGTCTATAAATATGTTACCCGAAAACTTCAGACCTTCCGCTATAAATCCGAGATCATGCAACCGGCACGGCGACTGGAAATAAAGCCTGCTACGCAGAAAGGACCGATGATAGTCTGTCTGGACACTTCCGGAAGCATGGTCGGGAAACCGGAAAAGATTGCATATTCGCTGCTGATTAAAATATTGGAAATAGCTGACAGGCAACGTCGGGACTGTTTCCTGATTGCCTTTTCTGTATCCATCAATCCGATTGATGTGCGGAGAGAGAGGGCGCGGCTGCTTGAATTTTTCTCCACCACCTCTTGTGGAGATACGAATGCTACCCGAATGCTGCAAGCTACCTTCCGGCTGCTTCAGTCAAAAAAGGAGTATATGAATGCGGATGTGCTGTGGATCAGTGATTTTAAGATACCTTTATCCGTACCGGAACTGACTGACAAGATGCTGGAATATAGAAAAGTGGATACGCATTTCTACGGTCTGCAACTTGGGATTGCGGAGAATGAATGGAGTCCTTTCTTCGACCGTATTTATAGAATTGATTATACTCCTTCCCGGCGTTACTGATTGTTTTTTGGAGGATTCGGTTTATTTGCTTAAATTGCCACCGGATATAAAGTACGTCTTTCAAATGAAATAAAAACGATGTTAGATATTATTCTGATTATACTAGGGGTGCTATGCCTCATTACCGGACTGATGGGGTGTATTCTTCCCTTTCTGCCCGGTCCTCCCGTTGCTTATTTGGGATTGGTCCTTCTTCATTTTACAGATAAGGTTCAATACACCACCACACAACTTATTGTATGGCTGCTGATTGTTGTTGTCGTGCAAATCCTCGACTACTTCACGCCCATGCTTGGCAGCAAGTATAGCGGTGGTAGCAAATGGGGCAATTGGGGATGTATCATCGGGACCCTTATCGGTCTTCTTTTCCTGCCTTGGGGAGTGATTTTCGGTCCGTTCTTGGGGGCAGTTATTGGCGAATTGCTAGGGAATAAAGAGTTTTCTCAAGCACTCAGATCGGGGGTAGGATCATTGATTGGATTTCTACTGGGAACATTCCTGAAATTTGTAGTTTGTGGCTATTTTTGTTATCAGTTTATAGTCGGTTTTATTCGATCATAGAATTCGTTCTGTACGGATTTGAATTATAAGTTTTTGCTTCTTTTCGGAACAAAAAGGGGCAAAAATTGACCTCGCCAACAAAGAAACGACATTCCGTATTCAGCCCTTTCAGCCTTGTCCGCAAATGCCCTGTCAGAGGGGGATAGCGGCTGAAGGGGTCATTTTATACCCTAGCTTCTGGTATGTTCTGGGGAAGGTAAGCGACTTCAGTCCCTTCAGCCTGAAAAATAATCCATTCGAACGTCAGTAGTTACTGACTTAATAGAGCCTGTGTTTATCTCAAACAAAGGTTCTGTTTGGAATAAACACAGGCTCTGTTTGAGGTAAACAGACCTTCTGTTTTTTATCTGAACTATTGGTTAGTTTATTGATTTGAAGTAAGCTGGTATCTCACCAATCTTAGCCTCGGTGTTGAGTACCCTTCGCCTCGGTGCTGAGTGAAGTTTAGCACCGAGCTTATAAAATTCACTCCGCATGCGGAGTAACTATAACTTGTATGCAGAGAGATATAACCAATTGGCTATGGATTTGTTATTGAGACTGAAAGGACTGAAGCCACTTCCCCCCGCTCAGAGGCTCCTAAAGACGGGGTGCAAAATAGTGCCTTCAGCCGCTATCTCTTTCTATCAAGTCGTTTGCGAGCAAAGCTGAATAGTCTGAATACTGAAAGTACCCCAATTGTAGCAATGGCATTTTTATTATTTTCATCCTATTCGAGTACTAAATTGATGTATGCCCGTCCTAACTATAATAGCATATTGAGTTTATACCATGAAAAAGACAATCGTTGTTCTTCTTTTTATGGCTTCTTTAGGTTTATTTTCCGTTCTCGTCGCAGGCGAGATTTATGTTTCTCCGCATGGGAGTGACAGGAATGCGGGTACCAAAGAAGCTCCTTATCTTACCTTGAATCGCGCCATCAAGCAGGCTCGTGAATGGAGAAGGCTGAATCGTCCCGAGGCAGTCGGAGGAATTTGTATCCGTTTGGAAGACGGTGTTTATGCACAGTCCGCTCCTTTGTTTATTCGACCGGAGGATAGCGGCACGCCCGATTCTCCGACACTCATCCGTGCGGTGGAGAATGCGCATCCTGTCATCAGTGGCGGAGTGGCAGTGACCGGATGGAAGCAGGGATGTGATGATCCTCGGATTTCAAAGGAATTAAGATCAAAAATATGGGTGGCAGAGGCACCATCCTTTGGAAATAGAATTGTAGAAACCCGCCAGATGTGGGTGAACGACAACAAGGCCCAGCGGGCGGCACAGTTTCCCGATGGAGTGATGGAACGGATGATTGATTTCAATCCGGAAGAACAGACGATAACAATCCCTGCTTCTCAGATCGGAAACCTTCCCAATGCCCGTCAACTGGAAATGATAGTCCACCAACGTTGGGCGATTGCCATTCTGCGTGTGAAGAGTATAGATGTCAGAGGAGAGCAGGCTGTCGTTCGCTTTCACGAACCGGAGAGTCATCTGGAGTTTGCCCATCCGTGGCCTCAGCCCGTCATCGGGGGAGAGAAAGGCAACTCTTCCTTTTGCCTGACGAATGCTCTGGAACTGCTGGACCAACCCGGAGAGTGGTTTCAGGAATATCCGTCGGGGACAATCTACTATTATCCCCGTTCGGGAGAAGATATGGAGACTGCCGAAGTGATCGTTCCGGCTCTGGAAACATTGATGATGGTAGACGGCACCTTGGAACGTCCGGTGCGGCATATTCGAGTGGAAGGAATCACCTTTGCCCATACTTCATGGATGCGTCCTTCCTATCAGGGGCATGTCACTTTGCAAGGCGGCTTTCCTCTGCTGGATGCTTATAAACTGCATGAACCGGGACTTCCGGAGAAAGCGGAACTGGAAAACCAGGCATGGATTGCGCGCCCCGAAACGGCGGTACGTGTACGGGGCACTGAGCATCTTACGTTCAATCGCTGCACGTTCCGGCATCTGGCATCTACCGGACTGGATTATGAATGGGCTGTTTCATCTTCCGGCATAGAGAATTGTGTCTTTTCGGATATCGGTGGCACAGGCATACTGATTGGTGCATTCCCCGACGAAGGTTTTGAGACGCATGTGCCTTTCATCCCTCCGGAAGAACGTAACCTATGCACGGACATTACCATTAAAAATAATCTGATCACCGATGTGACCAATGAAGACTGGGGGTGCGTGGGGATCGGTGCGGGATACGTCAGCGGTATCGACATTTCCCATAATGAAGTCTGCCACTTGAATTATTCGGGTATTTGTGTCGGCTGGGGGTGGACATCGCTGGAAAGCGGAATGAAAAACAACCGGATAGAAGCCAACTACGTACATCACTTTGCCCGTCGTCTGTATGATGCCGGAGGACTTTATACGCTTTCCAACCAACCGGGCTCCGTGATGCGGAATAATCGGATCGAACATCTCGAAGAAGCACCTTACGCCACCAATGACAGGGCCTTTTATATTTATTTGGATGAAGCTACGGACGGATATACGATTGAAAACAACTGGTGTCCGACTGAACGTTTCGACTCGAATCGTCCCGGCAATCGGAATGTATGGAAAAATAACGGACCACAAGTGACAGAAAGCATTAAGAATAAGGCCGGAAGGATAAAACCGGAGTAAGTACAGTCCGACACTGAGCCTATCGCAGTGTCGGGCTGTGCAAAAAGTGGGGCCATAGAGACTTGTGAAGTCTGCATGAGTATAGATAAATAAAGATAAAACTAATAATAATAGATCATAAATGAAACCTACTAATTACCATTTGTTCGATTTCCTTGATTTCGATACAGAGTTATCAAGGGATGAGTCACTTTGGAAAGCCTGTAAACCGACAGCCGTTTACGAAAAGGATGGGGATATCTGTGTCACGGTCCCCTTTCAAAAACAGCTGTTAGCTAATGATATGGTTGCGGATACGGCTGTCCCCCGAGAAGAATATACGTTGATCATACGCCAGTATAATATCGGCATTACCCGTCTGTTTCTTGGATTTGGTGAATATGAACTGACAGATCAGTCGGAAATGCTGCAATTCAGCGAACGGATTCGCAGAGTACCTTTGTCTGTAGAGAAGCAGGGAGGCAAATGGATTCTTTTCACCCAAGACGGGACGAAGCGTGCCGTTATCAATGTAGAAGAGCCGGCTTTGGACCGATGGAGCGAGTTACTGCCCGATCCTCAGGAAACACTGGACATCACTCTGTATCCTGACGGCAAACGGGAAATCCGCCTGGCAGCATACGATCATTTCTCGCCTCCCCGCTATGACGGACTGCCCATTGCCTTCTGCAAACGGACGGGCAAAAAGGAACGTGCCACCCTTTCTTTCGAGAGCCGGCCGGATGAATGCTTTGCAGGAACCGGAGAGCGTTTCTTCAAAATGGACTTGAGCGGACAGACGCTTTTCCTCAAGAATCAGGATGGGCAGGGAGTAAATAACCGGCGTACCTATAAGAATATACCTTTCTATCTCTCCAGCCGGATGTACGGGACTTTTTACCATACCTGCGCCCACAGCAAACTTTCGCTGGCGGGACATTCCACCCGCTCCGTACAGTTCCTGAGCGATCAGGCTATGCTGGATGCATTTGTCATTGCCGGCGATACGATGGAAGAGATACTTCGCGGCTACCGTGACCTGACCGGATATCCTTCGATGCCTCCTCTCTGGAGCTTCGGAGTGTGGATGAGCCGGATGACTTATTTCAGTGCCGACGAAGTAAATGAGATCTGCGACCGTATGCGTGCCGAACATTATCCCTGCGATGTCATCCATCTGGATACCGGATGGTTCAGAACCGACTGGCTGTGTGAATGGAAGTTTAACGAGGAACGTTTTCCCGACCCGAAAGGATTCATTCAGAGATTGAAGAAGAACGGTTATCGTGTGTCCTTATGGCAGTTACCTTATGTTGCTGAAGATGCGGAACAGATCGAAGAGGCAAAGGCGAATGAGTATATAGCTCCTCTGACGAAGCAGCAGGACACGGACGGTTCCAACTTCTCGGCTCTGGATTATGCGGGTACTATCGACTTTACTTATCCGAAGGCAACCGAATGGTACAAGGGGCTATTAAAGCTACTTCTGGATATGGGAGTCACCTGTATTAAAACCGATTTCGGAGAAAATATCCACATGGATGCTGTCTACAAGGGCATGAAACCGGAACTGTTGAATAACCTGTATGCCTTGCTCTATCAGAAAGCAGCTTACGAAATAACAAAGGAGGTAACAGGGGACGGCATTGTCTGGGCACGTGCCGCTTGGGCGGGTTGCCAGCGTTATCCGTTGCACTGGGGAGGTGACTCCTGCAGTTCATGGGATGGCATGGCCGGTTCACTCAAAGGAGGCCTGCACTTCGGTTTATCGGGCTTTGCCTTCTGGAGCCATGATGTCCCCGGATTCCATACCTTGCCCAACTTTATGAACTCCATCGTAGCGGATGACGTCTATATGCGCTGGACCCAGTTTGGAGTGTTCACCTCACATATCCGTTATCATGGAACCAATAAGCGGGAACCCTGGCATTATCCGGCTATCGCCCCGCTGGTGAAGAAGTGGTGGAAACTGCGCTACTCGTTGATTCCCTACATCATAGAGCAAAGTAAACTGGCAGTAGAAAGTGGCTGGCCATTGTTACAGGCACTCATCCTGCATCATCCGGAAGATAAACTCTGCTGGCATATCGATGACGAATATTACTTCGGCAATGATTTCCTGGTAGCTCCGGTGATGAATAGCGAAAACCGTCGCGACATTTATCTCCCCGAAGGACAGTGGGTGAATTTCTTTACCGGCGAACGGTTGCAAGGCGGACGCTGGCTGAAAGAGGTGTATGTGCCCTTGGAAGAGATGCCTGTTTATGTGCGTGAGAATGCCGTTATCCCGATTTATCCGGAGGAAGTGAATTGTACGGACGAGATGGATTTAGGCAAAAGTATTGCCTTGCGCATAGATCATAATTACAAAGGATTTTGGACTAAATAAAGAATAGCGATGAAAACTTGGAAAACAAACTTAGAAGAAACGAAACAGCGTTATATAAATTGGTGGAATCATAAAGGAATTATTCTTTCTATGTGGGAACACTTTCAGGAAGGCGTGAAACCGCACGCCGACATTGCTCCACCTGCTCCGGCAAGGGATTTGTCGCAGAAGTGGTTCGACCCTCAATGGCGGGCGGAATATCTGGATTGGTATGTCGCTCACAGTAGTCTGATGGCGGATATGCTGCCTGTTGCAAATACTCAGTTGGGTCCCGGCTCGCTGGCTGCTATTCTGGGCGGAGTATTTGAAGGAGGCGAAGATACGATCTGGATACATCCCGATCCGAACTTTAATGATGAGATCGTATTCAATCCCGAACATCCGAACTGGCTCTTGCATAAAGAACTTCTGAAAGCCTGTAAGGCTAAAGCCAACGGAAACTACTTTGTCGGTATGCCCGACCTGATGGAAGGACTGGATGTATTGGCAGCTTTGAAAGGTACGGATATGGTATTGCTGGATACGGTGATGCAACCCGAAGTGCTGGAGCAACAGATGCAGCAGATCAATGACATCTATTTTAAAGTCTTTGATGAACTCTACGACATTATCCGTGAAGGGGATGAAATGGCATTCTGCTATTTCTCTTCATGGGCTCCGGGCAAGATGAGTAAGTTGCAGAGCGATATTTCTACCATGATCAGTCAGGATGATTATCGTCGTTTTGTACAGCCGTTTATTCGTGAGCAATGTCAGAAAATCGATTATACGCTCTATCATCTTGATGGAGTGGGAGCGATGCATCACCTTCCCGCCTTGCTGGAGATTGAAGAACTGAATGCCATCCAATGGACGCCCGGTGTCGGCGAGCCGCAGGGAGGTTCTCCGAAGTGGTACGATTTATATAAGAAGATATTGGCAGGAGGCAAGAGCGTAATGGCTTGCTGGGTGACTCTGGAGGAACTGAAACCTTTGTTGGACCATATCGGGGCAGACGGAGTGCATCTGGAAATGGATTTCCACAATGAGAGGGAAGTGGAGCAGGCAATGAGAATCATTGAGGAATATACCGGCTCTTCTTCGTCTGTGTCTGCAGATGTTCACACGAATCAACCCGTTGGAGAACAGGATAATGCACAGGAAAGTATTCGGATCAGAGAAGAAAAGTCTCAGGAAGAGGATCGGTTGAAACCTTTGTATGATGCCATTGTAGCCGGAAAACTGGAACCAGCTGTTGAAGTTACAAAGGATGCCATTGCTGCCGGAGTGCTTCCGCAGGATATTATCAACGGCTATATGATTACGGCTATGGGCGAAGTCGGCCAGCGCTTTCAGGACGGCAAGGCCTTTGTCCCCCAGCTCCTCATGGCGGGGCGTGCAATGAAAGGAGCTTTGGAACTTTTGAAACCTTTACTGGCGGGGAATGCATCTGCTACTATCGGGAAAATTGTGATCGGTACTGTAAAAGGAGATTTGCATGACATTGGAAAGAACCTCGTGGCTTCCATGTTGGAAGGTTGTGGCTTCGAAGTGATTAATATCGGTATTGATGTTACTTGCGACAAGTTTGTTGAAGCGGTGAAGGAAAACAAAGCGGACATTTTATGTATGAGTGCCTTGCTGACTACCACTATGACTTATATGCAGGATGTGATCCGGGCATTGGAAGAGGCGGGGATCCGCGATCAGGTGAAAGTGATGATCGGAGGAGCACCCGTGAGTCAGGGATTTGCCGATGAAATCGGTGCTGACGGGTATAGTGATAATGCTAATACTGCCGTGGCGGTCGCCAAAGTGCTGATGGGGAAAAGAGATTAAGAATATTTTAATTGTTAATACTTGAATTATGCACGCGAAATTCTTAGACACACTGGATTGGGGCATTCTGATTGCCTATTTTCTGATTCTTATCGCCATTGGTATATGGGCAAGTTCCAAACGAAAGAAGGGGAGCAGTCTCTTTTTGGCGGAACATTCTTTGAGATGGCACCATATCGGATTCTCCATGTGGGGGACTAATGTGGGGCCGTCTATGTTGATAGCTTCTGCCAGTGCCGGATTTACTACCGGCATCGTTTCGGGCAATTATGCCTGGTATGCCTTCGTTTTTATATGCCTGCTTGCTTTTGTTTTCGCTCCCCGTTACTTGGGTTCTCGTGTTTCCACCTTGCCGGAGTTTATGGGAAAGCGGTTCGGACAGTCTACCCGTAATATCTTGGCATGGTATACGATTGTTACAATCTTGATTTCCTGGCTGGCATTGACATTGTTTGCGGGTGGCGTTCTGATTCGTCAGGTATTCGATATACTGATGTGGCAGTCCGCTTTGATATTGCTGATCATATCCGCATTCTTTACGATGCTCGGAGGGTTGAAAGCGGTTGCCTACACGAATGTTTATCAGATGATCCTGTTGATTCTTGTTTCGGCTGCGTTGGCTATTGTAGGAATCTATAAAGTTGGTGGTATATCGGCTCTGACAGATGCCGTTCCGGCAGACTTCTGGAATCTGTTTAGACCGAATGATGATACCGCTTTCCCTTGGTTGCCGATTATTTTGGGATATCCTGTGATGGGAGTATGGTTCTGGTGTACGGATCAGTCGATGGTACAGCCTGTGTTGGCAGCCAAAAGTCTGAAAGAAGGACAGTTGGGAACGAACTTTACCGGATGGCTCAAAATACTGGATGTTCCTCTTTATATTCTTCCGGGTATCATCTGTCTGGCCTTGTTTCCGCAGTTGGAGAATCCCGATGAGGCGTATATGACGATGGTAACCCATTTGTTTCCTGTCGGGATGGTGGGGCTGGTGTTGGCTGTGTTGACTGCCGCGCTTGTCAGTACTATCGGATCGGCATTGAATGCTTTGAGTACCGTGTTTACAATGGATATTTATGTGAAGAAGATTCGCCCGCAGGCGAAGCAGAAGGAGATCATCCGGGTCGGACAAGTGGTGACGGTAGCCGGTGCTCTGATATCGGTAATCATAACGATTGCCATTGACAGCATTCACGGACTGAATTTATTCAATGTTTTCCAGTCTGTATTGGGATTCATTGCGCCTCCTATGGCGGCAGTTTTCCTTTTTGGCGTTTTCTGGAAGCATACGACTACGTTGGCTGCTAACGCTGCCCTGACAGTGGGGACGGTATTCAGTATAGGAGTAGGTGTATTGTACCTATGGGTATTTCCTGCGGATCAATATTCTGCATGGCCTCATTTTATGTTATTATCCTTCTATCTGTTCGTTATTATCGGGATAGGGATGGTAGTTGTCAGTCTATTGGATAAGACTCCTCAGACGGCAATATTGAATATGGAGAAGATCGAAGAAAAGCCTGCCCGCATTGTACTTATCTTATGGGGGTTGCTTATCGTAACTATGATAGGGCTTTATATCTTCTTTAATGGCCATTAAAGAAGATATAAAGCTGACTAAAAGTCGATAGTATCTTAAGTCTCCTCCTTCCCGAAGGAGGAGACTTAAGATACTATCGACTTTTAGTCAGCCCCCAATCGCAAATTTATCTGTGTTTTCTTTTGCGATAACAGTTTTCATAGGTGCACAGTCCGCAAGTGTATTCAAGCTTGCGGACATTAGTGCCTGTTCCGATAACACCACTAACTGATTTGATGGGTACCATGAGGCTGGAATCTGTCAACCGGATGCCACAGGGAGCAGCTACGGGGAACAATGGGAACAGTTTTTGTTGTTCCGAAACGTGCCATCCACAGTATCCTGGACTGTATCGGTTGGTATGTTTCCAGTTCTTCTCCCGTATATATTCAGCCAAAGCGACTTCCATGCAATCAGCCGTCTTTTCTGCAATAATACTCCCTAACGAGTCTGCTATGTATATTTTGACCATATCTCCTTCTTGTTGCAACGTATGCTGAAATACCTCAAACTCAGTTCCGGCAGTAGCTGCAAAAAAGACAAACGCTTCCGATCCTCTTAATTGACGGGCGATGGTTTTACCAACAGAGAAAACGGTACTTTTACTTTGTGTAGAAAAAGTGTTTTGCTCAGGGCTCCGTGTGGGAATAGTGTCTTGTATAAGATTGACAGTGGGTGGATGGATACTTTGAAGTACGCTAAGAGTCTCTTTTTCGATATCAAGTGTACCTTCCATAAAGAAGAATGCGAACCGAGGGCGAAGCAGGGGAGTAATCCGTTTTAGCAACGTATTAGTCTCATCTATCACCATCTGATCCGGTATAGAATCTTTGTACCCCATCGCTTCATAAATTTCGGACGATGGGATTCGTAAGTCTTGATAAGTGAGTTCTTGCTCAATCATTATTAACTGACATTATCTGAATGACAGCCTAATTTCGAGTTTCATTGAACTCTTCCAATGCTGTATAAAAAGCATTTATATTAGCTAATGGCGTATATGGCGGTATATCGCAACCGCTCGACAGAACGAAGTTCGGATATGCGGAAGTGGCTTCCAATAACTGGAGAATCGCTTTTTTCATTTCCTCCGGACTCGACATTTTAAAAAGGCTGACCGGATCAAGATTACCCATCGCAAGAGCATCGGCAGGAACTTCTTTCAATGCTTCTTCCATGTTGATTTTATTTCCGAAATGATAGGCTGCCGCACCCGTATATACCATAGCCTGGGTACAATTTCCTGTATTCCCGCAATTATGAAGTACAACGGTGAAATGATCATCCTGAACCTTCTCAACTATTTCTTTTACGAATACAGAAGAGTATTGCAGGCAATCTTCATTGGATAATAATCCGGCAGCAGGTTCCGCCATTACCACTCCATTCACTCCGGTCGCTTTCAGAGCCATGCAGTACCGAATAATGAAATCGGTACATTTGCGCAGCAAAGTGTTGGCTGCCTCGGGGCTGATATAAATCAGCATCATGATCTCAGACATATCATATAAGCGTCCCGCTAATGAATAAGGACCGATACAACCAGCCAGCACCGGACGGTCTGTGATATTCTTTGCAGTCAGCATATTCGCTTTGAGATATTGTGCAATCCTTCCTTTATTCAGTGCCGGTATTTCCAAGGTCTCAATAGCAGCTTCGTCTGCAAGCAAACGACCGGATACGCTTGGAACTTCATTCTCCGGAAATACAATTTCGGCTCCGAATGCTTCCGCCTCTACCGTTAAATCCATAATAACCGTTGCGGCAGCAGAAGGATATTTGTCGCAGAGCGCTTTGATTGCTTCATAATGCACCTGTCCGTTCGTTACTGCATCATGAACCGTCTTTCCGATAAGCTCGATGCCCGGATGTGTCATGATAGGAATGGAAATGACCTTTTTATTTAGGATCGTCTGATTGATCCAGTCTTTCATATTCAGTTTACCCATAACTTCTGTTTTTTAACTTCGTCATATAGTAAGACGATGCAGGTATCCTTTTGTAATCAGTACTTATAAATAAAGCTGTTCTTCGAGAAAGGAGAACAGCTTTATTTATATTTGAATGCTTATCAGGCTTTATTTTACCGGAATCTTATCAATACGATTTTGATGGCGTCCCCCCTCAAACTGTGTTGAGAAGAACTCTGTCAATATCATGTCCGCCTCCTCAGTGCTGATGAAGCGTCCCGGCATCACGAGAATATTGGCGTCATTATGTTGACGGGCCAGATGTGCGATCTCTGCATTCCAGCAAAGAGCAGCACGTATTCCCTGATGCTTGTTCAGAGTCATGTTGATTCCGTTTCCGCTGCCGCAGATCGCAATACCAGGATAACATTCACCCGATTCTACTGCTAGGGCCAGCGGATGGGCATAGTCCGGATAATCTACGCTTGCGGCAGAGTTGGTTCCGAAATCTTTGTAAGCCCAGCCTTTTACTTCCAGCCAGCCGCGAACATATTCTTTTAGTTCAAAACCGGCGTGGTCGCATGCTAATCCAATTGTTTTCATTAAATCATTGCTTTTACCTGATTATATACGTTCTCGGCAGTAAATCCAAGTTTTTCATCCAATACTGTGTAAGGAGCAGAGAAACCGAAAGATTCCAATCCCCATACTTTGCCGTGGCAACCTACCAGACCTTGAAGAGTGACAGGCAAACCGGCAGTAAGACCGAATATCTTGGCATCAGCCGGAAGAACTGATTCCTGATATTCCTTAGACTGGCTGCGGAACAGACCTTCTGATGGTGCAGATACGATACGAACTTTTACGCCATCCTTGCGAAGCAACTCTGTACCGGCTACCAAAGTAGACACTTCGGAACCTGAAGCTACCAGGATTACATCCGGATTTTCGTCTGAACCGGCTACGATATAAGCACCCTTGGCTGCTTGTTCGTAATCAGTTCCGGCAGGCAGGTTGGCGATATTCTGGCGGGAGAAGATCAGACCTGTCGGAGTAGACATATTTTCCATGGCAAGTTTCCATGCGATAGTCGTTTCTTCCGCATCAGCCGGACGAAGTACCAACATAGAGTTGTGTCCCTTGTGGTTTTTCAGTTTCTCCATCAGGCGGATTTGAGCTTCCTGTTCTACCGGTTCATGAGTAGGACCGTCTTCACCTACGCGGAACGCATCGTGAGTCCAGATGAACTTCACAGGTTGTTCCATCAGAGCAGCCATACGTACGGCAGGTTTCATATAGTCGGAGAATACGAAGAAGGTACCGCAAGCAGCGATCACACCACCGTGAAGTGACATACCGATACAGATACAAGCCATTGATAATTCAGATACACCGGCCTGGAAGAATGCACCGCTGAAATCGCCCTTCTTGAAAGAATGAGTTTTCTTCAGGAAACCGTCGGTCTTGTCGGAGTTAGAAAGGTCGGCAGAAGCAACGATCATATTTTCTACCTGCATTGCAAGAGCACCCAGAACAGTTGCAGAAGCGGCACGAGTGGCAGTACCTGCTTTCTGTTCGATGGCAGCCCAGTCTACTTTAGGAGCTTTGCCGGAGAAGAATGCTTCCAGTTTAGCTGCCAGTTTCGGATTGGCTTTGGTCCATTCGGCCTTCTTTGCATATCTTTCAGCTACGATTTTCTTTAATTCTGCTGCTCTCTTTGCATACAGTTCGGCTACTTCCGGGAAAATCACGAACGGATTGACAGGATCGCCACCCAAATTCTTGATTGTATTTACATAGGCGTCGCCACCGAGCGGAGCGCCGTGTGTAGCACAGTTGGCTTCGTAGCTGCTACCGTCTGCCTTGCGTGCGCCTTTACCCATAACGGTTTTACCGATAATCAGAGTCGGGCGCTCTTTTTCTGCCTGTGCTTCTTTGATAGCTGCACGGATTTCGTCAGGATCATTACCATTGATGCTGAGTACGTTCCATCCCCATGCTTCATATTTCATGGCAGTGTCTTCAACGGTTACATCTTTCGTTTCTGTAGAAAGCTGAATATCGTTGGAGTCGTAGAACATGATCAGGTTGTCCAGTCCCAATGCACCGGCAATGCGTCCGGCACCCTGAGAGATTTCTTCCTGAATACCACCATCGGAAATGTATGCGTAAATAGTCTGATTCATTACTTCATTGAAGCGTGCTTTCAGGAATTTAGCTGCGATAGCGGCACCTACAGCGAAAGTATGTCCCTGTCCCAGCGGACCGGAAGTATTTTCGATACCACGCATGATGTCTACTTCCGGATGTCCCGGAGTAGGGCTTCCCCATTGGCGAAATTCTTTTAGTTCGTCCAAAGTGAACTTACCTGTCAATGCCAATGTAGAATAGAGCATCGGAGACATATGACCCGGATCAAGGAAGAAACGGTCACGACCTTCCCAACGCGGATTTTCAGGATCGTATACTAGAAACTCAGAGAAGAGTACATTTACAAAGTCAGCACCACCCATGGCGCCACCCGGGTGACCGGAATTGGCTTTCTCAACCATTGAAGCAGCAAGAATACGGATGTTAT
>PPYE01585428.1_pt1 | contig 18542 bp, 21 predicted proteins | sample 1559881 | NCBI WGS metagenome assembly PPYE01 (sample SAMN08240022, study PRJNA423297) | Human gut metagenome, whole genome shotgun sequencing project. | reverse complement strand
AACACGAACCGTTGCCGTTCTAAAACGGCACTGGCCCCAAGGGGATAGTTTGCAATACGGTATCTTATTCATCGCTTACTAATAAATTGTACTATTTGTGAAACTGACAGGCATTAGTGACAGGAGAACCGATATGTTGAAAAATAACATTGAAGTAGATGTAAAGGTTAAGTGCATAGAGGCAGGAATGACCCAGGCAGAGGTCGCTGAGAAGATAGACATCACGAAGTCGTATGTCAACCGTGTCATAAAGAAGAAAGATGGGGTATTGAATAACACATTTATTCAGATTATGGAAGCACTCGGCTATGATGTGGAACTGATATATGTAAAACGACAACCGGGGCAGGGAGATCCCGTATGAAAGCGCGAAAGAAATGCTGCTTGTAGACAATATGGAAGACAGAGATTTTTTGAAGGAACTGCTTGAAACGATATATGATGAGCTTCCGGCTGCAAAGATAAAGAAGAAAAGAGGAAAGTAAAAATGGCTTTTGATTACAAGAAAGAGTATAAAGAGTTTTATCTGCCAGGGAATAAGCCGGGGATAGTTGCCATACCGGCTATGAACTACATTGCTGTCCGTGGCAAAGGGAATCCGAATGATGAAGATGGCGAATACAAAGCATCTATTGGTCTGCTTTATGGCATTGCCTTTACCATAAAGATGAGTTATAAAGGCGAACATAAAATAAGTGGATTTTTTGAATATGTGGTTCCTCCGCTTGAAGGGTTTTGGTGGCAGGATGGCGAGAAAGGCATTGATTATGCACACAAAGAGAATTTCAATTTCATTTCTGTCATTCGTCTCCCGGATTTTGTGACAAAGGAAGATTTTGATTGGGCGATAGCTGAAGCAACGAAAAAGAAAAAGACAGATTTTTCAAAAGTGGAGTTCTTCACCTATGAGGAGGGTGAATGTGTCCAGTGTATGCACGTTGGCTCATACGATGACGAGCCGGCAACTGTTGCCGCTATGCATGAATATATATATGAAGCAAAACGGATATGAGATTGACATCTCAGATATCCGTTATCACCATGAAATTTATCTTTCCGATCCACGCAAAACTGCACCGGAAAAACTGAAAACCGTGGTGCGGCATCCGATAAAAAGGGTTTAGCAAATAATTGATATGTGTAAAAGGCTGAAATAAATGTGCGGGGTCAATATATAGTGGAACCCTTATTGAGTGCATATTAAGAAAATTGGAGATGCTATATATGAGTGACATTGTTAAGATGGACGATAATTACAAAAATTGGATTACTGACGTGAGCATGCGCTTTAAGAACAGTCAGATTAAGGCGGCGATGAAAGTAAACGAGGAGATGCTGCGCTTTTACTGGACATTGGGAAAAGAAATGGTTGCGATTAAGGAAACTGTGAGCTGGGGAAGTCATTTTTATCAGCAGGTGAGTAAAGACTTGATTGGGGCATTGCCGGAAGTAAAATCGTTTTCACCCAGAAACCTGTTATACATGAGCCAATTTTATAAAATGTATTCTGATTTTGAAATTACGCCCCAATTTGATGCGCAAAATGATGATTCTGAAATTACGCCCCAATTTGATGCGCAAAATGATGATTCTGAAATTACGCCCCAAGCTGGTGCGAAAAGTTTGCTGCAGTCTATCTTTATGATTCCGTGGGGACATCATAAAGCTATTTTGGACAAATGCAAAGAGCAAGAAAAAGCACTGTTTTTTGTGAATAAAACGATTGAAAATAACTGGTCAAGGGCTGTCCTGCTTAATTTCTTAGATACAAGTCTTTTTGAAAGGCAGGGAAAAGCTATCAGTAATTTCAAAAAGGTGCTTCCTGATTCGCAGAGTGATCTGGCGCAGGAAATGACAAAAGACCCATACAACTTTGATTTTTTAACACTGCGAGAGGGTTATGATGAAAAGGAATTGAAAGACGCTCTGATGGCAAATGTCCAGAGCTTTTTTGCTGGAACTTGGTATGGGCTTTGCCTTTGTTGGAAGAGAGTACCGACTTGATGTAGGGAATACTGAACAGTTCTTGGATATGCTATTTTACAATATTTTTAATCATTGCTATGTTGTCATTGAAATCAAGACAAGGGATTTCCAGCCGGGCGACATGGGGCAGTTGGGAACATATGTAGCTGCGGTTGATGGGATACTTCGGAAAGAAAATGATAATCAGATAGTCGGTCTGCTGATATGCAAGACAAAGGATAATGTTCTGGCTAAATATGCGGTGAACATGGTTAATGTTCCGATTGGCATATCAGAATATGATATGAGTAATCTGATTCCGGAAAGCTACAAAAGTTCAATGCCGACAATTGAAGAGATAGAGGAGCAGTTAAGGTAAAAGCAGAAAGAATTGCTGAAGCTAAAGTATATCATGGTATGTGAATGGGAGGTGTCCGCATGGACAAATCTGAAGGGATAGTAGAAATACCAAAAGGTGAATTCGTGGATGCCGACCTCAGAAACCATTTGTAAATGTACAGATGAGGATTTTTATCAATTGGGTGAATACTATTTTCAAAAATATATGAAGGACAGGAGATTTTAATGAGTAAAACAATTGGAGACTATTTCGCAAGTGCGGGTATGCAGGAGTAAGTGATGAACAAATAGAACATCTTATCCAAAAATATTATGGGGTTTTAATGTCCTTACCAGCACACGAAATAATACCGGGGGACAGGATGGCGCAGCATCTATCCGGATGCAGCTGGAAATATAGATGCTGACCGCTGCAGAACCGCCTGCTGTTTTCCGCATTGCAATCTCTGATTCAGAAGGAAGTCTGGCAAAAACAGGCTCGGCATCACCAGTGGATTCTTCTTTCCTGTTCAGCCTGCGGATCCAGTAAGTCATTGTGGAAACCGGGATCTGGTGTTCCGTGCACCAGTTCTTACAGGTCTGACCGCTGGAACGGAACTCCCGGATCCGTTCGGACCAGAGACTGGATTTTTCTTCTTTACTCATAAAATACAGTACCTCCAATGTTTTGATGGTATTGTATCAGAATGATTTGGTGGGGAACAGATACGGGTAATTACCTACTTACGGATCCATAACCGGAATGAGCAGTAAAGAATAAATCATATGTGAATTGTCAATGTGCTTCAGTTGCTGAAAACAACTGGAGCATTTTCGTTTTGGCAACGGTCAAAAATTAAGCGCTTACGAATTAAGAAAGCTGATGGTTATGAATTAGATTCTAAACCATCGGCTTTTTTATAAGTCCTTGCCTGAACAGCAGCAGAGGAAGAAATAAGCTTCCCCATGAATATTAACTATGTATAATCCCATCTTTGACACTTAGAGAGAAAAATGAGTGTCACAATCATTGAAAATCTGTTTTCGAAAACTCCGCAAACTGAGCCTCCAGAGTGTTCTTATCGATCAGGGCATCAATAACGCCGGGCTTTGATATGCAGGAACCTGCCGCATACATGGCAATTCGAATAGATTGTTCCAGAGAATACCCGTCCAATAGATAAGATGCCAACGCCGCGATAAAAGCATCTGCGCCTCCTGTTGTATCGACAGGCGTGAATGGTACTGCAGGAAAAGATCCCGTTACATCCAGACTTCTTAAATAACAGCCTTTTTCAGCCATTGTGATGATGACAATGGCAATCCCCTGTTCGTAAAAATACTGTGCCTGCTCTTCGACGCGGTTGAGCTGTGGACAGAAGATGGCGGCTTCATTTTTATTTGCCACCAAAATATCCGTATAGCGGGCAAGTTCCTTTGGGAACTCTTTCAAGGCGGCGGGTTTTAAGATCGTAGTGCAACCATGTTTTTTTGCTGTTTTGGCGGCATAAACTACCGTATCAATGGGAAGTTCTGAAGAAAGCAGACAATACGCCACGTTGGTTAACAAATACTGGTAAAAATCGATATTGTCTGGTAAGAGCAATTCATTTGCCCCCGGCAGCACAGTGATGGCACTTTCTCCGTTTTCATGCAGATAGATATATGCTTTTCCGGTCTGTCTCTCCGTATCCCGTTTCAACCCGTCAGTAGCAACATGCTCTTTATGTAACAGGTCAAATATCTGTATGGATTCCGAATCATTGCCTACTTTTCCAATCAGAGTAACCTTATGTCCGAGCCTTGCAACGCCGATTGCCTGATTCATGCCCTTTCCACCGGGGGTGGTGGCGGCACCGTGAATGGTAATCGTTTTTCCGGATTGAGGAAGGCGGTTTACACGGAAAGTATGGTCTATATTGATACTGCCAATGACCGCAATCTGCTTTTTGCTGTGGGAAGCAGGTTCAAAAATCGTGTCATAACAGTCGATGGCATAAAATGTATTTTCAGCAGGCGGTAGCATTTCTGTTTTTATTTTTTCAAGAATGTGGAACAGGCGCATGGCAGTAAGACGCCCAAGATCAAAGAAACTGATCCTGACCCCGGAAATAATATTTCTGAAAATGCTGTCATTGTCATTCTTGCACGTGGTTATAGAAAAATTCTCCGGTATGGAAAAATGAAGATTGGACAGCTGTTCGTATAAACGAAATGCTGCCTCAGAACCGGAACACACTGCACCGCTGATCTTACAGTCGAGAATTTTCGTAAGATAAGCAGGATCATCCGTAGATAAAAGCATTTTATCAGAATAGGGGATATGATGGTCATACAAGCATTTTTGAAATCCGTCCGCAATTTTCTCCTGATAGACATCGGAAGGATTAACAAGGCATGTAATGTTGGTATGATGGTTTTTAATCAGTTCTTCGCTCAATATATAACCGACTTTTACATAATCGACTTCCAACAGATCCGGCGAACCATACTCATTTACGAACAGAAAAGGTATCTGGTGTTCCTTTAACTGTTGCTCGCAGGAAGCGGTATCAGCGGAAGCAGGCTCCCAGATTAGCCCATCAATTTGATTGGCGCAAAGATAGGAAATGTGCTTCATTTCAAGCACATTTTCTGATTTGCTGTTTAAAAGAAGAATGCCGTATCCGTTTTCCTGAGCGGCATCCATAATACCATCGATCAGGGAATGGGCATCAGAGGAATCTTTCACCAGTACACCGATCAGAAAATGTTTTGCCCTGTTAGAATTGATGATGGAACTGTAAGGAGTATAATTATATTCTTTGGCAATCTTAAGCACACGCTCCCGTGTTTCCGGATTGATTCCCTGATCCTTTTTATTGATGATTTTGGAAACCGTGGACTGTGAAACCCCGGCAAGTTTTGCGATATCTTTTATCTTCATGACAACCAAACCTTCTCTTGAACTGTCCTTTGCAGCCTTTTTTTAAATTATGCAATACGAAAAAATGATTGTCAATAGCGCATTATGGTAAAGTTTGGATTATAAATGATGCAGAGAGGGCTTTATGATTCAATGTGTTTGGTGGTTTTATACAATTTATATATGTGAAAATTATAGACATTTTACAAATGTGTAGAAAGGTAAAGATTTTTTTGTTGACTTTATTTGGGGCGTATTGTATATTTTAAATAGTGAAAGTACTTTCGGAAACTAATTTCAATACTATGGAAAGGAGAAGAAATATTATGAAAAAAGCGTTAGCATTACTTTTGACAGCTTCAATGAGCATAGGGTTGCTTGCAGGCTGCGGCAATTCCGGGGGGAGTGGAGATGGCGGAGCCAGCACAGGCACTGAAAGCTCCAAAGATACCGAGAGAATGGAGACGGCGGAACCGGGGGACGTAAAGGAGCCGGAGACCACAGCAGAGACGACCTACAAGAAAGATGTCCGTATCGGTACCTTGGCCGATTTAACGGTTGCCTGCCGCTATGCAGGAACAGCTACCGTCACGACCCAGACCTGTAATTCTACCTTTAATGGCTTAGTAGCTATAGATGCCAAAGGGGAGGCCTCCCCGGAGCTTGCTACTGAATGGAGCAGCAATGAAGATGCCAACGAATGGACTTTTAAGCTGCGTGAAGGCGTAAAATTCCATGACGGAAGCGATTTTACGGCAGAAGATGTAAAGTACACTTGGGAGTATGCGTCTACTACGGAAAATGAAGGAATTTCTCAGCCGCTCACAGGTGTCGCTATGGTAGATGAAGTTGTTGTGGAAGATCCTCAGACTGTTGTTTTCAAATTAAATACCAGTTCTGCGGACTGGTTGTATTATGCGGCTCAGGACATCCTTTGCAAGAACGCAATCGAATCAAAGGGATTTGACGAGGGCAGCAAAATCGGCACAGGACCATATTATTTCGATACGCTGGAAAGTGGCGTTTCATGGACAATCCGTCGGTTTGAGGATTACTGGGGAGATAAGCCCGTTACAGAGTCTATTACGTTTGTTGTAATTACCGATGCCAGCTCCCGTGCGCTGTCACTGCAGTCCGGCGATATAGATGCCATGTATGACGGAAATCCGTCAGACCTTGTCAATTTTATGAATGATCCCGACCATTACAATACATATAAAGCAGATAATATTCAGGTAGTATATGCCGGATTTAATGCGCTGACCGAGTACGGCTCCAATAAGATTGTTCGTCAGGCGGTGGCTATGGCTGTAAACCGTGATGACATCCTCGCAGCGGCTTACGAAAACGGCAACTGTGCAACTGTCGCTTATAACTTTATCAGTACTGTGGGCGCAGGTTATACGGACGTAGATTACTATCCTTATGACCCTGAAGGGGCAAAACAGCTGTTAGCGGACAATAACCTTTCTGATATTACATTAAACCTTTATACCTTTGCAAAATATATACCGGTGGCGGAAGCCATGCAGGCGAACCTGAAAGATATAGGCATTACCTTGAACGTAACGGAATATGCCCAGACAGGCTTCACCAAAACGATTAAGGAAGATAACAAATACGACCTTGCCATCAACTGTACTTCCCAGTACGGCGGTATTATGACAGTTATGGTCGAGTATCTGCAAACAAATGCAGCAAGAAGCTTCATGAACTATTCCAATGCCGAGTTTGATGCAAAACTGCAAGAAGCCCTTGCAAGCTCTACCTATGATGAAATGCTTGAAAAATATGCGGACCTGCAGCAGTTTACGGCAGAAGAAGTTCCCGGTGTGGCATTGTGCATGGCAAATCTTTTCTGCGTAGGATCTAAAAACTTCTACGGCGTGAATTTAAATGCACAGGCTGTAGACGTGGACTTTACCGGATGCTATGTGATTGAAGAATAAATGGAAATGTAAAAACTAACTGAACCGGGGAGATACAAGATAATATGCTATGTTGTCTCCCCGCTTTTCGTTAAAAGGAGTTACCTATGTTAAAGTATGTGATAAAACGCATTATCATGATTATTCCGGTAGTGCTGGCGGTATCCTTTATCGTATTTTTCATTATGGACTTTGTGCCTTCTGACCCGGCGGTCATTGCTCTGGGTGACGGAGCTACAGAAGAGCAGTTGGAGTATTACAGGGAAGAACACGGCTTAAATGACCCTCTTATCATTCGCTATGTCCGTTATATGGGCGGCATTCTGAAAGGCGATCTGGGTCAGAGCTATGCCCAGAAACAGCCGGTCTGGAATCTGTTTTTTGCAAAATTCCCCAATACGCTGTGGTTGGCGGTAGCATCGGTTATCGTGACGGTAATCTTGTCCATACCGCTTGGAATACTTGCAGCGGTAAAAGAAAATACCTTTGTGGATACCATATGCTCTGCTTTGTCCTTTATAGGGCTTGCCATGCCGAATTTCTGGCTGGGATTACTGCTCATTATGCTTTTTGCCGTGAATTTAAAATGGCTTCCGGCAACTGGGGCGGATGGACTAAAAAGTCTGATCCTGCCTGCCATTACCTGCGGAACCGGCAATATGGCGGCGCTTACCCGCATCACCCGTTCTTCCATGCTGGATGTGCTCAAGCAGGATTATCTGAGAACGGCGCGTTCAAAAGGACAGAGCGAACATAAGATTATTACCTACCATGCTTTCCGCAATGCTCAGATTCCTGTTGTAACGCAGATTGGCATCCAGATATCCACGTTAATCGGCGGCGCGGTTTTAACAGAGCGTGTGTTTGCATGGCCCGGTGTCGGGGCATTCCTTGTAGATTCCATTCTGAAAAGCGATTTTGAAGTGGTGACAGGTTTTGTTATTATGCTCGCCATCTTTGTCTCCATTATATTGCTGTTAGTGGATGTGCTGTATGCGTTTCTTGATCCGCGGATCAAAGCGCAGTATTCAAAGGGATGAGGTGAGGAAAATGGCAAAAACAACAGAAAAATCCAGTGTTAAACAAAACCGCTTTCTGGAAGTGTGGAAACAGTTCAGACGAAATAAAGGAGCGATGCTTGGTCTGGTGGTTTTGGTAATTTTGATTTTGATCGCAATCTTTGCGGATGTGATTTGGGATTACGAGACGGAAATCATTGCCATGCAAGTCAGCAATCGTCTGGCAAAGCCCAGCCTTGCGCATCCCTTCGGGACGGACAACTATGGCAGGGATATGCTGGCGCGTATCGGCTACGGCACACGTTACTCTCTGCTGTTAGGTTTCTCTTCCGTGCTCTTGGGCGTTCTTGTGGGGGTTCCTTTGGGGGCGGCAGCAGGTTATATCGGTGGACGTTTTGATAATATTCTGATGCGTATGGTGGATACCTTTACAATCATTCCCAGCCTTTTGATGACGATCATCCTCGTATCCGTACTGGGCACAAACCTTTTCAATCTGGTAGTTGCGCTGGCAATCAGTACGATACCGGTAATGACGCGTATTACGAGGGCGTCTGTTATGGTGACACGGAATAATGACTATGTGGAATCGGCAAGGGCAATCGGTGCTCCTATGCCAGTCATTTTAATAAAGCATGTGCTTCCAAACTGCTTTTCTCCAATCCTTGTGCAGGCTACGCTGCGGGTAGGAACGTCCATTATATCTGCTGCAGGCTTAAGCTATATCGGGCTTGGGGTTCCCCTGCCGACGCCGGAATGGGGAGCGCTTCTCAGTGCATCGAAATCATTTATTATTAATGCGCAGCATATGTGCCTTTTCCCAGGACTGGCAATTATGATAACGGTTATGGTAATTAATCTGGTAGGGGATGGCCTGCGCGGCGCATTAGATCCCAAGCTGAAACGATAAGGGGGTGGAGAGATGTTATTTGACAAGAAGAAACGAGGAGCGCACAGCAGCGCGGAACTTGCCGGGATACGGGAAAAAACGGAAAGGGCTGTGGATGTGGAAAATCTGATAGTTCATTATGTGACCTCATCGGAAACTGTAGAAGCGGTAAACTCTATCAACCTGAAACTGAAAAGGAAAAAGACGTTGGGGCTGGTGGGAGAAACAGGCGCGGGAAAAACTACGGCGATGCTTTCTCTGATGCGCATGGTGCCCAGCCCTCCCGGAAAAATAATAGACGGAAAGATAAAAGTAAACGGTCTTGATATGATGAAGTTGTCTCCGGCACAGCTGCAAAGCGTCAGAGGCAGTGAAATTGCCATGATTTTTCAGGATCCGATGACTTCGCTGAATCCGGTGTTGACGGTAGGCGACCAGATTGCAGAAAGTATTCTGCTCCATCGGAACGTGTCGAAGGCGGAAGCGTTGGAAGAGGCGCAGAAACTTTTGGGCACAGTAGGCATCGACCCAAAACGGCATGGTGAGTTTCCCCACCAGTTTTCTGGCGGCATGCGTCAGAGGGTAGGGATTGCGATTGCGCTTGCATGTAATCCTTCCATATTGATTGCGGATGAGCCGACGTCAGCGCTGGATGTTACGATTCAAGCGCAAATTTTGCAGATGATGCGCAAGTTGAAAGAAGAAAATGATATGTCCATGATATTGATTACCCATGATTTGGGCGTGGTGGCAGAGATGTGTGATGATGTTGCCGTGATGTATGCGGGGCGCATTGTGGAGTACGGTACATTAGCGGAGGTATTTAATGAGACGAAGCATCCCTACACCGAAGGGCTGTTCCATTCGTTGCCCAATATTCATAATCGCGTATCAAAACTGGAACCTATACCGGGGCTGATGCCTGACCCAGCAAATTTGCCGAAGGGCTGCACTTTTGTGGAGCGCTGCCCCTATGCGACAGATAAATGCCTGACAGAAGTTCCGGAGATGCGGGCATTTTCCGGAACCCATCGGGTAGCCTGCACAGCCTATGACGACCCTGATTTCAAGATAGGGAGGAATTGATGATGGCAGATAATATACTGGAAGTAAAAAATCTGAAAAAATATTTTTCAACAAAAAAAGGCAGTGTCCATGCGGTGGACAACGTTAGTTTTACGTTAGAACGGAAAAAGACGTTGGGTATCGTGGGAGAATCGGGCTGCGGAAAATCTACTACAGGGCGCACCATCCTGCGGCTGATCGAGCCTACTTCTGGGGAGATTTGGTTTGACGGCAGGAATATCACAGACTTGTCGAATAAGGAGATGACGAAGCTTCGCAAGGAGATGCAGATTATTTTTCAGGATCCTTTTTCTTCGTTGGATCCGCGGATGACCGTGAGCCAGCTGATTGGCGAGCCTTTGAAGTACCATCCCATCCTGAAAGAGAAGGGAAAGGCGTTAGAAGAGAAAAAAGAAGAACTGGTGCTTGAACTGATGCGGACGGTAGGGCTAGCGGAGAGACTTTATAATGCGTACCCTCATGAACTGGACGGTGGGCGCAGGCAGAGAATTGGAATTGCCAGAGCGTTGATTTTAGAGCCGAAGCTGATTGTCTGCGACGAGCCGGTTTCCGCCTTGGACGTATCCATTCAGGCGCAGATTTTGAATCTTTTGCAGGAATTGCAAAGGGAGCGCGGACTGACTTATATTTTTATCACTCATAACCTTTCTGTGGTGAATCATTTTGCGGATGAGATTGCGGTAATGTATTTGGGAAGCATTGTGGAAAAAGCACCGGTGGAAGAGCTTTTTGCGAATCCCCTGCATCCTTACACGAAAGCGTTGTTAGATGCGATTCCTGTGCCGGAAATTCATGAAGTGAAAAAGGAAGCCACGCTGCAGGGTGAAGTAGTTTCTCCGATTAATCTTCCGGATGAATGCCGGTTTTATAAGAGATGTCCAATGAGCTGCGAGGAGTGCAGAAAAGGGATTCCGGAATTAAGAGAGGTTTTGCCCGGACATTTTGTAGCTTGCGGACGGGTGTAGCGGGACTTTAATGGAGGTTTTATGAATATTGTTAATTTTGGATCCTTGAATATGGACTTTACATTCCGGGTGGATCAAATTGTCCGCCCAGGACAAACAATTGATTCTCTGGGAGAGCAGAGTTCCCCGGGCGGCAAGGGCTTAAACCAGAGCCTTGCGCTGGCGCGTGCCGGCGGCAGGGTTTATCATGCGGGAACGATAGGGGAAGATGGCCTGTGTTTAAAAAAATTATTGGAAAAAGATGGTGTGGACTGTCGTTTTTTAAGAGTTGTGGAAGGCGGGACGGGAAAGGCATTTATTCAGGTGGATTCTTCGGGACAGAACTGCATTGTTTTAAGCGGAGGAGCTAACCGAAAAAATACCAAAGCGTTTTGCGATGAGGTACTGGATGCTTTTGGGGCAGGGGACATCCTGCTTTTGCAGAATGAGATTAACTGTATAGACTATCTTATAGAAAAGGCTTTTGAGAAAGGTATGACAGTGGTGCTCAACCCGTCACCGATGAATGATGCGGTGCTTGCATGCAATCTGGCGAAAGTTTCTATTTTCATTATGAACGAGGATGAAGGCATGCAGATCACCGGCAAACAGGACGGTGAAGAGATCATACAGGAGATGGAGAAAAGGTTTCCGGAGGCGAGGGTTATTCTAACACTGGGCGAAAAGGGTTCTGTGTATGCTTACAAAGGAGAGCGTATCTTTCAGGGAATTTATGAAGTGCAGCCCGTGGATACCACTGGGGCGGGGGATACCTTTACAGGCTATATTTTAGCGTGTATAACGAAAGGAAACAGCATGGCAGAATGTCTGAAATGGGCAGCAAAGGCTTCTGCGATCGCCGTGACGCGAAAGGGTGCCGCCGTGTCTATCCCTTATGAAAAGGAGGTATTCCATGAATGAAATATTGCGAAGGGAGCGCCTTTCCGTACCTGCCGGAAAGATCCGGCTGGTGATTGATTCCGATGCAAAGAACGAGATTGACGATCAGTTTGCGATTGCCTGGGCGCTACGTTCTGCAGAACGTTTTTCTGTGGAGGCGGTTTATGCCGCGCCTTTTTCCCATACGGTGTTCCGCCACAATATAGGAGATGTTGATTTTTCAGTGAAGGAACTGCCGGAGATAGGAATGGAGCAGAGCTATGAGGAGATATGCTGTCTTTACAGGTTGTTGGGACTTGACTGGAGAGGTAAAGTATTTCATGGTGCGCAGGGATATCTGCCGGAAGACTGTAAGCCGGTGATGAGCGATGCTGTGGAGGATCTGATCAGACGCGGCATGGAGAGCGAGGAGACGCTGTATGTGGCGGCAATTGGTGCCTGTACGAATATTGCCTCGGCACTGATTGCGGAACCGCGGCTTGCGGATCACATTGTTGTGGTCTGGCTGGGCGGGCAGCCGCCGTATTTTATGCATGGATATGAGTTTAATATGGGACAGGACATCCGCGGCGCAAAGCATCTTTTTAACTGCGGTGTGCCGCTTGTATGGATTCCTTGTATGAATGTGGCTTCCCTGTTATCTTTTTCGGATGATGAAGCGCGCTGCAAGTTAAACGGTAAAAGCAGGATCGGTACTTATCTGACGGATATTATTTTAGGGCAGTTTACTGATCTTGATAAAGCAAAAAACAGGGCGAAGATGCATCGTACTTTACAGCTTAAAGGACGGGAAGATCAGAGCGAGGAATATTTTGCACAGTTTGCTACGGAGCATGTAGCTTGGTCGCGCACGGTATGGGATGTGGCGACGATCGCGTATCTGAAAAATCCCGGATGGGTACAGACTACCCTGATGCCGTCTCCGGTGTTAAAGGATGACTGTACCTGGAATCAGCCGGATCCCGGAAGGCATAGTATCCGAGTCGCGAATTATTGTCAGAGGGATTTAATTTTTGGAGATCTGGTGGCATGCTTAAATCATGATTGATAAAACGGGACTGGAATCAGCAAAATTCCGCACTGCATATGGGACAATTTTATTGTGCAAAAAACAGAAAATACAGCTGTTTCTTAAGAAAAATAATGGTACAGCGAAATGCCTTCCCTTGGGAAAGGTTATGGATGTACCGGGCTGAAAACCAATGACTAATAGTCCATCGGAATGTTTCCAGACTTTCACAGGATAGTCATTAAGATACCATTTACTGAATATGGCGATATCCGTTGCGGAATATTCAAGCGGGAGTTCTTTAGGCAAATTGTTTTGCCAGATTACAGTCCCATTGTCATCTAAAAGCATGGCCCATGTATCTGTCTGTATCAGAATATCCTGCACCTCAGAATCGGCGGCTATAATATCCTCTTTTTTTTCAATCAAAGATGCGAAATGCTCTATAGGAAAACCGGAGTTTTTTACACCAATTAAATGTTCAGTAAGAAGAAACAGACTGATTAGGGAGAGATTGATAACAAAAAACAATATTAAAATTCCAAGGGTAGAAAGGATATATCGTCGAAAAAATCTGTCTACCTGCTTCATCGTTTGGCCTCCTTAAGGTGAAGGCAATATCCAAGCCCTTTTACATTTAAAAGTGAAACAGGTTTTGAAGGATTGCTTTCTATCTTTTCTCTTAAATGGCGGATATGTGTTACAAGTGTATTTTCATAACCCTCCCAAAATTCGCCGCAGACTGTTTGGCAAAGGGAGCCCGTGGTTACGATTCTTCCGGCATTTTCAAATAGTTTTCCAAACAATAGGAATTCTTTTGCGGTCAATGAAAATATTTCATTGCCGCGCTGAACTTCCGCCTTATCCAAATCAACGGTGGATGCGTCCAAATATACAATTCTTTCCTTTTCCGGATAGGATCTATTTAAGATTGCCTGCACACGGAGAAGGAGTTCTTTGGGAAGAAAAGGTTTTACCAAATAGTCATCTGCACCATTTTCAAATCCTGAAAATTTGTCATTAGCTTCTCCACGGGCTGTAAGCATCAGGACAGGAACGGTGCTTATTTGGCGAATTTCTTTGAGAACCGCAAATCCGTCTATTCCGGGCATCATTACATCAAGGATTATCATATCAGGTTGATGATTCCGAAACATACTCAGTGCTTCTTTCCCAGAAGATGCGGTGGCAATTTTTGTGTATCCGGCACGTTCAAAAATAGACTGCAGCAATTCCAGGAGGTCAGATTCATCATCAACGATAAGAATGCTTTTATTTTTCATATGGCACCTCCTATTTTATATTCCTTATTATAACTCAAATATTAAAAAAATCCTATTCAGGTCATGAAATCTCAAGGTAAACTCAAGGTTGCCTCAAGATACCCTCAAGAACGGTATGTTATGCTGATTGCGAATCGAAAAGGAGGTACAAATATTATGAGTGATTACATTATTGAAACCCGGAACCTAACAAAAAAATATGGGGACCAGGAGAGTGTATCTAAGTTAAACATTCATGTTAGGAAAGGGCGCATTTATGGACTGCTTGGGAGAAATGGCGCCGGAAAAACCACAACGATGCGGATGATTTTGGGGCTTACTGCACCGACATCCGGTGAAGTAAGAATTTTGGGGAAACAAATGCAGGGAAATGAAAAGAAGATTCTTCCTCGTATTGGCAGCCTGATTGAATCTCCGGGATTTTATCCAAATCTTACGGCTACAGAAAATCTTAAAATTTTTGCAAAATTACGGGGGCTGGATAATGAAAATTATATAAAGGGGGCCTTAGATCTTGTAAATCTGCCGTACCGGGATAAGAAACTTTTTTCGCAATATTCTCTTGGTATGAAACAGAGGCTGGCGATTGCGCTGGCAGTTATGCATGACCCGGCGGTATTGGTTCTGGACGAGCCGATAAACGGCCTTGATCCTATCGGCATTGCAGAGGTTCGTTCTTTTATCCGGGAATTATGTGATGTCCGGGGAAAGACCATTTTGATTTCCAGCCATATTCTTTCAGAAATTTCTTTGCTGGCGGATGATATTGGGATTATTGATCACGGCAAACTGCTGGAAGAAGAAAGCCTTGCTGAATTAGAGCAGAAAAACCGGCATTATATACACTTTACTGTATCGGACAGCAGGCAGGCCGCTCATCTGCTGGAGACTGTGTTCCAGACACGAATTTTCAAAATCAGGGATAAGAACAATATCCATCTCATGGAGATGAATCTGCCGGTTGCTTCTATTACCCGTTGTTTTGTGGAGAATGGGCTGGAAGTTTCCGAAGCGCACCTCTGCGAAGATACGCTTGAGGATTATTTTAAAAAGGTGACAGGGGGTGAGGGAATTGCTTAACCTGGTCGCTGGTGAATTTGCAAAACTGAAGCGCAAAAAGATTGTGCCTTTTATCGTTTTGCTATCAATGTTGTTCCCTCTTATTGTAGTATATACCTCTAAAATGGGAATGGGGAATAATACGAGCGTGGAATTTTTGAAGGGACGGTTCGATTTATCTTATACAATGATGCTTGGCTATGGACTGGTTTTCTTAGAGCCTTGTCTGCTGGGTATTCTAGCCTCCATACTGTTCTTTATGGAGAGGGATAATGACACTTTTAAAAATCTGTGTGTAATTCCGGTTACTACGTCGCGATTGATTGTGGCAAAATTATCCGTCGTATTGGTCTATGGGCTTTTCTACACCTTTTGCAATATTGCATTTATGATTTTTTTTACATGGGTTTTAAAAGCCGGTATCATTTATGATGTTGGATTTAAGCTGGTATTCAGTCTTATTTTTGGAATAGGGATTACGATTGCCACGTTGCCGGTTATCGTTTTCATTATCTATTTCAACAAATCCTATTTGATTTCCACGCTGCTTTCTTTTTTCTATGCGATTTTGAATTGGAGCGTTTTATCAATCGTTGAAACAAATTTATCACTTGTAAAGATCATCAATCTGTTCCCAACGTTATGTTTGATGAACTGGAGCAGCAAAAAAATGTTAGGTCGTATGGCAGACAGACACCTTTTACCCGAAGCATATTTATTGTTTCCCTCCGACATTTGGGCATTTGTCGTACTTGGGATAACGCTGGTTCTTTCAATGCTGCTAATGCTGCGCTTTTATAAAAAATGGACGAGGTGATGAAATGGATAATCTTATAACTGAATTTTGGAAAATAAAGCGGTATTCCGTAATCAAGGCCGGTGCTGCTATGATGTTTCTCTCTGTATTTATGAGCTATTTTTATTCAACGGCCAGCACTTCTGTCGGCTGGGATTTTGATTATTTTGTTCATCAGGTGATTCAGCAGAACTGCACTTATTTTTTCCCTGTGGTAATTATGCTGACGGCTTCCTTTATTATTTCGAGGGAAACAACGGACGACACCCTGAAATCAATTTTAACGGTTCCTGTTACTTATAAAAATCTGTTGATTGGGAAATTTGAGATCCTTCTTTTCCTCTCCATAGCGTTCAGTCTTATCAATGCTGTGTTCACTGTTATTATGAATTTGCTCTTGCAGTTTCCTGGCATGACAGCATATAGCATAATGATTGCCACAGGGCAGATTATCGCTGCAAATATTTTGGTTTACCTTTCCGTGATTCCACTAATTATCATTAATACATTTCTTTTTGGCAGCAGTCTGATTGGTGTGGCAGTTGCGTTTGTATATGGTTACTTTGGAACCTTTGAGGGTTCATTGCTGAACTGGTTCCCAATCAAAGCCGCAATGATTTTAATTGATCCGTATTGCGGAGCGGAATATGATAATGTTTCCTATCGGATTTTTCCTGCAATCATCGCATTAACGCTCATGGTGCTGTGCTCTGTGGTGTTGCTAAATGCTTTTACACATTCAGAAAAACTTCCTAATGCAAAAGCAAAAAGAGTGTCGAAAAAGGCAGAGCGAAAAAGAGGCTGGTAATCTGGTTGAACGAAAGAAAACACAAAAACAAGAGAGGTGAGCATCTATGAAAAAAATATTGGTGTGTATTAGCATAGCTGTTATGCTGATTTGTTTTAAGATGGCGGTATGTAGTAAAACTGAGCAATTTAAGGAGGCATAAGATGAACAAAAAGAATGTATTGATTGGAGTTGGGATAGCGGTTTTAGTTGTCCTGTGTATAGGGTTTGCCATTTTTGTAGGAACTGGCGGTACCGATTATTATACAAAAGTTGATAACACAAAGGTAAAAGAAATTGCCCCACACGGTGCAATGAACTATTCCTACACCTTGATATCTTATAATGAGAATGGTACGAAACGGGATGTTTCTTTTGAAACAAGTAAAATTCTTAAAGATGGGGCTTATTTACGCTTGGAAGTAGCACCAATCCGTGGAGTTGTAAACTGGGAGGAAGTGGAATATACGGAACTTCCATCTGCTGTACAGACTGTATATTCAGAGTGATGATTTATTTATTATTAATAGAGACTATATTGTTGAAAAAGAAATCGGATGAGGAGGAACTTTATGATAGGTATGCCAGAAGGGTTTTGGGACGCGGGGTGCTTCCATTCCCTGTCCGCTGCATGTGATGCATTTACTGTTGGCATGCCAGTTTACCTGAAGGATTCCCGGGATGCCATTGATCAGTGCCGCAGCCAGATTGATGCTTATGCGAATGAACTGCCTGACTATCATATATACTGCATGGGCATACCCGCAACCATCTATGGCGTACACGGGAAAATCCTCGTATATTATGACCCTTGGAACCATGCCTGCCTTTGCCGTGAAATGTCAGAAAGCATTGCCCGGATGGAAGCGGAACTGAAAAAATGCCGGCGCTACCCCAAAAGCAGGCTGAAATATTTCAGCAGGTATTTCCTCATTACAAAACACGAACATGACAGCGGGTTTGATTATGAGCCAGACACCCGGAAGATTGAGGAAAGCAGGAAAAACAAAGGGTATTTCCTGCTTTTTACAAACGAAATGGATGCTGACCCGTCCACCCATCTGTACTATTACCGGGCAAAGGATGCTGACGAAAAACTGTTTGCCCAGATCAAGGTGGATATGGATGGGAACCGTTTCCGCACACACAATGAAAAAACAACGGACGGAAAGGCGTTTGTTACATTTGTGGCAGTTATCATACGCTCTTATATGCTGGAAAAACTCAGGCCATATTTCCGCGATAATTCAATATCGTTGGGAAAAGTAATCAGCCAACTTTCAAATATTATTATGGTAGAAACTGCGGAGGGCAGACGGTTTGCAAAAGCCATTACCAAAAAACAACGCGAAATTCTACAGCAATTTGATGCTTACAACTCAATATTAGCCAGCCTGGGTTAAAATATCCGGGCTGGCTACGCTGATTTTTGCACAATTTAGGTTATAATGAAGTCTGCAAATCAGCAGTTTAAGAAGCAGTGTTAACAACCCAGTAGTGTTTTGATTAATGAACGTGCTATTCCAATAGATGGGGCTAAAAAAGGGCAGACTGCCCCCTTGGCATCAAAAGCGGTTTTTAAAAATTCAGTTTTGCGAATAGCGGCCGGCACCACCTCCTTTCGGGAAAAGCA
>PPYE01047229.1_pt1 | contig 18550 bp, 15 predicted proteins | sample 1559881 | NCBI WGS metagenome assembly PPYE01 (sample SAMN08240022, study PRJNA423297) | Human gut metagenome, whole genome shotgun sequencing project. | reverse complement strand
TTAAGACTTTCCCTTGGAGTGGAGTTGATGTGATTCACGATTAGATTCACATCCCATTGTGTCAAAAATTCAAAACTAGTTCCTTTGGGAAGCACCATGCGAAGCATGGTGTGAGCCTGCTCAAGACCTCCTTTTTGTCCGCTACGCATGGGATCACAATAGTAGATGCTGGTACGCTGAATTTCATCCAGTCCTGTTTCAAGAGCGACAGGATCTCCGAATTCTGAACCTCTGTCTGTCAAGATATATTCAAAGACAGATAAGAACTCATAGGTGCCCATACGTTTTTCTAAACGGTCAAAAATAAGCCGGACAGCGCCTTTGGTACAACGATTCAGGAGAAAGGCAAGGAACAGCTTTTCCTTAGTGAAGAAAAAGGTCAGTAACGTCTTGTTGGATTCTCTGGATGAGTGTACCGTATCCATTTCTACAAAAGAGGATAACTGCAGCTCACTAAAATCACTGAATAACCTTTTCTCGAAGACAGTTCTGTTTGTAATCTGTGTTTTATGGCACTTTCGTGGCTTGAATCCGGGCTTACGTTTTAAATCAATGTTCCTGGCTGTAAACAGACCTTGATCCAGATAGGTGTACAAGGAACGGACTGACATATCGAGTTCTGGATGATTGGTAATGATTTGATATGGAGATTGTCCCTGCTCGATTAAAGGAGAAACAATGCCATCCTTTTTGCGTAATTCATGTTTTGTCATGTTTATACCGGCTCTGGAACCGGAAAGTTTTTCACGGTATTTTCTATCAGCAAAACGTGCATCGTATCTGTATTTCTGGGCGATGGTGCAATGATTTATCTTTTTTGTGCAGCCATTACAGACATAGGGCGCCTTATCCAGTCTTTTGCACTGTTCCTTCACAAAATCCTTGCAAGTTTGATTACAGGTGGGGCAGGAAGTGCATTTTACATCGCAGAGAATGATTTTTCCGCAGACATTGGTTTTCCGGCAATGGAAGCGATGAATACAAAAGTTATGGGCATTATAGAAAGTACCTTTGTGATACCAGTCGGATAGATGAAAGAGTAAACCTTTACTGTGCGGGAGTAAATTCCACCACCAAATGTGGTGGTGGAATTTAAAATTTCATTTTTGGAGATAAGTTTGTTGACTTACAACAGTTGACAATTTAAAAGCCACATGCTACTCTAGAAATGTATGAGATAAAAGCGACGAAAAAGAGAGTACTTTTATGGCAGATTTACAGAGAAATCCCACACAGGCTGAGAGGGGATGACCTAAAGTAGGAGGAACATGGCTTTGGAGCAGCAGTATCGAACCATTGGCTAGATACTGACAGGAACCGCCTGTTATAGCGGAAAGAGGCGCAGCAGTGCCGGTATATGATGTCTGGTGATTTTGATAGCTGCGTGAAGAGAAGTGGTACCACGATATAATCGTCTTCTTGGGAGTTTTCTCCTGAGGAGGCGTTTTGTTTTATTATTACGGCTTCGCACGTAATATATTGAATTGCCGGAGAGCATACAGTTGTTCTGAGGAAATAAATATAGTATTTTTTCTGAGGAATATACTGTATGTGATACGGCATTATAGAAGACTATATGTGCGAAGCATTAAAAACAGGAGGAAACTAAATTGGCAAACAAAGGTAAATATTACATGACAACAGCCATTGCGTACACATCAGGCAAGCCTCATATCGGAAACACATATGAGATCATCCTTGCAGACGCAATCGCCAGATACAAGAGAGCAGAGGGATATGACGTATATTTCCAGACAGGAACAGATGAGCACGGACAGAAAATCCAGGAAAAGGCTGAGGCAGCCGGAATTTCACCGAAGGAGTATGTAGATCAGATTTCAGGTGAGGTAAAGAGAATCTGGGATATGGTAAATTCATCATATGACAATTTTGTCCGCACAACAGATGAGGACCATGAGAAATGTGTAAAGAAAATCTTCAAGAAGCTTTACGATCAGGGCGACATCTACAAGGGCTCATACGAGGGACTTTACTGTACACCATGTGAGTCCTTCTGGACAGAGTCACAGCTCGTGGACGGAAAATGCCCGGACTGCGGACGTGAGGTACAGCCTGCGAAGGAGGAGGCATACTTCTTCAAGATGAGCAAATATGCAGACAGACTCATCGACTATATCAACACACACCCTGATTTCATCCAGCCGGTTTCAAGGAAAAACGAGATGATGAACAACTTCCTGCTTCCGGGACTTCAGGATCTTTGCGTATCGAGAACATCATTCAGCTGGGGAATTCCGGTAGATTTCGATCCAAAGCATGTAGTGTATGTATGGCTTGATGCCCTCACAAACTATATCACAAAAATCGGTTACGATCCTGACGGATCATCAGAGCTTTTCAAGAAAAACTGGCCTGCAGATCTGCACCTTATCGGAAAAGATATCGTGCGTTTCCACACTATTTACTGGCCTATTTTCCTTATGGCACTTGACCTTCCGCTTCCAAAGCAGGTATTCGGACACCCATGGCTGCTTCAGGGCGGTGACAAGATGAGTAAGTCAAAAGGAAATGTTATTTACGCAGACGATATGGTCAGACTTTTCGGCGTGGATGCCACACGTTACTTTGTGCTTCATGAGATGCCATTCGAGAACGACGGAATCATCACATGGGATCTTGTAATCGAGAGATTCAACTCAGACCTTGCAAACATACTTGGAAACCTTGTAAACAGAACAGTTTCCATGAGCAATAAATATTTTGACGGCATCGTAAAGAGCACAGGCGCAACAGGCGATGCAGATCAGACTGCCATTGACGCAGATCTTAAGGCTGTTGTTACCGGCACAAGAGATAAAGTGGCAAAGAAAATGGAAGGACTTCGTGTGGCAGATGCCATCACAGAGGTATTCGCACTTTTCCGCCGCTGCAACAAATACATCGACGAGACAACACCTTGGGTGCTTGCAAAGGACGAGGCACAGCAGGATCGTCTTGCTGAGGTGCTTTACAACCTCACAGAGTCTATCACAATCGGAGCAAGCCTGCTTCATTCATTCCTGCCGGAGACAGCAGAAAAGATTGTGGCACAGCTTAACACAACACTCCGTGAGTTCGATGACCTTGACAAATTTGGTCTTTATGAGAGCGGCACAAAGGTTACAGACAAACCTGAGATCCTCTTCGGCAGATTAAAGGCAGAGGATGTGATGCCTGAGGTAGAGAAAATCCAGGCGGTACAGAAAGCAGAGTTTGAGGCTGAGCAGGCTAAGCTTGCTGCAGTTGAGGGTAAGGCAGCATGTGGCTGTGGTGCAGGTGAAAATGCCGCAGATAGTGCAGACCTTGAGCCTATGGATGTGGAAGCAAAGGAAGAAATCACATTTGATGATTTCGAAAAACTCCAGTTCCAGGTTGGTGAAATCGTAAAATGTGAGGCAGTTGCGAAGTCAAAGAAGCTTCTCTGCTCACAGGTAAAGATTGGAAACCAGACAAAGCAGATAGTATCAGGCATCAGAAAGTACTATTCTCCTGAGGAGATGGTAGGCAAGAAGGTAATGGTTCTCGTAAACTTAAAACCGGCTAAGCTCGCAGGTGTTTTATCAGAGGGAATGCTGCTGTGCGCAGAGGATGCAGAGGGCAATCTCGCACTCCTGACACCGGAGAAACCAATGCCGGCAGGAGCACCTATTGAATAGGACGTAAGCGACGAGAAGTACTGAATTTAAGGCAGACGTAAAATCGTGCTTGCATGATTTTATGTCTGGCTAAATTCAAGTTCGGCGACCGCCGAACCATCCCGGAAATCCTTGATTTCCGGGATAGGTACTTCTATCAGAAATAAGCTATAATATATCTCAAAAAATGCACTTTATTGAGCAGGGAAAGGAGTCTCATATGGAATATTTTGATATAGTGGACGAGCAGGGAAATCCAACAGGACAGACCGTAGAGCGCAAGCAGGCGCACAGAAACAATATACTTCATAGGACTGCGCATGTCTGGATAGTCAGACGCCGTGGAAATTCCATACAGATACTTTTGCAGAAAAGGTGCATGGAAAAAGACTCCTTTCCGGGCTGCTACGACATATCAAGTGCGGGACACATACCGGCCGGTGTGGACTATATACCGTCTGCGCTCAGAGAGCTTAGGGAAGAGCTGGGGCTGACAATAGAGCCCAAACAGCTTATCGACTGTGGACTGCACAGACACCATGCAGACGAGGTGTTTCACGGAGAGAGATTCCTGGACAACCAGATAAGCAAGGTGTTTCTTCTGTGGCTCGATGTGGACGAAGCGGACATCACAGTGCAGAAGGAGGAAATCGACTCTGTAAAGTGGTTTGACTACGCAGAGTGTAAGCAGGACGTGATAGAAGGCACGATTCCAAACTGCATAGATGTGGCGGAGCTTGAGATGCTTGAGCCACACTTTGTAGAATGAAATTTTTGTGAAATCGTGAGGCGGTGGCTCTATTCGAGCTATCATGAGAACATAAAAATATATTTTACGTTAAATCAAATTGGGAGGATACTATGAAATCAACAAAAGACTCTCTCTTAGAGGATATCAAGGCAGAATTTGCCGAGGTCAATGCCATGATGGAGGCGCTCGAAGCAAAGGAGCCGGAGGATGAGGCGAGTGAAGCCTATGACAAGTGGATTGAGGAGTGTGAGCAGCTCGCCATCGAGTCAGAATCACTCATGACACTTATAGATTACAAGATGACACAGGGACTGTAGAGGGATATCATATTATACAAATACAATCACCCGGATATAGATAAATTGCTATATCCGGGTGTTTTTTATAAAGAAAAACTTCAAAAAAATGAAATTAAATATATAAAAAATTGTACAAACCGTGTTATACTTTATACGTTACACTAAATTCAGGTAGGAGAAAAAGATGTTATCAGTAATAGAAAAAGTCAATGACGTGGTCAACAATTTTATCTGGGGCGTGCCTGCGATGATATGTATCATAGGTGTCGGGCTGCTTTTGAGCTTCAGAACGGGATTTATTCAGATTAGAAAGTTTCCATATGCGATGAAGGTTACGCTTGGCAGGATGCTCAAAAAACGTGAGGCATCCGACGGAGCGCTCACACCGTTTCAGGCAGTGTGTACGGCACTTGCGGCGACTGTCGGTACAGGAAATGTGGCAGGAGTTGCGGGAGCCATCGCGATAGGCGGACCGGGAGCGGTGTTCTGGATGTGGATTTCAGCACTTCTGGGCATGTGCACAAAGTTCTCGGAGGTCACACTTGCTGTACATTTTCACGAGAGAAATGCAAACGGCGACCTGGTAGGCGGCCCTATGTACTATATTAAAAACGGTCTTAAAAAGCACTGGCACTGGCTGGCATATCTGTTCTCAGCGTTTGGCGTGCTCACCGTGTTCGGTACAGGAAACGCTACACAGGTAAACACCATAACCACAGCGATTGATTCAGCTTTATATAATTACGATATAATTTCAAAAGAGTCGGCATCAACGTTCAATCTCATAATAGGAATAGTGCTTGCCGCTCTCATTGCGCTTATTCTGCTTGGAGGAATCAAGCGTATAGGCCAGGTTACTGAAAAGCTTGTGCCATTTATGGCAGTGATGTATATTCTGCTGGCACTTGGAGTAGTAATCGTCAACTTTAAAGCTATACCGGGCGTATTCGGAGCCATAATAGAGGGCGCGTTCAATCCGTCAGCAGTGACAGGCGGAGCAGTAGGAAGCTTTTTTATGAGCATGAAAAAGGGAGTTTCCAGAGGAATTTTTTCAAACGAAGCAGGTCTTGGAACAGGCTCTATCGCACATGCCTGTGCAGACACCAAAAAGCCTGTAAAGCAGGGCTTCTTTGGCATATTTGAGGTGTTTGTGGACACTATCGTGATATGTACACTCACAGCGCTTGTCATACTTTGCAGCGGAGTTTCTGTGGGCTATGGAGAAGCAGCCGGCGCAGAGCTTACCATCAGCGGATTTACATCCACCTACGGCGGCTGGGTATCAATCTTTACAGCGGTTGCCATGTGCTGTTTTGCATTTTCAACCATCATAGGCTGGGGACTTTACGGAACCAGATGCATAGAGTTTTTATTCGGAACTAAGGCAAATAAGCCGTTCATGGTAGTATATTCGCTCGTTGCGATAGTCGGTGCGACAATGAACCTCGGATTGATGTGGAGCATAGCGGAGACCTTCAATGGCCTTATGGTCATACCAAACCTTATCGCGGTATTTTTGCTTTCGGGTGTAGTTGTAAAGCTGGTGAAGGAATATTTTGCCGGCGAGGGAGCTGCATCTACCGTGAAGAATAGCCGTGAAGAGGGAAAAAGAACATTTTTATAGAATATGAGGGTATAAGTCATTATGGCAAATAAAACTGATTCATCGTTTGAAAGAAGCTTACTATTCAGAGTAGTTGCAATTATAATGTGTATAATTATTGCATGTATTTCATTTTTTGGACTTGCAAAAAGCTATTCATCGCCTGAGTCAAAAATAAATAAAGAAACTATAAAGTATCTGGATGAAAAGAAAACAACTGCGTTGGAACTGAGCGCAAGTGCTACAGCAGTTTCAACACTTATTACATTAGCGCCGGGAGATGACGGAACTCCTGTTGCAAATAAATTAATGGATCTGGCAGGGTATTTTTTGATTGTTGTATCAGCAATATATCTTGAAAAATATCTGCTGACTATTTTGGGTGCGTTGACCTTCAAATGGCTTATTCCGGTCTCAATGCTGGCATTGGCCGTGTATTTTGGAAGCAAAAAGGAGTTCTTTTGGAAAATAGGTGTCAAAATATTCATTTTTGGACTGGCAATATATGCGGTTATTCCGGTAAGCGTGCATGTCTCAAAAATGATTTACAGTACATATCAGGAGTCAATTGATGCGACAATCGATGAAGCAAATGATTTAGCGGATGAATCAGAAGCATCAAAGGATGATGATAAGGATAGCAAGAAGAGTAAGGACTCTGAAAGCAGCTTTATAGATAAGGCGAAGGATGCAGTAAACAGTGTGAAAAATACATTGTCAGTTACGGCAGATAGTGTAAAGAACATGGTCAACAAGTTCATTGATGGACTGGCAGTGCTTATAGTTACAACGTGTCTTATTCCTGTACTTGTGATAGTATTTTTTATCTGGCTGGTGAAGCTTGTATTGGGAAGTGCAATATCATCGCCGGGAGCTGTAGCGATGAGGAGAGGAAAGGATAAATAGGAACAGTAATTGCCCCGACCTATGTGTGTTGGGGCATGATTTTTATATGACAGGGGAAAGTAGATGTATCTTGTATCTGTATATTTTGACAAGACGGCAGAGCATATTTTACAACGATATATAAATAAAATAGCTGAGAAAACAGGTAATTCATTCATGACGGATAACAGTGTACCGCCACACATGACGATATCGGCAATAGAAGCCCGAAGTGAAAATGCTTTATTGGGAGCAATGGATAATCTGCGAAATTCACTTTCTAATGGGACGATTAGTATTGTGTCAGTTGGACAATTGCTGCCATATGTATTTTATGCCACACCGGTGCTTAACGGATATTTACAGGATTTATCGGAAAAAGTATTTGATGAGGTGAAAAGCATTCCGGAATCTACAGTGAGCAGATACTACAAGCCAATGAGCTGGCTGCCACATATTACACTTGGAAAGACACTGACAAAGGAACAGATGCAGATGGCATTTTCAGTAATGCAGGAAAGCTTTGTGTCTTTTGAAGCGGCAATTACGGAGATTGGACTTGCCAGGGTTAATCCACATAGAGATGTGGTGCGATGGGAGTTAAAACAGCAGCAATGAAGCCACAGATAAACCGGTTTTTTGAAAGGATAATAAACATGATAATAGATAGAGAACGAGTAAAAAACACATTCGCAGAGTACACATCAGGATATAATGCCACAGACCCAAAGATTAAGCTTAAAATAGACCATACATATAGGGTAGCGGAGCTTTGCGAGCTGATAGCAAGGGATTTAAAGCTTGATGAATATGAGACAGATGTGGCATGGCTCACAGGGATGCTGCATGATGTCGGAAGATTTGAACAGATTAAGCGTTATAACACATTTAACGATGCACAGTCTGTTGATCATGCCAATTTTGGAGCAGACCTGCTGTTTAAGGAAGGACTTATCGACACATATGTGGATGGATTTCATGATGATAAATACGGCACAATTGTTGAAAATGCGATAAGAAATCACAGTGCTTTCAGAATAGATGAGAGGCTCGATGATTATACGGTTATGTTTTGCAATATACTAAGGGATGCTGATAAGGTGGATATTTTCAGGGTAAATGTAGATACTCCGGCAGAGGATATATATAATGTGACAACGGAGGAACTGAAAAACTCGCAGGTGAGCCCTGAGGTTATGGCAGCCTTTGATGAGAGGCATGCGGTACTTCGTTCCTGTAAAAAGACCGCGGTAGACCATGTGGCAGGGCACATTGCACTGACATTTGAGCTGGTTTATCCTATCAGCCTTCAGATAGCAAAGGAGCGTGGATATCTTGACAAAATGATGGCATTTGAGTCGGATAATGAGGTTACAGGAAAGCAGTTTGAAGAGATAAGAGCGAAGCTAAACGAATATGTGGCGTCAGTCAGACCATTATAGTGACTAATGCAGGGCAGATGAAAATAGTTTTGCATTCTTCTTGTGTAATGAAGCGGGAGATTATTGCGGTTTTTGCCATGGAAGCTTCTTTTTAACATTCTGGATGTCGGGCATGACATGTTATCTTGCAAGTATTATCACAGATGAAAAATATAATGACAAGCTTACTTCTGTGTGCTACAATCAACTCAAAGCATTATATTTCTGTAAATACGACACCACAGCATATTTTTCCGGTGTGTATCACTTTGAAGAGGGCAGACCACTTCGCATTTTTCGACAAAGACATGGAAATTTTCAATGCTTTATGTTACCAGTTAATAGCAGGAAAATTGAAATGTCAGATGTGAAAACATTGCGAGAAAAGCGAGTTGTGGGGATTTTGCCGGCTTTTATATAAGGGATTATTGTACACATTATATACGTGGAAAGCATAAGTATACAGTATTTTTATTCGACTTCAGATTTTCCTGCTCACACGAGAAGAGGAGGTTAATTTGGGTACAAAGGACTCGAAGGCAAAGGAGTATTTGTCAGATAATACGAGGTTTAGTGAAATCTGCAATTATGTATTGTTTGACGGAGAGAAGGTTATCAAACCGGAGAATTTAAAGGAATGTGACACTACAGAGGTGTTATCAGTTTTCGGTATTGATAAGAAGCAGATTGTTAAGCAGAAATGGAGAGATTTGTTAAAGGGGGTGTCTGTAAAATATACAGAATCAGTATACATCGTACTGATGGGGATAGAGGCACAGGCAGACGTTCATTATGCGATGCCGGTTAAGACCATGATTTATGATGCCATGAATTATGGAGAACAGGTCAACGAGGCGAAGAAGCAACATCAGAAAAACAAAGATTATAAATCATCAGATGAGTTTTTATCAGGGTTTACACTTGAGGATAGGCTGACACCGGTGATTACAATTACATTATATCTTGGAACAAAAAACTGGGATGGTCCAAGAAGTCTTGTTGAGATGATGCCTCATATGGACGAAAGATTTCGGCCATTTATCAACGATTACAGGATTAATCTGTTGAATCCACTGGAGATTAAGGATTTTTCCAAGTTCAAAACAGGTCTGAAACCACTGTTTGAAGTGCTGAAAAATGCGTCAGATGAGGGAAAGCTGAATGATTTAATTACAAAAGACGAAACCTTTACAAGGGTTGACGTTGAGACAGTAGCAGCTATCAATCTATTTGCAGGAACTGACATTAAGTATGATGAAAAGGAAGAGGTGGTAAATATGTGTAAGGCATGGGACGATCATAAAAAGCGTGGCATTCAGGAGGGAATGAAACAAGGAAGATGTCTTGAAGTATATTCACTTGTTCAGGATGGTATATTAGACCCTGAGGTAGGGGCAAGTAGAGTAAGTATGTCATTAGATGACTTCGCAGACGCAATGCAAAAAGCAGGCTACAAACTTCCTGAGATGGTGTAGTATAATAGCTTAAAAGTATAGAAATTGCCCCAACTGATTTGTGTTGGGGCATGATTTTTATATTACAGGGGGAGTAGATGTATCTTGTATCTGTATATTTTACCATGTAGGTGATTAATAGATATTTGTAGGAATTTATTTTGAATATGAAAAGGAATAATTTATGAATTATATAGGCACACAGAATTTTGAAACAAAACGATGTTTTTTACGAAGAATCAAACTATCCGATTATACTATGATGTATGAAAATTGGGCTAAGTATGATGAAGTTAGCAGATACTATCCATTTAATCCTGTTGATGACATAGAAATATATAGGGACAAGGTAAAGCATTGGATATCTAATTATGAGTCGGGTTCATATTTTCATTGGGTAATTGAGTGGAAAGAAACGGGAGAATTGATAGGAACAATTAATTTGGGAAATGTGGAAGAAGCATGTCATATGTGTGATACATGCTATATGCTGTCTCCCGGCTTTTGGAATAAAGGCATTATGACAGAAGTATTGAGGGCTGTCTTAGATTATGCCTTTGATAGGGTTGGATTTAACAGAGTTCAGGCAGAAGTATTCTATGGAAATGATTCTTCTTCTGCTGTACTAAAGAAATGCGGCATGGTGTTAGAAGGCGTGGCCAGACAAAAATATTATAAAAATGGTAAGTATATCGATACTGCTTTATGGGCAATTATTGCAGGTGATAGGTTATATTGAGACAAGAACTGATATTAAGTATGATAAAAAGGAAGATATGGTAAATATGTGTAAGGCATGGGATGATCATAAAAAACTTGGCATACAGGAAGGAATACAACAAGGTATGTAATATAGATAGCTTGGATTGATTTTACACAAAAAAATACAAAAAAATACAATTTATCAGGTTGACCGGATAATACTTTTGTCATATAATCTAATCAAAAATAGTAATAATTACTAATTTAAGTAGAGGTTATTAGCAGGAGGTACCTATCATGGACAAGAAGATTACAGACAGCATTATTTACATCGGTGTGGACGACAAGGACATTGATTTATTTGAGAGCCAGTATGTTGTTCCAAACGGTGTTTCATACAACTCATATGTGATTATGGATGACAAAATTGCAATCATGGATACAGCAGATGCAAGAGTTACGGATAAGTGGTTTGCCAATTTGAGAGAGGCGCTCGGCGACAGAAAGCCGGATTATCTCGTTGTTTCCCATTTGGAGCCGGATCATGCTTCCAATATCCAGAAGGTTGCAGAGGCATATCCTGATATGCAGATTGTAGGTAATGCAAAGACCTTTAACATGATGGGACAGTTTTTCGATATAGACTTAACGGACAGAAAGGTTGTAGTGGCAGAGGGAGATAAGCTTTCTCTTGGAAAGCATGAGCTTACATTCGTCATGGCTCCTATGGTTCACTGGCCAGAGGTTATGATGGAGTACGAGTCAACAGACAAGGTGCTTTTCTCAGCAGACGGCTTTGGCAAGTTTGGTGCGCTCGATACTGATGAGGACTGGACATGTGAGGCAAGACGCTATTACTTCAATATTGTTGGAAAGTATGGTGCTCAGGTGCAGGCAGTTCTCAAAAAGGCAGCAGGGCTTGACATTGAAAAGATTTGTCCTCTTCACGGACCGATTCTCACAGAGAACCTTGGCTTCTACATAGATAAATACAATACATGGAGCAGCTATCAGCCTGAGGATGAGGGAATCCTTGTGGCATGTGCTTCTATTCACGGTAATACAAAGAAGGCAGCAGAGCTTTTAGCAGAAAAGCTCAAGGCTACAGGTGTAAAGGTTGCATTTACAGACCTTTGCAGGGATGATATGGCAGAGGCTGTTGAGGATGCGTTCAGATATGACAGGCTTGTGCTCTGCGCATGCACATATGATGGAGGCATTTTCCCACCAATGGAGGATTTCTTACATCATCTCAAGGCAAAGGCTTATCAGAATCGTAAGATTGCCTTCGTGGAAAACGGTTCATGGGCTCCTACAGCAGCACGCCAGATGAAGGCTATTGTTGAGGGCTTCAAGAATATTGAGTGTGTTGAGCCGGTTGTTACAATTAAATCTACTCTCAATGAGGCATCTGAAAAGCAGATGGATGAGCTTGTTGCAGCACTTACCAGATAGAATAATTCAGGTAGCATGGATTAGATGATATATACTAGATGATATATACTAGATGACATGGATTAGATGATATAGATCAGACATAGTTTAATACGGCATAGTATATATGGATCAATGAAGACCCGGACGTTTGTCCGGGTCTTTATGTTAAAGGTAACTATTCAGAATCACCACACGCACATTCGTAAAACCGCACGATACTCGTGCTTTGTCTACAAAAGTATATATAAATGTGCTATCATACAATCAAAGAAAAAAGCCATAATAGTACAATGGCAAATGAGGTAAACTATATGCAGCAGCGAATTAATATAAATTTTAACACAGATAGCAAAACAACAGACAAAACCACTATTCTTGAATATTGCCGCAGTCACGGCATTGCAGGGATAGAAACACCGTGTGGGGGAAAAGGCACCTGCGGTAAGTGCAAGGTGACGGTGACAAAACCATACTATAAGGACGTGCTGGCCTGTCAGACGAAGATTTGTGACGGTATGGAAATTATTGTTGGGAGAAAAGAAAGCACCGGAACCAAAGAAGACAGCATGGTTGTTCTGACAAATGGAGGAAATGTATCGGAAAAATTTAATGAGCATGTAAATGAGCATGTGAATAGGAATGTTGTCTTGAAGGAAGAGACTGCAAATGAATCTGAAAAAGTCGAATCAAATCAAGACACCCTAGCGGCCTGTGATATCGGAACCACAACAGTAGTCTGCTACTTGATTGATAAAGAAACCGGGCAGATTATCTCAACCAGAAGCGGTGCCAATCCACAGCGCAGCTTTGGAGCAGATGTACTTTCCAGAATTGATGCTGCAGCGAGGGCGGATGATAACGATAAAGCGAATGGCGGCCTGCAGATGATGCAGACACAGATAGTGTCCCTGCTTAACGGCTGGATATCAGAAATGCTCACGGAATGTGGTAGAACTAAAGTAAGCCGGTTTTCAGTTGCCGGAAACACGGTTATGTGCCATCTGCTTATGGGAATTTCACCGGAAAAGCTTGGCAAGGCACCGTTTATGCCGGATGAATATTTTGAATATTTTGGCAGGGAATTTAATCCTTTGGATATAGGACTTGAGAATTGTCAAACCATGATTATATTTCCGGCTGTATCAGGCTTTGTAGGCGGAGATATTACAGCGGGTATGATGGAGACAGTGAACTGCAACGAGCTGACGCTATATCTGGATATCGGAACAAACGGTGAGATGGCGCTTGGAAAAGGCGACAGATATGTGTGCTGTGCCACCGCGGCAGGACCTGCTTTTGAGGGTGCGCAGATTGAGCTGGGCATGCCGGCGTCTAAGGGAGCCGTGGATAAGGTATGGCTGGAAGGGCGCAGAATTAAGTATTCGGTTATCGGAAATGACAGACCAGTGGGCCTGTGCGGTTCGGGGCTTATCGATGCGCTTGCCGTTCTTCTGAAAGCCGGAATCATAGATGAAAACGGTACGATTTTAAGCGGACAGGAGCTTCCTATACTGTTTAGGTCGTATGTGTTTGAGGTGGAAGCGGAGGAGGCTGCACAGAGCACAGAGCCCTCTCTCGCTGTTCATATTGCACCGGGAGTCTACATTACGCAGGAGGATATCAGGAAGCTGCAGCTTGCGAAGGGCGCGATAGCCGCCGGAATAGAAGTATTGTTTAAGGAATATGGCTGTAAGCCCTGTGATTTGGATGTTCTCACATTTGCAGGAGGCTTTGGAAACTACATTGACAAAGCAAGTGCGGCGGCAATCGGACTGTTTCCACCAGAGCTTTTGGACAAGGCAAAAGAAGTGGGAAATGCGGCAGGAAACGGAGCTGTTTCGGCAGCTTTATCGCAGGAAGCCTGGGAAAGAGCACTGGAGATAAGCGGAGACATGCGTTACATCGAGCTGGCATCGTATCCGCATTTCGATGAAATGTATGTGGAGCATATGAATTTTTAAATAATTGAAAAAAATATATTTTTACTTTATTGTTGAAGAAAATTGTCATATAATGACTTCGGGTGAGATTATATTTTATAAAAAAGCTGATAGGGTGATCAGCATCAGGAGGAATATTAATGCGTAAAACAAAAATTATCTGTACTATTGGACCGGCCAGCGAACATGAGGACGTCCTCACCAGGATGATAAAGGCAGGTATGGATGTTGCCAGATTAAACTTTTCTCATGGCTCACATGAGGAGCATCAGGGCAAAATAGATTTAATAAAGAAGGTAAGACAGAAGCTTCATATGCCAATCGCAATCATGCTTGACACAAAGGGACCTGAGTATCGTATCAAGACCTTTGAGAATGGCAAAATAGAGCTCAAGGATGGAGATACTTTCACACTTACCACTGACGATATTGTAGGAAATCAGGAGAGAGTATCAGTAAACTATGAGAATCTTATCAAGGATTTAAAGGTTGGTGACCGTGTACTTGTTGCGAACGGAATCATTATTCTGCAGGTCAGAGAGCTTAAAGGAAACGATGCAATCTGTGATGTTATCGCAGGCGGTACACTTTCAGACAGAAAGAGCATGAACTTCCCGAATAAGGTCATGAAGCATGCATTTTTAAGCGAGCAGGACAAGGATGATCTGCTTTTTGGTATAAAAAACGAGGTGGATTATGTTGCTGCATCATTTGTTTCTACAAAGCAGGATGTAGCTGATCTGAGAAGCTTTTTGGATGAAAACGGTGGAGAGGACATTGAAATCATCGCAAAGATTGAGAACCGTTCAGGTGTAGATCATGTGGAGGAAATTTGTGAGATAGCAAACGGAATCATGATAGCCAGAGGAGATCTCGGTGTTGAGATTCCGGGAGTTGAGGTACCGGCAATACAGAAGTATCTTATCAACAAGTGTCGTATGCTTGGTACACGTGTAATCACAGCAACAGAGATGCTTGAGTCCATGATTCACAATCCGCGTCCTACAAGAGCTGAGCTTTCGGATGTAGCCAATGCTGTATACGACGGCTCATCAGCTATCATGCTTTCGGGAGAGTCTGCAGCAGGTAAATATCCTGTAGAGGCTGTAAAAAATATGGCAGAGACAGCAGAATATACAGAAAAGCAGATAAACTACGGCAAGAGATTTGCCAATGCAGATTTCCAGACAAAAAGCATAGTTGACGCTATTTCACATGCTACATGTGCCATGGCAATAGATGTGGATGCGAAATGTATCGTAGTCAGCTCACTGACAGGACGTACAGTGCGCATGGTCAGCCGTTTCCGCTGCCCTGTTGATATAATAGGCATGACAACCTCTGAAAAGGCATGGCGCAAGCTGAACCTGAGCTGGGGTGTAAAGCCGGTTCTGTGCGAGGAATACAACTCAATGGAGGTTATGTTCTACAATGCGATGAATGAGGCAAAGAGTGTCATGAAGCTCCAAAAGGGTGATCATATAGTGCTCACAGGAGGTCTCATTAACGGTAAGACAGGCAACACCAATGTGATTAAGGTTGAGACAGTTTAGTACATTTGTACTATTGATTAAATCGTATATATGTCATATAATTCTTAACGGTTAATAAAAACAATAAATTTAAAATAAACAATTTCGAGATGAAGTTTGCAGGAAAACGGCAGCGATTTTACCTTATCAAAGCCTACCGAAGGAGTAAAACTCTCAGGTGCCGCAGCAGGCGGTGCAACTGTAAATGGATCGACTCTCTGGAGACACCCGCTTGGCGGGGGCCGAAGGTGCAACGTACGAATAGGAAGCAGTAGGAGTGCAGTGACTATGAATATATCATGGCACAGGCTGCTTCTCGTACGAATCTCTCAGGCAACAGGACGGAGAAGATATTGGACAGATATTCTTAAGATAATCTTCTTAATCCCATGTATCAGACTGTATATGCAGCGTATATGGGGTTTTTTATTTCAATTCACGTAAGTGCTGCTAAGCCTTCTTTTTCAATTGTTTCCGGATGTCATAAATGAGGGGCAAAATACCTTTTGACCCTCATATCATTTATATTAATAGTATTTGCTCAAAACACAAAGACTTTGTGTTTAGATAAAAAAGAGAGGCAGGAGTATTTCAATGTGGAACACAATCAACATTTTTCTTAAAGCAGTGGACGATTTCGTCTGGGGAGTGCCGCTCATGGTGCTCATCATGGCAGGAGGTATAATGCTCACAGTTCGTCTGGGGCTTCTTCAGATGAGAAAGCTTCCTCTGGCACTAAAGTGGATGGTCAAAAATGAAGAGGGCGGCGATGGCGAGATTACGAGCTTTGGCGCACTCTGTACCGCGCTTAGCGCAACAATCGGAACCGGCAACATAGTCGGTGTAGCAACTGCAGTCGGTGCAGGAGGACCGGGAGCACTTTTCTGGATGGTGCTTGCAGCCTTCTTTGGCATGGCAACAAAGTATTCAGAGGGACTTTTGGCTGTAAAATATCGTGTCATCGGCAAGGACGGACATAGTCTCGGCGGACCATTCTACTACATAGAGCAGGGAATGGGTGCAAAATGGAAATGGCTTGCAAAGATATTTGCATTTTTCGGCGTATGCGTTGGACTATTCGGAATAGGAACATTCAGCCAGGTAAACGGAATATCAAGTGCTGTAAACAACTTTTTTGACCCTAAAAACCAGCATACAGTAAAGGTTTTACCGTTCCTTGGGGAGTATTCATGGTCAGTTGTCATTGCTTCGCTTGTACTGGCATTCTGCGTGGCAGCAGTGCTTATCGGCGGAGTAAAGCGTATTGCAAGTGTCAGCCAGATAATAGTTCCTTTCATGGCTGTTATATATATTGTATTTGTGCTCGTGCTTGTGGTATGCAATATCACAGCGGTTCCGGCAGCGTTTGCTACAATAGTAAAGGCAGCGTTTTCACCGAAGGCCATAACAGGCGGTGCCGTGGGAAGCTTTCTTGTTGCAATGCAAAAGGGTGTTGCCAGAGGAATCTTTTCAAACGAGGCAGGACTTGGTAGTGCCCCGATTGCAGCGGCAGCAGCCCAGACAAAGGAGCCTGTACGTCAGGGACTTGTCAGCATGACAGGAACCTTCATTGATACAATAGTTATATGTACACTTACAGGACTTTCCATCGTGCTCACAGGCGCATGGCAGGTTGACGGACTCGAGGGCGTGCAGGTTACTACATACGCATTCCAGAATGGTCTTCCTTTACCGAAAGAGTTATCAGCATTTGTACTTATGCTGTGTCTTGTATTTTTTGCCTTTACAACTATACTCGGTTGGGATTATTATAGTGAACGGTGCTTAGAGTATTTGAGTGGCGGAAGGATGAAATATGTAAAGGTTTATCGCTGGATATATATACTTGCAGTTTTCATCGGACCTTATATGACTGTAAGTGCGGTGTGGACTATCGCTGATATCTTCAACGGTCTCATGGCTCTGCCAAATATGATAGCGCTGTTTGCTCTCAGTGGTGTTGTTGTTAAGGAGACAAGGCATTTCTTCGAGAGACATAGAAATGGAGAAATCGAGGATTAATTATGTTTTATATTTTGCGACATGGAAGAACAGATTGGAATGAGGAGCACAGACTGCAGGGTGAGGTGGATATCCCACTCAACGAAACCGGCAGGCAGATGGCTTACGATGCCGCAGAAAAATATAAGGATATAGACTTTGACATATGCTACTGCTCCCCGCTTAAGAGAGCACAGGAGACGGCAAGGATTTTTCTTGCAGACAGAAACCCTGCAGTAGAGATTATCACTGACAACAGGCTTCACGAGATGTGCTTCGGTGATTATGAGGGAGTGAAGAACATCAGGCAAAAGCCCGAATGCCCTGTCTACCTGCTCTTTGAGGAGCCGGAAAAATATGTGGCAAAGGACGGCGCAGAGAGCTTTGAGGAGCTATATCATAGAACAGGCGAGTTTATAGAGCAGGTGCTGAGACCGCAGCTTGAGGCAGGCAAAAATGTGCTTGTCGTGGGACACGGTGCAATGAACTGCAGCATAGTCAATCAGTTTCGCGGCACACCTATAAAGGATTTCTGGAAGGATATGCAGGGAAACTGCGAGCTGCTTAGGGTTGAATAAATTTAGATTATTCTGAATAGCTATATCGTTTGTAATAGATAGGGCATACCGGTTGTGGTGTGCCCTGTTGTTGTCAGAAACTAATTTCAACAGCATTTATTTATAAGTAAATGGATATTATATTATAAGTAATACTAAATTGACCACATAGCCTTATGCTCGTAAAATAATTTTGTAAATTTTTTATTAAATAAGAGTATAATTATTTGGAGGAACCAATGAAAAAGACAACGAACTCTTCACCTTACCAGTTTGAGGGCAGAATACCTCTGTCTCAGGCTATTCCGCTTGGACTGCAGCATGTTATGGCTA
>PPYE01433093.1_pt1 | contig 18552 bp, 31 predicted proteins | sample 1559881 | NCBI WGS metagenome assembly PPYE01 (sample SAMN08240022, study PRJNA423297) | Human gut metagenome, whole genome shotgun sequencing project. | reverse complement strand
CTGTCTGGGAGGGGGCTAAAACAGTGGCTTGACCAGTGAGGCGATACTTCATATTACCTTCACCATTTCATTCAACGATGTTGAGGAGCCGCAAATAGATGTGAACGGTTGGGAGGGACTCTGTATGAATTCGGATACGATCAGCCACATCGTTAAAGGATTGAAGAATAAGTATAAAGAATGCGATCCTTTTGAATTATGCAAATCCCTGAACATCATCATTGGCATGGTTCCCATGGGAACCCATGATGGCTCTTGCAAGGGATTTTTTATTTCCCGTGGCAGAAAGAAAATGATCACCATTAACTCTGAATTGCAGCCGGCACTTCAGAGAATCATTGCAGCGCACGAACTTGGTCATGCTGCGCTGCACGGCGATACTTTCGGGATCAGTGCGTTTCATGATTTCATGGTATTTGATGCAGTAGACCATCGGGAATACGAGGCCAATGTGTTTGCCGCTGAGTTACTCCTTGAAGATGAGGATGTTCTCCTTCGCTTGAACGATGACATTTCTTTCTTCCAGGCGGCGGCGGAACTTCGAGTGCCTCCAGAGCTTTTGGATTTCAAATTCCGCATATTAAAAAGGAAAGGGTACCAGGTGATTGATCCTCCTTTGATGGCTACAGGCTCCTTTTTGAAAAGTATTGATATGGATGCTCTGTGTTCTGAAGAATTGCCTTGACATAAAGCGAGTCCCCCGGCCGCAACATAGCGATCGGGGGACTTTGTAGTTCCAAGCTATTGGGCGAATGCCTCACAAGGGTATAAATACTATTTTGAAAAAATCATAGAACTATTCTTTGTTCCTGATCAGTGCGGGGGTCAGAATCAGGATGGATTTAATTCCCATTCCGTGCTATACTTTATGTGGTATCATGAGTGAAACACTTTTGGCTTTTGGCGGTGCAGATGAGAAAAATCACACAAGGAGGTTGGCTCTATGAAAAAATGTAGATATGTGGTTTTGGCTTGTGTGCTTATTTTATCCTTGACGGCGTGCAATCAGCAAACACAGACTGTTGTTTCTTCTCTCGATGAGCCGAATAATAGCTTCTCTTCAAGTGAACCCGCCAATCAGTCTTTGGCGAGTTTTTCATATGAAGAAGATGCTGCAAAATATAATGACGGAGATTCTGGCGTGAATCCAAATGAATTTGTAAACGTGGATGCCTATCCGATTGAAAATCAAAATGCAGCAGTGGAAAGAGCAAAGAATGAATGCACAATTGAATATAATTCGACCAGTGAATACTATGACATGGATGCTGATATGTGGCGTATCGATTTTCATACAGTCGTAAACAACGAAGATGGAACTTTTGCCATTTTAGGGGAGCGCCAAAGTGTATACATGGACAGTGATGGAGTTACGCAGCTAATTGTATATGGCGAATAAGCCCTAGTATGGGGGCTACATTGGGAGCAACCGTTTTCTGTGTGAAAACGGTTGCTCTTTTTCTATATGAACATCTGTCCATGTAGAAACCCCAAAAAGGAAAAGCGTTGAGATATTAACCGCCTAAGTTTTGGTTGTGCAGCTTCTCCGAAATCAATCGTGCGTATTACTCACCGAGGTAAGCTTATATAAGAAATCCTTTCATAATGTATCCAAGTCGGTCTCAAGAATATTGTGAACCGCTATCCCACATTTGTTGGCATAGCGTATAGTGTTGCGAGTGCCACCAGATTCACCGTTGTAAGCAGCAATAACCAGCCCTGAGTGATCCACCATCCACACATTTCTTTTCTGGAAGCAATTGGGACTATATGAATTACAGATGGCAGTCTTATAGTCGGCATGGTTTGCAACTTCATAGTATAGGGTTTGCCAGTGTTCGGCCCATCCTTTTTCGAATCCCATAAATGGAGTTGCACAGATCAAGCGGATTGCGGGATCAACATTTTTACGCTTCAACACAGCTTCGCCTGCCCAGAGGTCTACCCCTCTGGCCATACCGCATATAAAAACGTTTTTCCCTGAACTGATAGCCATATCTATGGCCTGTTCCAACCGCTCCTTGACTATGACTTCCGGGACGTTGAGCTTCTCTGGCCTATGACCGGTGAAGCAGCATCTGTTTGAGCGTTTTTCCTTTTCTGTAAGCAGCATAGCGTACATCCCTTTCCATTTCAGTTGTACTGTAAATACAGTTTAACATAACGGTATTACCTCGACAACTCAAATGTATAATACCGTTCTATTGTCAGGTAGACTGATAGTACAAGGACGGTGAATTATATGGATGTTCTAGCTAAGCTGCGAGATCTGTTGGATGAGCGTGGTTGGAGTGAATATAAACTTGCCAAAAAAGCAGGATTGAATGAATCGACCATCGCCAACATTTATCGGCGTAACACAGTTCCGACAATTGCAACCCTGGAAGCCATTTGCGGTGCATTTGGAATAACAATGTCTGAGTTTTTCGCTGGTGATGGTTCCGAGATGGTAGAATTGACTCCACAAATGAAAGAATTGCTGGATGTGTGGATGCCTCTGAATGAGGCGCAGCGGGCGGCACTCCTTCATGTGGCGCGAACATTTCATCAAAAATAAAATCCTGGTGCCATGGGGCGTTGCCCTTGCACCAGGATTTTTGCTGTTAGAAACTTCTTGATAAAATGCAACCAATAGTTGCGGGATAGTTGATAGACAAAGACCTACACGATTTATATAATGAAGGTGAAGAAAGCGAGGTGGGTGCAATGACGATTGGAGAGAAAATCCGGCAGTTGCGAAAAGAAAAAGGATTAACCCAAGATGCTGTTGCATCTGCTCTTGAAATAAGCCGGCAGGCCATTGCGAAATGGGAAAGCGATCAAAGTTCCCCCAGCACAGAGAATCTTGTGAAACTGTCGAACCTCTTTAATGTTTCACTTGAGGAGTTGGTTGATGTAAAACAGTATCAGACGGCAGCTTTGGAAGAGTATGCCCGAAGAAGACTGGAGGAAGATCAAAAAAAGCAGAATACAAAACAAGCGATATACCGGAGGATACGGGAAACCCTCGCCATCACCATAGTTTATATCGTGGTGTACGCAATTTGCGTAATCGTCTTTCATCTGGCTGGAGTCAAAAACTGTATTTGGTCTTGGATGCAGTCGCGCCACGTTCTTCTGTTCATTTGTCTAATTCATATTGCGATTTCCCTTTTGGACAAGAAAATTGCTTGCCGTGCATTGCTGCTCGGAACAGTGTTCGCTATCATTGTTGCGAACATTGCCGGAATGCTTATGATGCAAAAATCCCCCATCGGATATAACAATGGCTGGGTGATTTATCTGGCGACATTATTTGTTTCCTTCGCTGTCGGACTCTTTGTGGAATTCAAGGTCTCCAAGCCGAACATCAAATCTTTTCATGGCTGGCGAAGGGGTGTAGGTGTGGCCGCTTTGGCGGCTCTGTCAATGCTTTGTTTGACGTGCATCATATTGTCTGTCCGTCATGTGAAGTATGGACTGGGTGCGGATAACGGCTACCGTGACGGTTATGCCGTTGGTGCGGCAGAAGCAAAGGACGGGAAAACCATGGATCAGAATTTTTCTTCCGACCATTATCCGTCCCAATATGTGTTTGGATCCTCTGAATTCAAAGGGTACGCAGTCTATTGGCCTGAAGGATACAGATGTGGTTATTATGCTTCAGCGCAGGTGACTGCAAATACTCCAGAGTGAGTAGCGAATAAATAACGAAGTAAATCGGCGGGGTGTTCCTTGTGGACATCCCGCCGATTGCTTATCTTACGGATCAACTTTTTTGTGTCATCTGCACATATTTCGTTGTACCTCTATTGACAAAATGGTATACTGGTTACAACGCAGAGTTGCTTAACTCTCCCCAGGGCACGATGCTGCATTATCATTTCCCATATTCGCTGGAATCGAATGCCAAGCGCCTTATAGCGGAAAAGCAATGGGGTTCAATGCTTCCGTGTAAGCATTCCGTCGGGGCCTTATGGTCACCCGTTTGGTGGTGAGCACAATTTCCCCCAAGGCATCCAAGGTGAGCATATCCGGCAGATCTGCTTCCAACTGAAGCTCTCCTGATGCGTCGTATACCCTCAAAAGAGGACGATATTTCCCACTGTCCAAATAGCGCAGATAAATCACCGCAGAGCCTTTGGCCGACCTTTTCTCCTTGAATTTCATCAGCATAATTTCCTTTTGGCTAATGGCTTCTTTGACACACCGGTGGATTTTCTCGGCGTCGAATTCGGGCCTTGAGAAAAACTGTGTCAGGACTTTTTCTGCCAGCACAAGCAACTGTTCTTCTGCTTGGACGGAATCCGCTTGTTCCCATACCCGCTGCGGGACTTCTACATCATAGTACCGATACCAGGAATGAGATTTGTCCACCGACCGGCGGGATGGGGTCATTCCGCCCTCCACCGGGCAGGTGGTAAAATTCAGATACAGGTGGTCAAAATCTCCGCAGGAGAAGCCGCTCTCCCGGAGTTTCATCACGATTCGATGGACTTGCACGTTCAGGCGCTTATTCCCAATCGCTGTCGGAAGCGGATCCCCGTCCTTGTTGGGGACCTGGCTTGTGAACAGCCGGATGTCACGAAGGACTTTCAATGAGTCCACCTCCTGGCAGTGATTGTTGTTCTACGATATTGAATATAAGGAGACAACCATGAGCGAGAGTGATAAAAAAGCTGCATTTCAGATTGCGAAAGATACCTATTTTGAGCACTTATGTTCCAAGCTATCCGAGCTTGGCTTCAAACGGCAAGGCAAAAAAAGAATCGTTCGTAGAGTAGAACAAGGTAAGCAAGGGATTACTGTGTTTCAAGAAAAGTACAGAGGATATGATTCTGGATATATACTCTTTACTGCTTTTTTTGACTTTCCTGAAGTGAACACGATTGCTGCCTATATTCAGAACATCGAGCTTCGAAAAGGATTTAAAACCGGTGTTCTTAGAGTGGCTCATGGTGCGCCCGACGAAAGAATCAATGCCCACTATGGAATAACCTCAGCATTTTCGTGTGAGGACGCCATTAAGTACGCAGAAGAAGATTATCTCACAATCAAGAATTATATGGTACCTTTTCTGGATCTATTGGATTCTCCTGAGCATTATTTGGAGAACACAAATAAAGTTCAAGCAGCGGCCGCAATTCATGGACCATATTGGACTAAGTTAGCTCTTTTAATCTACTGTAACAGAGCAAAGGAAGCCCTTGAGATATTCGATACTGTTCCCGATGCCGATTTAGAAAAGATGACAGAGGAGGAACGAGCAGTTTGCCGCAGCAGGATTCTCGCTTTTGCTGAAGGCAAAAATCCGATTAAGTGATTGTCACAGTAGGAGGTAATCAGCTTATACCGCTATCTTATATCACCGATCCGTCCATTCATCAAATCGAACCGAGATTTGAGGATCATAGAGCGGGCAGCCAAAATTAATGGGTACATCCATGAGAGCGTTCAAGTCGTTCTCAGACATGCCATAGCAGTCAAAGCGGATGGTTTGAGGCGTTGTGGAAATCTGAAAAGAACCCCGGCCCCTTTTCTCAAAGGTCTTTCCATCTTCCTTGACTTTCCATTTGGAAAAAGCGGCAGCAACTGCTTTCAGGATCTCATCTACCGGCAGGATTTCCAGCTCATCCAGCAATGCACCCTCGCAAACCGCCTCTTCATAGACTTTTGCGTGATCGTGCGGAACATTTTCTTTGTACTTCCAAAAATCCAAATCCATACTCATGGTGCAACCTCCCTTTGTGGTTCAGTGTGTTTTCTTTATTCTACCACGTTTCCGGAGAGGCGAGAATATAGGTTTCCGCTTTCCGTCATCGAATTCAGATGGCCCTTCATGATTGTTGGCGTTCAGTTGTCGGTTATCATTATATTGTTGGCTGTGATCTACGAAAATCGTGATTCTAAGTGATGATCAGCCTTGTTTTACATTCTGGAAAGGTGGTTTAAGAATGGGGTTTCTTGATGAACGGGTGCGGGCATTAAAGCCGTTTCTTAAAGAAGTCGCTAAAGAGAAGTACGCAAAGGCACATTCTGTGAAGTTTTCTGCTACTTATGGATGTTTCTACAGCCTGAATTCTCAGTATCTCTGGTCCGCACAGGTCTTTCCACGCCTCTTAGACGGAAACGAAGAGAAATATCACTATTGTCTGAGAATTTCGATAGGTTATTCTTGCTTTGATGAACTATTGCACTCTATTGTGAGATCCGGTGAACAATTTGAGATTTCGGCGGCAGTTCGCACCTGTGGAGGTGCATATGCAGGTCCATCTATTGACTTAGACACAAGGCATTATGAAGTTGACAGTCCTCCAACCGAAAAGGACCTGAAAAAAATCGCCGATCAGATGATTCAGGATGCATTTGGTACTGTCGATGCATTTATGCAAAAGGTGGACAGCCTGAATGGCGGTTTGTTGGGCTTCATCATTCAATCGGCAGAGGATTATCCAACGGAAGCAGCTTTTGCATATATGTACAAAGAGGAATTCTCTAAAGCTAAGTTCTGGCTTGAGTATGCGAAAACTAATAGAAAAACCTGGCAGGTATCTTACGGCCCGAAGGCTCGAATGATTGAAGATATACTAATGGATTATTGCACCGTGAAAGAGCGCGGCGGAACTTGGAATAAGGAACTCTATATTTATGGACTGGGCTCATAAAGCCAGCGTATTCTTGAGTCGCAAAGCGATATTTATCCTTTTCAAAGGGCGACTGTGATGAATCTGGAGGAAACCCTTGAACGACACGAAGTGGAATGAAATATTTATGGTGTTCTATCAGAACGAGTGTGACGGAAATATTCCGCTGGTTCGTTGGCGTACAAAAGATTTAGAAACTGGGTTTATCAGTAATTGGGATGGGTCGTGGACTCATTTCGGATGTGAGCCGAGATATTGGAAGAACATCGATTATTTGCAGATTGAGCTGACTGAACAAAATCAGGAGTTTGTTCTACATGAACTCAAAAGAATCCATATCTCTGGAACATTTTCCGATGGGATAGCGACAATATATGGGTACAGACAGGATATAGATTATATTATTTGATCCCGAAAAGGAACCATTCCTGCAGCCCCTCGGTAAAAGCCAACATATTCACGGATTCGTTTATACCAGATAGGAGTGTTGCCTTATGATTCTTACCGAAGTGGCGGTACGAAACGAAATGAAAGAAATCGCAAAGGAGCATAAAGTCAAAGCCACAATAGGCGGCTTTTATGCAAAGTGTGGTAATTATTTTTGGGCGATTCAGAACACCCCCTACTCCTTCCATTCAAGATATGTGCATTCAGGTATTAAACCTTGGTCTTGGGATGAGACTTTAGATGCAATTGTACATCCTAACAACCCCAGCCATTTTACTGATTTATCACGCTGGGGTGGTGGTTCTGCAATGAAACTCTATTTCTTTGCACCAGAAGTGGTTCGTTTCGATGCAGAACTGGATGGCAAAAACACTATTATTCGTGAAGGTGAGCTGGATCGGATCACCAGAGAGATTTTCGAAAGTGAAAAGGCCAAGATAGACAATTTGATTCAGGTGGTTGCAACTCAGTACGAGGACTTTGATGAATACTGTATTGCCAATGCAGACTACACTTCATGGCGATTTTGCGGCCGGCTCTATGCTGGCTTTGCAGCTATACGAAAAGGGCGATATGCGCAGGCAATGGAATTTCTTCTCCGTGCGAAAGGAGAAGTTGAGACACGTGAGTATACCACTAGGTTCTGCTTTTGCTATGGCAGATACGACCGCGATTTGCGGGATGTTCTAATCGATTATTGTAAAACCATGATTGAAGGTTCAGAGTGGACTTATGAAAAGATTGTTGGAAAACGGGAAGTTATAGGGTAGATTCGGTGTAACAAGAAATGGAAATTGAGGCGCCGAAATCACTTTGAATAAGGAGGTATCACTATGGGACTTGATATTTACGCAGGAACGCTGACCCGGTACTATTCCCACAACTGGAAGACTGTCGTGCAGCAGTGGGCGGAGGCAAACGGCTACAACTTCGAGAGAATGACCCCGGATGGAGAGTCTACGGCAGAAGAAAGGCCAACCCCGGCAGATGTCCAGGCAGCAGTGGAAAACTGGCGGGATCAGATGTTGGCCGCTATTTCCCAGCCGGATCAGCCTCCCTATGCCCCGTGGCCGGAGGACAATGTGAAGCCCTACTATACCGACAAGCCTGACTGGGATGCCTTCGGAGCCATGCTGCTGGTGGCCGCCTGCCATGTGTATGAAGAACCGGTTCCGCCTACCATAGAAAAAGGCTGGGACTATACGACTCACCCTGCTGTAGACCGGCTTGCAAAGGAACAGGAACGAATGTGGTCGCTGTTTCAAGGTGCTATTCTATGGATACCGCTGTCGGATGCCATCATGTTTCGAGGTCCGCTGCCCAATAATCATTCGGTGGTAATCAGCACAACCGATGCCCTGCGGAAGGAGTTGGAACTGCTGAACCAAATGGCCTGGCAGGCCGATGAAGATACCGTTCTGCGCTGGGGCGAGACCGAGGGCTACCCCACAGACGGAGTGTCCGGGCCGGCCGGAAAAATCGATACGGCCAGCATACAGGAGCACACCGTATACGACACCCAGTCGCTTGCCAAGTTCGCTTTCTCCCTGTTCTGGCAGGCCCTGCGGTTTGCCGAAGATCAGCAGGTGCCGATCTTGCTGGATTTCTGATGCATAGGTGAATAACGGAGGAGACCGAATCAACTCTCAATAAAGGTTGTGATACACTCATGCAATGGCAGCCCGAATCTCTATTGCCTTATTTACACTTTGATTCTAGAGAGAAGAGCGGCTCCAACTGGAGAAAGGCGCAGGTCGTTTGTACCTGTGGGGAACAGTCTTTTTCGATTCATTACATAGGCGAGGCAGCCAAAAGTCTTCTGGGAAAGATTGCTCTTTTTCCGTCCGACGATGGATCGCTTCATGTTGCCAGAGAATGCACGGGCTGTGGCAGCGCCATTTTGCTTTTCGCACAGTATGCGGATGGAGATGAAGGGCGAGCTGCTCCGCAGCTTTGTCCCAAATGCAGAAAGAACAGCTGGAGACTGGCAATGGAGTTGGAATACACGGAGGAAGAGGAGGAGCTTTCGCCGGCTCAGTGCCAGTGGGAACGAATCTCTCTGGAATGTACAATGTGTGGATATAAGGCAAGGCATTATCTGGATCTGGAAATAGAGTAAAACCACGGGGTATGAACTGTACCAATCAGGGGGTGGCGTTGTTGAATTTTTTATGGAATCGCCCTAAACATCCTGACTATATTTATCACAAGTGGGACGCTTGGGATTCATCAAACCCTGCAATGTGCAGCCAGCTGATAAAGCACATCACTGAAAAAATGGCTACTTTCAATGCGTCATTCCTTTACTGCAATTTTAGCCGGGAAGCATATTCGTTAGAGCCAAGCCAAATAATCGGATTGAAAAGGGAGATAGAGGAATTTATATCACGCCACGAAAATTGTGAAGTAAAATACGCTGGCACCAGTGATATCATGGCCAACATGCGGCTGTCACAAAAGCAATTTGAAGAGCAAGGGAGCCGCCTTTTGTCATACTTTAGTGAATTGCTGATCTCGATTCCTAAGGAGCACATAGAATGTGACGCCTTTCTAAGCATATTTCACAGCGGCTTTCCGACGTACCAGTTACAAAAGGCCAAAACCATGTCGGAAGAACTGATTCTCATATCCACAGACGAAGCGTTAATTCAGGTATATACAAATAAATAAACTCGTCACGAATCCTGAATGGAGCCTTCTCAGACACTTGATGATATAAATGAAATATTGCATAGAGCAGCGGATGAAAACTGGAGGGGAACCCTGTGGGGAAACAGATCAACTATTGGTTGGGGTATCAGGATTTTTTAAAGATCGCGCAAGCAGCATTAGATTCTGGATGCATCATCATCAAAAACGTTTCGGGAAAACTGGTATATGGTCAAAACTTAGAAAGCATCACAGAACAGGAGCATCATTATTGGATTTATGTGCCGGAAGCGGGGGCTTTATCTGGAAAAGATATCCCCTTCGATGACCGTGACCTTTTTCAAGCTTACTCACCCGCTGGAAACACTGTTATAAGAGCCGGATTTTCTTTGAGAGATGATGAGAAAAAAACGATTACCCGTAGCCGATTGTTCGTGATTTCTGGTTATTATGATGAGCAAGGTGCATATATTCCTCGGCCAGAGTGTGTCACAAAGGTTTATAGCAAATTGGTTCGTATTGTAAAAAAGGTTGCGCCTCTTACTGAATTGACAGATACATACATAAGTACAAAAGATGAACTGTATTTGCAAGAAATCGAATGGAAACACAAAGAGTATATCACTCCAGAATATCTCGCTCTGAAAGAAAAGGATGGGTATACGCTGAAAACGTGATTGGTGGTTTATGTGAGGCAAGCTAAAAATGAAGTGGTTTAGAGTTATGCAGTGCAGCAACACTGTGTCAAAGCCGCTGGTCTGTGAAGTCGACAATTTCGACAAGTATGACAATTTTGGTTTTGGTTTCCGAGTCGAAAGGTACTTCTATCAGGCAGAGCGGATAGCAAACTGGCCCAAAGACATTTCCTTTACTACAAATAAAGAAATGAACAATGGCGAACCGGATGATGCTTTGCAGACGGCGAGACCAATCCCCATCTTTTCGCAAAGGCTCGTCGATCAACTTTTGGCAAAAGACTTTAGGGGATTTCAGTTTTTGCCCATTACCGTATTGGATCTCAACAGAAACAAAGTGGGTACTTTCTACATCGCCAATTGCCTCAATTACCAGGATGCGTTTGATTACGAAAAATCGAACTACTCGCGGTTCCCGATGGATTTTCCAAATGAAGAAGCACGGGGCAAAATCATATGTCAAACTGTTGTGCTACGCAAAAGTGGCCTGATTGACAATCAACAACCTTTCCGCTTGAAGGAATATCCCCATCCATTGTTTGTTCCGGATACGTTTGTGCGTATATTCAAGGAAAATCACTTCACAGGGTACAGTTTCCTGGCTGTCAGAACACATTGAATATCTGTGTGCTACACTGGAATACAACACTGAAAATGATCATGAACAAAAATATTGAAAACTATGTCTTCTACGGACAAAAGAGAATCAACGGAAAAGAGATGGCTTTCGATTTTCTTCATGCCCTGTGCGTGGGTGCTGTGATCTATCTTTTTTCGACAGAAAAATCTCAGGCGTTTCTTCTATTTTGTGGTGCGCTGTTAATTTCTATTATAGTTTTAGGCATAATTGGAGTTAAGAATAAACAAGTTATAATGCAACACATATACCGCGGTACGAGTGGGACTGGAATTGCGGTATTATATTTTTATCTATCTTATACATTTATTGCAATGGCAGGTGCGACCGGCACGGTGGTAACAATTACATATGTTATCGTTTTTTTCATTATATGCATGACGTTTGTGATGGGAATTGTCATGATGATAAAAAAAGATGCCTATTCAAAACCACAACACTCGCAAACGTCACTCAGCACATACACTGGCGCAGTCTTTGCAATTTTTCTTGCACCGCCAATCTTTCGAGGGCTACAGCAGAATGCTGTATCTGGTTTGTTAGCGATATGCGCCCTCTTTTTGGGAATATGTATGCTGTTGTCAATTAATGAATGGATTAAATTTGCCATTATAACTAGGGAGAGAGAGAGTTTCACTGAAAACCAGTGATTTAATCATCAGATGTACGGAATGTATTCAAAGTAACAGAAGCTTTTTAGCTTCAGGTGATGACGATGATGAAAATGATCGATCAGCTCATACGGAAAGTGGTGCTGCCGGTGGCAGAACAGAACGGCTATTATCTGGACCCCAAGAGGATACCCAGCGGTTGGTGGGATTTCAAAAAAGACAGTCCGAAACAGCCAGCGTTCTGTATTGTGTTCAGACCGCCGAATCAATTAGGCTTGTTTTTCAGGATACAGTCTATAAAGCATTCGACACCTGAAATCGATAAATCTTGGTGGGCAGCCCATAAACCGTACAGACCGTTTACTGGTTGGTGGAGTTTCTCTACCCAGGAAGATCAGGAACTCATCCTCCACTTGTATGTGCTTGCTCTGCGGGAAAAGGGCTTTGCAATGCTGAATCAACTGGAACAGGAGCCAGAAAAGCCTGATGGACGATTGCATGTAACCAGAGAACTAGACTATAGGCTCTATCAAAACTATAAGCGGTATCAACAAGAGTTCTTTGAATGCTATCCTGTGGACAGATCGGATCGAAAACAAATCCTCCAGATTTTGCAGGAAAAAGCAAACAATTGGAAACGATCTGATGAGGATGCGGTAGAGGAACTTCTTCGGATTACCGCTGTATTCGGAAGTTTGTTTGATTGCCTCGAGGCGACATGGATCTGGAACGAACAGTTCGGAGCAACACAGATTGTTTTTCCATGTAAGTGGAAACATATGTTTGCATATCCTCCTGCTTCACAAATCTTCGCGCTTATGCAACAAAATGGAAAAGGCAAAACATTGTTAAATGAGTATTGCGGTTTTTTGAAGCTAACTGGCCACTATGAAATGACAAAAGCACTGCAATGAAACAGCGGAGCGACAAATCGAAATTTTATTATAAGTAAAGGAACCAGCTTGTACCCCATGAAAATGTGGAAAAAGAAAACATGGCAGTATGAAATAACTGGCGTCGATGGAAATACAATTCTGTTTGGCGTCAATATATTTGATTATCAATGGAAAACAACAGGACAAAGAGTAACAGTTCGTGATCCCCTCTACGGTCAAGAATATAAGTTCCCGGTTTACACGGCTGTCATTAATGGGGAAACGCATGAGTTCGTAGCGGGAGAATTCAGTAATTGTGTTTGGGGATTTTTCCTTTTGAAATATTAGTCTTTACTGTATAGGGCGTTCTTTTCTCAAATAGCTCTCCGAATAGATGAATTCTTATTAGGTGTGTCACCATGACAAAAACAGAAAAATTTGAAAACAACGGTTCATCTGTTGTGAGCACAGATGATGTTTTTGACCGGATCATCGTTTCTCACAAAGAAAAAAGGATTGTCTCTTTATGCAATAGTTTACACAAGCGTTGTTCCTTCAATCGGGGACAAGATATACAAACGCTGTGCGAACTGGCGTATTGGCTGTATGTTGCAGGTGATGAAGAAGCCGTTTTGATGATTGCCGAGTACACGCATGATGCACCTTTCCCCGGAAAGGCAATATACAATGTCTGGGATTATATTCTCTACATTTGGGGATTGGAAGTTTACCTATACATAAAGCATGACGATAGGGATAAGGCGGAATACCGGATTAAGAAAATTGACGGAATTCTCAAGGTGCCTTTGCCCAAAGCGTATTCCAGCTATGATCGGCAGCTGTTTGTTGAGGAAAAGCGACGGGAACGGTTTACTTACCCGGATGTGCTTCAATTAAATAAGATACAGATGTGTGATACAAAAGCATGGAAGCGTGATTACCAAATATCTGCGTTGTATACAATGATTGGATATACCTATACCGGCATTTTCCCCAATTTATCTGCACACAAAAACGAAATCGAGCATTATATTCAAAAGTATGTAAATGAGCTTAAATCATATCTGTAAGTTGCGGGGAGAGCACTTGCGGTATTAGCTCACTTACCTACGATGCTTTTGTATCACGTTTGGACTGCATCAACTTCCAAATGAATGGTGAGGCGATATCATGACAATCGTAAGGCTTTCCAAGAAGTTTCGCATGGTTTGCTATGCGATTATGGACGGGTTTGATGAAACCTTGGACACCTTGGAATCATTTACGGATCAATACCCTCATCAAGTAGCAGCTGTCAAGGCGGAGATCGCCTATTTCAACATGGACTATGAAAAGGCGCTGGCTCTTGATCTGTCGATTCTTCCCTGGCTGGAGGAGTGGTATTACAGCAATGTAAGCGATGAACACATGAGTGCCATGACAGTTGCTGCCATCCAGCTTCACCGAGAGCAGGAGATGATTGAGGTGCTTACAACGGAGCAGGCTCGCATTCGAGCAGAGGAAGGTAGCCCCTCGAGGGATCGCTTCTGCGATATTCTGATTAGCTACCTCAAGCGGGGAAAGATGCCCTTTACAGACAATAACAAAAACTACCCCTACCACGAACCAAAAACACCGCAGCCAAGGGAACTGCTTTGGAGCAAAGTTTTGAAGCAAAATAAAAAACTTACGCCGGATAATCCCAAGGCCAAGGTGAAACTTTTTTATCTTTGCTGCATGCACGGAGCAGCTAAGGATGCTGTAGATCTTTTCGAGGAAATCCTTGATATTCCAAAGTCAGAAAACGCCTATCGGGACGCAATCGCCCGTTATCTCTATCTGGGCGAACGGGAAAAGGCGCTAAAAACAGCAGAGCGGTTGGCAGCAGCGCGGCTCTGGGCAGTTGCTTCACCGACACAGGTACGGCCCATGTCTTTCTTTAAGGACCCGAATCTACGGGATTTCTTGCTGGAGCCGGAAGCCCTCCGGCGCATCCGGGAAGCTGCCTTCATTGATAATGGAAGTTTAATACGGAAGTAAGGCTCCGTTATATTAAAAAGGAGTTTTCGTTATGGGGCGACAGATGAGATTTTATATGATGGACGTACGCAATGTCCAAACTCTTGCAGAGACTTTCGTTCAAAATGGTTTTGAATTAATAACATATAAGCGCATTCAAAATGAAGACGGCACGACATCCCTGATTTGTGAACACACAAGACTTGACCATAGCTTTATAGAACTAGATCCATATGTATTTAGGCTATATCGTTTTCGAAAGTCCAAATATGGAGCTTGTGAAAATTGTTTGTCAGCGCCTTGCATTGAGTGGTCTCGTCGCCAAATAACACTATGTGATGATAAGCTACCTGTGAGCAGACTTTATATCAATACACAGGATAGAGATAGATGGGAACACGGGGTGCTTGAACTTCTGCAGAAGGATTACAAAACATTTACAAGGCTCGTAAATAAACTGGCCCCCGTAACTTCTGTTGAAGTAAACGGGCATCTTGTCCGAGCACGAATGGATAAGGTGGCGGTTGAATATGTCAAAAATGGGTATCACCTCGGGATATGAATAAACCACCTATAAGCTCGTGCATCGGCGACAGATATTTAGCTTAGAGGTGCAAATAAATGAATTCAAATTTGTTGGAAATTATTGAAAATTGGTTTATTGAGACTCGCGATTCAAACCGATATGCATCAGTGTCAATTGATACGCCTATACGTTCTTGCGTAAATACTGACAATCCGGGTATGTATGTTGACGCAGAAACAGCGACAGACTTGGCGCGCATTACAGTATGGGCTTCCCAAGAATGTGATTTGGAAATAATATCAAAGCACACGGGCGAAACAATTCTATATGAACGCATTCGTATAGACGAAAACAATTATAAAGAAAACTGTACAGCTTTTTTTTCAAAACTTTGCACGATGTCTGGTTAAGCCAATATTCTATTGGGAAAGGTTGAAAGTTTATGTTGTTTGCTTTGTTATCGCACATCGATTGACCTATTGCTTCTCTTACATATACAGGAAAGCACTCTTCTATTAGGCCGGAAAGTCACAGGCTCAAAAAGAATCTGCGGCTTGTTGGCAGTGTTTTGACTTGGATTACAAATCCAACACAAAAAGAATTTCAATCTCAATTATACAAACAAAAACTCAAGGAGTTCAAAATGGGACGGCAAATCAGATTTTATATGATGGATGTACACAGTGTCCAACGCCTTGCAGAAACGTTCATGCAAAATGGTTTTGAAGTAATGCTGTACCAACTCGTTCAAAATGATGATGGTACCACGTCCCCGACTTATCAACCCACAAGAATTGACGATAGCGTATTAGAACAAACTCAATACCTGTTGGGTCCGCACCGCTTCAGAAAGCCCGAATACGGGAAGTTCATAAGCTATTCTGAATCACCGTACATTGAGTGGATTCGACGCCCTACGGAGCCGTGTAATGGTATGCTGCCGGCAAGCAGAATTTACATCAATACACAGTATAGTGATGGATGGGAACCCGGTGTGCTGGAACTTCTCCTAAAGGATTACAAAGCGTTGACGAAGGTTGTAAATAAACTGACCCCCAGGATTTCCGTTGACAGAAATGGGACTATAGTTCGCGCTCGAATGGATACAGTGACAGTTGAATATGTAAAAAAGGATTACAGACTCTGGATATGAGCCAAACAAGCGGAATGGAATTTGAAGAACCATAACATCAAAACGAGAGCGGAAAGAGGTATAACATATGGAAGACAACCATGCCGTACTTGACAACTTTGGAAAGGGCCTTATGCAATATAGTCGTGATCGCTCATTGGGATTGGCCTCAAAAATATTGCAAGGGAAAATGAAATCTCCCAACCAAAGAATTGTAGGGGAAACACTTCAAAATTTAACTCCCGAAGAAAGAAAAGCGGTCGAAGATTTGGCCAAACTCTTGTTCAACAAAATGTTTTTTGAATTTGAGCAGTTCCTTAACAGACACACAGAGTATAAGCTCATGTATAGTGATGGCGAGTCAGAAGTCGACTTGTTGGACATTAGCGACGGCCTTTTCGGTGAGATGTTCGGAGACGATGGCTGGATCGAAAAATACTCCGAATTTGATGGAAAGGACTATTTCTAACAGGGAGCCTATGTGTAAAAAAGGGTTCAATGTATACGAGAACCTCAACGCGAAATTTATGGAGGCGTAACATGGATATAGTCGAAGAGTATAATTGTTATCGCTACAACGAAGAATGGTATCTGATTGAAATGGTATTAAACATAAAACCAAGCGATATTTTATTTGATGAATTTGTTGTGCCGGAGAGAGGTGTACAACCGAACAATTGGCAAACAGCTTTTTTGGAGCAGTATCTAAACGAGAGTGGAACCGAGAAAATTTGTGATCTATATGATGTGCCTAAAGATGAATTACCCTATAGTCACGTCGCATTTTTTATCTATAAAGTAGACGCCTATGTGTTGAGAACGCCTTATGGCGAGTTTCAATTAAGCAGTGAGATGCAAGTCCCACGCCGGTTACAACAGATAATCGAAATAGATGAGGACTATATGTAAAGTTTGATTTGCTATGACAAGAATAGAACGAATTATAATTCGAAGAGATGTTATTCCTGCCTTAAACTCCAAAGTTCATCTTATGGGGTATAATTCTTATACGATACCGATAGCATCTTTGGATAGTGCAGATGAATTGTTGAGTCGCGCTGTCGCAGAAGGTGTCCCATTTGAAACGCTGATTCACGAATACAGAAAAACGGTCGCATCGAGTGAGTCGCCGTTGTTTACCCAAATGTACCGGATTAGCGAAACAAGCGGCCTAGTAATCGATCAAAACATCTATTTATATCATTGCGATCCATGCCCTGTGTGGATTACTTATGGCGAACACAAATGGGCTTATATGAGCAGTAAAAAATATCTGGGTGACTCTTGGTGGTATGATGATAAAGAAATACTGAAAGATGTACAAAAGATGAATACCATTGAGTTCCTGGAAAAATATAAAGGCTATTGATTTCAAATGGATAACAAGCGAAAGTGGTGGCTGTGATCATTCTTTTGTATCCGGAGAACAATGAAGAAACAGAAACAAGCCGCAGGCTCACCGTTAAGCCTGCGGCTTTTATCATTAATTTCCTGAGAAAAACTCATTGCATCGGTGCGCTCCCCATTCACCCACGCCTCAAAATGCAGATGGTTGCCAGTCGAGTTTCCTGTGCTCCCCACAAAGCCGAACACCTTGCCTTGCTATACCTGCTGACCGGGAGTCACACAGATGTCTGAACAATACGCATAAAGAGTTTTCAGCCGTTGCCGTGATCGATCTTGATGCAGTAGCCGTAGCTGCTGACCCAGAAGTCTATACCATTAGCGATGGTCACTGTGCCGGCTGCAGCCGCCAGAACCTGAGTCCATTTTTGGGGGAGGTGATGTCGGTGCCGTTGTAGCATTCGATTTCCCGGCGCTTCAGATGGATACCGACACATAAAAAGAAAAATATTCTGCCCGCTGTATCTGCCACGCTCCTTGCCAGACCATGTAGACATACAATACAACATTACTTCTGGAGTATGAAGCAGAGCTTAACAGGCCGCAACTTTGAGATGCGTCAGTTGCAACCCGTAGTTGCGAAATTTCCATTTCGAATAAGTTGACGCCCATCGACTCAAAAGCATACAATTATGGCAGTCAGAGACGACTTTGTAGAAGCAAAGAAGACAGCACTGCTCAGCATAGGCAGCAATAGGATAAAATTAATCAGGTACTACAGCTACTATAAAGGCAAGGAGGATACCTGCTATGACATTTGGCAATAAAATTCAGAACCTTCGGAAGGAAAAAGGTCTTTCTCAAGACGCATTAGCAGAATTACTGTGCGTGTCTCGTCAGGCAATATCCAAGTGGGAGTTGGGGGTTTCACTTAGATAAAGATACCACATCAATCCCACGCTGACTTTTGCTCAACCGATACAGCCGGAGGGCTGGATAACAAGAAAAGGCGGTA
>PPYE01357657.1_pt1 | contig 18554 bp, 10 predicted proteins | sample 1559881 | NCBI WGS metagenome assembly PPYE01 (sample SAMN08240022, study PRJNA423297) | Human gut metagenome, whole genome shotgun sequencing project. | reverse complement strand
CAATCTTACATGGAAGTCCGCAGATGAAACCATCGGTACCGTCTCTGAAGATGGTGTTTTCACCGCCGTCAAGAAAGGCAGCGTGGAAATTCAGCTCCTGTCCGGTGACACGGTGATCGGCAGCAAGACGCTTACCGTGGTCGAGCCGAATGGACTGAAATTTTCCAAGACAAGCATCAACGCCATCTACGGGGATTCGGTTCGCCTTCCCCTGATCGCAACCTATAATGAGAATCCCGTCGCTGTATGCGCGGGCGATATCACATTTGAACTGAGCAACAGCGCAGCAGGTACTGTGGAAGCTGCGAACAATGGCTTTGCCTTTACTGGCAGCGAGGGATCCGGCCTGCGCAACGTTACCATTACGGCTATGATCACGCGGGACTATTCCATCAGTGCCACGATCAAGGTCGCCATGTACAGTGCCAATCAGGCGATTTTCGACTTTGACAACGCCACAGGCGGCGACAGAACCTTCGCATGGACAAGAGAAGTCTCCAACGCGGAATATCTCCCCGGCGGCGACGGCGAGACAGACCGCTATCATGTGATCGATCCCAGCCAGCCCATGAACGTCACCTATGTCTTTGGACTGGATATGATGACGATCAAGATGCCTGAAAAGCTGGAGCCGCTTCTGTCCATGGTTGCTGGCGGCGATATTTCCGGCATCACGGCCTGGGATCTGCTGCTCCAGCTGGCAGAGCGTGTCAGCCCGAAGACTGAGGTGACGGTGAAGTTCCAGTTCGACCAGAATGTCGATGTGGACATTTCCAACCTGACGGTGTCGAATGATTATTTCCGTCTGACGTCCGCATCCATGGACGAGAATAATCTGCTCACGGTGAAGTGCAATTTCATCAAGCAGAGCCAGGCCATTGATCCTGAAACGGCCAACCCCATCTGCATTCTCAGTGGTGTAAAGATGACCGCTAAGAACGGCGCGAATCAGACGCTGACAATTACGAACGCTGGTTCGATCGGCTATGATATCTATCTTGGCGCAAACGCACTCTACAACATGGCCAAGCAGACCTCCTTCCAGGAGCAGTATGGGATCTATCCCTATGAGGAGCCGGAAAATGTCACACATCCCAAGGGCGGCCATTTTTACTGCGAATCGTATCAGGAGTTCACGGATCGTTTCATCCTGGACAACGGCTCCTGGTCCGGCTGGAAAACGGTCAACGGTATATCCTACTACTTCGTCGAAAACAATGCCTTGAAGGGTATCCACAAGGTCCCTGGCCTCAACGATGAAAGCAACGAGTATTTCTACCAGTTCAATGAGACGACCGGTGCTTGCGAGGGCAAGGTCACAGGTCTGTTCGAACTTGACGGCGCACGGTACTACGCCATCAACGGTGTGGCCAAGTCTGGCTGGTGGAACCTGACGGATGCAGATGGTGAGAACAGCTATTATTACTTTGATAAAGAGACATTCAAAGGACTGAATGGCCCGAGTAGAGCATTCTTCGAGAATGTGACGTACACGTTTGATAACGGAAAGCTGTTGAAGGGAGAATGGCTGACAACCGATCAAGGAACCAAGTATTATTATGGGCCGACATTCGTACAGGGAAAATGGTATACGGTTGAAGGCGAAAAGTACTATTTCGACCCGCAGGGCTATCGTTATACAGGGCTTAGATATGTGAAAGAAAGCTACAATCACGATGATCATATCTACTGGTATGACTTTGGCGAAGATGGGATTTGCCACGGCGTATATCAGCACACAGGCCTCTTCTATCTTAACGGAAATACGTACTACACCATCGACGGAATGGTCTGCTTTGGCCTGTATTTAGCGGAAGATGGATACTACTACTATTTTGGAAGTGGCAATTATACCGCTGTTAAGAACACCCGTCACTGGGTATCCTTCCCGAATGACACTGGTCTTGCACAGGCGTTCTACGATTTTGACGAAAACGGCAGGATGATTATTGATAATCCGGATCCGAGCAAAAACGGCATTGTCAACGAAGACGGTACGCTCTATTACTACGTGAATGGTGTCAGGAACTATGCCGGTCTGATTCAAATTGACGGTGACTACTATTACGTGAACAGTTCCTGCAAAGTAGTCACGAGTCAGCGTTACTGGGTATCTAAGACCAATGATCTGCTTCCTGCCACCTTCTATAACTTCGATGCAGACGGTAAGATGACGGATGCACCGATTCCGACGCCGGATCCTGACCCGAATCCCAATCCTGATCCCGGGGTGAAGAACGGCATCGTCAACGAGGATGGCGAGCTGTATTACTATGTCAATGGCGTCAAGACCTACGCGGGCCTGATCCAGATCGACGGCGATTACTACTATGTGAACAGCTCCTGCAAGGTCGTAACAAATTGCCGTTACTGGATTAGCAAGACCAATGATCTGCTGCCCGCAACCTTCTATAACTTCGATGCAGACGGCAAGATGACTGATGCACCCATTCCGACGCCTGACCCCGATCCTAATCCCAATCCTGATCCCGAGGTGAAGAACGGCATCGTCAGCGAGGACGGCGAGCTGTATTACTATGTCAATGGTGTCAAGACCTACGCTGGTCTGATTCAGATTGACGGCGATTATTACTATGTGAACAGCTCTTGCAAGGTTGTTACCAACCAGCGCTATTGGATCAGCAAAACCAACGACCTGCTGCCCGCTACCTTCTATACCTTTGGTGCAGACGGTAAGATGACGGATGCACCGATTCCGACGCCTGAGCCTGATCCCGAGCTGAAGAACGGCATCGTTAGCGAAGATGGCGAGCTGTATTACTATGTCAATGGCGTCAAGACCTATGCCGGTCTGATTCAGATCGATGGTAACTACTACTATGTGAACAGCTACTGCAAGGTCATCACCAACCAGCGCTACTGGATCAGCAAGACCAATGATCTGCTGCCCGCAACCTTCTATAACTTTGATGCAGACGGCAAGATGACCGATGCACCGATTCCGACGCCTGAGCCTGATCCCGAGTTGAAGAACGGTATCATCAATGAAGATGGTGAGTTGTATTACTATGTCAATGGTGTCAAGACCTACGCTGGTCTGATTCAGATCGACGGCGATTATTACTATGTGAACAGTTCTTGCAAGGTTGTTACCAACCAGCGCTATTGGATCAGCAAAACCAACGATTTGCTGCCCGCCACCTTCTATACCTTTGGTGCAGACGGCAAGATGACCGATGCACCCATTCCGACGCCGGATCCCGATCCAGTCGATCCTGCAAAGAACGGTATCGTCAGCGAGGACGGCGAGTTGTATTACTATGTGGACGGCGTCAAGACCTATGCTGGCCTGATCCAGATCGACGGCGATTACTACTATGTGAACAGCTCCTGCAAGGTCATCACGAACCAGCGCTATTGGATCAGCAAAACCAACGACCTGCTGCCCGCCACCTTCTATACCTTTGGTGCAGACGGCAAGATGGTCAAATAACCAAAAGACCCATGGGGTATGGTGATTTTAGCGCCATACCCCATGGAAGATACGAATACGAAAAGGAGTACGTATTGCTTGATCTTGTATTTATCTGGCTGAAGGAGCATTCACTGATCGTGCTCCTGCTTCTGGGAACTATCTTCAATGTGTTCTGGCTGTACAGGATGCGGCGGCAGCTCCAAATGAAATGGTACGCCGTGATAGCATTCTCGGTGCTGCATACGGTATGTGGTGTTTTGAGTGTAAAAGCATTTGCGTTTCTGGAAACCGGAGATGCTGGCAACATGAGCTTATTCGGCGGAGTGTTCTTTATGCCAGTGCTTTATTTCATCAGCGCAAAGGTTTCAAAACGCAATATCAAAGCCGTTTTTGATATTTTTACGATTTGCATGATCTTCACGGTGATGTGCGCTCGGGTCAACTGCATCGTCTCTGGATGCTGCGCTGGCTTAGTCATACCGGGAACGCACGTTCACTTCCCAACAAGGGAACTCGAGATCCTCTATTATATTGTGATGCTGATTCTGCTCATCCCCAGAGTGAAAAAGAGCAAGAACCCCGGCAGTATTTACCCACTTTATATGGCATCCTATGGAGCGTTCCGCTTCATTGATGAATTCTTTCGGACGTCCTCTACGGGGATGCTATTCCACCTTTCTCATGTCTGGGCAGCCATCGCATTTGCGGCGGGACTCAGCATTTACATAGAAATAAACGCCAGAAATCATCAAAGAAAGAAGGTAATAAAGAAATGAAAAGCACATTGAAGCGATTCCTTTCGCTTGTGCTCTGCATGTGCATGGTCATGGCACTGCTTCCAAATGTGACCATGACAGCGTTTGCAGCAACCAGTGGCACTGTGACAGGTTTAACCGACGAAAATATCGGGCTGAGTTTTGAAGGTGATGCAGATGATGCTTGGTCGGCCAATGGTACGAGCATTATCGGCGCAGCTACCAGCACGGGTGGAACATGCGGCGATACATCCTATAAATCCACACTGACAATTACAAATAAGAAGTCGACAACAGCAACCCTTTCCTTTGACTACTCTATTGAGCAGAACAGCGGAAAAATTCAGGTGGATGGTGCAGAGGTTTCTTCGGGTGCCAGTTTTACCAAGGAACTGGCGGCAAACGAGGCCGTTAAAGTATACATCGAGTCTGGCAGCACCAGTGCTGCTACGAAGATCACCCTTACCAACGTGGTTCTGGTAAGCGATGTCAATGCAACTGCGACTTTCGTGCCTGCTGAAAACGGTACTTATACAGTAGACGGAAAACTCATTACCGAGAAATATAGCAACACGCAAAGCTCCATGACTGCTTATCAGGTAGTGGCGACCCCAGCGGATGGTTATCAGTTCATGGGCTGGTATGATGTTTCTAACGAGAAATATATCAGCACGTCTGCAAAGGCTGCGTTGAACATTGAAAATGACTGCACTATCACAGCGCGGTTCGCAAGTAAAACGGCGGCCCTGTTTGAAACCGGCGGCCAGCGGTTTGCAGACCTGAATGAAGCGGTTGCTTATGCGCAGACAAACGGTCAGTCCAAAATCACATTGGCTACAAACGGTTCGATCAGCGGTACTTATACCATCCCGACGGGTATTACCCTGCTGATTCCGTTTGATGAGGCGGGAACGCTGTATACGGATGCTCCTGCGGCGATTCGGACGACTCCCAAGTCTAAGCCTTTCCGAACGCTGACGATGAGCGAAGGCACTTCTATTACCGTCAATGGTGCCATCAGTTTGGGCGGCAGATATTTTGCAGCTGGCGGCGGTCAGCAGGGTCGTCCTGTGGGCGATTATGGCTATATTAAAATGGCGGATAACAGCTCTATCACGGTGAAGAATGGCGGCAAGCTCTATGCGTGGGGCTTTATCTCCGGCAGCGGCTCTGTTTTGGCTGAATCTGGCGCTACGGTGTACGAATTCTATCAGATTGCAGACTTCCGTGGCGGTAGCGCATCTTCCAATATGGGCAACAAGGTTTTCCCCTTCTCCCAGTATTTCGTTCAGAATATTGAGGTTCCCCTGACGCTGAACGCAGGCGCCAACGAAATTGTTTTCAGCGGCGTTTTTGCAATGAAAACCACATATACTACTGCTATTAATTTCATTGGCGACACCGGTATGTTCAAAGTGGAATCCGGTAGCTTTACTAAGGATTACGATGAAAAGACAGACCGTCTTGTATTCACAGTAAACGGCGAGGCGGCATTGAACACGTTGTCGCTGACGCTTGCAGGCATGGATGTTGACTCTGCAAGCTATGTGCTGCCTATCACCAACAACATTACCATCAATATTCAGTCCGGCAATGCGACCATCAATCAGGATGCAGCTCTGCTGGCGGGCGTTGAGGTCAATATTGCCGAGGGCGCTGGCCTGACGGTTGCAAACGGGAAGAATATCTATTTCTATGACAGCGATGAGTGGAACTCCGACAACTTTGTCTGGGGCCCCTGCAAGTTTAAGTCTGTGGCCTATGCGCCGGGTAAGGCATACAACCGCTCCAATAACGACTTGGTTGATGCGAAGATGGATGTGAACGGCAGCGTAACGGCGATTGGCGCCATCTACACCACCAAGGGCGGTGCGGATATCTGCTCCAGCAACGGCACCGGCAAGTACATTCAGCAGGGCACACCCGGCACGGAGGCCGAAACCTATCAGTATAATGCAAATGGCAATAAGGCGGTGACTATCCCCATCACCGCCGCCAAGCTGCACAACAGCGACGGCTCTTATACCGAAACCGCGACCGCAAACGCTGGTGATGTCATTAACTATGTCAATGGCGTTTGGGGCGGCACGCCTTGCGCACATGAGAACACAGAACTTCGTAATGCCAAGGAAGCAACCTGCACCGAGCCCGGCTACACCGGCGACACCTACTGCAAGGATTGCGGCGAGAAAATAGGCACCGGCACGGCTATTCCCGCCAAGGACCACAGCTGGAATGAGGGCAAGATCACGACCGCTCCCACCTGTGAGAACGTCGGTGTCAAGACCTACACCTGCACAGTTTGCAATGCAACCAAGACTGAAGCAATCAACGCGACTGGACATACTCCGGTTGAAGTTGCGGAACAGCCCGCTACCTGCACCGAGGCCGGTCATACGGCGGGCGTCAAATGCTCGGTTTGCGGCGCAACGATCTCCGGAATTGAAGTGATCCCGGCTACTGGCCACAAGCCGGAGATTCGCAATGCGGTCGAAGCAACGCTTACGACACCCGGTTACACTGGCGACACCTACTGCTCTGTCTGCAATGAACTGCTGAAACAAGGCACGGAAATTCCTAAGACCGGCGCACATATCACTTGGGTAATTGATGGTAAGGTCGTAGCTGAGGAAGATTATCTGAAGGGCACCATGCCTTCCTTCAAGGGCAGCACAGATAAGGCTCCTGACGAGAACTACCGCTACACCTTCACCGGCTGGAGCCCGGAGGTTGTGGCTGCTGAAGAGGATGCTACTTATACGGCACAGTACTCTGAAACTGCCCGTGTGTTCTACACCATCACCTTCAATGCCAACGGCGGCGAAGGCGGTATGGAGCCTCAGCGCTTTGAAGTCGGTGTGGACACTGCCTTGAATACCAACACCTTTACTCGTGAGGGCTACAAGTTCATCGGCTGGAACACCGCCGCCGATGGCAGCGGAACCGCCTATGCCGATGAGGGCGCAATTCTTGAACTGACCGGAGATATGACGCTGTATGCACAGTGGCAGATCTGGAACGGCTGGTTTACGGATGTGAACGGCAAGCAGTACTACAAGGACGGCGAACTGCAAAAGACCGGTTGGACCGTCATTGACGACAAAACCTATTATCTGGACACCGAAACCGGATACGCGGCTACCGGAATCGCGACGCTGATCCCCGATGGAGCAACGGAAGAAGCCCGCTGCGTCTTTGATGCGGAAGGCGTATTCCAGAGCGACGTTACCGGTGTTTACACCGTCGGAAATGATACCTATTGGCTCAACAGCGGCATCATCGAGGAGGAGGCCGGTCTGAAGCGCGTGGTCAAGGAGAACGGCGAGGTCAACTATTATTACTTCGCGGTTCAGAAGAATCTGGAGGAGCGTGAGGGCCTGACCCTCTCGGCGGCGGTGAAGAGCACTGTGCTGAACGGCAAGGATTGCTGGCTCCACAAGACCAATGGCCTTGCGCTTCCTGAATGGGGCTACTACTTCGATGAGAACGGTGTCATTCTGCACGACGAGGACACCGGCAAGAACGGAATCCTGAAGGCTGGCGAAGATCTCTTCTACTATGTCGACGGCATCAAGGCTCCTGCAGGTATGATCAAGATCGGTGACGATTACTACTATGCCAACAGCAAGGGCCAGCTGATCGTGAACCAGACCTACTACTGCTCCAGAATGAACGGTCTGATGGAGGAAGGAACCTATGCCTTTGACGCAAAGGGCAAGCTCATTCCGGGTGCTACGGACAAGAATGGCATCGTGAAGGACGATGACGGCGTGCTTCGTTACTATGTCAACGGCAAGGTAACCTATGTTGGCCTGATTGAAATTGACGGTGATTTCTACTATGTCCGCAGCAGCGGTGAGGTCGTGAACGATTGTGTGTACTACATTTCCTGGACGCATGGCCTGAAGGAAGCCGGCTACTACACGTTCGATGAGAACGGAAAGCTGACCGGCACTCCGAAGAATGGCATCGTCGAGGAAGATGGTGTTCTGCATTACTATGTCAACGGAACACTGACCTATGCGGGCCTCATCAAAATTGGCGATGATTATTACTATGTGAATTCCAAGTGCGAAGTGGTACGCGATTGTGATTACTACATTTCCTGGACGCATGACCTGATGCCCCAGGGCAGATATCACTTCGACGCAGATGGCAAGCTGACAGGCAGCGTCGCACCTCTGAAAAACGGGATCTACGAGGAAGACGGAAGCCTGTACTTCTACAGGAACGGTGAACGTACCTATGCCGGTCTGATCCAGATCGACGGCGACTACTACTATGTGCGTTCCACCTGTGAGGTCGTCCATGACCGCAGCTACTATGTGTACTGGACGCACGGCCTGATGCCGGAGGGATATTACAACTTTGACAGTGCTGGCCGGATGATTCTGGACAGCGAAACCGAGTAAATACACTGGAACCGCCGGGGCGCACCTTGGCGCCTCGGCGGTTCTCTTTTATCACACAACATCGGAGATGAGAAGGATGAAAGTGCTGTTTGTCAATTTGGTATATGGGACTGGAAGCACTGGAAAAATCATCGCTGATATCATGAACCTGCTGAAAAAGTATGGCAATGATGTAAAGACTTTATACGGTACGGGAGCATGCTCCGACAATGCGGACACAGTGAAGGTGTCTGGAAAGCTGGAGTATTACTTTCACAATGCAGTATCACGATTCACAGACCATGCGGGACTATATTCCTGGGCGGCGACCAGAAAGATGATCCGAGAAATCAGAGCGTTTCAGCCTGATCTGATCCATCTGCACACGCTGCACGGCTTCTATGTGAATTACGAGATGCTGTTCCGCTTTTTGAAGGAAGCGAATATTCCCGTCGTTTGGACTTTGCATGATTGCTGGACTTTTACCGGCCATTGCACACATTTCTCGCAAGTCAAGTGTATGCAATGGCAGACCGAGTGCCGGGACTGCAAATTGCTGTACCGGTATCCGCAATGCTATTGGAAAGGCGATGTAAGGCATAACTTCCTTCGCAAAAAGAATGCCTTTACCGGTGTAAAAAGTCTGACCATCACAACGCCCTCGCAATGGCTTGCGGATCAGGTTTCACAGTCGTTCCTACAGAACTATCCGAGAACCGTTATTCCCAACGGGATTGACCGCACGATTTTCCGCCCACAGTCCAGCAGCTTGCGTGAAAAGTATCATCTGGAAGATAAGAAAATCGTCCTCGGGGTAGCCAATGCATGGAATGCACGCAAGGGATTGCCAGACTTGTTGACGCTTGCTGGCCGCCTCGGCTCTGACTATCAGGTGGTTTTGATTGGCCTAATCGAAAAGCAACTGCCGAATATTCCTTCCAATGTGCTTGGGCTTTTACGCACGGCAAATCAAATCGAATTGGCGCAATGGTACTCTACCGCAGATGTGTTTGTGAACCCTACCTATGAGGAAACCTTTGGCCTGACTACGGTAGAGGCCCAGGCATGCGGAACGCCAGTGGTGGTATACGAAACGGACGGTTGTCCTGAAACGGTAGCACCGGGAAATGGACGCTTGATTCCGCAGGGCGATATGCAGGCACTGGAGAATGCCGTGAGAGACGTGGCAGACAGCAACTGGCGTGCGGACCCTAAAAAAATGGTGCGTTTTGACAAGGACACGGTGTATCAAGGCTATGTCAAACTCTATGAAAATGTTTTGTCTACTTTGGGAAAAGGGCGTGTGATGGCCACATGAGAATTCTTTTTTGCAGTAACTACTTTACGCATCATCAGATCCCCCTATCCGATGCCCTCTATGAATTGACAAATCACAACTATTGCTTCGTGGCACATAAAGAGATGGATGCAGAGCGAAAGGACCTCGGATGGGGAAATGATTTGGTGCGTCCATATACCTGTTCGGCATCAGACCAGGAGGTTCAGAAGCAATTAAATGATCTGGATGTTTTGATAGCAGGTTCCTTTCCAGAGCGTCAGACAAAGGAATACGGCAAAAAGGCCAAATTGTTTTTCCGATATTCCGAGCGACCGCTGAAAGCTGGAAATCCTGTTTTGAAATATATACCGCGATTTCTCAAGTGGCATTATTACAATCCACCTTGGCGGAAGACATATATGCTCTGCGCCAGTGCCTATACCGCGGGGGATTATGCAAAATTCGGCCTTTTCCATAATCGGTGCTACAAATGGGGTTACTTTCCGGAGACGATCCGGTATCCCAGCATTGATGACTTGATTGACCGCAAAGCAAAAGCAACCATTTTGTGGTGTGGACGCTTTCTGGACTGGAAGCATCCGGACGATGTGATTGAGGTTGCAAAGAGACTCCATGAGGCAGGATGCTGCTTCAAAATCGAGATGATCGGTACCGGTGAGATGGAGCGGCAGCTCAAGCAACAGGCTTCGGAAGCTGGACTTCTGGATGAAAATGTACGGTTTCTTGGGGCCATGTCTCCGGAAGCCGTGCGTCGTCATATGGAAAGCGCAGGCATCTACTTATTCACAAGTGACCGCCAAGAGGGCTGGGGCGCTGTGTTAAACGAGGCCATGAACAGCGGCTGTGCGGTGGTTGCCAGCGATGCAGCAGGGGCAACACCTTACCTCGTAAATGACGGCGTGAATGGAAGCGTTTATCACTCCGGCAATATTCAGGAGCTTTATGAAAAGGTACGACGGCTTCTTGAAAATACGACTATGCAGTATAGCTTTGGAAAAGCGGCGTACCTGACGATTACAGAATTGTGGAATGCAGAGGTTGCCGCAAAGCGATTTTTGCAGCTATCGCAGGCACTTTTGAACGGCACAGACGCTTCCGGCTTGTTTGCGAACGGTCCATGCAGCCTCGCAAAGCCGCTGCGGGAGGACTGGTATCAAAGATGAGGTTGAAGACTATCAAAAAACGAATTGTGATTTACCTTGTCAATCATGTCTTGGCCGGAACACGTTTTTTCCCCGCAAAGAGGAGCCTTCTTCGTTCCATCGGCTATGAGATCGGAGAAAATACCAAAATTGTCGGGCCGATTCATAATACAGGGACGCTCCGCATTGGTGCGAATTGTTGGATTGGATGCAATCTCACTGTCCATGGAAATGGGACAGTGACGATTGGAGATAACTGCGATATTGCTCCGGATGTCACCTTCCTGACAGGTGGACACCAGATGGGCGACCATAGCAGGCGGGCTGGAAAAGGCGAATCCTATCATATTACAGTAGGCAGCGGCGTATGGATCGGTGGTCGGGTTACGCTCCTATTGAATACGAGCATTGGGGATGGAAGTATGATCGCAGCCTGTGCCTGTGTTCCTAAAGATGTGCCGGCGGATACGATGGTGGCCGGTGTCCCAGCCAAAGTGATGAAGGAGCTTGAAGATTTTGCTGCAGTCGCTCAGAAAGAATAAAGTCGTTAAAAATGCCGGATGGATCATCGGTGGCAAAGTGGCGAACAAGCTGCTGGCCTTTGTCGTTGGTATTTTTGCGGCGCGCTATCTTGGCCCAAGCAATTACGGCCTGATCAATTACGCGGCGGCATATGCGGCATTCTTTGCCTCGCTCTGTACGCTTGGCATTAACAGCGTGATCGTTAAGAACTTTGTGGATCATCCGGATCAGCAGGGCGAAACAATTGGAACGACCCTGCTGCTGCGGGCGATCTCAAGTCTGCTGTCTGCGCTGGCAATCATCGGCATTGTCAGTGTTGTGGACAGAGGGGAACGTCTCACCATTGTGGTTGTGGCGCTGTACAGCATTGGCCTCATTTTTCAGGTGTTTGATACCCTCAACTACTGGTTTCAGGCCAGGCTCCAGTCCAAGTATTCCGCCATTGCCGAACTCGTCTCGTATGCGGCAATGTCTGTGTACAAAATTATTTTGCTTGCGCTTGGGAAAAGCGTGGAATGGTTCGCCGTTGCAAGCGCATTGGATTACATCGTACTTGCGGTGTTTTTGCTGATTGCTTATTTCAAAAATGGCGGAACAAGATTCCGTTACTCTCTGGAAAAAGCAAAGGAGCTTCTGCAAAGCAGCGGCAGCTTTATCATAGCCGGGCTGATGGTCTCCATCTATGCTTGTACAGATAAGCTGATGCTCAAGCAGATGCTTGGCGCAGATGCCGTCGGACATTATTCACTTGCTTCGACGGTCAGCGTTTCATGGGCCTTTATTCTCTCAGCAATCATTGATTCCCTTTATCCGGAGATCGTGCAGAGTTTTCAGAAAGACCGCCTGCGCTATGAGCGGAAGAACCGGCAGCTCTACGCAATTGTTTTTTATGTGTCCCTGTTCGTATCCGCAATGATCTGCCTTGTCGCAAAGCCTTTTATTTTGATTCTCTATGGAGAAAACTATCTGCCGGCAGTCGGGCCTCTGCGCATCGTGGTTTGGTACACAGCGTTTTCCTACCTTGGTGTTGCCAGAAATGCATGGATGGTATGTGAAAACAGGCAGAAATATCTGAAATACCTGTATGTCAGTGCGGCTGCACTTAATGTTGTGCTGAACCTTGCGCTGATCCCATCGTGGGGAGCATCTGGAGCCGCTGCGGCCTCGCTAATCACCCAGGCTTCGACAACAGTGATTCTTCCCGCAATAATAAGGCCTTTGAGACCAAACTGTAGACTGATGCTTGATGCAGTACTTTTTCGCGGGATTTTTCCAAAAAAGAATGAAAGCACAGCAAGGAGAAATTGGAGATGAGTGTTCTTTTCGGCAAAAGAACAAATGCCGCTAATACAATAACTATTGTGGGGCTGTTCCTCTTTTCGGTCGGTGCCTTCAATCTTCCTGGTCAAATTTTCTTCGCATTGACTCTTTACTTTTTTATATGGAAATCGAAAACCATTGTCATTGAAAAGCATGATGTTATTCTCTTGCTTTTTTCGACATCCTATTTTGTTATTTATACTTTTAACTTTGGATTTGCGGTAAAAAGTCTAATCATATATCTTTGGGGACCTTGGGCAGCCTACTTGTTCGGAAAGTGGTTTGTTTTATCTGATAATAGCGACCGTTCGTTTCAAGAAATGACGAATACGCTAACATTTGGTTTCTTTCTGCACGGCGTTTTGAATCTGCTCGCATATCTTAAATCAGACTACTATGCGCAATATGCTTATCAAAGAGTGTCCGTCGATTTTTGGCGTGGTGACATGGTTTCAGTTATCTCTACGGGGTTTATGTTCACATTTGCGGTTGCTCTTTCAACTTCAATCCTGTTCTCCCATTGCGGGGTTCGAAAAAAGCTTATAGCGCTGGCGGTTCTATTGATGAGTACGTTTGAAGCATCGTTCTTTGCCTATCGAACGATGATATTCATTGTTTTAATTCTTGTTGCTTTTAACCTACTTCGTTGGCTTCATGACTCATCTGTGCGAATCAGCAGAAAAGCTTTGCTCATTGGGCTTGCCGCGCTCTTTTTTGTTGCGATATTTGCAATTGTGTTCCTGAATGCTTTCGGAATTCAAGATGAATTGCTGTCTTTGAAAATTGTACGGCGACTGCTATACGATGACAAATCTTCGAGGTTTAAAACATGGACCTCATATTTGTTTTCGGGGGATTGGCTTCGTTATCCCTTTGGAGGCCAGAAGAGTGAATTCGCATATCACGGAGAGTGGGTACACAATCTATGGCTTGATATTTTAAATAAGGTTGGACTGATTCCCTTTGTAATCGCTGTAATATTTACGATAACGAGCATACGGTCTGCATATGGTGCCGCTGTGCGTATGAAAAAAACAAACCACAATTTGCTATCAAATCAAATTGCAAGTTTAGGTTTAGGTGCATTGCTGATCTGTATGCCTGAGCCTGTTGTTGATGCAAATCCGTATTTTTTCTTTGCTATTCTAATGCTATTGGGTGGCATCAAAGGAGTGGAGTGCTCATTCGGCAAGGAAGATACCGCTGAATCGGAAAGGGGATTCTAAAGACATGTCTCAATTCAAAGATAAAATACTGCTCATTACCGGTGGGACAGGCTCCTTTGGCAACGCTGTGCTGCGCCGCTTCCTGACCACCGACATTGCAGAGATCCGCATTCTCTCACGGGATGAGAAGAAGCAGGATGATATGCGGCATACCTATCAGGAGCTGTATCCGCAGTATGCGGAAAAGATCAAATTCTACATAGGTGATGTGCGGGACTACCGTTCCATCGACCCGGCGTTCCGCGGGGTGGATTATGTATTCCACGCAGCCGCCCTCAAGCAGGTACCCTCCTGCGAGTTTTACCCCATGGAAGCGGTCAAAACCAACGTGGCCGGTTCTGACAATGTGATCTCTGCCTGTGTGGAAAACCATGTGAAGAAGGCAATCTTCCTGTCTACGGACAAGGCGGCTTATCCCATCAATGCTATGGGCATGACGAAGGCCGTCATGGAGAAGAATGTGATCGCCCGCTCCCGGCAGATGCTGCCCGGAGATCCGGTTCTGTGCCTGACCCGATACGGCAACGTCATGGCTTCCCGCGGCTCGGTCATCCCGCTGTTCTGCGACCAGATCGACGAGGGGAAGCCCCTGACGATCACGAATCCCAATATGACCCGTTTTATGATGACGCTCAGCGATGCCGTAGACCTTGTGCTTTATGCCTTTGAGCATGGCGAACAGGGCGACCTGTTCGTGCAGAAGGCCCCTGCTGCGACCATCGAGACGCTGGCACAGGCTGTGCTGGAGCTGAAGCACTCCAACCTTGGCACGACGATCATCGGAACGCGGCATGGCGAAAAGCTCTTTGAGGTGCTGGTCACTGCAGAGGAAATGATGCGGGCGGAAGAGCTGCCCGGCTTCTTCCGCATTCCGGCGGACAACCGGGATCTGAACTATGACAACTATTTCAGTAAAGGCAACCCGGAATTCGGCAAGATCGAGCAATATACCTCACACAATACACACCGGCTGAATGTGGAGGAAATGAAACAGCTTTTGCTGAAGCTGAAGCTGTTCGGAGGAACTTGCTGATGAATGTACTGATCACCGGCGCAAACGGATTTGTTGGGAAAAATCTGACGCAGCGCCTTTCCGCCATCAAGGATCACAGAGACAGGACTCGGCCCGCACTGCAAATCGAGGAAATTCTCTTGTGTACGCGGGATACTTCGGCTGAAACCCTGGTGGGCTACTGCCAAAAGGCGGATTTCGTGGTTCACCTGGCTGGCGTGAACCGGCCCCAGGATCCGGGAGAATTTGCAGCCGGAAACACGGACTTCACCCGTACCCTGTTGGAGATGCTTCGGGAAAGCGGCAACCGCTGCCCAGTGCTGCTGTCTTCCTCCATTCAGGCCAGCCTGACCGGACGATATGCCGAAAGTCCCTATGGGCAGTCCAAAAAAGCGGCGGAGGAGCTGCTCCTCGCTTACGGCAGAGAAACCGGTGCAAACGGGATGATCTATCGTCTGCCGAACCTGTTTGGCAAGTGGTGCCGCCCCAACTACAATTCGGTGGTGGCAACCTTCTGCCATCATATCGCGCGGGATCTGCCGATCACCGTTTCAGACCCGGCAGTCGAATTGGAACTGGTCTACATTGACGACCTGATTGACGAGATCCTGAATGCCATGGAGGGCCATCCCAACCGGACAGATGGGGCGTATTGCAGCGTTCCGGTCAGTTACCGCGTGACGCTGGGCGAGATCGTCCGTCTACTCCGAACGTTCCGGGAGCAGCCGCAGACGCTTTTGCTGCCAGAGATCCCGGATGGCAGCTTTGCAAAGAAGCTCTATAGTACCTATCTGTCCTATCTGCCGCCAGAAAAAATTGCGTTTCCGCTGAAGATGAATGTGGATGAGCGAGGCAGCTTCACGGAGCTTCTGAAGACCGCCTCCTGCGGACAGGTCTCCGTCAACATCACGAAACCGGGTGTCACCAAGGGACAGCACTGGCACAACAGCAAGTGGGAGTTCTTTATGGTCGTGGCCGGACACGGACTGATTCAGGAACGTCAAATCGGCTCAGATGAAAAGATCGAATTCGAGGTCAGCGGCGACCGGATCCAGGCTGTTCATATGTTGCCGGGCTATACCCACAATATTATCAATCTGAGTGAAACGGAAAATCTGGTGACAGTCATGTGGGCCAACGAGCAGTTTGACCCCAGCCATCCGGATACCTACTTTGAGGAGGTGTAGCAATGGGAAAGCTGAAGCTGATGACGATTATCGGTACGCGGCCGGAAATCATCCGGCTGTCCGCCACGATAAAGTGCTGCGACCGGTACTTTGAGCAGATTCTGGTCCACACCGGTCAGAACTACGACTACACCCTCAATCAGGTGTTTTTTGACGATCTTGGTCTCCGGGCACCGGACTATTATCTGGATGCCGTAGGCGATGATCTCGGAGCCACGATTGGGAATATCATCGAGAAGTCCTACAAGCTGATGGTGCGGGTCAGGCCGGATGCGGTGCTGGTCCTGGGCGACACCAACTCCTGCCTTTCTGTGATCGGCGCCAAACGGCTGCACATTCCGATTTTCCATATGGAGGCGGGTAACCGCTGCAAGGACGAGTGCCTGCCGGAGGAGACGAACCGACGCATTGTGGATATCATCAGTGATGTAAATCTCTGCTATTCGGAGCACGCGCGCCGGTATCTGATGGAGTGCGGCCTGCCGAAGGAGCGCACCTTTGTGACAGGCAGCCCCATGGCCGAGGTACTGCACGCCAATCTGGACAAGATCGAAGCGAGCAATGTCCACCAGCGTTTGGGACTGACTAAGGGGCAGTACATTCTGCTCTCGGCCCATCGGGAGGAAAATATCGATACAGACCGCAATTTTGTCCAGTTGTTCACAGCGGTCAATGCCATGGCAGAGAAGTATGATATGCCAATCCTTTACTCCTGCCACCCCAGAAGCAGAAAGCGGCTGGAGGCGACGGGATTCCAGCTGGACACCCGTGTGATCGCCCACGAACCGCTGGGCTTCCTTGATTACAACTGCCTCCAGATGAACGCTTTTGCGGTAGTTTCCGACAGCGGAACGCTGCCGGAGGAAAGCAGTTTCTTCCTGTCTGTCGGTAAGCCATTCCCGGCAGTCAGCATCCGCACCTCCACTGAGCGCCCCGAGGCGCTGGACGCGGGCTGCTTTGTACTCGCCGGAATCGACGCGGACTCCCTCCTGCAGGCGGTGGAGATGGCTGTCGGGATGCAGCGGGCGGAATGCTTTGGCACACCGGTAGCGGGGTACACTGCTGAAAACGTGTCCATGAAGGTTGCGAGAATCATTCAGAGCTACACGGGCATCGTCAATAAAATAGTTTGGAGGAAAGACGAATAAATGGCGCTTGCAGATAATCACATACACTTTTTGCTTGGAGTGGATGACGGTGCGAAAGACGAAGAAGTAATGCACGCCATTTTAGACGTGGCATAGCAAAAGGACCAAAGGGGGAGATACAAACAAGGGAGCTGTATATGGGGAAGCGCGGTGGGAAAAGGCAACTGCGTATCCCGTTCTCCGGCTTTACAACATTTGCCCGGGTGTGGCATCATGCGGGCTAAAACAAATTCGCAAATAAGGGGGGATGTCTGTGTCAGACGCCAGAGAACAACCGGCGGCGCAGCCGCAAAAAAAACGCATGAGCCGCGGAACGCGCGTGCTGGTCATCATCGTGTGTGTTCTGCTTGCCATTGCGCTGATCCTGGTCGCCACGGTGCTGATCCTGTCGGCGGTCGGCCGCAATGCGCTGACGAACGACGACGGGGTGAACATTGCCCGCGATGATGTGGAGGCGCTTGGCTCCGGCACGGTGCGTTACAACGGCCAACTCTACCGCTACAATACCGACATTGTCACGATCCTGCTCATGGGTGTGGACGAGGAGGTCAAGCAGGATACCGGCGGCGTCTATGGAAACGCAAACCAGTCGGATGCGAATATCCTTGCGGTGCTCGACATGCGTAACCAGGAGCTGACGCTTGTGTCCATCTCGCGTGATGCGATGTGCACGCTTGACGTTCTTGACAGCACCGGCGCACACGTCGGCACGGCCACGGCGCAGCTGGCGCTGGCCTATTCCTACGGCGACGGAGCAGAGCGGAGCTGCGAGCTGACGAGCGCGGCCGTCTCGCGCCTGTTTTATGACCTGCCGATCCCGGCCTACGGATCGATCTATATGCAGGGTATCCGCCAGCTTGTGGACAGTGTTGGTGGTGTGACCGTTACGCCGGATGCGAGCTTTTCCGGTTTCACCGCCGGACAGCCCGTGACGCTCACCGGTCAGCGCACGGAGAATTATATCCGCTACCGCGCAGACTCGACCGAGGGCAACAATCAGCGCATGCAGCGGCAGAAGCAGGTCGTGCTCGCGCTCGTGAACAAGATGCTCGCGCAGGTCAAGGAGGACCCGGCGAGCGTGCTGGCGCTCTATAACGATGTTCGGCGCAATATCA
>PPYE01257070.1_pt1 | contig 18563 bp, 18 predicted proteins | sample 1559881 | NCBI WGS metagenome assembly PPYE01 (sample SAMN08240022, study PRJNA423297) | Human gut metagenome, whole genome shotgun sequencing project. | reverse complement strand
CCTTCTACATTTCACCAATCGTGGAAGAATAGTCCCCAAAATACCAAAAGAAAAATATCCGGAATGAAGCCACCTGACACCGAAAAAGCCTGTAACCGCAATGGTTACAGGCTTTCTTCATACTTGTTTTCGATGGGTTTTCCCTTTAGTTTTCCCTTTACAGCTTCCGAGAAGCGAATTTACGCTTGTTCGGATGGTAAAGTTTCAGCAAAAAAGATGTCTGGCGAAGGTCATTCGCCAGACACTTTTTCTATAAACTTTTCCATCCTCGCTGCGCTGTTTTGCTTCATTTGGTCTGTGACGTGCCCGTAGACATCTAAGGTGAAGGAAGCAGTTGCATGACCCAGATTGCCTTGTACGGTCTTAATATCATCCCCTGATTGAATCGCAGCAACAGCATAGCTGTGACGTAAATCGTGAAAGCGTGCTTGAGGTAGTCCGATGGATGCTACAATTCGTTTGTATTGATTGTAGACACTATTCGGTGAAACATGGTGTCCAACCTCATTTGTAAATACAAAGTCAGTGTTTTCCCATAGTTCACCAGCTTGCAAGCGCGCAAGCGTCTGCTGTATTTTATGCTGTTTTAAGATTGTAATGACAGTAGAAGGTAACGCAATCGTGCGGCTCTTTCCGTTCTTTGCCGAAATTAGCCTATATGCTCCGGGTTGTCCCGGAATGTTTTGAAGCTGCTTGTTGATTGTCATTGTCCCTTTTTCAAAATCAATACAATCCCACGTCAGTCCGCAGACCTCACCGCGCCGCAGGCCAGTGAAAAGGGTCAGAATATAGATTGCTTCAAAACAGTGCCCTTCGATAGCTTTTAGGAAAGCCGAAATATCAGCATTGTCCAGCGGTTTAATCTCTTTGCGGACAACCTTGGGAAGTTTACAGGCATCTGCTGGATTGAACCGCAAATAACCAACCGCTACGGCCTGTTGCAAAGCCTTGTGAAGAACACCGTTTACACACTTGACTGTTTTGGCAGCGAGGCCCGGAGTGTCACCATGAGGTTTTTGCAAATCATTATAGAAATGCTGAATTTTCGGTGCATCCAGCTGACATAGTTTTGTTTTGCCAAGAGCAGGCTTGATATGGTTTTCAACGTGTTGGGTGTAGTTTACAACCGTCATTGGCTTGACCCCACCTAAATATTCGTTCAGCCAAGTATCCAGCCATTCTCCCAAGGTCATTTTAGACGGTTCCTTATAAGTACCAGCATTGACCTCCACCGCCGCGGCCTGCATTTTCTCACGAACTTCCTTCTGGGTCTTACCGGAGAAGCTGCGCTGGATCTGTCTCCCCGTGCCGGGATCATAACCGGTGGTCAACCGCGCCTCCCAATAAGTATAGGTCTGCTCATTACGGGTGACAGTTTTCTTGCGAATCGTACCAGAGCCTTGTGCGCCCCGGCTAATATTTTTACGGGCCATAATTGTCCTCCCTATTGAATATAGTTAGTCTCCGCTGTAGAATAGGGAGGGCATAGCCCTCCCTATTATTTGGAGTTTAAAATTTTAATGATTTCGGTTTTGGGCACGCGAATTTGCTTGCCAACTCGTACGCTTTTTAACCTCCCGCTCCGCACCAGTTCATAGGCCGTGCTACGCCCCACCCGTAGAACTTCTCCGGCTTCGTACACCGTCAAGAACAACGGCAAATCATCCAGCCAACTCGAGTGCGTCATCTCAATCACCGTTGTCCTTTCTGGACAGTCCGGACAAAGTGGCCTGAGGATTTGCTCCGCCATCTTTCCGAGTTTTAATGCCGCGGCGAACATTTGTCCATCCAAGGCTGAGACAGGCATTCAAAATCTTTGCGCCGAACGAGTACGTGTTGACCGGAACATTATACGCGGCCACAAACTGTTCGCAGATGTCTTCCACAAATACCCTTTCATCAATTGCGGGCTGATAATGTTCCAAAAGAAAACTGGCAAGGTTTTCTTCAATGCTTGCAGTCTCCTCAGCGGAGAAGTATCCAGAAAACAACGAATTCACGTGGAAATCTCCGCAGAACACGTAGTTATTCTGACGCAACCGATAGTATGCCTGAAGCGCATCATAAACGATAGCAGGGCGCTCAAGTGCCAACTTTTCTTCAAGCTGTGCATCCTGCTTCTCAAAGGGAACTGTGTACCGAAACGGCAGAGCAATAGCGCGCCTGAAGAATGCAGGGTCGGCCTGCTGCGTAATCAGCGGATGGTTGGAGCCGAAGATGAACTTCGCCTGATTGGTGAAGGTCACGTGAGGTCTGTACTTGATGTCCGCAGTAATAGCATCTCCGCCAGTCAGCGTCTTAAAAAGTCCCACCGATTTCGGAGAGAGAGGCGTAGACGGAAGATCCATGGAAAGGCAAAGCTGCTTTCCGATGAGATTAGCCGCCGAGAAATGGCCAGTCAACTCCGAAAAGTCCAAAGCGACCGAAGCCCCCGGATTGATACAACTGCGGGTGAAGCGGGCCAGCATAGATTTGCCACTATCCGGGACCCCCTGCAGAATAAAGAAATATTTCCGCGAATGGTCCGGTACGAGACAAAAGCCAATCATCTGCAAGAAACGTTCTTTCAAATCAGTGTCACCACCAGTCGCAGTCTCCAAGTAGGCGTCAAAGACCGGGTGTGCTCCCCCTCCCGGGATATAAGGTGCAGTGATCTTGTAAAAGACCGGATATACCGGGGAATGCGGCATGAAAGCTTCTGTGTCAAGGTCAACTATGCCGTTCTCAAACGAAATATATCTTTCGTTCTTATCGACCTCAAGCTGTGCAATATTGGGCTCCAGCATAATGAGCCGAAACACATCCTCCACAAAACGCGGCGTGAGATTTTCAGTAACCTCGCGGCAATCCCGCACAATAAGCCGCTTCAGGTTTTCAACAGAGATAACTGTGTGATACCCTTTCTCGTAGACATAGGGAACCTCACCAATAACACGGATAGTTTCCACGGCCACGATCTGCTGTGCGACCTCATTCGGTGTCGGTGTCTCGTTACTAAGCACAATCGACTGGTGCGGTTTAGAGAACAACGAGTTTGCTGCCGGAGCCACAGGGGGAACACTCGGCATTGCAGAAGAGCTGTCCTGTGCGGGAGCAACGGGTGCAGACTTTGCAGTGGCCAAAGAAGCACTCGAAACCTTGGCTACAGCCGCCACTGGATTGGATGAATTTCCAGTTCCAACGTCAAGCAACTTTTCCGTCATATGGGGAGCCATGTCAAAGGACACCCCCACATTAGCCGCAATCCGGTCCTCCTGTGCCCGCTGGTATTCTGGCGATCCTATTTCAAATTGGAGCGGATCGATAAGCTTTTTCTGCCCGCCCATACTATTGAAGAGTTCAGGAAACACCTCTTCTGCCCTGATGCGGGGATCTTCTTTGCATCTTTCTCGAAACTCTGCCTTTGCCAAGGCAATCAGGTCTTCCCGTTCCTCTTCAGGATCGTAAAATGTTACTGCACGTTTCATAATCGCAACCTCCTTTGCTTGACACAAGAATACCAGAAGGGCCGCCATCTGTCAGGAAGGGAAATTAAGAAAAAACTTTTACGGATTTATATTCAAATATACACAAAGGAGGAAGCGTGATGTATTTCTTCGGTGCCTTTGAAAACCTATTGTGGGACTCACTCAAGGATACGCACGGTCCCATCTGGAACTCAGCTCTTATGCAGGGTATACTTCCACATGCCTATAAAACAATCCCTTCTCTCTTGTTTGGGGCGCATGAATTCACGACTCCTCCATCATTAAGTGATTTAGCTTCGTTCTGTGTAGACATATGCGGTGAGTCTCTTTTTCCTCACCTTATGTCAGGCCTCAATGCAGAGCCTATACTCTTTCCTACGCGAAACTCATACCAATATTTCAAACCGTGGTTATGCGATCACTTAATCATGACTTTTGCATATTGCTTTTGCCATGATAACTTGGAACATATTTCTATTGGAAAAGCCAGCAACAAATTGCTAAAAGCTAACCCAGAATTAGTATCCTTTACCACTGAGTCTAAAACAGCAAGCAACAATTTTAAGCAAGAATTTGTGAGGAAATACCGTGATTTTTTGAATCAGATTACGTCAACAGAATGCAATGACGCCAAAACCGTAGCCGATATAGCACTGAACTCCGTAGAATGTAAAGCGGCCCTACGGGAAGAAATGAACTCTTTGAAAAATAGACTACAATCCGATAAAATTCCTGTTCCATGCGTATGGTTCCTTCTATTTCTGGTAAACAATCGTATACAGTTTCGTAACTTGCTCACAGATAATTATCCGTTGGATAAAATGGCCGAGTTTTTGCCAAAAAGCGGAATGACATCTCTACTTGCAACCTGTAACACTCTTACTCAAAGTGGTAATCAAGCAGATACCAGCGACGAAGGTCAAATGTCCAAATTGCATATGTGGAAAGATGAGGGAGCATTTTTTGTTGTAATCCCTGAGTTAGCAAATGCTACCCGGTACTCTATCCCCACCTTAAATACCCCGATTAAAGGTCTACCAAAAGAATCATATGCAATTTCCCCTCTATTACAAACGCTTTTCAACAATTTCCTTATAGAGAAATACCTTCATATATACTCTTTAACTGAGGCCATGGAGGGCCTTCAATCATTTAATGTATTAGACTGGTCAACCAGGGAACGCACAAATATTTTGTTGCCAGTTTTTGACCTTCATGCGACTTTGGTTCAGAGAGCATATATTGAATTATTGCTAAATCCATCTATTTCTATTTTTTCGAGCAGTTTAATACACAATCACATTCAATATTTGAACAACTCCGTCTTACCTGTTATGGAAGAGTTGTTTATTTGGAGTGTCAAAGCAACCTATCCAGATACTCTCAGCGTCTTTCCATTGATAGAAAAAACTCTTATTTCCGAAGAAGGAAACCAATTTTATAAAAGAATGACACTGTTTCGTAAGGGAAATTTCCCTCAGAGTAATGAAGTGGACAATAAATGTGTAATTGATCCCTACAATCTACCGGGTTACAAATATGAAATAAACACGCTGCAAAAGCGATTGATACAAGGTGCATTTATCGATCCGCTCTTTTCCGCGTATGGCAGATTGTAACGCTAAGCAAGAGAAAACGCAAAATAGTAAAGCAATAATTAGCATAACTAACGAAGAGCGGATATTGTTCCAACGTTCCGATGTTCCAAAGCTCTTATAATTTTTTTAGTGATAATCAGCTAATTACTATCAGAAAAAATTAAAAATATAATCGGAACACTGGAACTGGCACACCCTCTCAACAGTTTATTGCCGAGAGGGATGAGGTGAAGCCCGCAGGGCGAGGAGAAGGGACGCGCCGAAGAAGCCGCGCGCAGCGCGTGCTTTGTAGGCGTCGGAACGTCCCTTCTCCTAAACTAATAGAGCAAAGAGTCCAGTAGAGGTTTAGACCCTTGCTGGACTTGGTTTACTCCCGTCTGCTTACTTCCTGTTTTTCAAAGGATTGCGGACACCCCGGCTAACAAGGTAGACGGATGCGCCGAGGATAGCACCCTCCGCAAAACAGCCGAGGGCAGAACCAGCAACTGCGAACAAAATAGGCATAAAAAGACTCCTTCCATTGCATTTCAATTAGTGGCGATTGCGTGATCCAGAACCAGCAGTACCGTCAGGGTTGTGACAAACCCTGCAAATGTCCATTCCACTTTGAGTCATCTCCCTTCTTTTAATAAACTTTAAACAAATTTTTCAGAAGCATCCAGACCGCCAGTATCGGCGGCGGATCAGGCGGCTTTACAAAATACATTTCTACCTCTCCTTTCTCCCTGTGCCGCTCTGCTTTATGCTTGCGCGGCTGCTGGCCTTGCTTCGACTACGCGATTTACGCACAGTCACCGCGAAGTTGCAGTAGACGTCTGTGGCCGCATACCTTACAGCGGCTTTGCTGGTTGATCTCGCCATATTTTTCCTCCCTTCTAAAACGCTCCACAGTAGAGCCATTCTTCCACCTCGTCCGTTGTAAAACCGCGCTCCAACAAACGGTCGATCATTTCATCGGTATATCCAAAAGTCGCCGCAATGGATTTCAGGACACGAACGCTCTCACGCTCCGTCTGTGGGTGATGGTCTGCAAGCGAGAAGCTGTAGCAGCCCCAATGGTTGCAGTAAAGCGCCGCCGCATCAAAGGTGCTGCGGCTGAGGCGGCCTTTCCGATCAATCTTGATGATCTCACCGCAGTCCGTCGGCATCTTCTGTGACCTCCCCAGCAACCTTTCAAAGCCTAACAAGGCCGTGTTCAAAATCTCCTCCGTGGAGGCGTAAACATAGACCCCGGTATCGGGAAACAGAACCAGACAGAGAGGACTATCGCCCTTCACGAAGTACAGCCCATCCCGATCTGTCAGCACCGTAAACGTGAAAGAACCCTCGACCTGTTCCGCCATGTATTTCAGGCTGGAAGGATCAAGGGTGTTTTTCTGTTCAAGCAGCTGCACGGCAATGTAGCTGTCAGTCTCGATTTTTGAAGCTGGCAGGCGGAGCAACCGCCGCAGTTGGTAGTCATTATAGAGAACACCGTTATGGGCCAGCGCAAACTGCCTGCCCTCAATGCTGCCGCGAAAAGGGTGATTGTTTTCATTCTTCTTGGCTCTGCCCTGCGTTGCCATCCGTGTGTGTCCCATGATGACCTTTGCATTGCTCGGTATGTTTAGCCGCATCCGATGTGCCGGATGAGGCCGCTTGTAAATCTGTAAGCCGTGTTCTGTGTTGTAGGCAATACCGGTAGCGTCTGTCCCGCGTACTTCTGCGGCGATAGACAGTTCCCGGATCAAGCGGGTTTTCTGCTTGGCAGTCAGCGTCCCACGGTAGTCGATCAATCCAAACAAGCAGCACATTAAATATCCTCCTCACTTGCCACCGCGTCATTGACGTAGAGGCGGCGCTCCTTGAGATACTGCACCAATTCCGGCTGGGTACAGCCAATAACGAAGCTTGTCCATGACAATCCCTGCACATCCTTGTCCGTCAGATAGACTGCCATCTCGCAGATGTTATCCAGCAGTTCCAGTGTGGCAATCAGCGTATTGTATTTCAAGGTTCCACGGAACATCCGAAACTCGACCGTATCCCGGTTGGTAAGGTTTACCGCCGTATAACGTCCGGCAGAGTTATGGCCCTTGGCATGGTCAAGGATGTCTTTGGGTTTTTCCTTGTAGCCATACCGGGCCGCCCAATGGTCAAGCTGGCGCTGGGTGCGGCGTGAGAACTTCAACAGTTCCTCCCAAAACTTTTCAAAGAAGTAGAGGACACGGGCGATAGCGGCTTCCTGTTCGCTCTCGGTGTCACCAAAGGTTGTTCGGTTGACATGGACGTGCAGGCCGCAGGTTTCTGCCTGATGGGACAGATACCCCATCTTCTTGGCTTCCTCCATGATTTCGGCCCAAGGCATATTGTTTTCGTGGAAGTCTAACGTCATGGGATGGGTGACGATCTCAAAGCCATCATTCAAGCTGCCGTCATGCTTGCAGTAGATCAACTCTCTACCGGAGTTGGCAATATCCAAAACCCGTTCGGCGTTGCTGTCGGACTCGCCGCCTTCGTCAACCTCCAACTCCACGCCGAAATAACGCTTACCCGTACCATAGAAAATCGGCTCCGGCTTGAAGTAGTAGTCATTGATGCCCTGTGCAGGCAGGGTGTGGTAGCAGTCATAGCAATAAGGGTCATCCCCGCGGTAATAGGTATCCCGGCGGTGGATCAGGGCACCGCAATGGGTACAGCGTTCGTAATGGTTGTCATAGCAAACCTCACAGAGCGGGATTGCGTCCGTTCCGCTGTTATCGGCCTTATAGATCCGTTCGCCGCAGCAGGAACAGACTGTGGTTCGCTCGTCAAGGCAGACAGGACAAAGCAATTCATCCTGAAATGGGATCAACTGCTCAGGGGCAAAAGCTTGTCTGCAATGGGAACAGGGGCGTGTCCTTCGATCAGTGGTATTCATAGCATCTTCTCCTATTAAATAAGATAGCCGCCCGGATGATACCGGGCGGCTTCACTATATGATATATCATTGAAAATCACTGCATTTACGGTTAAAGCAAGTAACATAAAGATAAACAAAGCTTAGAAAGGAGAAATCCCTATGTTTAATGAAAATCCGAAAGAGGAAACGGTCATTGCTATGAGAAACCGCGAAATTCGCCTGAACCGTGAAGGTGAATACTGGACTGATGAAGAAAAGGAACAACTAAGAACTATGTTTGAAGCTGGCTTCGGCATCACCAAAATCGCTTATATCTTATGCCGCACGGAGCCTGCCGTTTATCAGCAGATTGAGAGTTTAGACTTATACAACCGGAAAACCAATCCTCAACGGCGGCGGTCTGTTACGAAGCCCCGTGGGTGCTTATGTGAGAGCTGCCTGTGTGATTCGTCCTTTTGTCCCCGCTGTATGAAGGAGCAGAATAGTGAGGGGGCTGTAGCGAATGTTTGAAGAGTACGCCGACATCTTGACGGCAGAGGAGTGCTGTGAGGCTCTGCGGGTGGGTTACAACGCAGTATACGAACTGCTCAACAGTGGGAAACTCAGAGGGTATCGCAATGGACGTGTCTGGCGGGTTCCCAAAGCAGCACTGAAAGAGTACATCATCGAAAATGCCCAACTGAAATGAGAAAGGCCGCAGGGAATCCCTGCGGCCACTTAAAATCTGCTATTTTTACGATATACGGCCCTGCCGATCTGCCAACGCTTGCATATAGGCAAGCGTTAACTTTTTGTCCTCTGGGCCAATCTGCGCCCAGTGTGACAAGCACTCCCGTTCATCCGCTGTGAGTTTTGCCAGTTCGTTTTCTTCTGAAAAGAACTGCGAGAGTGTAATGCCGAACCCACTACAAATTTTCTCAATAGATACAAGAGAGGGCGAAGCGGTCTTGTATAGAACGGTACTGAGGCTTGAATACGGCATATCCGCTTCGTGTGCAAGCCGATAAAGGCTCCATGAGCGAGCCTTGCATAATTCCAATACCCGGTCCGCTACATTAAAATCGGCCATGCTGCACCTCCGCAAATTCGTACCATTATTTTATACAGAAGTTCGCATTTCCGTTAGTCTACAAATAGCGGTATATTTTTCTTGAATTTATATCGTATTTGCGATATACTCACAAGTAAGCAAAGCCCTTGAATTTTTAATAGGAGGTCATTTTATGTTCCAAATCAAGGCAGAAATGCTTGCTGCAATTAAAAACGCTCTAACTCCGCAGTGTGAGCTGGCCATGAACGGGCCGCAAATTTATAACATTGGCAGATGCAGTGTTTGCATGAGCAGTTGTAAGAATGTCTGCAAAACCACTTGTCAAGGCACTTCTAAAAAGCGTTAAACACAAAGGGAAGGGACTCACTGAGTCCCTTCCCTTATATGGAGAAAACTATGGACGAACCTAAAATCAAAGCCGTATCTATTACGTTAACACAGAGCTGCAATCTGGCCTGTGTCTATTGCTATGAACAGCACAAATCCTCTCAGATTATTCCTGTGGACACTGCTAAGCGCATTATAGATAAAGAATTGGCAGGTTGTGATAATTATGACCATATCGAATTAGATTTTTTTGGCGGTGAACCGTTTCTTGCTTTTGATGAAATCAGAGAATTAACAAATTATATCGAACAAAAGCAATGCCCTATCCCCGTCATAGTATTTGCTACAACAAACGGAACTCTTGTTCATGGAGAAGTACAGGACTGGTTACGTTCAAAACAGGGAAAATTTGTCTGTGGTCTTAGTCTGGATGGGACACGGGAAATGCATAATCTAAACCGTTCAAATTCCTATGACGATATAGACTTAGATTTCTTCTTAGAACTCTACCCGGAGCAGGATGTAAAAATGACAATCTCTAAGGAAACCTTACCCAATTTAGCAGCCGGGGTAATAGATATGCACAATAAAGGTTTCCTCGTTTCTTGCAATCTTGCCTATGGAATTGATTGGTCCGATCCCGCAAATACAGCAGTCCTTGAATGTGAACTGAATAAACTAATTGCATTTTATTTAGAACATCCTGACATTGAACCTTGCTCTATGTTGAATATGGGAATATCCAGTATCGGAGCCTCAGAGTTAGAAGCTGTGCGCTTTTGTGGTGCGGGGCTATCCATGCATTCCTATGATGTTGACGGAAAAGCCTACCCCTGCCAATTTTTCATGCCGCTCTCTGTTGGCCCTGAAAAAGCTGCGGCTGCATCTAATATTCAATTCCCCGAGAATATCATTCCAGAAAACTGCCTTGACGAAAAGTGCCGGGCATGTATTTTACGTTCTATATGTCCAAACTGCTTTGGAGCAAACTATGCTGCCACTGGCAACATTTATCAGCGCGATAATAATATGTGCCGCCTTACAAAGATTACAATGAAAGCCCGTTCTTTCTTCCGTGCAAAGCAGTGGGAGTCAGGCCAACTGCATTTGACACCCACTGAGGAACAGTTGCTTTTACGTGCAATTATTCGCATTCAGGAAGAATTGGAGGTATAACATGGCAACTCTAAAAACAGATGCGGCAATCACCGAGTATATTTGTACTTGGTGTGGGAAGCGGGTAAAGCGGACACGCGGCGAAGGACGTCCTGATCCGGGATACTGTCCACGAAAGCCTACAGACAAAGAGGGGCGAATGAAGCCGCATACGTGGAGAATCAATAAAAAATACGTGTAAGGAGAGAAATATGGCATACGCTTACAAAAGAGTCGATACCCCAACTGAACTTGAGATAACCGAAGAAGCATTTTTCTCTGAGAAGTCACTACTATCATCTGTTGACCGATTAGAAGTTATGGCAGAAACCCGTGAGAGAACAAAGGGCATATACCAAATGGAAAGCGGCGTGTTTTTTGATAGTTTAGGGCATGCCGTATGTTACGTCGATCTCGCTCTTGGTGAAGAATTTCATAGCGAACAGGAAATCCGGCAGCATTTATCCGCATATTACAATATCCAACCCGATAAAATTCTAATTGAAATTGACCCTAATCATCGGTGAGATATGTCCGTCATAGTTCTTATTGTCGTTGCTCTTTTTGGCGGCTGCTTCTATTTTACTTTGCCATTTCCAATACAGCTAATTATCTTCATTATTAACGCGATTGTTCCTGACCCAATCCCGTATATCGACGAAATCATTATGGTCGGTGGTATGGTATCAAAGCTTTACTTTCTTGACCAAGTAGGAGAGTTTATATCTGAACACAAAATATTGTCGCTTCTCATTCTAATCCTTTTAATTTGGTGCGGCGTTCAGATTTGGAACTGGATTTTCTGATGGGAGTGGCCTATGTCAGCAGCTTCATTTCGAAGTGAGATCAATGAAATCCCACATAGATTTTCTAAACTTCTTTTTGATGTAGAAAAACTCAAAAAGCCCGAGAAAATAGCCTCTGCATACCACATAGCATCAGGTGAACGGATTTTAGGCTACATCAGAAGCACAGTCCCTTTGTTTACGCTGACAGTGGATGGTACGGTCATTACAGACCGTGCCATCTACATTCATCCCAGCCATGATGATTGGGCTGCATCAAACCGTTTTCCGTTTGATGAAATCTGTAAATATTTTGTCTATATGGATGATGAAAAATCCAACGTCTATATGTCAGACATCCGCAGCAAAAGCATCATCAGGGGATGTACTCTCTTTGGCCGAAACACTGGCGGTATTGAACTAATGCAGTTTGTGAAAGCCATGCAAGCCATTTTGCTGTCTCACTATACATGGGCACAGGAACAGCAGCAAACAGCAGTTGCAGAACTCTTGACTGCGGCGCGAGCCTCCATAAAAACAGGGCGCGTATCACAGGAACTTAGCGTTTTGCTGAATACAATCGAGCCTTCCTCCCCACAGTATCTTGCAGTAAAATTAGTACAGGCTGAGGACGTCTACCGTTCCTGTGACGCGGACGCATACCATAGATTTATGGAAAATACTACTGCCGAAGCCAGAGCAGCGATTATGCAGCAGAAAAATTCCTTTGAAAAGGCTCTGCAAGCAGACCTATCCAATATTCATCTAAATTTTGAAACAGGCTATCTTACAGAAGCATACACAAACCTTTCAGCTTCTCCATACCGTACCGATACGGCTACGCTGCTCTTTGCATATATCTGTGTGCGGCTTGATAAAAAAGTTGACTATACAAGTGTCTGCCGCCAAGTCAAGTCTGATGATGTAAAGTTGGCCCTTGAAGCCTTTTGCGCCTGCTATTACAATACTCGGATGCTTACGGTCTATGAGGCCATCGAAGCGAATCAGCCGCTTCGCCCTGAATGGCTGAACTGGACGGACAGTATGGGCCTGACACCGCTTCACTATGCGATTATTCTAAAAAAGAACAGTCTTGTTGATAATCTGCTGGACTCGCAAGTATGGGATGATGCTTGCCCATTCCAGAAGGAGAACTCTGCCAGCAGAGTATATGATTATAATGTGCTGGCAAGTATTGTTGGATTTCCCGGTCAGATAAATCTTATCAAAAAGACTTCAAAAGCAGTCGCCTCGCAAATCCGAAGCCTACGCGCTATTGAAAAGCAGCTTACAATTCAGCGGAAAAAGCTGGATTTCCAAAACGCGACGAGATTGACGCTGCAAAGGGCCATCTATAATGCCTCGCACGCAACAACTCCCAACCAGTACGAGCAAGAGGAAAAGATAGAGAACGCAAGAGTTAAGCTGGAAAATCTAAACGAAGCCATTGAATACACCAAAGAAAAGCTTGCAGACTTGGAAAGCTCTTTAGATGAAGTATCGGCTGAAATTGAGGACTTGATCGGTACAGTTCGGGCAGAAGCAGATCAAACCGCTGATGATATAAAGAACAGCGGAGATGCCTTTGTAAGATACTTGTATCGACTATTTACTGATGCGGATATGCTCTGCCATGTACTTTCACACTCTGAGGAGGGCTGTCGGCTATACAGCTATAACGGGTTCATTTTTGCGTCCCCCGCAGATGTGTCCATTGACCTCTCGTTTAGAATTGCCGATTTGACCCACGGCTCAACATATCAAAGAGAAGCAAACAAAGAACACGGCGAACAGAGGTATTCTTCAAGTAAGGGACGGCAGCACTCGCAGCAGGCATCATCAGAGCGCAGCACTGAGCATACAAGGAAAAAGAAATCTGATGAACCAATCCAACGGCCCTATGGAAAGAACTGGTTTTCTCCGCAGGCCCACAGCGATATGAAAGTCTTGACAAAAGAGTATCACAGACTCGCAAAGCAATATCACCCGGATGTCTGTGAGCACTCCCGCAGTCAGGAGATCTTTCAGGAAATACTGACCGAGCGTGCGGAGATTTTAGAGCACATGGCACAGTAAATTTGAGTCAAAAGTTTTCCCTTTAATTTTCCCTTTAGACGATATTTCACGTCACCATAAAGCAACACTAATTAACATGCCTTTTCCTTGAAAGCCTTACATATCAACACAAAAAAATAAAGGGCAACACGCCCTAATTTCTGTTTTGGGGAGTTCAAGTCTCGCCACTCGGACCAAGTAATGATAATCCGAACTACATTATCCAAGTTGGTAATGTGTTCGGATTTATCATTTCTATTGAAAATGTACTATAGTAAGCAAAGGCAGGGACAATTCTTGTCCTTGCCTTTGCTTATATTTTTCGCTATGATGATAAAAATGGGAACATTATAAAAATTTTAGCGTCTATATAGGTGTAACTAACAATATCAACAGTTTGGAATATTCTAAAAGTGAAGAAGTAAACGGTGATGGACGGAGGAAAAAGGAAGGAGTATACCATGAAAAAAAGAGTCTTTGCCATTGTCCCAACAGTCATCTTGTGTATTCTTTTGTTCTATTTAATTAAAACCTCTCAATCCCCCAAATCCCCTTATCAAAATTTGACCCCGGTAAGCGGATTCTCTATTCAGGCTGTGCAAGCACAATACACTATTGATACTAAGCAGATATCTCTTTGCATAACAAATCATAGCGATAATAGCCCGGAACTCTATCTGCCATATCTCGAACAAAATATTAATGAAACATGGGTTATTGTAAAAAAATCCCCTCATATAAGAGATACAGATAATCTTCTTTACATCCCATCAGGAGAGACAATGAATGTAGATTTTTTTCTGACGGACTATGACCAACTATCTGTTGGTAAATACCGAATTATTTTCGGCTTAGCTCATAGTAATGACTTTTTTTACTTTCCTTTTGACATTGTTGATTCTTAGGTATAGAATGAGAGCAGTTAAAAGTATAACAAGGCGGGAGCATCGGTTAAGATGTTCCCGCCTCTGTTATACCTTGTTCTCTTGTTCGGCCTGCTGCTTTGCTTTCCACTCGGCATATTCCCGCTGCCCGTCCTCGCTCTCAAAGAACGCTTGGATTTCCGGGAGCAGGACACGGGCAAGGGCCTCTACCTCGTGATAGGGAATCCCTGTGCCGTAGTCATTGGGCTTCTTTCTGCGCGGCATGGTATCACCCCGTTAAAGCTGCCCCTCGTCGAACAGGTAGCCTTGAAACACCGTACCGTCTCCGGTGATGAAACGGCCCCGTGCATCCTTTGGAATCTGTTCGGCGGCGCTGGTGTTGTCGAGAATGATTTGCGAAAGTACGCTGTCCGCCCTGCCGCAAACACGGAGATCCATGTTGTTGCGTATCTGACCGGGGATGATGGTCGCATCCGGCCTCTGCGTGGCGAGAATAAGGTGGATGCCGAACGCCCGCCCCTGCCGCGCGATGGTGGAGAGCCTGCTTTCGATTTGGGAAAGCAGCTTCTTCCGCTCGTTGTCGGCTCCGGTCTTGTCCAACATCTCCGCCACCTCGTCACAAGCGAATATGAGCCGTGGGAGCGGCTGCTCCGTAGTCTCGTTGTAGGCGTCAATGTTTGGACAGCCCAGCGCCTTAAACGCGTTCTTGCGGTATTCCAGCACCGCTACAAGTTGATCGAGGGTATAGCGCAAATTTTCCTCCGTGAAGCACATCCGGCATTTCTCGTGCCAGACCTTGGGAAAATCCACGCCGCCCTTGAAATCGGTAATGTAGACCTCTGCGCCCTTATGGAGCGCCTGCATAAGCAGTAGTTTCAGCAGGACGCTTTTTCCGCTGCCCGTGGAGCCGCCCAAGAGGATATGCGGAATGTGCGCGAGGTTGACCGTCACAGGGCCGGTATAGCTTTCCCCCAGCACCAGCACAAAGCTCTTAGGGGAAAGATAACTGTCTTTCCATTTCAGGACTTCCGGCAAATCGTCACCAGCAGAGACAGCATACACCAGCACACGGCTCTTGCCCTTGGCGTAGGTTAGCTTGACAATGGTGATTCCCAATGCGGTTTCAATGGCAAGGCGTTTCTTGTCCCACTCTTGCAGAGGGATGCTTTGATTGCGGAACTCCCATACCGTGACGCGGGGATTGTCTTTGTCGCGGCGCTTGCGGAGCAAATCGGGCGGCATTCCCGCATGGTTTACCAACCCGATGCATTGGAGTTGGTCCTTCGCGGCCCGTCTGCCAAAGGGATAGAGCAGGAGCACCGGCAGCGTCGCAGCGCCCGCCAGCAGATAGGCGGTCAAGGCGTGTTCCATCGCGGCCTTGAGCAGCGGAGAGAGCAGAGGGATATTGCCCGCCAGCGTGCGCCACGCCGCTTGCTTGACGCAGACATACGCAGCACCCATGAGGTACAGCGCAGCCAGTGCCAGCTTTACGGGAAAACCCGGTGTTCCGCTCAATTTCTGCCGTAGGTTACGGAGTGTATTTCTTCTCTGAATTTGAAACTTTTCATTTTGTGTCACAGGGAAAGCCCCCTTTCTTGTGCTGGACGGTGGAGCCGTCCGGCAGATACTCAATGACATTCTGCACCCGCCGGAGGAACGCCCGCCATGTTTCCATCTGATACCGCTGAATATCCCGGTACTGTTCCTCTAAGGGGATATTGCTGGTGATATAGACTTTGGTATAGCAAGCGATTCTGTCGGTATATCGTGCGGGAAGTGTCAGCGGATAAATGTCCAGATAGTTGAGCATGGCGCTGATAGGGATTTGCGAATGAAATTCCTCCAGCACCAGCACATCCTGACAATGATAGGCGTCGAAGCGAACGCCGTTCTTGCCACCGTAGTCGGTGATACGGCAAATGCTTTTCCTGTCATGCTTCTCGAAAATGCCCCGTGTTTTTCCCGTTCCGCTTGCGCCATAGAGATAGGTCACTTCCAACGCCCGGTTTTCGGCGCTGTACTTTTCCTCCAAAATGGCTTGACGGAGGGTTTCAATCTCCCGAATACGGAAAGCGAGTTTAGGATTATCTTCGATGATTTCCATAACGGACTTTCCGGCCCGGAGGTCTTGAATGAGCTTGAACATTTCCGGGGCTTCTTCCTCCTTTTCGGCGGGGAGGTCTCCCCATTCCTCAAAGGTGCCGGGAACGGAGGTTTCTGCCTTGTCGGTATCGGCCCAATGCCCCTCTTTGAGAATGTAGGCCCGGTTTGCCTTTGCGCTCCCGTATGCTTTCTCAATATGTGCCGTGGGGAAGCGGTTTTTGATGGTGGAAAAGCGTATAGGCGAGGGAGCAAGCAGGAAGATATGCGTGTGATAGGTTCCGGTTGTCGCTATCTCGTCCGCCATACAGAAATAGGACGGAGCGAAGCGACGTAGGATTTCCCGGATAGCGGCGTGGTCGAGTCCGGCCTCCAATGGGTTATTGATGACCAGCGCCCACTTGCGGGCTTGTGTATTGTTTTCCATGTCAGGCTCCTTTGTGATTGCTACATGCTACATGGTTGCCATAAGGGTAATACTAACCCTTATGGCAAGCGGGCGGCGCTGACGCTGCCGCCGGGGGACGCTTCCCTTAATGGGAATTGTCTTATCCCCGTCTGCGCCCCAGCGCCGCCTCAGAGCATTAAGCCTTGGAGTTTACCAGATGGATACCGGTGGCCTTTGCGCCCACATGGTAGTCGCCCTTGGACCAAAAGATAAACACTTCCAGCCCATCAAAGCGCACTTCCGCATAGCCATTCGGGGCCTCTGCCTGCTGCTGTCCGTCAATGCGTACATCGACTTTATCCAGGCCCTTTTCGGGCAGGGCAACAGAGTAGCGATAGCCGAGGACGGTATCGGTGCGCTTACCATCCTTGTACTCGTAGGCCGGAGAGACATCCACCAGCCACAGCTTGTCCCCAAGGCTCTTGGGGGAAACGATCAAATCAGTCAGCTTCATTGTTAAATCCTTTCTTACGGCGCAATGCGCCATCCATCGGTTGACAGGTACATAACACGCGGCCTTGTGTTGTGCTTATCATAACAGTCCCCTAAGCATAGATGAAGCGCAGGACTGCACCGTTATAGGGCAGTTCTGCGCTTCACTTCGTTCTATTTTGTTGTATAGAGTTCACGCACGGTATGAATCAGCGTTTCCGCCTCGCAAAGAAGCTGCTCTGGTGAACAGCTCGGTGGCGGCAGAAGTGCTTGAAGCGGGGTGTCGAGAGCATTGGCCATATACCACGCCATGTCCAGCCGAATGCCATCGTATTTCCCACTTTCGTACCGCTTGACTGTGTCTGTAGATACGCCGGCCTTTTCCGCAAGTTGTTCTTGCGTCATGCCTTTCTCTAATCGCTTTTGCTTCAAGTTCCGTCCGAAGATACCTTGGATATTGTATGATGCGGACGAAGTTTGCTCTTTTTCTTTGGGTGCTGTCAAACGGGGACTGGATTTCCCGTTTTCCAGCATCATCAGTTACCTGTTAGTGGTTAATGGTTCCCATGGCCGGGGGCAATGTTCGCCGTGACAAATGTATGCTGATGGTTACGCTTGGTCTGAATGTGCAGCATACGCATCACCCCCTTTGTGGAATTGTAGAGATAGTATTTGCTTACGATAAAATACTACCCCCGGCAACAGAACCCACAAACTCAAATAAAACGATGTTCAATTCCTGCGGGAAAGTGCATGGCGTCACTTTCCCTTTTTTCTCATTTTGCCGTATAAACGGCCGTTGTTGTTTTGCCGCATAAAGCGGCCACCATAGGTCTTTTTTTGATTCATTCTCGTCTGTTTTGATACTTCATGAAACATTTATGCTCGGCAGCATATTCAGTATAATTTAATCGAAAAAGTTTGTCAATACGCCGAAAAGTAAACAGTTTATGAACGAATGGGCCATGTTGTGTTATATGACGTTATATGCAGTTATATCGCATTATTCCGTGTTATCTCATGCCGAAAAAATTTTTACCATGCACGCCCTCTGTCCCCTGTCAATGGTCGAGATGAACGGCAAGCCGCCATTGACAGGAGCCGAAGGGCGTGCTTTTCAGTTATCAAGCAGCGTCAGCCACAAAGTGCTGACGCTGTGCAGTAATTATAAATTTCAAAATCAATATTTACTTCTATGTTTATTTGTGATATTTTATCTGCGAGGAGAGTGATTTTATATGGAGCAAATCGGGAAGCGGCTGCGGGCCTTGCGGGAGGGCATCCGGCTGACACAGGTACAGATGGCGCAGATTTTAGGCGTCCAGCAATCCCGTATCAACCGATTTGAAACCGGACAATCCACACCTTCACCGGAGGTCT
>PPYE01776621.1_pt1 | contig 18565 bp, 10 predicted proteins | sample 1559881 | NCBI WGS metagenome assembly PPYE01 (sample SAMN08240022, study PRJNA423297) | Human gut metagenome, whole genome shotgun sequencing project. | reverse complement strand
GTGTCCGGCATTTGCTATTTATTGATATTCAGTTAATTAGCTACCTCTTCATTTGTGTGACAAGCTGTGCAGGTGTAGACCGGTGGTCTATTTTAGCCTGCAAAAGGAACCATTGTAGACCATGGTAACCATTAAAATATATTTAAGAACGTATGGGAGCGACTCGGAAAATGGAGTCGTGTGGTTATCCTTTTATGTTAACCGTGAAAAAGTTAATTTTTCCACGAAGGTTTCAGTTAGTGTAAAAGACTGGAACGATAAGAAAATGTGCGTTGGAATAGGGGATAAGTTAGCTAAAGATAAGAATCTTATAATAGAAACTATTCTAGCAAGGGTAAACAACGTCCTGGTAAAGTATCGGCTTCGTGACAAGGTACTTACTAGAGAGGCTTTTCTCAAGGCATATCATCGCCCGACTGATTATAACACTTTCTTTGAGTTTATATCGGACTATCAAAAGAAAGAATCTCTCAGACTTGAAGATTCTACATACAAGACGAACCTGTCGGTAATCAAGAAACTGAAGGAGTATAGCCCTAATCTTTATTTTGATGATATAACAAGGGAGTGGCTTGACGAGTATTTCTTTCATTTAATGCATAAGCTGGAGAATAACCAAAATACAGCTAACAAGAATATGGCCACAATCAAGAAATATGTCTTGGCTGCTTTCAACGCAGGCTACATGGATGAAAATCCTTTCAAAAAATGGTCAATCAAGAAGGGGCTTCCTTCAGGAGAGTACTTATATGAATATGAACTGCAGAAGTTGATGGAACTGTATACTTCCGGAGAGCTGGAATATAGATATCACAAAACTCTTGAGTTATTTTTATTCTTATGCTTCAGCTCATTGCATATAGGGGATGCAAAAGGGTTGGCTTTAGAACAGTTCTCAGAGACAACTTTCACTTATTTTCGCATGAAACTGAAGAAGAGGAAGCCAATGCCAATCCAGGTACCAATCTCAGATCCGCTTCGGCAGTTATTAAGGAATATAGTTGGTACCAGGAAGAAGGGACCTGTTTTTGAGAAACTATGTGCTGATCAGACGATGAACAAGTATTTGAAAGAGATAGCTGCTATTGCCGGGATAGAAAAGCATATAACACATAAAGTCGGCAGGCATACCTTTGCAACCATCTTTTTGCGTAAGACAAAGGATATCGCTTCTCTGAAGGAGATCCTTGGGCATTCGGATCTGAAGGAGACATTAGTATATGCTCATGTGTTGAATGAGAGTAAACAAGAAGGAGTACAGTGTTTCAACAGTTTTGCCTTTTAAATTGTACTTTCGTACGGAATGGAGTTATTTCATTGATCTCTAGATAATAGCAGGCGCACTATTTTTGTACAATTTGGTACGAAAATAGTGCGTCTGCACGATTTATGGGCGAATCAATACTGTCGGACAATATCCAAATTCCTGAGCTGCATCAAAACAGGGACACATTTTGATCCATTCGCTCGACTCTACAATCCCGTTATCATTCAGATCCGGAGATGTGTCTCGATGGCCGAGAACTTCAACAATGGGATATTCCTGTTTGAGTCTCATTACGAGATCACGCATGGATTGTTTTTGAGCATCGGTACGAGTATCGGCTGCTTGCCCACTCATATCAAGACCTCCGATATAACAAATTCCAATGCTGTGTTTATTGTATGATAAACCGGATGATCCTTTTGTGTTGCAGTGTGCTCCCTCGATTTGGAGAGATCTACCTTCTTCAATGGTACCGTCTAAATCTACCACAAAATGATATCCGATTTGGCTGAATCCACGTGCACGATGCATACGATCGATGTCTTTTGCTTTAAAATCTTGCCCGGCTCTAGTAGCAGAACAATGAATAATAATTGAGTCGATGTTGTTCATTTGATTTTTTCTTTTAATTATTAATATTACCTTTGCACCAATTCTGTAAGGGAATATTTCCCTTAATGTTTGTTTTGTTTGTGTTTGTCAGCCGCTAACTCGTGATGAGCAGGCGGTTTTTCTTTTTAACAGAAGTGCATCCAAGCAGATGCTTTGCGATCCATGATTCATAAAATACCTTTTTCATAAGTTCTGTTTTTAGTGATTAATAATGTATTATTTATGTCCTGGTACTTTCTCCCAGGCTGTCAGTAATAACATACCATACGCATCCATCGTAGCGACTAACTCCGATAAACTGTATTACTCCTCCTTTACCTGTTTCTATTTTGGTTACTAATTTTAGTCCGTAAACATCGACATTTAAAGGGTGATACATCCTTCCTTTAATCTCGACGATAGGGGCTATTCTTGTTTTTACAGGATTATCATAGACGGTAAGGACCGTACCAATATACTTTTCATCAGTAGGTAAATTGAGAGTTAGACGAGTAGCTGTATCTTCCCCTTTTGCTTCAAGATTGAAATAGTCAGATACGGTATATTCTCCGGTAGCAGCATTTGGGATAGCTCCTTCTTTAAAAGTTTTAAATGGTATTTTCAAGAATCCGGAGAATGTTCCGCTTGTGGCATTAATTTCACCGTTTACAGTAACTTTTGCTTTCCCATTCTCTACCGATACAATGAATTTGTTGTCTATGTTTATACCGGTGGTCATGATGGCTTCAACTATAAGATTACCGTCTATCTCTATCTTGTCACCTTTAATTTTGATGTCTCCTCCGCTTGCATTGATAGCTGCAAGTATTGAATTCGGATTGCCATCCTTATCGGTACCCATGATCTCAACCTTCCACTCCTTTGCGTTTTGGGTGACCTGGGTACCGATTTCTTTAATGATGTCCCCTTCTGCATCGGTAACGGCTTCCTCGAACTTGGTAGTCAACCTTTCAGCAGTCAAGTTAAGTTCAGATTTGCGGCTTTCTGTTGTCGCGTCAATCTCACCTTTTGCTGATATCGTTTTCTTCTGAACATTCTCCTCAAAGGTTGCGGTCAAGTTCTTAGCGGTGAGTTCTACTTCTGATTTAGCGGCATTTTTAGATGTCGTGATTGCTCCGTCGGCTTCCTTTACCTTTTCCTCTGCATTCTTATTGAAAGTAGCTGTTAGTTCTTCCGCTGAAGCCTGAATGTCTGATTCAGCAGATTCTTTTTTATCAGTGATCGCTCCGGTCGCTTCTTCTGTTTTTTTTTCTACTGTTTTCTTGAATTGAAGATCAAGCTGTTCGGCAGTCATTTTTAGGGATGATTCTGCGGATTTCTTCGCTTTGGATATCGCTCCGGTTGCTTCTTCTGTTTTGGTATCTACTAGGTTGGTAAATGCGAGTACAAAATCCTTGGCAGTGAGTTGAAGTGTACCGGTTGCTTCTTCTGTGGCTGTTGAGATAGCACCCAGAGCATTCGTCGTCTCGGTATTAACCTTATGGGTAAAGTCAGCAGACAACTTTTCATAATTGACATTAAATTCAGAAGAAAGTTCTTCGATTTTGCTCACATGTTCACCTGCGGTGGTAGCTGATCCGGCAGCAGAGCTAGCAGAATCAGAAGCTTCCTTCGCGTACTTGATGACTTCTTGCCATTTGCCGGTGATCCCATCCTCCCTGATTTCGAAGTCGCCGCGTATCTGAATCTCACGACCGTTTAACTCATCCTCAATAGTCTTGTCATTGTGCAGGATGAATGTACCGCGAATGATCACTCCATCGGCGATCAAACCAAACCATCTCTTAACGCTTCCTACGGCTTCCTTTGCCCAGGCAGGAATCAGACCGAGATCTGCATGGCCAAGCGTACATCTTACATGTTCCGGATCGGAATAAGCCGCCCAGCTGTCGATACCGTCATAAAAATACTGGCAGTTTGTCCTTGATGAAATACGGATGAATGATTGACGTTCTGCATCAACTATGTTTCCTACTCTTGCAATGATCATGTGCTGGTAAGGGATACTGTCACCTTCAGCTTCAAGGAGAATAGACTGATCGCTGCCCGGATCAGAGATGGCGGTAAACTGTTGAACGGAGTAAATTGTGCCGGTGTTGCCGGGATTATGATAATACCCTATCAACAGGTCACTGTCGGCAAGCGGGTTATTGTCCGCTTCTCTCAAATCCGGATAGACAGTGAATGTCCCGTCTCCGTTATCGAAGTAAGATGCGATCTTGATACTGCTTGTGACTATTTCTTCATCCTCTGTTACCCGGATGCGGTTGTATACAAATTCATTTGTGATAAACTTCTCACGTACAAAGACAGATTTAAACTCAGCATTGCCGAGCTTGTCAATCAACCAGCCTGATACGCCTGATACGAATGTACTTACCCATTCATCTACTTCTTCACCGGTAGCGTTCAGTATCTTCTTACCTGTTGCTTTAGCGGAGGAGATAAATCCCCAAATACCGGTATTGATTAGTCCTGCCATTATTCTATTCCTCCCATTATTCGTATAAGCATTGCCACCTGCTTTTCTAGTTTATGGTAGTCAGCTACGGTGATTCTCTTTTTTTGTTCGACATCAGTTTTTGGTTCATCCTCTATGGTTTCTGTTTCTTCAATATCAGTTACCTCATCCTCTAGCGGTGTATCTTCGTCGATAAGAACGGTCTCTTGGTCAGCAGGATCATCTATCTCTTCATAGTGTTCAGGGAGTTCCAAAAGCGGTTCTTCTAGTTTCTCACCTGACAAGTAGTAGGTGTATCCGAGATAGATTTCATTCCCGAACAGCTGGCTGTCGGAAATTCTGCGGAATACTTTGCCTTCTTCCGCAGTGATATGGTTATTATTTAATTCGTCTATTTTCATATTATACCTCTTCATTAGGGAAATCGATTGCAAATTGACTCATAGGCTTGATGCTGTCGGCTAATTCAGTCCAATTAGTTGCTGTTTTATATGCTTCTACAGAATCATTGGGAACGTATATTTGGAACCTTACAGAGATATAAGACGAAGCGAATGTTCTTGCGCCAATAATTGGGGGAGTCTCTACTGTCGAAATGAAATATTTCATTTGACGACAATAGGCAAATGAATAATTTCCTAAATTCGGAACTGTAGCTGGAAGTATCACATGTTTCAATTCATCACAGGTGTAACAGAAATGCTCCATCTTTGTTACAGGGCAATTATCAAGCAAACCGGCAGGTAAAACCTTTATTTTTGAATATTGAAAACATCCTCTAAAGTCAAACGCTTTCTTATTATTAATAAATAGATTTGCTGGGACCGATTCCAATAAAGAACGTGAGAAACAACCTTCTGGATTACTCCAACTATCGGCTCCTCCAAAATAATATGCATTCGTACAATAGTAGAATAATCGTTCGGGAACGGAAGTGATTTTTGTATTAGCGAAACATAAGTTGAAATCAGAGGCGCCTACATTGTATCTAAATAAATCATCAGGAATTGAAGATATTAATGTTCCCTCAAAAGCTGATTTGAATGTGCTGGCATTCGTGCAATGGTCAAATAAGCCTACAGGAATTGATGAGATTAGGGTATTCCTAAATATACCTGAAAGACTTGTCGCAGCTACGCAATTGTCAAGCAACCCTTGCGGAATAGATGTTAAACTTGTATTATTGAAACAATAGGAAAAAGACTGTCTCTCTGTATCGTTTTTCAACACAAGTCCTACATACTTCAACATTGAGAAACCTGAGAAATTCAAGTTATTTACATTACTATTTCCGAGATCCCAATATGCAACAAGAGATAAACTTCTTTTTGTAATCGCATAGGTCACATCACTACAGTTTTTGATTTCTACCTGATGGAAATCTGAGTTATCATACGTGTGATCATAAGTCAGCTTCCCTGGCCCGACTGCATGATCTTCTGTTCCGTCTCCCCATGATATGATATAATCAGTGGCGTCTGAGGTGACATAGAGAGAAATGTTCTCTCCAGTAACAAGCATCTGAATATTTCCATTCTCTATCGGTTTGAAAGATTCAATATCAAGCCTCATGGCAGCGTTGACTGTAATGGCGGTTAAACTAACAGTAACGTTATCTGTTACGCTGAAATATCCATTTTTAGATACGGTGTATTCATGAGTTTTTTTGCTACCTATTACCAATGTCGTTTCTCCGGAGGCATCAGTAATCCCTGTTTTCCCATCACATTGAATAGTAGCTCCGGATAGAAGTACAGTGCCGTCTTTTACTATGAACTTTACTTCGACCGTGTTTGGTTCTACATATACAGTTAAGGATGTTGCAGACGTCCCAACAGTTATATTACCTGTCTTTTCATAATATGTGTCATGGGTAACAGAATATTCATAGGTTCCTTTTCCCAATGATAAAGTGCATTCACCGTACTGGTTAGTCGTTCCTGTCACTCCATTACATTTTACGGTAGCACCTTCAATGAGCGATGAATTGTATTCTACGATAAACTTAACATCCACGACGCCATATACATACACAGTGTTTGTAGTATCAGATGTTATGGAACCATATGAGAAGGTATTGCTTGCATATCCGTATGCAGACACGGTTCCGGATATAGCCGCACCTCCACGCGGTAAAGTAACATATCCGTCAGCATCAGAAATGTATGATCGGTCTCCAATTGTGACAGTAGCACCTTGGACATATACCGATTGGTTATAAACTCCTACACGAATCTTTCGTAATGGAATATATGTCACAGTATAACTCTGAGAACGTGTACCTGCTACAAGGTATGAACCCTTAAAATCTTCGTGATTTTCACATTTGAACGTAAAATCAATCGTTATGTTGTCTTCAGAAGTTACCTTGTAGGTATATTCGTTTACTTTCTCAACTTCGTAGGCGCATTCGAAGGCTGAATTAGCAAGAGACTTACGCTGAGAAGAACTGAAGGTGAAAGTCGTCACAGGAGCAGGTTTCAATTGACCATATGTGATAGCTAATTCGGGAAATGCTGCCTTCAGTTTGTTGATTTGAGAATCGGTAGCTACAGAGACATAACATTTACCGGTGATGATCGCCTTGTCTACATTGTTGCCGTTTTCGTCCAGTCCTTTCAAACTGATTAGTTTTATGATAGGATCAAGGGTAGATAATGTCCAGTCTACACCGATCAAGCGTACACGCTCTAACTTCATAGTATCAAGCGCAAAACATCTGTCAATTATGGATAAGACATTAGCCTTGTTGGTGTTCTCCCATCTGATTGTCGAAAGATTCCGTACCCCATCAAGGATTAATCCCGCATCAGTCAGTTCCGTTTGATTTCGGACCGTTAAATTTGTAATGGTATCCGGCAGGTGAAGCAACGTCAAGTTACCGCCTTCAGGCAATACTACAGCGGATGTTCCGGTTCCTTCCGCCCATATCTCGCGAATGTTGGAACATAATGCAAGGTCTATTGCTTGTTTCAGGTTCGGACAGTTACGGATATCCAACTTGCGGAGCAGGTTGTTTGCACCAACTGAGAGCACTTCCATATTCGTGTTTCGATAGCCTTCCGCTCCGGATCCGATAATCAGCTCCACCAGTTTGGTCATCTTCGATACGTCAACCGAACCGGGATACAAAGAGGATATATCCCCCAGGCTGCTGATCTGACCGGCGCCAAAAATGATCGTTTCAGTATCGTTGAACTGAATGGCAGGAGCTTTAATATGTACCGGTACATTTTTCTGTGACCGAATGCCGGCTGTATATGATCCGTACTGGACGTTGACATACTGCCCGGCATACGACGTGATGGTCATATCCGCATTAGGTTCTACTCCTTCCCACTCTGAAGGGGTGTACAGACGCAGAGTTGCGAAGTCATTCTTATAGTCTCCGGCAATGTATTTAGAGTCCATGTATTTGAATCGGTTGTACAGCCACCAGCGACGGTGCATCTTGCGGCTTCCCTGGGCAGCATACAGGTATGATCCATTCCCTTCATCGAGTAATGGACGGACATACTTGTACCAGCTGTCCTCATTGTATACTGCTTCACACCAGGCATCTCCCTGTTCGGTATCGAAGAAGCGGATACATTCTTCATAAGTGAGCAGCTTCTTTGACCGCATTTCAGCATACATGGCTGCGATCTCTTTGGAATATGCCTGTTCGATGTTATTCCAGAGAGTTGACTCTGCACCGTTCCATACATCCTTGTTACCGATTTGATCGTGATACTCAACCGTATAGTCAAATGCTGCTACGCCCTCATTGTTCAGTCCGCACACAGTATCATTATCATAGAAGATGCAGATCCAGTGGATTCCGTCGAAGGTAGTCAGGAACATATTCTTAGCACGCTGGTCGACCATCGCAAAGAGTTCTGTTATTGTGTAATACGATAACATGAAATTCATGTCCAGATACTGATCAGCTTCGGCCCGGAACTTCGTCGGGTTATCCTTTACGGAGACAAGCCAGTCGGTCAGGCGCTTTAGATTCGTGTAGTCTTCGTTTCCGTCCGGATAACGAGCTTCGAAGTCTTTCAGCCATTCTATATTACCTTCCGAGTCGACGGTGATATAGTCCGAACGTTTAAAGAGTACACGATCGGAAGTGTTGTTCAGGATCTCCCAACTTTCACAGCCGGCCTTGAATCCGAATGTTTCATCCGTTGACTTGTCGTTATTGAAGTTGTATTTGCCCAGTGATGTTCTCTCAGCATCTTCTGATGTTTGATGCCACATCACCGACGGGCGACCGTTGACTGTCGTTCGGACGCGGGGATCAGCCTTCTGTGCTTCAGTAAGGAATCCCATGCCACGAAGGATATAGTCGATCAAACGGGCCATACCGGTATTGTGTACACCTGAGCTTTCGGCGAAGTCCGCTTTGAAGCAGAATACGTTTACAGGTATTTCCTCTTCGAAGATGGCTACCTTATCGACATGTTCACCAGTAGCGGTCATGGTGAATCCCTGCTTGCATTTTGTCTTGAAGTTCTTTCGCGGATACCACTGTGATGAAGTCCCTTGTACATCGATCTCTACTCCGGTTGCTACCCAGCTGCGTTCAGGATGTTCCCTGTCCTCATAGACAAGGGTGACAGTCTTCTTGTCTCCTTTGAAAGTCGGAAGCTCACCGACGATGGTGAATGAGATATTCTGATTCGCCAGCTTCTCATAGCTGAGATTCCCATAATCATCATAAATGTTGTTCCGGGCATATAGCTTGCGCTTCAGTTCAAGATTGTCCATATCGGCAATGTAATTGTCGAGAAGCTGATAGCGGTTTAAGGCATTGTCATAGACACGGATATTAAAGATATCTGCGGTACAGTCACTGCTGCCGATCGAGATCCCGGCAGGATTGGGCTGAGTAAAGTTGTCTTGTTCCGGATACTGGATCAGTCCGCAGATCTCACCGTTGATGTAGACGAAGATCAGCCGGTTCTCCGCTTTCTTTTCGATCACGAAGGAGATCCGGACACGTTCATCCTCTTTGAATTGTGTTTCGATAGAGGTCTGTTCTGATCTGAATATAGCTTTCTGTGCAGTCACTTCAAGTCCGATGCCGGCATTCATGCAACTGAGGATGACTGAATCATAGTCGGTAACGTCTCTGGTTTCAAATTCGAATTCGATTGTTTTACCGGTAGAACGGAAGTCGTTGGCAAAGGAGTTGTAGGGGATGGTTACACGTGCATCGCCATTAACGCGAAGAGCTATGAATCCGTCAACTGTCTTGATCCATCCGTTCGTTGCGTAGTTGAATGCGATAAGTACAGCGAAGATCTCTCCGTAGTTCCAGATGTTTTTTCCTTCTTCGTTGTTGCTGCGGTTTACGGAAGTGAGGAAGAGAACGAGATCCGCTTCCTCCGGACGAACATCGATCTCTGATTCCGTAACCGTCAGGTTGAATGTTTTGGTCACAGATCCGTATGCTATTTTCAGTTCCAGTTCTCCGGGAGTTTCTGCCCGGTAACTCCATGTTTGTCGCGTGCGGTCTATCGTTTGATCACTAATTTCGATTCCATTAGCTGACAGGGTGATATCACTTGTCGTTGTAGTAGGATTATAAACGATGTAGGGAATCAGGAGTGTGCTGAATTGTTCCACTTCGGCAGTCCTGAAGGATGACGCAATAACCGGTGTGTTGTTTCCGGATACAATGCTGATAATATCATAGCGTAGATGATCGCTTTCTACTTCGGTATCATTGATCGTTGCTGTCGCATAAACGTCGAGCGTATGTGCACCATGCGCCTGTACCGGGATTGAATATGTCTGCTGACGATTAGACACAGATGTGGTGTAGGTACCCGTTTCTTTGCCATCAACGACAAAGTGAATGGTTTTCTCTACGGCACCCATCGGGGTATAAGGGAATGAGATCGCTCCGACATAAGCCTTTGAATCATCGAATGTAGAAGTAACTGAGATGCTTACTGCGTTGATCTTGAATGTCAGCTTGCGGGTAGCTCCGTAACTGTCGGTAACTTGTATGACGAGGATGTTGTCACCGAGTATCAGGTATTTGCCGATGTTGAATGAAACTTCGCCTTGGTTGATTGCTTCAGAGGCTACCTGTTTATTGTTTAAGGTGTATGTTGCGATACCTTCGCCGGTTTCCTCTCCGGACAAGGTAGATGAGTATGTGTACTTGATCAGTGTCTCCTTACCATGAACGGCCGTTGCATTTGACGGAGTGACAAAGGCAAGCGTGAGCTTTGTTCCTCCACCACCTGCAGCAGATTTGACAGGGTAGAATACGCCTGCCCGTTTCTGAAAAATGTAATTGCCATCAGGAACAGTATCAAATGATTCGTCTGTGTTGTCCATTTCGCCCAGGGAACTGGGGCCGAATCCGCTGCCATTACCTGGTATTTCTGTTAATCCTATTGCCATAGTGCTTTTATTCTCGGGATTTTCTTTTTCTGATTCTGCTAAAGAATAATTGGTGTCTGCTGCGACAACTACACCACCGGACAGCCGGGTCATTTTACCGACATTCAAGCCGCCCTCGATATCGCAGCCTTCTTTAGAAGTAAAGCCTTTCTTGAAAGTATCTTTGATGTCTTTACGTGCATAACGATCATCACCGAATGATTTAGAGGAGATGGGTTCGAGCTTGTAATGCTTACGCTTATTAGTAACGGGAATTGATTCATCAGGAACGAGTATATAAGCATTTGTTTTCCCATTTTCCTTGACTGTTATAATTTGTCCATCAATCGGAAAATATTCCTCTTCTTCAATATTCTGTGCATATCGGGTTGCTTCCTCCAGTGATTCCCAGCCATCCGTGGAGTCGATAAAACGATCCGTTGTTCTTCTATATTGAGCGGCGAAGCTTGAACCTTTTATATTCAGTTTTACCATATCCTTATACTATTTTAAAAGTGAATGTATCCGGGTCGTTGAGTCCACCGGTTTGCAGGTACCATAGATTATAATCAATAGCTTCGCTACTGTTTGCGCCTTCTACTGATATCTTGATAGGACCTATACAGTATTCTTTATCTTCTGCAAAGTTGGCGGGATAAGAAGTCAGAGACAGTTCTGACAGTGTGCCTGAAGGAACACATACAGCCACTATTTTCCAGTTTGATGCAGGGAACTTAAAGGTACCGGGACCGGTATAGAATCCACTTGTGCCCAATGCCCTTATATCAGCAGATGACTGAGGAATAGAGGAGCATACCCCTGCGAACCATTTACGCCTCACATTTACACTAATCTTATTATTTAAAGTTTGCTGCGGTATGGTATTATCTGCGCTTGCAGCATAAACTACTGTGGCAGCATAGGTTTCTCCCTGAGTATAGTATCCGTCTAAGACTCGTACAGCTCTTTGCTCGCCATTGCTCTCTGCTGAGAATTCCATTTTGAATGCTTCATTGTAATCATAATATGCTTTGATCATTTTACCGTTACCATACCTGCTTGCTATATAAGTGATCTGTCCTTTAGTCGTCCCGTACTCGACGTCATTGGACGTTGACAGATGTCCTACCAGGGATGCTGACTCTGCATGTGAGAGCATCGTCCTAAAGAGACTTTCGTATGTTGTTCCTTGTTTCAGAACATCGCCCGGTTTAATGTATCCGGTTTGTGGAGCTGTGACGCGGATATCCTTTGTCAGGCTCCCTCCGGATCCGGACATATTCTTATATCTTTCATTCAGGAAAGATAATACGGTTGCCACATCCCGGTTAGATACACTGTTCTTCAGAATGGCTTGATCGATGTAATCAATGAGCTTATCTATGACTTCCTGGTTATCTGCCATGTCAGTTGAATTGTGAAGTGAATTGTTCGGTATGTATGCGTGCGGATCCGAAATCATCATCACCGAATGATCCGGTAACTCTTTGCTCTGAATCACTAAAATGCAAGGTTAACTTGATACTCTCCGGAGAGGTGGCGCGAGCTGCTCTGGTCAGGTTCTCAGCTGTGACGTTAACTCTGATATTTCGCCCGTCCAAACCGAGGATCTTGATATCTTCGGAGGATAACATATCTATCAAAAAGATCAGTTCATCATTCGTCCTGTATCCTGATTCTACAGTCATGGATTCTTTCCCTGATAATCTTTCCCAGGATTCTACGTAGTCGTCTATAACTTCATCATACGCATTGAATGCGCTCTCTTCGTCAGCTTCGCGCTTGATCGTACCGATACCGGTGATTTCGATTAACTCATAGGAACCGTAGGAATTGAGGAACTGCAGGAGATATCTTTCACGGCTGATTGTGCCTGGAGTAATGATGATCGTGCAAGATTTTTTCTCTCCTACATACACATCAAATACGGAAGCCAGGATATGATGTGTATCAAATAACTGCTTTCGGAGGCGATATATATTCAAAGCGACCGGTTGGCCGGCTGATCCTTCTATCGTTGTCTCTATTCCGTTTGCGAGGATTTTCATAACTCCTCCTTCAGGATAGATGAAAGGCATAGGCAGCAATTCCGTTTCCCTGATCGTGATAAGTTTTCCGGTCGTTCGTGTAGTCTGGAAGAAGTTCACTTCCGGATTCATTAACTTCCAGAGAAAGACGCTTTTGTTTTCTTCATGCAGATGCCGGAGCATTCGCTTGCTGACTCCTCCGATAAACACGTTTAGATATAAAACCTTTGTTTCTCCATTTGCGTTTGAAACGTTGATTGTAATGCTTTTGGCACAACTATCTGCTTGGAGCAGGATCTTCTCAGACTCATTATATAATTGTGCCGGTTGCACGACATCAGCAAGGATGTCTTGTAGAAAGACAAAGAAGTCGCCTTCTCCGCTGCCGGTGAATATTTCTTTTCCATCAGCTGAAATGGTATAGGTTGCACGCGAGCTGCTACTGATCGATAGCTTGATCGGGTTCCCGGTCAAAGCCATGCTGGCCGGATATATGTTTACTGATAGTAGGCTCATTTTACTTGGTAGTTAGGTATAACAATAGATCCCTGTACCTGATAATCACAAGCACATTGATGCTGTAAGAAAGCCTCCCGCTCCGCAGTCGGAAGGGTGAGGAACTCAAAGAACTCATCAGAAGTAGCAGAGGCATTCCCTGAATACGATTTATACGCAAGCAACATTTGTTCGATGTCGGCGGATTGTATAGCTGCTGTAATGGTCACTTGATTATTCATAATTGCAAAATTGAAGATTATAACATGAGTGATAAAGGACAACTAAAACAGTTCGGCACGCACAAACTGGTCATATTGCACATCGTAATGCACTCCTCCTTTAGGATCGCTGATGTCGTAATGCATGGTACCACCTGATGTACCTAGATATGTCCGTACCCGGTAGTATAGATCAAAACTGTGCGTTGCCTTATAAATAAAGTATTCTTGTTTATTATTGAAGTCCTCTTCAGTCGGTACAGACAAAGGTATCTTTGCGTTAGGAGCATCCGTTGATGCGTTCTTGTACTGCAGATCATAAATGGTTTGGTCTTTTCCCAATTTACTTCTCCATTCATCTACTTGGCTCTTGGTCGCAGCGTTGACAGCGGCTGATCTATTATCGAATCGTTTCCATGTGTAGAGTTGTTCAACAATAGGTACAGTTTGCTCTTTGTCCAAATCAAAAGGCTTAAGTAGTTTGATAGTTCGCAGCTTTACTTTAGCCGGATCGGAGGAACGATATGGGAGTGTATATCGGACTGAATCAGGCAACATACGTTGACCATCCAGCAGGATAGGGGACAGGAAGCTCGGATTCATACATTGTTGTGCAGACAGATGCACATCAGTCTCGACCACATGATTGGCATGCCGGAGTATCGCATCGTAGTCACGCCAAAACTGGCTGAACAATCCGTACTGGCCAACAAAAGTGAGTGATATGTCACAGGCTTCACCATACTGCTTATCCAGTGTCGGCTTACCTTGTGAATCTAAACAGTTTTGTGATCCATAGATCAAATAGCTGTCTGAGTCAAAGAACGAGAAGCAAAAAGCGAGTGGAGTCTGGTATTCCATATTCTCGGATATGTCGACGTCTGAACTTGTAATAGTAGTATAGCGATGTACTTTGCTGAAAAGATAAAGCGGGACGGAGATAATTTTGGTTGTGCTTACTTTAAACATAGCCAGCTTGGAAGGGAGGAATTCATCAACAGAGGAGATCTCTTTGTATGCCATATCTGCTCCTCTGTCCCAAGGGAAGAATTCGGAGGATACAAATTCAGTTTGTTGGGTGACATTGTCTGTTTTGTAATAGGCTGCATACTGAGGCTTATAGACTAGATATCCTCCTACTTTAGTCGTTACGATATAATTGTATGGCTTGAGAAATTTGTCCAGTGATTCGGCGGCGGGTGCAGCGGAAGATTCATTCGTCGGACCTTTCACGTTGGTCGAAGCTGATAATTTAAGTTGCTGTGGCTCTTCAAAATTAATGACCGGTTTAGATGCTTTCAATAGTGTCCAGTCCGAAGATTGAGGAGCGTTGATGATATCTCGTATGAATTTAAGCCGGACGCTGCGGGTGTTTCCATCGACAAAATAGAGCAGACCGAAACGGCACCAAAGTGCTTGCATGAATTCATTTATGGTGCAGTCTGGCATCAAGTCGGAATATTTCAGGATACCTTTGACACAGCAGTCTGCGGCATTGTTGAGTACTACCAGTTGTTTGAGCTGGTGGTGTGTAGTGAATGGGTTTTCGATAATGGTGTAGCCATAGGCTGCGAAGATGGTTTCAAGTATGTAGCTTACTTTTAGGAATGGTGCGACTCCATAACCTTCAGGTAGTGATACTTCTACCGGCCCGTCATCTATGAAAAAAGTTTCTGTTCGGGCTGCTCCGAACGATCCGTTATAGTTGTTGAGATATTCCAGGTAGTCTATGGTCTCTTTATCTACTTTACGGTTGTAAGATACGGCTATAGGAAAAAGGCAAAACGGAGAGTCTTCTTTTAATCTATTATCTAAAATATAAGAGACGAGGGCGGATACACCTCCTTCCGGTTTGTAGACCGGCATGTCCAAAGATTGCAGGGAAACTGCGTTCCAAATGCTGTATAATTCGGACTCACTAAAACCAACATTAAAGGTAATACCTTCTTCCTCGGATGCGCTTGCTACATTCATCTTCCCGACGCGGTGATATACGCCATCGGCAATCGTGATACGATCATCTTTGGCAGGAGCAGTATCAATGTCGGTTCGCTCAATGTGCTTGTTCAGGCGAAGGTTCTTCTTTGTGCCCGGTATGGTGGCGGCGATGGACTGGGATCCACGCTCATTGTAGATAGGAGAACTGTCTTCTATCTCTGTATTGAAATCTTTCTGTAGGTCGAAAGTTCCGGAGGCGTTAGATATTTTGAGTGACATGGCTGATTTATTTAGTTGATCGGGTAAACGGTTTCTTTGTCTTTTCGTCCAGCTCTTCTGCTTTATGGATATCGCGTAGGGTGACGTATGCTTTCAAGGTTTTAAGCGTACTAGTGAGGCGGGCTATCTCTTTGATCAATCCTTCAAGTTCGGTAGCGGATAGTGCTGCTTTGCCAGCTTCCTTGCTGTTCTCATTGTAATTGTCAACAGCCGAATAATTTCCGGAGGCACGCTGGGGAACATGTCCGCTGCGGGCATCTTCAATAGCATCCACTATCAAGGGATAGTTGATGTGCTTCTGCAGCCTGGCAAGATCTTCTGCGTTAATGATTAATTCAGCACCATTTTCGGAAATCAAGGAGGTGCGTCGGACAATTCCGGTAGGGGAGGATCCGATGTAAGGTACATTACGGTAGTTCTTGCCATCGTCTTCTCCGATCACATCATAGCGTCCGGACGCCCATTGTGACACGCTGACTGTTGCCCGTTTGGTAGAATCGGTGGAGTCAGTATCATTAGAAGAACTGGATGAATGCTTTCCGCCTACCAGTCCTTTTAGTGTGGACTTGGCTGTAGCAAGTGCAGCCATGATCAATCCGGAGAGGATGGCGGCGCGGGCAGCACCGGAAGCTCCGAATGTTGCAACAGAGTCGGGCATGGCCATTGCTTCTGCCGTAGATCTGGCTACTGCACCGGTAGCTGTGGCTGTTGCTTTAATAATTTCTGCATTAATAATCTTACCCAGCACATCGAATATGATATCGATCATGGTATCGGCAAAGCCTTGCATGGCATTTTCTTGTCCGGAGATCAGGTTACCCACTGCAGATCCTAACTCGGATCCGTATTGCTTATATGTGTTGATACGTTCCTGGTATTGTTGCTGTTCTTTCTTGGTCTGTGCTTCGGTCTTCTTTTGCTCAGCTTCTTTTGCTTTAGCATGTGCAGCTTGTTCTTCTTTCAGGCATTTGACTTTGAAGTCCAGCAGCTGCTTCTCTACTTGCTTCCGTTGTTCTGCATTTAATCCTGCAAGAGAAAGCATACGTTCCAGGTGCATGACGGTGAGCTGTTCCATCGCATCATTGTATGCAGCCTCGGAATTAAGATTCTCATCCTTCCCGGAAGCATATAACTCTTTTAATTCCTGTTGCTGACGTTCATAGTCTATTTTTTCTTGATCAATCAGCTCTTGGGTATGTTCTTTTTGCATCTTCAGCTTCAGATCATTGATCTGATTTTGGATCTCAATGCCTTCTTTAGATTTTGTACCAGTGACTTTCAATGAACGTTCCAGATATTCCATCTGCAGACATTCCATTTCTTTCTGAAATTGCTTTTCGGTCTGCAGAGTTTCATCTCCTCCTTCCAGTTTCATCTCTTTTAGGAAGGCTTGCTTCTGAGCATAGAGCATCTTCTCTTTTTCTAACTGCTTTTTTAATTTGTCTTCATCATTATTGCCTCCAATTGGGGTGACTGTAGTGGTAGTACCATTTTCCACTTCAGGCTCTTTCTTTTTGAACTTTTCGGAGAATACTGCACTATATTCTTTTTTTAGTGCTTCAAGAACTTTCTTTTCATCAGCTATTTTTGTGCGTACATCTTCTCTAGCCATAGATCCCATTAATGAATTGTCTTTTAGTGCAGGAGATCTTTCTAATTTTTCTATTGATTTATAACGATCGAATAGTTCTTCACGCAATGTCTTAAGTTTAATATTCCTGTTTAGCGCTGCATTCATATCATCCAACTTTGTTGTCGTCTCATTGATAACTTTACCTTCTTCATTGATTTGCGCCCGGTATTCAGGCATAATTTCTTGAAGTTTGGTAATTGCGGTTCTTCTTTCGTCTAAAGATTTGTTTCCGTCATGGATCGTATTCCATAACTTTCCAACTTGCTCTTTTTCTTCCTCATACAGTTTTGCTGATTTCTCATGAAGTTTATTCATGGTTTTTTGGATATCATAGCGTTCCCGGATAGCTTTATTCCATTTATATGAAACGGCTATAACTCCAACTATGAGTGAGGCTATTAGGGCAAACGGACTTAGTTTCATTATAAGAAACAATTCCTTCATTGCTACTTTAGCTGCTTTCAAATTCCCTGTTAATGTTGCAGTAACAGCTGTGTAGATTAATGTTGAAGCAGTAACTATTTTATCCCAATACAGTCTTAACTTTTGCATTGCGATATATTCTTTCGATGCAACTGTCGTTTGCGCTGTCCAGAAGTTTTCAAGTTTTAGAGCGGCAATATAGATCCCGATGATGGTTGTTAGAGTGATGATGGCACTGGAGTGCTTGCCCAAGAAGCTGATAAGATCGACGAGTTTCCCGGTCCAACTTGTCGTACTGTTCATAATACTGACAATGGCAGGATTGAGCTTTTCCATTAGCTCTATTCCCATTTCATTCATCTTGTTCTTAGCCTGTGCTAATTTTGCGGCTGCTGTGTCCGATTTGGTAGCTGCCTGTTCCATAGCAACACTGGTTCCTGTGACTGCCTGAGTGTAGTATTTGACCTTCTCCGCCTCATTGATCAGGACAGATGCGACGTTATAACCTTCCTCACCGAACATCTTTTTGATCTTCGTTGCTGATAACTGTTTTTTCTGCAGATTGTCCAGGGCCGTTTCCAAACCGACAATTTTGGGATTGGTATCGTTAGCACCTGTCTGAAGGGTGAGGAAGAACCTCTTTAGGCCGGTGCCTGCGATCTCATCCTTGATGCCCTTTTCACCTAAAGTTTCGATTGTACCGACTAGCTGCTCAATAGGGATATTGGCAGATGCAGCTGCCACTCCGGAACTTTTGATAGACTTCGTTACAGATTCGACAGCAGCAGATCCATATTTAGATCCAGCGGCCATGACATTAGCATAGCG
>PPYE01662134.1_pt1 | contig 18567 bp, 20 predicted proteins | sample 1559881 | NCBI WGS metagenome assembly PPYE01 (sample SAMN08240022, study PRJNA423297) | Human gut metagenome, whole genome shotgun sequencing project. | reverse complement strand
CCATACCGCTGTCCTCCCACTCCACCGACAGGGGGCCGTCGTAGCCCATGTCGTTGAGCACCCGGATGATCTCCTCGAAGTTCACGTCGCCGTGGCCCAGGGAGCGGAAGTTCCAGCCCCGGCGCAGATCACCGAAGTCGATATGGGAGCCCAGCAGACCGCTGCGGCCGTCCAGAGTGACGGCGGCGTCCTTCATGTGGACGTGGTAGATGCGGTCCCGGAAGTCGGACAGGAACAGGTGGGGCTTGATGCCCTGCCAGATCAGGTGGCTGGGATCGAAGTTGATGCCGAACTCCAGCCGGTCGGAGAACTTCTCCAGCAGGCGCTTGGTGGAGTAGTAGTCAAAAGCGATCTCGCCGGGATGGACCTCCAGCGCAAACTTCACATCGTTCTTCTTGAACTCGTTGAGGATGGGGGTCCACAGCTCCACGATCTTGTTGTAGCCGTCCTCGATCATCTCCTCGGTGGTCTGGGGGAAGGAGTAGAGGTAGCGCCAGATGGGGGAGCCGGTAAAGCCGGTGATGATCTTGACGCCCATCTTGTTGGCCACCACGGCGGCCTTCTTCATGGTATCGATGCCCCACTGGCGGATGGCGTCGGGCTGATCGGCCAGAGCGGCGGGCGCAAAGTTATTCAGCCGGGGATCGGGCGCATCGCCCACGCACTGGCCGATGATGTGGGTAGCCAGGGCCTTGCAGATCAGGTTGTGCTTCTTCAGGGTCTCCTGCACCCAGGGGATGTAGCTCTCGTCTTCCAGGGCCCGGTCCAGATCCAGATTGCTGCCCCAGCAGGCGATCTCCAGGCCATCATAGCCCATCTTCTCCGCCAGCGCACACAATTCGTCCAGAGGCAGGTCCGCCCACTGACAGGTACACAGAGTAACAGGTCGCTTGCCCATAGCTGGTTCCTCCTTTTCCTTATCACCGTTACGCTATCGTAAATCCATTTTATAAAATAGATTTACTAAAGTTCTTGCCATTAGATTACACGCTCAAATATGAAAAGTCAATCCCCTTTTTGACATTTCTCCCAATTGCCGAAAAGATTGTATAAAGTGCTATGTGCCATTTGCCAAAAAGGGACGCCCGGCAGCACTGCTGCCGGGCGTCCCTTTTCCTTTTTTAAAAGGAATCCAAGAAGCGGTTCACGTCATGCAGGGCCGTGCCCACACAGGCGCTGTGGGATTTGAACCGGTCCAACGTCAAAAATGCGCCGTCCCCGTCAAAGAGTGTCTTTTGGCACACCTCCTGCCGGATCAGATCCAGCTGGTCCTCCAGATAGGCCGCCAGCATTCCGCCCAACACAATATCACAGTCCATGCCCATCCGAATGATGGCCAGACCGTCAGTCAGGTGATGGCGATATTGCTCCCAGGTCAGGGCAATCTGGTAGTTGCCGCACTTCAGCATGGAGAAAAACTCCTCCAGGGTAATGCCCAGATCATCGCTGAGCCGGGAGGTTGAGCAGTAGGCTTCCAGGCAGCCCCGCTTGCCGCACCGGCAGGGTCTGCCGTCTGGTACAATGCAGATATGGCCGAATTCGCCGCTGCGGCCGTTGTCCCCGACATAGGGCTTGTTCCCCATCAGGATGGCGCCGCCCACGCCGCGCTCCAGAGAGAGATAAATCAAATTTCTGCTCTCGCTTCTTGCCCAGCTCTCCGCATATCCACTGGCATTGGCGTCGTTTTCTACGCGAACTGCGTAGGAAAAGGCCCCTGTGATTTCAGCCAGAGGGATATCCCGCAGTTCCAGCGTGGGGGCAAACACCAGCCGCTCCCGCTCCGCATCCACAATGCCCGGAACGGTGATCCCCACGCCCAGCAGCCTTTTTCGATCCAGCCCCAGCGCGTCCAGGAAGTGCTCCAACAACTGGGCCACTTCCTGATAATAATGGGGGCTGTGGCTGAACTTCTTACACACTTTTTGGTATCCCAATTCCTGAGCCCGGATGTTGATGGCCACCAGCCGCACCGCGTCATCCATAATGGAGATGCCCACAGAAAACCGCGCGTCCGCCACCAGGGAGATGGTCCTGGGCTTCCGCCCGCCTGTGGAGGCCTGGGTACCGGAATAGGACAACAGGCCCTCCTCCAGAAAATCGTTCAGATTACCGGATACCGTAGGCAAACTTAGCCCCAGGGCCCCGGCAATCTCCTGCTTGGTCACCGGCTCCCCGTTTTGATAAATATATTGATAGATTCTTCGCCGATTGGTTTGTTTCAGGGCCGCAGACGTTAACGCTTTTTGCATACGCCACCCCTTCTTTTATAAAAGTATTTTCTATTACTATCAACCTATCATATTCTGGTCCAAAATGCAAGGGGCACCTGAAAGAATTTTCAGCTCGTGAAGGAAAGGGCACCTCCCCCTGCTTTCCCCAGCCGCTGGCTCCATTAACTATTTAGTTAATATCTTCTTGACTTCCCGTTTGAGATGCGCTATAGTCTTATTAGACAAATAGTTAATGGAGGTGTGGTATGGAACGCAGTGTATCTCTTTCTCACAGCGAGTGGCTCATCATGCAGGAAATCTGGAAACGAGGGACTGCTACCTTTCGGGAGATCTGCGACGGTGTTGCGGCCCAGAACTGGAGCAAGCCGGCGGTGGCCGCCTTCCTGAAGCGTATGGAGAAAAAAGGGGCCATCTCCTGTGAAGAGGCCAAGCCGGTAAAGCTCTACCGGCCACTGATTCAGAAGGAAGCAGCGGTACAGGAGGAGACCCGGCAGATTTTGGACCGGGTATACGGTGGGGACGTGGCCCTGCTGGCCCAGTCCCTGGTGAGCTCGGAGGCGCTGGACAGCGCAGAGGTAGAAGAGCTGATCACGCTTTTGCGGAAAGGCAGGGAAGGCTCATGACACAGCTGCTGCAAATGACCGTACAGGGGACTTTACTCATCGCCGTGCTGCTGCTCCTGCGCACACTCTTTCGCAGGCGCATCTCCCCTGTGATCCTCTACGCCCTGTGGCTGCTGCCTGCCGCCCGGCTGCTGATTCCAGGCAGCGTGGAGAGCGCCTTTTCCCTGCAAAACTTCGTTCCTGCCTCGGCGGAGCAAGGGATGGCAACCGTACTTGGGCAGGGATCAGCCCAAGTACCCCAGCTGTCCCAGGCACAGACCACTCTCCCACCTGCTGCGGCAGACCTTGCACAACAGGCTGCCATACCCAGTGGTGCTGCTCTGGACGTAGGGACTCTACTTACAGTCAGTATGTATTATGATGGCGGTCAGGAGGACACGCTGTCCTGTGTCTTTGTCACCGGCGACGGCGGCAGAACCTGGGCGGCCATCACCAGTGGAGGGCCGGATCAGTCCGACTGATGCTGTTCCCTGCAAATCCGACAAGAAAAGGCCCCCGGAACAATGTTCCGGGGGCCCCAATGTTTGGCGTTGGATTAGTACATACCGCCCATGTCGGGGGCAGCGGGAGCAGCGGGAGCGGGCTCCTTCTTGTCGGCCACCAGAGACTCAGTGGTCAGCAGAGTGGCAGCGATAGAAGCGGCGTTCTCCAGAGCGGAACGGGTCACCTTGGTGGGATCCACAATACCGGCGGAGATCATGTCCACATAGGTCTCGTTGTAGGCATCGAAGCCATAGCCGGTCTTGTCGGCCTTCTTCACGTTCTCCAGCACCACGGAGCCGTCGATGCCGGCGTTGGTGGCAATCTGGCGCATGGGCTCGGTCAGAGCCTTGGCGATGATGCGGACACCGGTCTTCTCGTCGCCCTCGGTCTCGTCCAGCAGCTTCTCCACAGCGGAGACAGCGTTCACATAGGCGGTGCCGCCGCCGGCCACAATGCCTTCCTCAACAGCGGCGCGGGTGGCGTTCAGAGCGTCCTCGATGCGGAGCTTCTTCTCCTTCATCTCCACCTCGGTGGCAGCGCCCACGCGGATGATGGCCACGCCGCCGGCCATCTTGGCCAGACGCTCCTGGAGCTTCTCGCGGTCATAGTCGGAAGTGGTGGTCTCGATCTGGCTGCGGATCTGGTTGGTGCGGTTCTTGATGGCCTCGGAGCTGCCGGCGCCGTCCACGATGATGGTGTTCTCCTTGGAGACCTTCACCTGGCGGGCCTTGCCCAGCATATCCATGGTGGCTTCCTTCAGCTCATAGCCCATGTCGGCAGTGATGACGGTACCGCCAGTCAGAACGGCGATATCCTCCAGCATCTCCTTGCGGCGGTCGCCGAAGCCGGGGGCCTTGACGCACACCACGTTCAGGGTGCCGCGCAGCTTGTTGACGATGAGGGTGGACAGAGCCTCGCCCTCCACGTCCTCGGCGATGACCAGCAGCTTCTTGCCGGACTGCACCACCTGCTCCAGGATGGGCAGCAGCTCCTGAATGTTGGAGATCTTCTTATCGGTGATGAGGATGAGGGCGTCGTCCAGAACGGCCTCCATCTTCTCGGTATCGGTGACCATATAGGGGGTGATATAGCCGCGGTCGAACTGCATACCTTCCACGACCTCGCTGTAGGTCTCAGCGGTCTTGGACTCCTCAACGGTGATAACGCCGTCGTTGGAAACCTTCTCCATGGCCTCAGCAATCAGCTTGCCCACGGTCTCGTCGCCGGAGGACACGGTGCCCACGCGGGCGATATCGTCGGAGCCGTTGACCTTCTTGGAGTTGGCCTTGATGGCCTCCACGGCGGTGGCGGTAGCCTTGGCAATGCCCTTCTTCATGACCATGGGATTGGCACCGGCAGCCAAGTTCTTCAGGCCCTCACGGATGATGGCCTGGGCCAGCAGGGTGGCGGTGGTGGTACCGTCGCCAGCCACGTCGTTGGTCTTGGTGGAAACTTCCTTCACCAGCTGAGCGCCCATGTTCTCAAAAGGATCGTCCAGCTCGATCTCCTTAGCGATGGTCACGCCGTCGTTGGTGATCAGGGGAGCACCGAACTTCTTGTCCAGCACCACGTTGCGGCCCTTGGGGCCCATGGTGATCTTAACGGTATCGGCCAGCTGATTGACGCCGCGCTCCAGCGCGTGACGGGCTTCCTCACCGTAGCAAATGATCTTAGCCATAATGAATTACCTCCATGCAAATTCCGCCTGAGCGGAATTAAAATCAAAATTTGTCCGGAGCAGGACACGCGCCTGCGCAGGACACCTATGCTTGCTCCGCCACCGGCGGGCAACCGCCTTTGTGTACAAAGGCGAGGGGGGTATCGAAACTGCTGTGCCGCTTGCGGCGCGGCGGTTTCGTATCTAGGGGGGATGCAATCCCCCCTGGACGTTCTTTACTCCACGATAGCCAGGATATCGGACTGACGAACGATGGTGTACTCCTCGCCGTCGATCTTCACCTCAGTACCGGCATACTTGCTGGTGATGACCTTGTCGCCCACCTTCACGGTCATGGCGACTTCCTTGCCGTCCACCAGGCCGCCGGGGCCCACCTCGATGACCTGAGCCACTTCGGGCTTCTCCTTGGCAGAACCAGTCAGGATGATGCCGCTCTTGGTCTTTTCTTCGGCCTCAACCAGCTTGATGACCACACGGTCGGCGAGAGGCTTGAGTTTCATAATAGGTTCCTCCTTATATGATTCATTTTCTTATTAACCAATCCAATATGTTAGCACTCATTTTGCGCGAGTGCTAACCACGTGTATGATAATACCTCTCTCCGCACAAAAAATCAACCCCCTTTTTTGAAAAAAGGGGGTCGGTTTTGGAAAAATTCAAGTTTTGTTCACAAACTCACAGCAGGAGTGCTAATCCATGCTCTCACATCTGGCTCCAGTAATGCTTGGAACGCTCCAATTCCTGGGTAATCCTGATCTCCTTATTCTTTTCGTCCAGGTCCATGCCCTGACCCACCGTGCGGCAGGCTTTGCTGTTGATGGCGCACACAAAGACAGTGACCGCCACAAAAACCGCATAGAGCAGCCACGCCAGCAGACTCGTACGCAGGGCAGTCAAAAATGGGACCAGAAAGACGCAGGGAAGATAGAGGACTCTCAAAATAATCATGGTCCACTTGACGATTCTGTACATAATATCCTCCTTTTGAACGGATAGGCCTATATTTGTACATCTCTATTTTACCATACACGCTTTCTCTTTACAAGCTCGCGCCCCCTGCCATGTGGCCCCGGCGGGATAGAAAAACTGCACCTTCTGATCGGACAGGCGGATGGACAGGTCGGTCCCCTCCACCAGTTCGCCGTCCACATTGACCGCGGTGAGCCGGTCGCACCGCACATTCATAGTCCGGCCCCGGCGCAGAATGGCCTGTGGAATATCCCCGATCTCCCCCCGGGCAAATTTTTTGATCAGTGCCAGGACCGTAAAACGGGACACTGCCGGGATCACGATGAAGTCCAGCATCCCGTCGTCAGGCATAGCCGTGGGACTTGGATTGAAACCGCCGCCGTAGTACCGGCCATTGCAGGCGCACAACAGGGTGAACCGGTCGCCGGGCATAGGTTCGCCATCGATTGACACCTGATAGGGCAGGTGAATCCCCCGGATGATGGTGCGCAGGGCGGACATCTGATAGGCCGCCGTGCCGCTGACCAGGGGCAGCTTTTTAAAATCGGCGGCCCCAAACCCAATGCGGGCGTCAAACCCTACCGAACACACATTCAGGGAGTATCGCCCGTTGCATTCGATTAAGTCCATGGCGGTCTGCGGCCCATCCAGCAGCTGCTCCAGCTGCCAGAACCGGGCTGCATCCTGGCCGAATATGCGCAGAAAGTCATTGCCCGAACCCATGGGGCAGTGGGTCACCGCCACATGGGCCTGTCCCGCGGCTCCGTTGACCACCTCATTGAGGGTACCATCTCCGCCGCAGGCATATACCCGCAGCGGGTCTCCCTGTTGGGCGGCCTCCTGCACCAAACGGGTGGCGTGGCCGCTTCCCTCCGTCCGCACCGCCGACCACTCCGACCGGCGGCCAGCCATAATGTGGCGTATCTTCTCCAGCATCTCCTGGCTGCGGTCAAACTTCCCCGCATGGGGGTTCATCACGAACAGGTGCCGCACAGGCACCCTCCTCTCTCTCTCTTTCAATCTGCTCCAACTCATGCGGCAAGGATATTGGGATTAAATGTCCTCCAGAGGGTCAGCCGCTGCTCCGCCCTTGCCATACGGGCCACAATGGCCGCCGCCTCCGCCCGGGTCACCGTTCCTTTGGGGTTGAAGGTCAGCTTGCTGTCCACACCGGTGAGTACGCCCTTGGCATACAGGCTGTAAATGGCGTCCGCGCCAGGATCGCCCGGCTCGACGTCGGGCACGGAGACCTTGATCCTGGACAGATCGTTGATGTTCTTCATGTGCTTGGCCTGGCTGGTAGCCGCAAAGATCTGGGCGATCTCCCGCCGGGTAGCCGGGCGCAGGTAGTCCTTTTGGCTGAAGGTGCCGTTCTGAATGATGCCGCTGGCCAGACAGTAGTTCACCGCGCCGGAGTACCAGTAGGGTCCGGTGGAACTGCTGGTATGGAAGCTGTCATCTTTATAGCGGCTTTCCATGGTGGCGGCCAGCTTGAGCACCTCAGCCACCGTCAGGGTCTGCTCCGGCGCATACCGGTTGCCGCCCACACCGGAGGTCAGCCCCACATTGTAGGCGATATCCACCCATACCGCAAACCAGTCCCTGGGAGACACATCACTGAAATCGGGCAGCTTGCCCCGGGTCAGAGAAAACCGGGCGGAGGGCACTCCCTTCTCCACCAGGATGCGGGGCAGCTCAAACACCGGGATCTTGGTGACCTCTCCATCGCGGGTCAAGGTAAGGACCCGGGTCCCTCCCTGCTCCGTGATGGTGGCACTGTCATAGATCAGGTCGTACAGCAGATTGGTGGTTCCCCCCTGTCCGTCGGAGAAAGGCAGAATACTGGCCACACCCCAGCGGGTGCCCTTCTGCACCACATAGAGGCCGCAGTCCAGGGGCAGCAGCGTGCCGTACTCCGGCTGGATCAGGTAGGTGCCGTCCGGCCGGATCACACCCAGCTTTCCATCCAGATTGACGGCGGCCAGGCCCATGGAGAAGGATACCACACTGTTGTATTTCAGGGGGATGACTACCCGCTTCTGAGCGTCCACAAAGCCCCACTTGCCGTTATACTCACACTGGGCCAGTCCCTCGCTGTAGCCCCACACTGTAGCTCCCTCGGGTGCGGCCAAAGCCTGCCCCCCCAGCAGAAGGCAGAGGGCCAGCAGCAAACAGGGCAATCGCAGCGTCCTCTTCTTTTTCATATCCTACCTCCGTCTGTCAAGGCCATACTGGAACAGGTCGCATTTCAGCATACCGTTATACAGCTTCCGTTTCTTGTCCGCCGTCCGGCCAAAGGTCCGCTCAAACTCGGTATGGGAGGAGAGTACGCTCACCTTCCACCCCTCCGGCAGGGTGCGCACTGCCTTGCCGAAGGCCCGGTACAGGTCCTCCGCCTCCCGCTTCTCCAGAATGCGTTCACCGTAGGGGGGATTGGTGACCACCCGGCCCACGGGGGCGTCCCGGTGGAATTTGGTGGCGTCGGCCACCTCAAAGCGGACCACATCCTCCACGTCGGCCTTTACCGCGTTGTCCCGGGCAATGGCTACCGCCTTGGGATCGATGTCCCCGCCCCAGATGTCGTAACCGCCGTGGAACTCCTTGTCCATGGCCTCGTCGGCGGCCTGGAGCCACAGCCCGCTGTCCAGCCACTTCCAACGCTGGGCGGAGAAGGCCCGGTTCAGTCCGGGGGCCCGGTTCTTGGCGATGAGAGCGGCCTCAATGGCGATGGTGCCCGAGCCGCAGAAGGGATCGCAGAAGGGATCTTTCCCCCGGTAGCGGGAGAGGAGCACCATGGCGGCGGCCAGGGTCTCCCGCAGAGGCGCCACCACGCCCACCGCACGGTAGCCCCGCTTGTGGAGCCCAGCCCCGGTGGTATCCAGCATCAGGGTGACCTCATCGTGCATCAGAGAGAACTGGACCTGATAGAGGGCGCCGGTCTCCGGCAGGGTATCCATGCCGTACTTCTGCCCCAGCCGGGCAGCCAGAGCCTTTTTCAGCACAGACTGGATGGCAGGCAGGGCATGGAGCTGGGAGTTGAGGGAATATCCCTTTACAGGGAAGGCCCCCTCCCGAGGGATAAACTCCTCCCAGGGCAGGGCTTTTGCCCCTTCAAACAGGGCCTCAAAGTCGGCAGCATGGTACCGCCCCACCACCAGCAGCACCCGCTCGCCGGTACGCAGGTTCAAATTCACCCGGGGGATGTCCGCCGGCCGGGCCTTGCAGCCCACCCGGCCATTCTCTGCCTTCACCTCCGGCAGGCCCAGCCGGCGCAGCTCCTCGGCACACAGGCCCTCCAGGCCAAACAACGTGGGGATCAGCAATTCCAGTTCTTTCATGTCAGGCTCCTTGTCACAGCAATCGTTTGGTCCAGTATACCCTATTTCGCTCCGCTTGGCAAACTGTAACGGAATGTCACTTCCCTTTTTTATGGAACTATGCTAGGATAAGCGTAAGAAAGGAGGTCCGTCTATGCCAATACCCAGTATTTGCTGGCTGGTGGCGCTGGTGGTTCTGGCCGTTCTGGAGGGAGTGACTGTGACCCTGGTCTCCCTGTGGTTCGCGCTGGGCGCACTGGCCGCACTGATCACGTCCTTTTTTGTGGATAACATTTGGATTCAATTTGCGGTATTCCTGGTGGTCTCTCTGGTCACCCTATTGGTGATCCGTCCCCTGGCCCAGCGCTATGTGACCCCCAAGCAGGTGGCCACCAACGCCGACCGGGCGGTGGGCGCCGAAGGTGTGGTCACCCAGGCCATCGATAACCGGGCCGCCAAAGGTCAGGTCACGGTGAGCGGCGCCATATGGACCGCACGTTCCGATTCGGAAGAGCCCATCCCCGAAGGTACCCCTGTGCGGGTCCTGCGGATCGAAGGGGTCAAGCTGATTGTCACAAGCATAAAGCAAGCCTGAACACCCATCAAGTGTTTGAAAAGGAGGAGTGGAGTATGCCCAATATCCCCATCGTTCCCATTATTATCATTATTCTGGCTGTGCTCATTATCCTGTTGCTGGCCGCCAACCTGAAAATCGTCCAGCAGTCCAAGGCCTATGTCATTGAGCGTATGGGCGCCTTCCACTCCGTGTGGGGCGTGGGCGTCCACTTCAAGCTGCCCTTTGTGGAACGGGTGGCCAAGGTGGTCTCCCTCAAGGAGCAGGTGGTGGATTTTGCCCCCCAGCCTGTTATCACCAAGGACAACGTCACCATGCAGATCGACACGGTGCTCTACTTCCAGATCACCGACGCCAAGCTGTATACCTATGGCGTGGAGCACCCCATGAGCGCCATTGAGAACCTGACCGCCACCACCCTGCGCAACATCATCGGCGAGCTGGAGCTGGACCAGTCCCTCACCAGCCGGGACATCATCAACTCCAAGATGCGCTCCATCCTGGACGAGGCCACCGACCCCTGGGGCATCAAGGTCAACCGGGTGGAGCTGAAGAACATTATCCCGCCCAGAGAGATCCAGGACGCCATGGAGAAGCAGATGAAGGCCGAGCGGGAGCGCCGGGAATCCATCCTCCAGGCCGAGGGCCAGAAGCAGTCTCAGATCCTGGTGGCTGAGGGCGAGAAGCAGTCCCTCATCCTCCGGGCCGACGCCGCCAAGCAGGCCGCCATCATGAAGGCCGAGGGTGAGGCCGAGGCCATCCTGAAAGTGCAGCAGGCCACCGCCGAGGCCCTGAAGCTCCTCAACGAGGCCAGCCCCACCGACCAGGTGCTGAAGATCAAGGCCCTGGAGGCCTTCCAGGCCGCCGCCAACGGCCAGGCCACCAAACTCATCATCCCCAGCGAGATCCAGGGGCTGGCGGGGCTGTGCGCCTCCGCCAAGGCGGTGTTTGAGTCCTCCGCCGATGCACCTAAGAAATCCTAATATCCCCTGCCATTCTAACGGAGCGCCGCAGTTTCGCAGCGCGCCGTTTTTTGTTCTTTTAAATTTTATGACATTCCATCACATTTACCTTGACAACTATCCTTGTCAGTGCTATGCTTATTTTGACAAGGATAGTTGTCATTTTGACGCAGATATTTGTCAAACCGGAGGTGTGACCATGCCGCTTTACAACCGGCTCAAGGAATACCGGGCCAAACTGGGGGTCAATCAGCAGGAGATGGGCCGCCTGGCGGGGGTATCCCGCCAGACCATCAGCCAGATTGAGCGGGGAGATTATTCCCCCTCCGTAACCCTGGCTCTCAAGCTGGCTAAACTCTGCGGGGTAACCGTGGAGGACATTTTTACCTATCAGGAGGATGAGCACGATGAATGACACAGTAAAGCGGGACAATCGCAGGTCCTTCCCTCTCTTTTTGCTGGTAATTCTGTTATCCGCCGCCCTGGGCGCTGTTGCGGGCTTTTTCAGCGCCATGGCGGCGGACCGGGGAACACTGGACCTAATCTGGGCCGGGCTTGACCGGCTGATGGAGGTCATCACCCCCTGGGCCATCCTGGTGTGCAGCGCTGTGCTGCTGATCCCCGGCTTTATCCTGTATCGCGCCGCCAAAAAGGGATATGCCGCCTGGGACCAGGAGTCGGATGATGCCTACCAGAAGATGGAGGACCAGCTGAGTTATGCCCTGCTGCTGAGCAGTCTGGTGGTACTGGCCAATCTGTTTTTTCTGGCGGCGGGCTTTCTCTACGCCGACATTCTGACCAACGCCCTGTGCTTCCTGGTATCCATGGGTCTCATGATGGTCCTTCAGCAGAAGGTGGTTGATCAGACCCGTCGGATGAATCCCGAAAAAAAGGGCAGCGTCTACGACGTGAACTTCCAAAAAAAGTGGCTGGAAAGCTGCGACGAACTGGAGCGGGCCCAGATCGGGCAGGCCTCCTTCCGCGCCTTCAAAGCTGCCAACGGAGCCTGTGCCGCCCTCTGGCTGGTGCTGGTGCTTCTGAGTCTGGTGGCCGACATCGGCCTTCTGCCCATTCTGGTGGCAGTGCTGGTGTGGGGGGTACTCCAGGTGTCCTACACCCTTGAATGTATCCGCCTTAGCCACCGCGGTTCCAGATAAGCAACAGAACGGGACGCCCGCGGGCGTCCCGTTCTGCTTTAGTTGCACCAGGTAATGTTGTCGTTCTTCCGGTCCGGAGCGGTTGGATGCTCCCCAGCGGCATAGCCCAGGGCTACGCCGATCAGGGGCTCATAGCCCTCCGGCAGGCCCAGTCTGGCACGCAGAGCCGGGTCGCTGAAGGCAATCATGGGACCCATGAGGAAGCAGGAGCCCAGCCCCAGCTCGGTGGCGGCCAGCATCATATTCTCCGCCGCGCAGGACACATTGGCCATGTTGAAGCCCTTCTCATCGTTTCCCCCTGGGGCAGAGAGCACCACCAGAGCCGCCGCGCCATAGAGAGGGTGAAATCCATCCTGAGCGGCCAGGTCCTCCAGGAAGGGCACGCCGGAGTGGGCCATTCCCTCCACCGCTGCGGTGTCCACGGCACTGATCTGCTCCGATCCCACAAACACACTCATATGGAACTGCCCGAAGATGGGCGCCTGATTGCCCGTGCGGAGCACCGCCTCCAGCTTCTCCCGCTCCACAGGCCGGGCCTCATAGGCACGGATACTCCGGCGGGTCTCGATCGCCTGCTGTACATTCATTGAGAAATACCCCTTTCTTTTTTCGTGCTTGTGGCTATAATTATAAATATCGTCTAAAAATGCGCAAGTACGCAATTTTTCTTTACTCAGTAAGAAAAAACTTAGTGAGGAGGGGTATTGATGGAGGGCTGTCCCGTCAAATTCGCCCTGGGACTGGTCAGCGGAAAGTGGAAGCTGCGCATCCTCTGGGAGCTGAACCAACAGGAGATCATCCGTTTTAACGAGCTTCAGCGCAGGCTTTCCGGCATTTCCAGCGTCATGCTCTCCAAATCCCTGGAGGAGCTGGAGCAGTGCAAGCTGGTCCACCGGGAGCAGTACCCGGAAATTCCGCCCAAGGTGGAATATTCTTTAACCGAGCTGGGCCGTTCCATTGACCCCGCCCTCCGGGCGCTGGGAGAATGGGGAACACACGCCTACGAGGAGATCCATGCCAACTGAATACAAAAGAACCCCCGGAACCAGTGGTTCCGGGGGTTCTTTTGTAAAGAATATAATGGGTTATTTCTTTCTGGTAGGCGGGGGAACCACCGGCGAGTCGTGCTCGAAGGCGTCGAAGTAGTCCTCGTTCTGCAGCTCCGGTTTGCGGTGCCGCACCGCCTCGGTGATGATGGGATAGAGCACGATGGCCAGCAGGCCGCCGGAAAAGCCGTTGTTGTAGAGGTTGAAGCCCTCCACCGGAGTGCCTGCCCGCAGCACCACCGAGGAGTGGAGAAATCCGGCCACGATGCCGAAGGGCCAGCCGAAATAGCCCGAGATGGGCGCCAGAGTGGTACCGAAGAGCAGAGCCAGCTGCACCGCGCTGTCATTGATGTGCCAGTGCATACAAAAGCCGCCCAGCACCACGCCCAGCATAATGGGGATGATATTGCGGGCGTGCTTGCCGAAAGCGGAGAAGCCCATGATGGTAAAGATGCCGCCCATAGTGGGACCGTTTAAATCGCCGCCGGTGGCCAGGATGAAGGTCATACCGATCAGTCCGTTAACACCTACGTTGATCAAAGTAGGGGCAGCGCCAAACATACGCAGGTAGTCACTGGGGGCCCGGCCGGTGGTGAGCAGCAGCCGGCGGTAACCGGCCCAGGCCGCCCAGATCGGCCGTCCGCTGAAAAACAGGCCCATAACAATCAGGATCAGGCACAGCCCGCCCAGGCAGATCCCCAACTGCAGATTGTAACCGGTGGCCCAATGGTGCGCCACATTGGGATCAGCCCCCAGTGAGGTCATCACCGGCACCATGATGGTGGCCAGCAGGCCGCAGGCAAAACCCATGTTGTACAGGTTCATACCGTTCTGGATCTTGTATGTATAGGCGGACAGAGGGGGCAGCACAAAGCCGATGATGGCGCCGATGAGAATAGCCCACCAGATGTTGCCCCAGCCGTTATCCAGGGCCACATAGCTAATCACCGGCGACAGCGAGGTTGCAAGCAGGGACACTGAGGCATACTTGCCAAATGGTTCCCGCCGGACCTTGGCATACAGGAAGGTGCCGAAGATGATGGGCCAGATATTGGCGATGTTCTTGCCGAAGAGGGCAAAGCCCGCCATCAGGCCGATCTCCACCAGGGTATAGCCGTTAAGGGGGTCCTTACTCAAATGGAGGATGCCCAGACTGATGAGGGTGACCAGAGCAGCGTTGACAAAGGCCGCCCCGATGCCCGCGATCTTTACATAGTCGGTGATGAGGGCATCCTCCGTCTGTATGATCTTCCACAGGCCGGGCAGGATCTGGCTTGGATCCCCCAGGATCAGCCCGATGGCGATCAGGTAGGCGGCAAAGCAGATGGCGATAGGATAGATCTTGTGGTAGCGCATATGGTGTCCCCTTTCGGATGGCAGCCGTCTTACAGGCCGTCAAAATAGGCTCGGGTCTGTTCCGCGTTACGCATGACTTCTTGCTTGAGCTCCTCCAGGCTATCGAACTTCCGCTCTCCCCGCAGGCGCTTATAAAACTCCATCCGGACGCTCTGTCCGTACAAATTGCCGTTGAAATCCAGGATAAATCCTTCTACAGTGACCCGGTTGCCATCGTCCACCGTGGGACGTACCCCTATATTGGTCACCGCCAGGCGGCTGTCGCCGTTTTCAAACCACACTTTGGTAGCATATACCCCGTAGGCGGGCACCAGCACGCCGGGCTGGAACCGCAGATTCACCGTGGGAAAGCCCAGAGTGGACCCCAGCTTCTTACCGTGGGCCACGGTATCGGTGAGGGTATGAGGATGGCCCAAAAATTCGTTGGCCCGCTCCATCTCACCCTGGGCTACCAGGGTACGGATATAGGTGGAGGACACCGTGATGTCGTCCCGGCACACCTTGGGAATGATATCGCAGCCAATGCCCAGCTCCTGACACAGTGTCTGGAGCCGCTCCGGATTACCCTCTCCCTTATAGCCGAAGTGGAAATCGTGGCCGGCCACCAGATGGACCGCCCCATGCTCCTTCACCAGATAGTCGGTGACAAACTCCCGCCAGGGCTGGTGCATCATCCGCTCGTCAAAGTGAGCCACGATCACATCCCGGATCCCATAGTACCGCCGCATCAGCTCCGCCCGGTCCAGGGGGGAGCTGAGCAGGGGGACCGCCGGGGTCTTGAGAATCAGGTTCTCTGGATGGGTATCAAAGGTGACCGCCGCCGGGACGGCTCCCAGTTCGGCCGCCTTCTCCCCCACCCGGCGCAGCAGGGCGCCGTGGCCCAGGTGAACGCCGTCAAAAAAGCCCAGGGCGATCACACGTTTTGTCTCTGTCCCGTTCACTGTCTCACACCTCGAAAAAACTTTTGATGGTAGCCATTACACCGCCAGCGCACCGGCCCAACAGCAAAAATTCCCCATCGGGGCCGTACACCCTCCATGTACCGTCAGCCACGGCACAGGAAAAGGGACTGCCGTTTTTGGCCTTCTTCAGCACCTCCGCTCCGATGGTCACCGCCGGGTATTCCCCGAAACAGCCGTCCACCGGGATCAGCAGGGACGCCGGGTCGGTGGCAGCCTGGAGTTCCTCCAGAGTTACCGCCTGATCCAGAGTATATCCCGCCGCCTCGGTGCGCCGCAGGGCGGACATACAGCCGCCGCAGCCCAGCGCCTGCCCAATGTCATGGCACAGGGTACGGACATAAGTGCCCTTGGAGCAGCGCACCCGCAGATACCAGGTATCCTCCTCCTGAGGGAACCCAGCCGGGGCCTCCTCCAGCACCTCCAGCTCATAGATGGTCACCGGCCTGGGGGGCCGCTCCACCTCTTTGCCTGCACGGGCCAGCTCGTAGAGCTTTTTGCCATCCCGCTTGATGGCGGAATACATGGGCGGGATCTGGAGGATATCCCCACGGAAGGGCTCCAGGGCCGCTTTCAGGGTCTCCCGATCCACCTGGACCGGCCGCTGTTCCAGCACCTGACCAGTGGTATCCTGGGTATTTGTCATAACGCCCAGTTTTAATCCGGCGATATATTCCTTCTTCCCCTCGGTGGCAAACTCCACCGCCCGGGTCGCCCGGCCCACAAAGACAGGCAGCACACCGGTAGCCATGGGGTCCAGGGTACCGCCGTGGCCTACCCGCCGCTCATGGAGAATGCCCCGCACCTTGGCGCAGATATCCATGCTGGTCCACTCCTGGGGCTTGTCGATGATGATGACTCCGTTAGGCATTGCTTTCCACCTGCCGGATGGCGTCCAGGATGGCGGACTCCGCCTGCTCCAGCGTACCGTCCACGGTACAGCCTGCGGCGGCGGCGTGCCCGCCGCCCCCCAGCAGGGCGCACACGCGGGTTGCGTTCAGTCCGCCGCTGGTACGAACGGACAGCTTGCACGCCCCGTCCTCCAGTTCGCGGATGGTAACGGAGGTCTCCACCCCTTCAATCTGGCCCAGGAAGGCAGCAATGTCCTCCATATCCTCCTCGGTAGCCCCGGCCTCATCCATCAGGGCCAGGGACACGGGGGCCACGGCCACCTTGCCGTCCTCGTAACGGTGCATCCGCTCTACAATGAGCCGTTCCACCTGGAGCCGAGCCCAGGTCTTGGTACGGAAGTGGCGCTTGTTCAGGGGGAATACATCGATTCCAGTGTCCATCAGGGCGGCGGCCACCCGGTGGGTATCCGCTGTGGTGTTGCTGTACTGGAAGCAGCCGGTGTCGGTGGATACCGCCACATACAGGGGAACTGCCGTCTCCCCATTGACCTGGCCCAGTTCGTTCAGAATGTCATAGATGATCTCGCCGCAGGCCGCCCGCCCAGCGTCCAGGCAGGTCTCCTTGGCAAAAAACTCCTGAGAGGGATGGTGGTCAATGGCCAGATCGATTCCCCGCTCCAGCCAGGGCTGACCGGATTTGGTAAAAAGGCCCCGGGCGGCGATGTCCACGCTGACCACCGTCTCCGGCTCATACCCCTCGGGGGCCAGCAGGCCCTCCAGGTAAGGGGTGAAGAGATGAGTCTCCCCGGTGCCGGGGCAGATATGGGCCGTCTTGCCCAGGCCACGCAATCCCAGGCACAGGGCAGCGGCACAGCCGATGGTGTCCCCGTCGGGGCGCTTGTGGGTCAGGATCAGGTAGCGGTCGTGGGCGCGTAGCCAGGCCGCAGCTTCGGTATAGGTCATGGAGCTCACTCCTCGCTGTCCAGATCGATGTGGGCGTTGGCCGGATTGGCAGGCTTAACTACCTCCGGGTCCCGCAGCATACTCAGAATGTGGGCGCCCTGACCGATGGAGTCATCCTCCACAAATTGCAGCTCAGGGGTATAGCGCAGCTTTAGGGCCGCACCCAGCTCCCGCCGCAGGTAGCCTCCGGCGGATTTGAGGCCCTTGACCACCTCGCTCACGTCGCTCTTGTCCAGCACGCTGACATAGATCTTGGAATAGCGCAGGTCAGAGGTGGTATCCACACCGGTGATGGACACCAGCCCGTGGACCCGGGGGTCCTTGACCGTGCGGATGAGGGTGGCCAGCTCCCGCTGGATCTCCTCGTTGATACGTCCAATGCGATTACTTGCCATACTTTTCTCCTATTACGCAATACAGACCCGCCCCCTCCTCAAATGAATTGGGGACGGAACGGGTCTGATTTCATTTTTTATAATTATACTTCAATTTGCTCCATCAGGAAGGCCTCGATGACGTCGCCCTCCTTGATGTCCTGGAACTTCTCGAAGGTGATGCCGCACTCGTAGCCGGCGGCCACTTCCTTCACGCTGTCCTTGAAGCGCTGGAGGGAAGCGATGGAACCATCGTAGATCACCACGTTGTCGCGCAGCAGGCGCATCTGGGCGCCGCGCTGCATCTTGCCGTTGGTGACGTAGCAGCCGGCCACCATGCCCACGCCGGTGATGCGGAACACGTTGCGCACCTCGGCCTGGCCCAGCTCCACTTCCTTGAACTTGGGAGCCAGCATACCCTTCATGGCGGTCTCGATCTCGTTGATGCAGTCGTAGATCACGCGGTACATCCGCATATCCACCTTGTTGCGGGCGGCAGTCTCCTTGGCGTTGGAGTCGGGACGGACGTTAAAGCCCACGATGATGGCGTTGGAGGTGGTAGCCAGCATAACGTCGCTCTCGTTGATGGCGCCCACCGCGCAGTGGATGACCCGCACCCGGACCTCGTCGTTGGAGATCTTCTCCAGGGAGGCCTTGACAGCCTCGGCGGAGCCCTGCACGTCGGCCTTGACGATGATGTTCAGGTCCTTCATCTCGCCCTGCTTGATCTGGCTGAACAGATCCTCCAGGCTCACCTTACCCACCGGGCTGGAAGCAGCCATCTTCTGATCGTGCTTGCGCTGCTCCACCAGCTCACGGGCCATACGCTCGTCGGCCACGGCGTGGAAGTCGTCGCCGGCGCCGGGCACCTCGCCCATACCAATGATCTCAACGGGCACGGAAGGACCGGCCTCGGTCAGCTTCTCGCCACGGGCGTTGGTCATGGCGCGGACACGGCCCACAGCGGTACCGGCAATGATGATGTCGCCCTGATGGAGAGTACCGTTCTGCACCAGCAGAGTGG
>PPYE01597616.1_pt1 | contig 18568 bp, 26 predicted proteins | sample 1559881 | NCBI WGS metagenome assembly PPYE01 (sample SAMN08240022, study PRJNA423297) | Human gut metagenome, whole genome shotgun sequencing project. | reverse complement strand
AGCGGGCATAGCCGTAGCGGATGCGGTTGCGCCCGCGGAAGAGAAGCATTTCATCCTGTGCCATTTGTTTTTACCTCCTGCTTATTCCGTTACTTTTGTATAATAAACTGTTGCATATCCCTGTCGCCCTACAAGCGTTTGTGCGTTGGTTGCAATATTAAGGGTGTTTTTATGTGATGCTGCACGATTCCCAAAAACCGCAATTAAGTTACCACCAGAGGCAGACGAGCCGTTAATGCCTGGAAAAAAGCGAAAACTACCGTCTTCCGATTCCACGAAAGCTTCGGGAAGGCAAGGAGACACATCAACCTGTGCTTCTAAATTAACAAAAACACTGGTGTCTATTGCGCTTATTGTAAATGGATATGTCCTTTTCCACACCTTTTTTCCGTCAATCCAGTATTCACCTGTCCATTGCTCTGTGGTGCTGTACACCGGATGTATCACCTTATCCATCGTCTGCCCGCTCTCCGGGTCATACACGGCGCTTGTCACACTGTGGGAATACTTTTTACTCCCCGCAGCGTCACCAAGCCATGCGGTGCCTATTGTTTTTGCCATTATGTAGCCTCCTGCTTATTCCGTTACTTTTGTGTAATAAACTGTTACAAACCAATTCACCAAACTGGGAGTATCTCCACCTGTAAAAATCGCTTCCAGATTTTTAGTCGATAAATTGTAGCTTACTGCATTTACCCATATCCACGATGCTTCTAGTTGATTGTTGATAAATCCACCAGCAGGCGCAAATTGTGAAGTTAAAGTCGAATAAGAAAATTCACTTTTGATGATTCTGCTTATTTGGTCATTTTGTTCTAAAATAATTGTTCCGGCAGATAAACTCCCACCCGTGAATGTTTTTTTATAAATCTTTTTGCCGTCAACCCAATACTCACCTGTCCATTGTTCTTCGGTGCTGTAAGTTTGCTGCGCATCCAAAGTTACTTGCGCAACGAAATAATCTGCCGCATGCCCCTGCAATGTAGCCGCATCAATCGGCGTAGGCGGCAGGTTCTCACCGCTATCGGGGATGCAGGTAGCCATTTCCTCAGCAAGAGACTTTCCCGTTTCCGGGTTATATACTGCCTTGGTACAACTGTGCACATAGGCGTCTTGCCCGTCTGATGTCCGGCCCCATATCACTGGTATTGTGTCTGCCATTTAGGTCGCCTCCTAACTAAATGTAATAGTTGCGTCAAGGTCGATGGCGCAAGCATCATTATTTATTGCGTCAGTAAAGCCGTCCTCTTTAGTTAATTTGAAGTAGATATACCCCTCTTTGATAAGCGATTCCACTTTCAGGCTCGAAATATCTGCTTTGTCATCGCTCGTTCCAAATAAGTATTTTCCACCTTGGCGTATGCGGCAGGAACCTGTTACCGAGTTATGTCCTTGCAGCGTGTCTGCGTTGATGGGTGCAGGTGGCTGTGCAGGGGTGCCATCGTCTAGGCGGTAGCGCATTACATTGCTGGGCACTGTGCCACCACCGCCGCCTCCGACAAAGTACAGGGTGGTATCTGCCCACAGGCACATTACCTTTGCATTGGCCGCAAAAAAGGCATCCGGCAAAGATTCACCGCTGGGAAGCATAGCGGCCACAGGGCGGCCCGCAATGCGGAATGTGTCGCCCTCTGCAAAAGTGGTATCTGGCACAATAACAAACTGATTTGTGCTTGGTAGCTCTATGTCAAAATAGTTTTGCTCTTTTGAGGCCGTCACAGTGGGCACGCTTTCGGACACCTTAGCAAAACGGGAATCCGCCTCTGTTTTGGTGTAATAATCGGACAGGTTGATGTTTCCATGCGTATCTTTCCAGTCGTTGCCGTCCACATCCCAAACCCAAATAGTGTCAGTGCTGCCGACGATTGCCCAGTTGCCAGCTTGTCCGGTAGGGTGTGCCGCCCTCAAGGCTTCCGGCGTCTCATACCAGCCCACGCCGCCCTGTGCTATCTGCTGGGCAATCTGTGCATAGTATTTGGCGTTGTCTGTGTCCTCGTCCTCTCGGCTCCCCGTGCCGCCTACAGCCCAGCTTTCGGCCAGCTTGGCGCTGTTTGCGGCGGCCTGTGCCTGCTGCGGGGCGTCTTTGATGGCTTCAATGTTTTCCGATACGGCGTTGATAGCGTCAAGGTTATCTGTGACGATTTTTGAGGCAGCTTCCACCTCATCCAAAATTTCTTGGATAGTCTTAAACTCATCTGTGCTCTCTATGGCATCCTCTGGTACTGTATCTCTTGCCACACAAATCACAAACGTAGCGGTGGAAAGGACGTTGCCGCCCTGCACTACCTCGATTTCTGCCGGGCATTCGCCCGCCACGGCAAGCATCTGCTGCGTGAGCACGATAAGCACATATGTATCGGAGATTTCCAGCGCCGGGTTATACACATAGGTGCCATCCGGCTTTGCCATGCGCACGTTGACCTCAAACCCGCTTTGCACCGTGTAGGGCTGCCCATTGGCATACAGGTTGGCCTTGATGATACGCATGTTGTTGTCGTACTGCTTGGCATAGACACGGGGCGGTACATCCGGCGTAGAAAAATCTATATTGATTTCCTGCTGGATTTGATAATTTTCCATCCTTTTCGCCTCCTTATGTTGATGCTGGCAGCGTATAGTTCGTGCCGTTTATGTTTACTGTCACCCAGCGCAGTTCGTGCAGAGTGTTCCCGATTTTCAAATATTCTGTGTCCACCATGTTTGTTTCAAGCGTACCTACACATCCACCGTCTGATGTAGCGCCTATTTTGATATAAGACGGCTGTATATCACACATTCTTGCATTTGAACCCATATTGCCGGAGGCGTCCACAGTTCCGTAGTACAGCTTTATTAGACCATTACTGTTTGCACTTCCGGCCGGGTACGCGGTTACGCTGGCGCGCAGATTGCTTCCCGCAGAAAGTTCAAATGACGCCGCATCAATTTCCATTGTGTTCCCGCTGTTTTGGCTTTTTACATGGTCGGCAATCAGGTTTATTACCTTTACAAGTGCCGCATTCAGCGTGCCTGCCGTCATAAAGTCGGCATACAGCCCTTGTTCCAGCGTGGCCGCCACAGTATACGGGCCGTTATATCCGTTAGCACTTGCACCCCAGCCCTCATAATTAAAGCGCCACACCTTTTTTGCGAGCGCGGGGTCGGGGTTGTCCGCAATATAGAGCGTGTCCGGCTCCCCGTCGTTGTTGGTGTCAAGCAGTCTCACAGCGCCGCCCTTGGCTCCAAGAATGGTTGAGGTAATGCCCTGCGCAATGCTTTCCACGTCGCTTGCCGTGGGACGTCTCTGTATTTCCTGCTGCTGCCCGGCAATAGTGTCGGCAATATTCGTGCGGGCGTCTCCAATCTCAACGCCGTTATAGCGTTCCAACAAAACATCCGTCTCTATTTTTACGATTTCCGCCTTCGCATCCACGCCCAAAGCCTCAAACTGTATCGTTACAGTGTCGCACAGGTCGCACCTTTCGAGCAGGGCAAGGTCTTTGTATTCTTCTGTCTGTTCAAGCTGCACAAAGCTGGCCTTAATGCTCACAGTAGGCACGCCGATTTTGTTTGCCTGCACATACTGTTCTGCGCGTTCCTGCAGCTGCTGCGGCGTGGGCTGCTCCTCGAAATCCTGCGAAAAGTCTACCGGCACGACGCGGGTAAAATCATACGTTCCGGGCGCAGGCACCACCTTTGGCTCACATGTCACAAGCGTATCATCCGAGCCTTGCCAGTAGGGGTATATTCCGGTTGCCACATTGGAGATATTGCGGTCTTGCTCAATGTCTGTAAGGTTTTTGCCGTATCGGATAACCACACCGTTATCCTGCCCACGCTGGCCGTGCAGCTTGACGGTGTACGTATCCCACTCGTATTCGCCGCCGTACACATCCAAAATACTGCCGGTTTGCCCGCCGAGAACGGCGCGTGTCGCACTTGGAATGTTTACGGAAAATTGTGCCACGGTGTCTTTGTCCGTCCAAAACATAAACGGGCTATCCACCGCTGCATTGCTTTGCAGCCCGGCCATGGCATCAGGCGCATTCGCGGCGGTAAATGGATTCAGAGGCACGCCGGAAAGGTCATAGGTAAGATGCTGGGCGTATACTGTCACAATGCCATTCATGGGTTTTGTAATGCGATAAACGCGGAAGGGCTGCGGCAGGCGGTACGGGCTGGGGATGGCATAGATGATGCACCTGTCTGTGATGTCCTCAAAGTGTATGCCGTTCATGGGATATTGCATTGTAAGTTCAAACATGCCGTTACGTTCTTCGGTCACAACACAGGAAATCGCATCTGCAAGTGCACCCAGCCCTTGCGTGTCAAACTGTGTTTCGGCTGCGGGGAAAAGAATAGGTATCATAGCATCCACCACCTCGGCGTTATATTTACAGCGGTAATGCCGCCGCTGTAAGAAATCAGGCTTTCCCCATGCTCCAACACGGGGAAGCCTCCTGATATTGATATACTGTTGTTTTTGTTTGTGGTGCCGTCATAGGCGTTTTGCACTTCGCTGTCCAGCGTGATGCTCCCGGTCATGCCTGTGATATTTACTGTGCTTTTACCCACGACAAGCTGCCCATCCCCTGTGCCTGTGATTTGGATAAGGGGGAGCGCAGGTTGCCAAGCGTTATACAGACTTTGCCCGCTTTGTATCTTAATCGGAAATTCTCCAGATTTGAGGAAACGTTGTGGCTTGCAGTCAAATCCCAAGGAAAACGGGGCCAGAAGCTGCATCCGAATTTCGGCTTCTGGCCCGTTGACAACTCTTGCCATCCGGTAGGTATCTTTTTCTTCGGTTACTTCCAAACGCCGATATCCATACGATGCAAACAGCCATCTTGTAATTACAGACAATGTTAAATACACATCACGTCTTAGCGCAAAACAATCTACATCTCCCGTGCAGTTTTCAAAGGCGTTTTCGTAAATGTGCAAATCTCCGTTTTTGCCGGGGACGGTTACTGTTGAAACTTTCGGGGATGCCCCGGAAAACCTCACCGGGGCCTGCAATTCTATTCCCATATTTTTTGAGCACACGCCGTCCAGCCAAAACTTAGCCATATACTGCATTCTTCCTTTCGAGCGTATTTTCGAGCACTACCGCAATACGCTGTACAAGCGATTCTTCGTCGCTATATTTTGCTCCGTTTACAGTAATCGTGATGTTCCCTATGCTGGAAATCCCTGCATTTCCTTTGCGCCATTCGTCCGCTTCTGCTCGCGTAAGGACGGTTTCGCCTCTATGTAACTCGGCGATATAACCGTTATATGGTACATAGTCCAAGCCCCCAGCATGAGAGCCGCTTGTATTGGCAGAGCCATTCACGTTTACGTCCACGCTGCGGCCACCAAAAAGAGAATCCCACAAGCCGTTAAACCATGAAACCAAGCCGTTCCACGCATTTGAAATCCCATTTTTTATGGAATCTACAATGTTTTTTCCGAGGTCAGCTATCCGGCTCGGAATACTCAAGAAAAATTGCACCATTTCATCAATTTTCTGTGGTACAGTTACAGTAAAAAAACGGCCTATCGCGTCTATGGCATTTCCAATAGCTGATTTAATACTGTTCCAAATATTGATAATCGCATTTCGAAAATCTTCGTTTGTGTTCCACAAAGTAACTAATGCCGTTACCACTCCTGCAATCAATGTCACAATAAGAACAAAGGGGTTGGCATTCATTACTGCATTAAGCGCTGCTTGTGCTATAGTTGCCGCCTCATTGGCAGCTTTGAATGTGTTAATAGCAGTTGTTACCCCTTGTATCAAAGATGCAATCCCCATGGCTGTTTTGTACGCTAAAACTGCTGCAGTCACGCCCGCAATAACGGGAGAAAGTTCCATAAATGTGTTTGCCATAGAGGAAAGCGTATTTGTGACAGTTGTAATAACTGCGCTCACATCAATCTTCGAAATAAAATTTGCAGCCTTTTCTGCAACTTCTGAGATGGCAGGGGCAAAATGCTCTAAAAGTTCGGTTTTAATTTTGGAAATAGCTTCTCCGGCTTTCGCCATCGCGTCCGTTAACGCCGCCTGTGAATCTCTTTGACGGACTAATGCTCTATTGTTATCATAAAACGCGTCAGTAGCACCTTCATAAGTGGAATAAAGTGTTTCCATAATAAGCTGGTTTCTTTCGCTTTCATTGGAACACTTTTCTAGGCTCTTGTTAAAATCGTCCTCCGAAATACCAGCCCAATTTAGTGCATCGGCCAATACACCCGTTACTTTTCCTACCTTAACCGTTTCATTTGTTGCCTCAATGAGACCTTCAATTGGAAGGCTATCGCCGAAGGTGCCAAATACCCCCGCCGCAATATATGTCCAATCTGTTACATCTTGTTCAGAATCCACCAATTTTGCCAAAAGCTGGCTTGCTTCTGTTGCGCGGTCAGTATCGCCTAAAATTTCATAGAAACCGTTATACGCTTCCCATGCTGATTCAGCACTGTACCCAGCAGCTTCATAGGCCGTATTCAGCTTACCTTGTGCCACCCGATATTCTTCTGTTGCACTATCTAAATTAACAACTGAGGAAAACAGGCTCTCTACCACACCAATAGCCTTTTGGATACCGCCTGAAATGAAGTCGGATAAAACGCCTTTAGCCACTGTAAAGCCATCCGACATATTGCCTGTTGCATTTCCGATATTTTCTATGCTTTTTTCTGCTTTATCAGCGGATTTAGGCAAGTCGTTTTTTAATTTTTCAGAAAGATTATCCCCGCTTTTAGCAGCATCCTTTACACCGCTGTCGAATCCCGATGTATCGAGCGATATTGCAGCAAAAATATTAAAAAGATTCACGGTGCCACCTCCTTTCAAGGAATTGGCACCACTTAGCCCTTCTCTGTCAACACTTAGGCAGAGGCAATTTTCTGTTTCATATGTGCAATGATTTCTTCCGGGGTTCTGGTTTCCCTCGGCTTCGGTTCTTCGATGTCGAAATACCGGATTTGCATGTAGCTGCCACCAGCATACCTCGCTGTATTTTCCCCAATAATTTTTAACGCATCAGTCACATATATCCTGTATGCCTTATCAAAAGACTGCTTTTTTATCATCACTGGGAGCGCGGAAATCATAGCCCGCACCCCCATACGAGGCATGGACAGAAGGGCAAGAATTACTTGGTCTTTTCCTCCTGCCCAAACGATTTGAAAAAATCCAGTAGTTCCTTATCCTTGAAAATAGCGCGGATTTGCAAAATAGTAGTCAGGACATTTTGCTTTGCAACCGCCTCCGCCGTGGTGCCATTCAGGACGGACAAAATGCCGAACATGTCTGTCCGATGGTCTTTCAGCAGCACAGGGGCCAGCGCGGCGCATTTTTTTGCCGCATAGGTATATAATTCTGCCGCGCTTTTGCCTTTGCTGTCAAACTTCTTGCCCAGTTCGTCCAACAGAGCCTTGTCTCCGGTGATATTGGCAATGTAAGGCGTCAGCTCACACAGCACATCTACCGCCTGTTCGGTATTTAGTTCAGACAATTTCATAACGTCAATCCTCCGAGGGCGCCGCGCTGTAAAATTCCATTGGCATTGTGTCCTGCGCATCAATAGACACATGGCCCGTCAACTCCACAGATACCTGTCCTTTGCCGTTCTTGGTGGTTTGAAGCGTAAAACCGCCAGTGGACAGGGCGTTTTTCAGGCATACAGCCACCATGCCGCCGTCCGCTCGGTCACCCACCCACCACAGGTCGGAAAAATCCGCCGGCTTCAGGTCACGGCGAGGTGTAATTTTTGTAGTATCCGGGCTTCCAATATCCGCCGCTCCAAGAGCCAGTCGAATAGATTCCGGGGACGTTCCAAGAGAGGTGAACGACATCATACACTCCCAACCGTCCAGATGCTTAAGCTCCATCATGTTGGTGGGGCAATTATCCACATCCTCGCCCATGTCAGAATAGGTCGGAACGCAGGAAATGTTGATACCACCAGTGGTAGGGCACACGATATCCTCATCTGCCGGAGCCGTCGGTGTCGCTGGTGTAAACTTCTTCAGAATCACACCCGCGTCAAGCTGCATTTCTTCGAATGTGCTTTGCGGGATTACAGTAAATTTGCCCATGTGGGCCTCCTTTCAACTGAATGTCAGATATTCAGCGGTAATATTGATATACCGGCGCTTGATAGCCGGGTCTTCTTCATAGGTCAGGCTCTGACACCATGGAGAACCACGTTTCAGCCAGATATAACCTTCGTCGCAGGGGAGATATACGCCACCGTAACCGATGCGCTTAGATAATTCTTGGGCCTTTTCGTCCGGTATGGCCTCGCTCTCTGTGCGGAACCACAGGTTGACCGTCAGGCCGATTTCTCCAGCGTCAAAGGCCCCGTCCGTGTACTCGTAGGTTCCGTAGGGCATGAGCACATCGTTTGGCACGGAGGACGCACGATAGAAAGGCATGAACTCGTTAAACCAAGCATAAAGGGCTTTGTTTTTGGTCATAGCGCCCCGGCCTCCTGCCATGCTTTCATCAGCTTTGGGCCTTGTTTTGCAACCCAATCCACCATTTCCTCGTTCTGCGCCCAATCGCTGTTTTCAGCAAGGCCGCTTTCGAAGAGGAATGCGTGGACAATTTCATGGCGTAAGTTTTTCTGCTCTTGAAGTTCCAGCTTGCCCTTGCTTCCGGGTTCGCCACGCTTGTAGTTCTCCACCACAATTTCTTTCGTGGTTTCATCGCAGAAACCGTCGCAGTCTTTCAGGCGGGGCTCGTCTTGTTCAGAAACGAAGGATATCGTGTACTCCGTTCCCAAAACATTTACTGTATCTACATCGGCGTAGATAACCTCGTAACCTCCATGCCCGTCAGGGACTCTGTCTACAACTTTTTTCATGTAGTCAGTACCCACCTTTCCGCCGTGAAGTATTTCAACGGCAATGTGGAGGACTTGGGGGCCTGCTTTTCTTCCGGGTTGCTGGTCACCCGGTAGGTCTCCCCGGTGGCCTTGTCTTTGAATACGTCGTTGTACTCAATGGGCACGGCCTTGTCCACTAGGGCGGAATAGAGGCTCGTCACACCCTCCTTCTCCGCCCACCGGGCCTCCATAGAGGTATCCAGCGCCTGATAGTTGGTGAACTCCGCCCCTTCTGTCCACTCCACGAGGAAGCCGCCCGCGCCGTCCGGCACGCGCTTTTTCTCCATCAGAACACAGGAGCGGGCAAAATCATCAAGCAAACTCATACCGAAGTTCCTCCGTTCCGTCATCACGTTTCGTAGAAACAACCCTTTTCCCTGTTTGGTTGATGTACATTTCTACTAGTGCCAGACATCCATTTGCGGTACTTTCATCCACAGTCATTTTTGCCTGAACTTCAACTGTGATTTTGCCCCCCTTAGCTTCCATGTGCATCAAATCCCCCCTATCCTCCGCCATGCGTTCAGGCGGCTCTTGAACACATCCTGCCAGCCCACAGCAACGCCGCTGGCGTTTGTGGCCTTGCTGTATGAGTAGTCGCCGAAGCTCTCGGACGTGTACGGCCCAGGAGCGCCATTCTTGGCATCCCAGGAGACTATCTCGTCCGCCAGTGTAATGACCGCTCTCGGAACCGCCAGCGCCCATACAGCGCCGTCAAAGGTTTCGTCGGTCATGTTCTTTGCCGGGTACTGGTGGAGACCGTCGTTAAAGACAGACCCCACCACCCGGAAATACTGCCCTGTTTGCAGGAAGGGCAGCGTGAGTCGTCCGTCCTGCACTATGAACTCTCCGGTATGGATGCCGTCAGGCACCAAAAACCAGTTGTTCAGGTGCTGCAAAACTTCTTCAAGCATCACGCCGCCCCCCTATCACTTTTTGCTTGCTCTTCGCGCTTCCGCACCGGTTACTGTAACAGCACAGGTATCCGTTTTCCCACCGTCCCCGGTCTTAACGGTGATAGTCGCAGAACCCGCTGAAACCGCTGTCACTTTCCCAGATTGGTCAACGTCCGCGTACTGCGGCGCGTCACTGCTCCAGGTCACGCTTTTGTTTGTGGCGTTTCTGGGATCAATCGTAACTGTCAATGTTTCACTTCCGCCCTCGGTCAAAGCCAGCGTGTCTTTATTCAGCGTGACCCCTGTGACCGGGACGTTCAAGGGCCCTCGCTCACCGTGATTTTGGCGATGCCGTCCAGGTATTCCGCCCACAGCTTCATGCCCATGATGGCATAGCTCTCGCCCACAGCGGTGCTGTAATTGCCCTGGGCATGGAAGCCGATCAGGTTGGTTTCGCCCTGCACGGTGTAGTTGAGACCCAGACGTGCAAACTCACTTTCGCCGGGGTCGGCATAATACAGGTCGATATTCTCCACAGGAGTGGCGATTACCGTATTACGCGCAATGGCAGCATTGCCGGAAACGGCAGCAGGCAGCAGGAACAGGGTAGAATAACCCATGAAATCCTTGACATAGTTAATGCCAAACTGCGTCTGCACGGTGATGTCTGCCGCGCCCAGATAATCGTAGGCATCCAGAATATTTGCAAAACCTACAACAGAGGTCACATCCTTTGCCATACCCGCGAACTTGTTCAGCACTTCGCCCTGGGCTTTGGCGAGGGCGGCCTGCCAAGTGGTTGCGGTGCCGGTCAAGGAGCCGGTGTTCAGGAAGGTGTAGAAATCGCCCAGCACCATATTCTGGAGCTTGGTCAGGAACGCGTCATCGCTCTTTTCCACTGCGATTTCCGCGCCATACTTGTCCACGTCCTCGATAGGCACGGCCTTGGCGTATTTCTTGATGGTAATGTCGTCTTTTTTGGCCTGGGTGATGGTCGCCTTGCTGTAAGGGATGACCTCACCCGCGCCCACGTCGCCGTCCTCCAGGGTCACGTCAGCGGTATAGGAGATCAGCTGGGTGCCAGGGGTCTTTCGAATGGGGCGCATAATGCCCAGAATATTACGTAATGCCTCCCAGTTGTCATTAAATCGGGTGACAAAATCCACTTCACGGGCCGTAACGCTGTTATATGCGTTAGGCAACGAATCGCGGGGATTAGTAAGACTTTCAACTTTTGTAGCAGCCATGTAAATTCATTCCTTTCAAGTAATTTGGTTTTCCATGAGCGCTTTCTGTCGCTCGGCTGCAGACATGACATAACGGCCATGGTCATCTTTCTTGTAGATGTCTGCTTTGGTCATTGTCCGGCCTCCGGCATTTGCAGGCGGTGCGGCAGTCTGTGCGCCTTGGGTGGTAGTAGTGGGAATAAAATCCGCCCACTCGCTCTTAATGCTCTCTGTGAGCTTGTCCGCGTCCTTGACTGCGCCGTTTTCGTCCAGTTCCACGCCGTCCACATCGGACACCCGCAGCACGGCGTCCAGCCGCTTTTCACTCACCCCGGCCTGCTTCAGTAGTTCCCGGTACGCCTTTTCTTTGGCGGCGCGGGTCTCTTTCTTGGTTTGTTCGCTCTTGTAGCCCTCAAATTCCTCTTTGATGGCATCGTACTTGACCTTCCAACTGTCCTTCTTTCCAGCCTCAAGGTCATTCTGCGCTTTTTCGAGCTGCCGCTGTACCTCGGGAAGCGCCTCCGCGTCGGCCTTGTACTTTGCCACATCGGCTTTCAGGCCATCCACGGTCTCGGTGTGCATGGTGATAATCTCGTCAACTTTTTCGTCCTCAATGCCCATGGCCTTGAGGGCACGTCTGGTCAATGCCAATTTCAGTCATCCTTTCCTTTGGCCCCATTTCTTCGGGGCGACTGTAATATAAAAACCGCTGTACTTCGCGGATTTTACCAAAACAAAAAGCGCAGGCAACCCACAAGAATTTCTTGCAAGTTACCCACGCTCGGGTCTTCCGCCTCAACGCTTAGAGCCGGGAGCAATATTTACTTTTCTTTTATTTCTTCCCTCTTAATATGTATAATTTTAACACCATTTTTCACGGGAATCAACTCTATTCTATCACCTTTTTTTAGGATGGATTCAATAACCTTGATTTGCTTTTCATCCATTTTCTAATTCGTCCTCTATGATGTTCCGGTAGGTTTGGGCATGGTCGGCTACCGCTGGCTTGAGAAAGGGCTTCGCCGGGTTGCCTGCCGTCCAGTGCCAGTTCCCGTTGTTGTCCTGATACCCCCACGGCGTGGGCCGCCCGCCCTCGGCGTATTTGCCGGTGCCCAGTTCTACATATGGGGCATACTCCACGTTGGTGCCAATGTAAACGGTACTCTCATCATTGTCCACCTGATGTGTGATACTGCTACGAAGATTGCCAGTATCCACACTTTTGTTTCTGGTGATATTCTCCTTTGCGTATCCCTCTGCCACAAGTCCGCACTTTTCCAGCGCACGGACAACGGCATCGTGCATAGCGTCCAATACTTCTTGGCTGTAATCGTTGAACACCACGCCACCTAAATCGGTAGGCCCTCTCTTTTTATTCGCCATCTTTCTTTGTCCTTTCCCATTCTGCATAGGTCATACGCTTTTGCACTTCGCTGGGGTCTTCCCGTATTCCTTTCACTCGTGCGACCATGGTACACCGGCAGTTGTAAACCTCGCTCGGCTTCCCTCTCTGGTCGCCCGGATACCGGCAACCGTTGGAAAACTCGACATCATAGTCCACCACTTCACCGTCCATCCGCCGGTGGGAGTGGCGGGTACGCCCGTCCAGCGTTGCTATCCACTCTTTTTGGAGTTCGATCCCTTTTTGCTTGGCCGCCCTGTAACTTTCCATCCGCCCGGCGTTTTGCGCTCCTGTGACCGCCGTTCTGGCCGCTCTCACGGCGCTGGATCGGTTCATTTCGGATATACGAGTTTGTAGGTCGGTGGCGATTTTCCCCACGCTCTTGCCCTGCAAAAGCCCGCTGGTGACGCTCTTGGCAATCTGCTTTTTGCCCCACTTCAAATCAATGCCTCGTTTGAGGGCTTTTTTCTTGGGGTAGTAGGGCATCAGGTTGGGTTCTTCCGCAATGAGCCGCTTCACAGTGGCTTCGTCCCATAGGGTAAAGCCAACATTCCCGGATACTTTCTCAATCGTGTAGGCCGCGTAGTTGCGGTTTAGCGAGTAGATGCCCGGCGTGGCCTCGTTGACATAGGCAATAGCTACTTCATTTGCCTTTGTCATGCGCTCGGCTATCTTTTCCTTCAAGTCTTGATACCGCTTGCCTCGGCCAATCTGATTGAGCCGCCATTGCTTATAATCCTGCTCCATCCATACCTTGCCGTTGACCTCGGTGCCAATGAGGGCCCGCATCTCCTCATCCCGCTTGCGAAACCGCTCAAAGTAGGCTTTGATGGTTTCAGAAAGCTCGTCCCGCGCCTCCCGGTACACTTTGGCAATACGGCGCTCCAAGGCGGTCAGTTCCTTGTCAGTCAGGCGATGGGCTTCATCAGGCTTCGGCATCCTCCTTCACCTCGGTTTCTGTTAACACACGAGAAATATATTTATCTGCTTGATTGCAGTCTAAAACGCTTTCAGAATTGAACTCCACATCCACACAATGCGTATAATCGCCAAAATTACTATATGCGATAACTTTCATTTTCTGGTTTCTCCGTTTCTTCTTGCGGCGGGAACTCCGGTTCTTCCTCAACCCGCTCCGTTTCCTCTGCCGCCTTGCGCTCCATCAGGGAATCATACTGGTCGGCGTCGCCGTTGATGGTCAGCAGCTTTTTGGTGATATACTCGTCATCAAAGTACTCAGCGCCCATGAGGATGGTTTGTGTTTCCTCGGCTCGATTGATTATTTTACTGCGTGTATAGCTCGGCTCATCATCAATGCCAGCCAATTCCAAAATGCCCAGAATAAATTCCGTCACACTGGCCTCAAAGTCATCTACCTTCAGGTCAAGCGGCGTGTAGCTGGCTGCAATGGCCGTAGCCGTTTGGTTACCCGCCGACACTGCCGAGGAATCAAACGCCTGAAAATCCTCGTACAGCTTGCGCTTGAGCATATCAATGGTGGTGCTGGTGCCATTATAAGGAGCCTCCAGCGTGTGAGCTTCCGCCTTTGCTCCGTCATCACCTTCCGCATGGGACACATGGAGCGTTTTTAGCCGTTCCACAAACTTCGCATCGTCTAGGTCGTCCATGCCGCCGCAGTTGGTGAGCACCCAATAAATCAGGTTACCCTCGTCCACATTGTTGACCATGTTGGAGGTGCACAAATCCAGCGCGTCTATCGTGTTCTGCTTTCCCGTCAACTCCGAAAGCGCATCTTCGCCGTTTTTCAGGGATACGATCGGGAATGTCGGATAATTCTGCCCATCGTAGATTTCCGTGCCGTCTGCCGCAGAGGTGCGCATGCGCAGAATATAAGGGCGCTTATCCTTCAAAACAGTCATATCCTCGCCGCTGCGCTGGATGTAATCCATGTAGCCGTCCACCTCGTACAGGGTGGCCCGCAACGGCTTGTCGTCGGCCACCTGCCAGAAGCGGATGCCCGCCATCAGCGCGCCGTTCTCCTCGTCATAGAGCGGTACAAACTCCCGCAGCTTGAACACTTCCAGATGGTCGAAGTTCCAAAATCCAAAGGCCACGCCTGCAATCAGAGCATACTTTCCAGCCCTAACCATTTCCAGGTCAAATTTCTTTCCAAGCCTGTCCTTTGTGGCGTCATCCTGGAAGGTCACGCCATTGCCGAGAAGGTAGGAAACCTCTTGCCGCACGTCAAATCCAAAAAAGCTGGATGCAATTTTGTGATTGGCCGTGTACATATCCCGATGGGCGCGGCCTTGCATGTCGTATATGATTTTTTCGTAGCGGTTGATGGTCGGGTTTTCGCCTTTGAAATATAGTTCGGCATCTACCGCCATCCGATAAGCCCTGCTACCCTTGTGTTCGTTGATTGCCCGCCGGATAAAGTCCATGCGAGATTTTTCATCTCCGCCTACAGCGAGCAAGTCCTGATATGTAAGCAAAATGTCACCTCTCCCACAGTGGAATATATTGTGGCTTCCCTGCCTTGCGTACCTTATGCCGCAGAACCGTCATTACAAAATAGCGGATATCGTCCATGGCGTGGTCGTTCTCTTTGATGGGCTTGTCCTCTGCGGCCTTTTCGTCCCAGCGGTACAATCCAAACTCGCGGATAGCATCCTTGCAACTCCTGTATACCTTGATTGTGCCATCTTGTAAGTATCGTGCTGTAGTTGCAATGCCCGGAATCACATCATTTACGGCCTTTTGCACCCGGAACCGCTTATGCCGCCGGATGACTTCGATAAACGATGCCGCCGACGGGTCAACAATGACCGACTTCACGGGCAAATTTCCCGCCAGCTTTTTTAACTCGGCGTAATATTCCTCGTCGGTTTTGTTGTTGCCCTCATTCCTGCCAGAGTAGTAATACTCCCGAATGCGTGTGGCCGTTTTTCCGTCCCAGCACCACAAGCCCGCCGAAAACGGGTTGAGTGTGCCATAGTCGCAGGATATGTAATACTCGCCTCTTTCTGGCGCGGCGTCCACGATGTTCCCATCCCCGAACATGGGGTAGATCAGGCCCTCTGCAACGACCCACAGGCCCCGGATATAGCGGTCGTAAAATACGCCAGTAAACATGGATTGATACCGTTCCAAGGTTTTCTTGCTTAATCCGGGGTTGTCCGTCATCTCGAAATGGAAGTATAGGGCGTTGCGCTCCTTGTGGCGCTTAATCCACTCCAGATAAAACCAGTGCTGTGGGCTGTCAGGGTTGCAAGAAAACCACAGTTTGGCCCCGTCCACGGAGCAGCGGGTTAGCGCCTGTTCCACAAAAGACCGGGGCATGAGCGCCACCTCGTCCAGCAATACACCCGCCAGCGTGCGGCCCTGGATGAGCATGAACGAGCTTTCGTCCTTGCCGCCAAACACCTCGAAGAAGTTCGTCACAGCGCCCCGGCGCACTTCCAGAATCTTGTCCGCCCGCCGCCAGCGTAAGGTGTAACGCTCTTTCGCCAGCGACATGGAGATGAACGGCACGACGATATTCTTTGAGGCGCTATCCACAGTCTTCCCGCAGATCCCGAACCGCTGGCCAGAAAACTCCCGCATGGCCCAGTCCACAAAGGCCCACATCATAAGGGAGGTCTTGCCCGAACGCACCGCGCCGTCACAGATCAGGGCGTCATACTTAGAGTAGGGGAAGGCTAGGATTTTCTTTTGCTTTGCAGAAATCATTCGTCGCTCTCCAACTCCTCTGCCATCTCTCGCAGGCTCTGACTCAGCCCATCCTCTTTGACCCGATCCGCAGGCCCGCCGCTGATGGAAGCCCATTTATCGATCAGCGTCCCAAGCGCGGTAGTGATCTGCGCTGGTGTTGCCTCCGCCAGCTTCTCGGGGTCGTTCAGGGCCGTCAGACCCTTGCCTATAATCTCGCATACAAGCCCCTTCTGGCTCTCCATGTAAGCTAAGATATCGGCGGTGTTCTCCTCTTTTTTCTGCGCTACTTTTTGCTCAATATCGCCACATTCAAGGACGATTCTCTTTACTGTCCCGTCTGCAACACGGTTTTTCCTTGCCGTAGCGCGATAGCTGCCCGTCTCCAGATAATCAGCCACTATTTTCTTTTTTTGCTTATCTGTCAGCCGCGCCGCCATGTCACCACCTCTCATCTACAAAATTGCAAAACAAAGTAGTACGGAGGGACGGTAATAGGCCGCCCAGGTACGCATCACCTGTGCAAACAGCTTTGCGCCTTCGGCATCATGTTCTCCGCATGATTAACTCCCCTTGAAAACGCCGATTGCCAATAATGGAAAATATGTAACTCCGGGGAGCGCAAGACACCTCAGCCCACTCTTATGCGCGCCAAGTTAGCTTTGTATCTTAATGTCTTGCAGTTTTTTGGGCAGCATAGCGCAATAGATTCTCACTACCCCATTTCGACGATTACCAGTCTAAGTTTCTGGCTGTCATCCACCATATCAATACACAATGTGGCCCTGTAGCAACACAAGAAAAAGCCCTCCGGTCATCCCGAAAGGCTTTATTTTTTACTGTCCGCGCTCCATGCGCTCCTGTATTGCCTGCGTTACATACTCCTTGATACTTTGCCCCGCGGCCTCTGCCGCTGGCCCTACTGCATCGTTGCGTATCTTACACACCGTTATGCCTTCCTGGCTTTCTGCGGCCATCCTTTCGGCCACCGCATCCAAGATATACCTTTGCAGGCTTTGCCCTGCATCCTTGGCCGCTTGGCGTATCTGTGCGCCCTCCTCTGCCGATGGCTGTACACGCAACTGATCTAATTTGGCCATATGCCGCTTGTTGGCCTCCCTTTTGTTTTCCGTCATGGTCTCACCTCTCTCATTATTATAACAAGAAAGGCATCATAGTACTATGCACAATGTGCACAAGAATCATAGTACTATGTTTGTGGGTTTTGCCCATTACATAGTACCATGAAACATGGTACTATGTAATCACAGCAAACGAAACACACAATATAAAGGAGGACACAAACATGACACTCTACAACACACGCTATCAGGCCAGGAAAAACGCCCTTTCCTCGGAAGTCACCGTCAAGGTGTGCGGCGGCTACGTCAATATGGACGCCAGAGACTACCGCATCTGGAAAAACCAGAAATGAAGAGCTCATGGCCTATAACCGCATGCTTGCCCAGCAGCGCAAGGCCCGCGCAGTCTCTTAATTTTAACAAAATCCCGCCCCGGAGGTCACGAGGGCAGAAAGGAAAATATCATGGTAGCTTACTACGAAAATGAAGCCGCTGTTGATACCGCTTTGAAGAACGCAAAAACGTCTGAGGATGATAAAGAAAATCAGGAGGGAACAATATGACAACCGAAAAAGTATACCAGCTCGGCCAGTTTTACCGGCTCCTGTCCGATCATGTAACAGACGGCAGAGGCCCCAATGCTGCGGATATGCAGAATGCTATCCACTTTCCGCTGCTTGCTATTACCAAGCTTATTACCCGCGCCCATCAATTACGCAAAATGAACCCTGCGATGGATGCTGCCGCCGCAAAAGCTTTGCAGGACATCACCCCGGAAGAGCTCGAAGCGTCATTTACCTGTAGCATCCCATTAGACCAACAGGGCTCGTTCCATTTGGGGTATCGTTCTGGCTGGCCTGAACCTGTCCTTGAGCACAACACGATGGGTGAAAGAATTGCATATTACCGCAAGCACATTAACCTGTCACAAAAAGAGCTTGCCGAGGCAATCGGCGTCCGGCAGGTAGATGTTTCGCGCTGGGAAAATGATGTTTTTAAGCCAAACGTTGACACACTGAAAGCCCTGGCAGATGCCTTTGGGTGCAGTGTAGACAGTCTGCTATCATAAAAAAGGAGATATTATGCGTACATATGACATCATTGTGGCCGTCCATCACGCCATCAAAGCGCCAAGCAGAGATACTTACGGGCCTGAAAGCGTGGGGCTGTACGGAACCGCAGCAGGCGTATCTCTGCTTTCCACGCGGCCGGAAGGCCCTAATCTGGCAGGGCTATTACCAGAGGGCTGGGGCATCTACAACGAGCTTCGAAGCGAAGAGCCATGGCGGAAAATCGTCAAAATCGTCCTGCCCGAAGACGTGGAGGGCGGGGATTACCTGATTGCAAATGTCACCCTCAACGGCCTGCACAGCACCAGATACAGCGCCAAGGACGGCATGGGAAGCACAGTGTATGTCCTCACAAAAGAGGCGCG
>PPYE01585425.1_pt1 | contig 18570 bp, 22 predicted proteins | sample 1559881 | NCBI WGS metagenome assembly PPYE01 (sample SAMN08240022, study PRJNA423297) | Human gut metagenome, whole genome shotgun sequencing project. | reverse complement strand
GTATAACCTTTCCATTCTGGAGAATATTAACCGTGTTATAGCGAATATCCGATGCCACGTTCTGCCATGAAATATACCCTTGAACAATGTCTGTGACAGAAAGTGGAACAAAGGCCAGATTAATCGGTGCCGCTACACCACCAGTGGGTAATTTAGTGAATGGGGGTCTAACAAAAGGTTTACTGGCTAAGTCTTCATAGATATAAGGACCATCTTCTTCGAGAGTAATCTCTACCCCCTCTGATGGGTGAAATTTCCAATCAGCAATACGAAATTCTAAATCACTGATCCCTAATGAAGGTAACTCGAGCTTGATAACATCACCAGGGCGATACGCATAGCCATCTAAATTCATGCGTAATTGAATACGACGACCGGCACGTTTTTTACGTAAATAAAGATTGGCTAGTCGATTGGCTTGGTATGGACTGGTTACAAAACGGTAGTCCATATTTTCTTTAATTTCTAAGCCGTCTTCTTCTATCCACTCCTCAATAACTACGGGTTCAAAATCAGTTTTGTTATATTGTTGCTCTGCATCAACGAAAGTACCGTAAATCGCATTAGTCGCATCACGCAAAGAAAGTTCCGGTGTCACCGTTACCGTATCGATAATTTGTGACTCATCAATTGTGAGTAATGCAGGCCCATTATAAACCTGCATCAAAATACCGTGCTTACCTGCAATATAGGTCGGTTCGCCGGCAATGCATTTATGCATCATCTCTAATACAGAAGCGGGACTCTCTTCAAGTTCATAGGCACCATTTAATGTATATCGAGGCTCACTTTTTCCATCAGGCGTTTGTACGGTTTCATCACAAATATCTGCTGCGACTTTAAATGCATTCCAATCAATATCAGAGTCCTGAACCCCCAAATAGTGACGGTAATAATCTAATATGACCAAAGCACCATTATTTGACCACGCTGTTTTTTCGGTACGGGGATCATAAATTTCTTTTCCCCATAGTTCACTTTTAACATTAGGCACACCATAAGGGAACTTTTCTTGATCAAAGCGTAATGTTAAGCGTAACCATGCAAGCCCTCGACCAATCATATCTTCTTTCCATGATGGGGCATATTTTAATAAATAGGGATCTGCTTCAGTTCGGCCATTATGAAATTCATATTGTGCGTTGTCGCCTAAATCTTCAATTTTGTCATCATTGAAATAAATTTGACCTAATTTATGGATGGGATGGGAGGCTATGGCTAACGCCATGTAGAGTTCTTCATTTTCATCTTGTTCGCCCTCTTCCTCTTCAGCAAAAAAAAGCAAGCCTGACATCATTGTTTTACCTACAACGACCGTTTCTGGTGCTGATGCTGAACGCAACATCTGTTTACGCTCGGACTGATCCCGATAGCCTGAGCCTGGCACCTTATCTTTAAAGATAAACGCACTTGCAGCTTGAACAGCAATGCCAGCAACAATTAATGCAGTCCCCAAACCCCCCGTAGCAATAACACCTGCTATCATTAAGCCCGCGGAGACAACGCTTGTGACAGTCTTACCCATTTATTGTACTCTCCATGCTTTTTTTGGTTTATTGCTCACCGCACGAACGCCATCTGTTGAGACAGCCCATAATTTACCCGCCCATAACACCCCTAACGTTTCCCCTTCGTCACCCTCGAACATCACAATGTCACCACGACCAGCTTCATTTGTTGGAATTTCATCAAAAAAACGGCTCACGGCTCCGTCCAATGTTCCAAACTCTTTTTGTAACACTCTGAATGCGCCAGTTTTTGTTTTATAACGCCCACGAATACGTTCGCAGGGATCGAAATTACAAACGGCTATGACACAGTCAGAAGCAAACAAACAACAATCATGTTCACCCCATACGAAAGGGCGATTAATGGCATTTTTCAAGGTTTCAGGTAGGCGAGTAGTCCATTGAGGGTGTCTCATGATTTTCTCCAGACAATAAAAAACCCGCCGAAGCGGGTCATAGATAACATTCTGTGTTTATCTCATTCAAAATTTAATGATTTCTGTAGATAGGATTGTGTTTTTTCATCATAGGTAACGACTGTTAAGTATGGTTTTCTTATCATGGCGCCAAACCCATTTTTTGCATCAACATACGATTTTATTTGAAATGAGCATTGACCTGCTGGATAAATTTCAACTTCAGTATAGTGCGGGAACTTTGCCGAAGATGGCGATTTTAAGGTATTCCTAACCATATTTGTTGATGCTAAATAAGCACGCTCTTCACTATTGCAATAATCTATTTCTTTTTTCTTGTCACCAGAAATAAAAGTTAAAAACAAATAGAATAATGGCGCCGCTATTAAGATGAAAATAAAAGTATATAAAAAACTATTGGAGCTATTAGAAGGCTCATTATTTTCAATATAAAGCTTACCACCATCAATAAGAAATTTTTCTAAGCTTTTATTTTTTATAAAATAAATAACCTTATCATCATCACCAAGACGAATAATTGCTAAGTTATTCTTCGTCATAGAAAGGAGTATCGAACTGGCTTTATTTGTATCAATATCGAATGATAGTGCCAATTCTTCTGGTGTTATTTTTTCTATATTAAGTAAAAAATAAAGTATATTGCTTTCACACTCCAACATATATCCACCGACTAAATATGTATATGTTTATTTATAAATAAACGCAGGTGCATTTTTCTTGCTACCCCAATAAATGGCCCGATCAGCCATCTGCGCCACATAGCGAAATATCCTATCTCCTTTTTTGCGTTTAGACCATGATTCGTCAGTAAATCTGTCGGGTAGCCCATAAGACCAGCGTTCAAATCGATTAGAAACGGTGACAGCTATTTCATTTTCTTCACCTGTTGTCACACCAATGGTTGATATTTGGCCTGCAAATAAAACCTCAGCAAGTGCAGGTTTTGCCTCCTCGTTTAATGCAACTAACATCAACTGTGCATTTCGACCTCGAACCCGTTCATTCATCACCTCTCCAATTAATGAAGAATCAAAACCTGAGAGTTTCATAATAAGCTGTTGTGGGCTTGTGGTCATATTTTCCCCCACAGACTCAATGGCACCAAACTGACCAACACCTTGGTAAATTTCACCTGCAATAATGATATTACCCACACCGGTATGTACGCGCACCACGCCTGATTTAAGATCTAAACGAGAAGCAACAACCAAATAATATCCTTCATTAATTGCCTTAACCATGTCATTACTAAAGGGATGATATTTCATGTTAATGCCTCCTCGAATGATAGAGAAGTGCTGGTCAGTATGCCTGGTTTACGTTGGAAATTTCCCTGATCATTACTGGTTAATTTAAAAATGCCGTAGGGTACTTCATTTTCTATCAAATCATTTACTGCAGGTGCGTAACGCAATATGGGGGCAATAGGAATTGTTGCATTTCCTTGTGCATCACTGATCACATTCGCTGTCACACGCTTCAGTTCATCATTTACAGTGATATAATCACCAATTCGTAAAACAATGCTATTGGGTAACCAGTCTTTACTCTCTAATAGTTTTCCAGATTGGTTAGGTTGGCTAACTTTAGGTTTACCGCGTTGAGTTAAACCAGAACGCGCCCAATCACTAATTTTCACTCGACCACTCTCACCATCTAACTCAGCAACAAATGCCTCTAAAACCCTTGCTTGCTCATCGGTCAAATTATTAAATGACATACTGCAACGCCAACGCGAACCAGGGAAGCGTACGGTCTGCACACTTCCTGTAAAGGTTGATGTAAAGGTTTTGCTGTTACTCACGAGTTGCCAACTCAGCGTGGTTGGCACGATGGAGCGTGGCCACGATAATATCGTTGTCATTTATCGTAGATTCCTTCTTAACGTTCCATTGGTTTGAAAGTCTCGCATAATGTCAGATTTAGCTTTTGAAGCGCCTTGCTCAGCTCCTATTCTTGCTGCTTCCTGCATAGCTTGATAAAGCGCTTCATCGCCATTACCTGTTACATGAAATGTTTGATGAATAATGGTATCGCCTGACGCAACAGAGTTTCCGGTTGCTCTCACGCCTAAAGAACCATCAGGCCCACGTTTTAAAGGCATAATAGCTTCACTTCCTGCTTCCCCCATCAGACCAAGATTAGGTGTACCACCTTTTGCAAAGGCAAATAACGTTGGAGAGCTCACAACTTGATTACTATATTGGCTGAGGCTTGGTGAACTATAAACATCCCCTTTAGCATTCGCTTTTACTCCTACCTTGCCAGCCTTAGCACCACTTGTTGCACCACCACTCCCCGCAAAACCCCCCATCAATCCGGTCAATGCGTTAGTAATTTGAGCTTGAATAGCGATACGAATAAGATCAGAAATGATTGAACTAGCTAATGAAGAAGAAAATTCTTTCATGCCTTCTGAAAAAGATTTTGTTCCCATTAGCATACCAGTCATTGCATTGGCGGTTCGTTGTTCAACTGCATCAACTAAATTCATCTGCATGCGTTGCCACATGCCTTGAGATGCGTAAAACTCTTTACTTGATTGATACTGTGCTTCTTTTGATTTATTTGTAGCGGCAATAATCAATTGCTCATAGCGCTCTTTGCTCACTAACCCATCTTCATAGTAAGCCTGATAAAGCGCTTTTTGTTCTTCCAATTGATTTCTGAGTTGAATAACGGGATCTATTTCACCAAGGATACTGATATTCGGGAGAGAAATACCTTTTGCTTGCTCTGACAGGCGGTACTTAGACATATCTTTGTCCATCTGCATTCGCGCGTATTGATATTCTTTTTCTGTTAACAATCTCTGATCAAACAGAGACTTCAACTCTTTTGTCATTTCTTGTTCATTACGCAATGAGGTACGCATCGGTGAATATTTTTCTGCTAACTCTGCACGCTGTTTCATGTGGTTTTCAGCATTGAGTGTTTTTAATCGCTCATATTCTGCTTGCTTCATACCACCAGCTTTTAAGCTTTCCTGAAGCTTACGCATCGTCTCAGACTCACTTAATGATATACGCTCTAAGCTGGTTGCATGCTCTTGCTCTATTTGCATACGTAGTTGATGATATTGATTCACCTTTTGTTTAGAGCCTGAAACTAGATCATTCCCCCCATCATTTTCACCACCTCCGCTGTCACCTGCTGGTTTGTCCTCTTTCAGTTCAGGAGGCTTTTCTCCATTAAGTAATCTTTTTTGAGCTTCTATTGCAGCTTCAAGTGTTTGTGATTCAATTTCCTTATTTTTTATAATATCTTCTAGTTCACTTTTTAATTTATTTTGTGTAGCTTTTGCTTCATCAGCTGATTCATACCATGTATGAGCCCACCCAAAAAAACCTTTCCCCCTTTTTTCCAATAGTTGTATTTTGGTGTCACTATAACTATCCAATTGATTTTTAACTATTTTTTCTTGCTCTTCTATATTCTTTAGGCTATCCCTCACATCATCTATCTTTACGGCCAGTTTGGCTTGAGATAGTCTCATTAACTCATCTGTTGTTTCGGCGACAGCTCTTTTTAAATTAAGAGCGCTATCTCTGGCCTCTAAAGCCTTATTGTGAAAATAATAGATTGCAGAACCAGCAAGCATAGCTGCACCCACTGGCCCCCCTAAAGCAGAATAAACGCCCTTCAATGCCATGCTCGATGCTCGCAACGCCCTTTGGCTATATGAAAGCTGGTTATTTGCTGCGATAAGTCTCTGTTTTCCTATTGCTTCTTGGCGATCCGCTTCTTTTATTTGTCGGCTTAATGTTAAATATCTGCTCTGGTAATCTGCATTAACGCCACGCTGTCTCATCAATACAGATTGAGTTGCTAGTTGTCTTGACTCTTGTTGAGCTTGTTCTCTTGATGCTTTTGCTGAATCGATGGTTGCTTGAGCCGTTTCCCTCATTTGTTTCGCATTATTTCTCACTGCAGCTTCATTTTTCACCCATTCTTTGGTTTGCTCTTGAAGCCCTCGGGTCATTCTGGCACCAATAACAGGGAGAACTGCATATGTGCCTACGTTAACCAATGTGGATAAATTATTTGATAACATATTTATGGCATCTGATGCGGATTGAATGCCTGTTCTTAACGGACCATTTGCCGATTGACCCGCTTTAATGGCGAGCCCTTCAAACGCACTCGCTAAATTTTGTAAATCACCATTAAGATTATTGGTACGCTCTTTGGCTTGCTCATAGGCAGTTTCGGTACCCGTAAGTGCCTTAGTCAGCTCTCGAACCTTATCGGTATTTTTACTCAGTATCATGGCAGCATTAACATTTTCTCGACCGAATATTTTTGTTAACGCAGTTGTACTGTAGTTTTTTTGTGCTAAGTTTTCCAATGCAGTTGTCATTCCAACCACTGATGGTTTGAGCTTTTTGTCAGTGCTCGATTCTAAAATTAAAATCATGTTGCGCAATGCCGTTCCTGCATCAGCGCCTTTAACTTCACGCTCCGCCAACGTTTGGATAACTGCGTTCATTTCTTCAAAAGGGACTTTAGCTTGAGCGGCCGCAACACCTCCTTTTTTAATCGCCTCTGCAGTCTCATTAACTTCTGAAGCGCCATATCGAGAACCTGCTGCAAGCACATTAATATAACGATCCGCATCCGATACTGATGCACCGAACTGATTAAGCGATAAGGCAAGTGTTCTAGTTGCGTCTGGGAGAGTAGTACCTGAAGCTTGAGCAAGAATTAAGGAGCTTTTTGTTACATTAATCAGTCCTTCACTTGTTTTCATCAGCTCAGGCTTGGACGCTGCCATTAATTTAATAGCTTCTGCCGCCTGCATAGCACTGTATTGTGTTGTTCGCCCCATCTCTTGAGCTGCTTCATCAAATACTTTTAGCTGTTCACCCGCAGCACCGGTAATTGCCGCTAAATCAGAAAGCGCTTGTCCATATTGACGAGAAATACCTAAAATACTCCCGATAGAAAGACTCACCCCGCCTACCATCGCTAACGATCCCGCAACCTGCTTAACTGATGTACCAATAGAATGAAAGCTATCTGAAACATCTTTAGCATTTTGTTTTGCTTTTCTTGAGAAGCGCTCTGTTTCACGTCCTGCGTGATTCATCGCATCAGTGATATTACTGCGGAAACTAGCGTCATTCAGCAATAATCCAACACGTAAATCGGCTAAATTGGTGGCCATAGTTATCTTCCTATCATTTTCATTACGTCAGCACATTGCTGCTCAACTGATTTAGTGGTGCTTACGATTTTGGGGGAGTTTTCCGAAGCGGGAGTGCTCTCTGATGGCGGTATCACACTTGATTTTTCATGTTTGAGTGTGAAGTAAGCCTGCCAGCCCAATAAGGTATTGGCAGGCAAGTTAAGAACACGAAAGGGATCGATTTCCCCTAACTCTTCACAAAGCTGATAAGCAAAATAGAGTAGAGGACTATCGGTTAGTTTTTTTTTGCCTCCTCTAGAGTGCCAATAGAGTGTTTTTTCACAATATCAATTGCTTCTATCAATATTGCGTTATCATGAACGTTAACCAGTTCTTCTGGTTTAGGTAATAATGATTTGTTTATCGGCTTGCCGTCATCATCAACGAGGCAATTGAGCAACATACTGACATTTTTTAGTGACGATTCGCGAAATTTCCCCTGACGATTTAAATCAGAGACATCCGTTTCAAGTTGCATCAGCTCATTAGCTGTCATACGACGAATATTCACTTTCACACCGCATAAGATTTCCACTTCAATAATCTGTGGCTTAGCGGTGAGTAAAGAGGCTTTTAATCCTTTCATTAATCATTTCCTTCTGTCGGTGGTGTCACTGTAGAGGTTCCCCAAACTAGGTTATTTTGTTTACCTTTTACGGTGATTTGAATAGCCTCGTTAGCAGGAGCTGAGACGTCATTTAATTCCCAGCCTGACAATGAAAGGATCATGGTTGCCGTACGTTTATTAGGAAGCTCACAATAGAACTGTACCGTTTCACGCTTTTCTGCTGCATTCAGGAATGCAACAAAATTTTCATTTTCTGGATCATCAATAAAGCCTAACGACTTTTCAGGCCCTTCTGGTAAGTCAGAAATAAATTGCTTGTTTTTATCAATTAAAACGGTGACATCAACAAAGCTACCTGATTGACCGGTGGCACCTAGTGACTTACAGTTAATGAGTGGCTTCATTTGCTCGGCGGTGTCACCCACTTTACCAAATTTAACAATAGTGCCTGCCGGTAGCATGGCGTATTCTGGCGATGTTTTTTGAACTGCCATAATTTAAGCTCCTAGAATAGGTTTATTTAAATTGTCTGAGTGCGTCTCTGATTTCAGAAACGAGAATTTTGAGTACCGCTTGTTTGTTGTAATCCAAAGCTGGGCGAATAAATGGATGGGCGATTTGCTTAATGGTGCCAAATTCCTGCGCTCTCGCTTTCATATAGTGTTTTTTGGTGGGTCCTACGGTAATTAAAACCGCTCCTTTTGTTTTTTTACTGCGTGAAGAGCGTATTTTTATGCTGTCACGCATATGTTCGCTTGCTACTGTTTCATCAAACCCTGCATGTGTTTTCATATCCTCTAAAACAGGCACCATAGCTGATTTTCCTGATTGACGGAGGATCTTAATTTGGACGTCTTTCTCTAATCGCTGTAATACCTCTCCTAATTCCCGTAATCCCTCAACTTTCATGGTGATGTTCATGATGCGTCCTCGGGATAGGTGATAATGAAATCACGATAAATACGATAAATTTTGCGATTTTCTGTTTGTTCGATCATGTCCTGCTGAAAGTTACCCCGCTGAACGGTTTGTATGGGATAATTTCCAATATAACCATGCACAACAGACTCCCACTCGCGACAAAGTTTAGATTCAAGCATCAGCGCTTTGGGATAATCATCAGGTATTTGAATAACGATTTGAAAACGGGCTTGAACAAGTGAGGTGTGGGCTAATCCAGCGTCTATCTTGGGGTCGCTAATTCGTTGATAGATAATCCCCTCTAATTTATCGGATGGGAGTTTTAACGGATAAGCTAACAATCCCGTAATACGTTCCAGATCAGCTTTAATATCAACTTCTATCATGTTGTATATTCGCCTCCGTGGTAATAATGGTTCTATCAGCCTGATTTCGATCAACAGCGCGTACAGTAAATAGTCGCCCCTGATAGCCCACCAGCCACCCAATATCAACATCAGAACGAGGGCGAATAGTGAAATGATAGGTTTCAATTACCTGATCTTGGTCTGCGGTACGGATCTTACGGTTCGACATCGATTCGGCTTTGGCCCATACCTCAGCCACCTTCTTCGAAACGACTTTTTCACTCCCTAAATCATCACGTTCTGTAACATAGTGAGAAAGGGAAATACGTTTGTTGAGTTCACCGGCTTTCATCATTCCTCACAAATTAATATGACGATAGGGGTCGAGTAGTAATTTAAATCCCGCTGGTAATATGGCTGTTTCTCTATTTTCATAGAAATTACCAACGGCCAGCATAAGAGCCAATTCAATATCATCAGTGATTAATAAACCGTCAGGATCTTCCTCTGGTATATTTTCTTCATAAAGATGTCGATTGATATATCCTTCAGCTCGTTGTTTTGCCGCCATCAGATAAGTTTTTAGCAGTTCATCTTCGAAGGTATTATCTTCATCTAGCCGGCATTGTTGCTTTAACTTTTCCAGTGTGGGTAGTGGCATAAATCCCCCAATACCTGCGATCACCCAGATCGCAGGCACAAAAAAACCGCAATTAAGCGGTGACTGTTTTATCACTTGCTAATGCTTATTTCGTGCTACTGGCACCTTTACCTACTAATGCCTTAATAGCAGAAGTATCTTCAAGCACACAATCGAAGCGATGGAAAGCTAAGAAAGCTGTCTGATCATATTCTGCGTAACGTTCAACTAAACGCTTCAATGTCATGTAAGTTACTCGGCGTAAAATGAAGCGGTCAAAGTCACCACAGAAGATGAATTTTTTACCCGCTTCCATTTTGTCGATCGCCTGATCAACAACATATTGCATACCTAAAATTTGAGCTGGTGCGACACCCGAAATAGACGGAAGCCATAAAGGGCGTTTTTGCGCATCTTCCATTAACTTTAAGCTTTTCAACGTATCATCATTAAAAGCAAGACGGAATTTAGGGCTATTACGGTATGCAGGGTCAATCGCATGTTCTAACTCGGTGATATCTTTCCAACTTAGTGAGGCGCCGGCTACATCAACTGTGCTAGTCACCGCTGTTTCTAATCCGTTAGGCTGTAAAGGGGAGCCTTTTCCGGTACCTTTTATCAGATATTTCGCTTCACCACGACCAATACGTTGGGCAATACGCGAAGCCAAATAGGCTTGAATATCTACACCACTGTCTTGCAATAATTCATTGGAAACGCGGATAATTTTCGATGTTAACTTTTTAGCCCCTAAAATAGCAGTACCAAACTCAACATCTTGTTCACCTGCTGCGGTGTTTTCACCCAATAATTCCCCTTCTTCATCGGTACCGTCTGATGTTGACCAGGTAATATCTTGACCATTTGACGTTGATAAGATTTGAGCCACACTTGCAATACCGCCATAGGCTTTCATTTTATCAACAATTTTATTCAACATCTGAGTAGGAACGGTGTAGCCACCTTTCTCATCGGGCGAAGTACCCTGTGCACGAAGTTCTTTGACCGCTTGACGTTCTTCTGCAGTGAGTTCACCGAAACCACAACGCAGGAAGCGATCAAACGCTTGATTACGGCGCTCTGCTTGCTCTGTTTCAGGGTTATTCGGTTGTTGGCCACGCTGTTCTTTCTCTTTGTCATCAACCAAATCTTGATCTAATGAGCGTAGTTGCTCTTCACGCTGAATCTGAGCATCTAAATTTTCAAGTTCAGTTTGCGCTTTATTCCATTGAGTGCGTTGCTCCTCGGTCATTACACCATCACCCACTTTTTCGTGAATGGCGCGCATATCAATCGCGATAGTGTTACGTTTTTGTTTTAATTCATGAAGCTTCATAGTCATAGTATTACCTTATGCATTGAGTAAAGTCATAAGACGCTCACGCGCCAATTTTTGATTAATTGCTTTTTGAAGATCGCCACTGTCTCTGGCTTCTTTCCATGCATTCATTGAGCGAACCGCAGAGTCTGCATCTTGATACGCTGGATAAGTGACAGGACTGACATCATAGAGTCGAGAAAATCGTGTTATTTCACGAATAACGACACCTTCTTCATCTTGGTACCACTCTTCACCATCCCGCGCGACACGAAAGGCAAAGGAACTTTGATTGATATCGCCACGTTTCATGGGCGCCAGCACTAAATCACGAATAGTTTGTGTCTCAGGTGCTGTTATGTCGTAAACAAGCCCACGCTCATTGACGCTAAGCGACAAGGTTCCTGCTGTTGTTCTGCCTAAAATATAGTTGGGATCATGATTAAATAAGCCACGAACATCATCATTAAGAACATCATCAAATGCCCCTGGTTTTATAATTTCACGGAATCCATAAATTAGTTCGGATCGGGAGTCGAAAACGGAGCCTAAACCCACGATATGTGTCGGTTTATTTTCCTCTCCTACTTCAGCCCGAACCTCACCGACATAACATCGTGTTTCTTTTTCACTGCTCATCGTTATCCCCTTTTTGTTCTTCTGTCTTTTTCCCCGCAGACTGGGTGGCATTGACGCTCACCAACATTTCATCAAGGCCATCAACAGGATTCATATCCTCAAAGGCACGTGCTTCATTACGACTCATCCAACCATCTGTAATAGCAAAATGATAGAAATCGGCTCGTTCTTTTGGTGTTCCACGTAGTAATCCCGCTAAATTAAATCGCACATAAAAGCCAGCCGTTCGCTCTTGTCGAGTAAACAAGCGTCGATTTAATTCCTGCTCCCAGTTCACTACCCATGGCATGATGGTATGTCGTACAAACTGGATGGATTGCTCTGAGATGTTTGAGAAAGTGGCTTTTTCGAGGTCGTTAATCATGTGAGCCGGCACATTGAAGATCCCTGCAATCATTGAGCGATTAAGTTTCAGCATATCAATCAATTGAGCATCAACAGGCGAAACCGTTAACGCCTTGTAATCCAGTTCTGCAGGTAAAAGCATGGTTTTATTTTCTTGGCTTCGTAACATTCGAGAAGCTTTTTGCCACATATCTTTCAGTCGTTCCCAGCCTGCTGGCTGTATGTCACCTTTTACTGACACAATCCCCGCAGGACGAGCATTTCCCCCAAAGAAGGAGCTGGTATATTTCTGTCCGCTCATCCCCATACCGATAGTTTCTGCATGCTGAGCAATGGGACTTAACCCCATACGCTGATTGTTCCCCAACGCTCGAATATGGATCATGTCATCAGGACTAATGGCAAAATTCCCCAATTCGTTATAAACACCGTAAGTGTATCGACCACCGGTATTCAGCAGTGTGGTTTCCCACGGCATACAAGCTTCTAGGTTTGTCACCTCACCTTTTCGATTACGGATAACTTGGGTATAACCGTTTCCCCAACCCAATACATGGCGCTCTTTTGTTTCGCGCCATTTATAGCTGGTTTGCCACTCGTTAGGTTCATCATGAACAAGATAAAAAACAGGATGATCACGTGCTGTATCGACGCGATTTCCCACCTTTCTCATTACGTGTAAGGGCATCTGAGCGATAGACGAAGAAAGCACATAAATACAAGCGTAAACTGCTGCCAACTTCATTGACGTTTCAGGGCTAACATACACATCTGCCGTAAATAATCCGTCATTATCAATGGAGTCTGCCGTAATAGGTGTTTCAGGGTTTTCTAAACTGGGTGAGTCGTTGCGAAACAAAGCATCAATTAGCACGGTTCCCCCTCATGGCTACCACCAAGGCATAGATTATTGCAATGCATCCCCCAACAATCAGCGTGTTAGCAACGCCATATTTTAGGTAACACCCCGCCATAACCGCACTAACACCAGCCAATGCAGTAATATCAAGTAATAAGTTTTTCATAGGAATAAAAGGTCTTCGTTAGGATCTAAATAGGAAAGGAAGTCACCACCACTGCCACCATTCACCAATAATCGACTCATGCCTGTAAATAGTGCAACAGGGCCGTCAATTTTTGCCTCGGGTGTAGATTTATTAGGGAAAATATTGTCGTTTTTGTCTGGTTTAACCGTGACGTTCGACATCATCCAGTTCATAACAGGGTGTTGGCTATGATGAAACTTACCTGCGTAAACCAGTGCTTCAATCTCTTTCATGGATTCGGAAAAGTTACGAACCGTTTGAGCAACCTCAACAAGAGGTAGCCCTTCTTCAGCGAGTGACAAACTAAATTGTGTCGCACTCCACGGGTCAAAACCCAGTTCATTTAAGTTCTCACCCGTCACCCATTCAATAATTTCTTCTTTAATTTGAGCATGATCGACAACTTCACCATCAGTTAATGTGAGATATCCCATATCAGCCCATTTACGGTAAAGCTCCGCCATTTGTTTAGAACAACGCTCAAGCCGGTCTTCAGGTAACCAAAACTTAAAATCAGCATGAACATGACCGTTGTCGGGCTGTTTCCACACTTTAGCAGCCGCACAAATATCAATTTTATTGGCAAGGTCAACGCCGACCCATAACGGATAAGTTTGTAATTCTTGTTTAGGGGCTAATTGAGGCGCATCATCCCACTTCATCATATCCATCCATGAAGATTCAGCCGTAACCCAAATATTCATGTGTTTAGTGAAGAAGTTAATCCGTGCCGAAACCTGCTCTTTGGCTTTCTTGGCTAAACGGCGTAAATCATCCCAGCGCTTACAAACCCCCAGCCCCGGATTCGCTTTTTGCCACACGGTTTCATCAAAGGGATCATCGTCTTTATCTAAGGTATAAATAATGGCGAAAAACGAATCATCATCCACTTGGCCACGAAGCACTTTAATACCGTAATCCCGTAATTCGTAACAAATCCCCTCTTTATTAAACCCCGCCGTGGTGATCCCAAAAAGAAGAGACTGCAGACGCGCACCGGTAGCAGTTTCTAATACATCCCACACATCACGAGTTTTGTGTGCATGCAGTTCATCAACAATGCCACAGTGAATATTTAAACCATCAAGGTTGTTGGCATCACTGGAAAGCGGTTCAAACTTAGAGGCAGTTCTTTCTTGATAGATAGCGAGTTTATTAAACTCAAATAAACGTCCCAATGTCGCTTTGGACTTTTTCAGCATGTTCTTCGCATCTTCAAATACGATACGAGCCTGATCACGTGTCGTTGCTGCAGAGTAAACTTCGGCACCGCCCTCACCATCAGCACCGGTCATATACAGCCCAATACCTGATGACAATGTGGATTTTGCATTTTTACGTGCAACTTCGTTATAAGCTGTGCGAAAACGACGGACAAAGACAATATCACCGTCTTCATCCACAACTTCTTTGCCCGTTTGTTCATCAATTAACGGAATAACAAAGCCAAAAATATTAATTAAGATAAAAATATGCCAAGGCATTAAATCAATGGGTTTACCGGCTAATGCTCCTTTGACATGAGGAATAAAACTGTAAAAATCGAGTATGTGCTGTGCGCGATCTTCAATGAAATAGATGCCACGCTCAGGCCCATGCTCTAAATCATTCAAAAACCGTTGGCACGCTAAACGTACCAGTTCGCACGCAACAATTTCTCCAGTCACTACCTGTTCGGCGTACTGAATTCCATCTGCTACGATTGCCATTCATCATTTGCGCTTTTTCAAAAATGCCTCGAAAGGATCTTCTTCGGCTTGCTTATCAATACTGACTTTTGCTCGAGAAGCGGGAGTCATACCAAATTCACTTAACATGGCGCGAATACGTTTCCATGCGTCTGCCTTCATTGCAGCAGATGGATGCGCCTTTATCATCAATCCACTTTCTGTATTGTTTTTGTAGGTATAGCCTTCTTCATCGAGAACATCACAATGATGTCGATATTCAGTGTAAGCTTCGACGAGTAACTCCAATGCCTTGGCATCCATCTGACTCATGACACCCATTGCATCAAGTTCTTCAGCAATACGCTTAAACCAATACTTACCTTGCTTAGTAAAATGTTTCGGAGTTGGGGGTACCCCTTTTGGCGGTTTTGGCTCTTTTTTATTAATCGGTCGTTTTGATGGGTTCCCCCTCACCAATTGCAGATGTGACGGGGTTTTAGGCGGTCCAGCCATAATAGAAATCTCCTATCAATAATCGCTTTGGGTTCCCCAAAAAAAGTTTTCTAACCTGCGGTGATGTGAAAAGAGGTAAGGGGGCGGTCCTATAAGGCGAGAGTGGTAGGGATTTGACCCGCCCCTCCCCCATGAGGAATGGTACTGTTATCCTTGACCAATATTACCTTTCATCTGCTGTTCCGCACCGATATAGCCCACAGCAAGCAATGCTTCACCACCAGGATATTCAGCAAGCAACTTGTTTATTTCAGCAATACAATGTTCAACCTTAGCTCTGCTTTGTTCTGGTAGTTCAGCAACCATTCCTTTAAACATAAGTAAGGTTTGCTCATCTTGAGTCATAGTGCTCTCTCCTTTGCTGTCTTAGCTCTATGACAGGGCCAACACAGGCTTTGTAGGTTCTCTTCTGCATCGGTACCCCCATGTGCCTTAGCAATGATATGGTCAACCGTTTTCGCTTCGGTGGCTCGTCCTGCCCTTAAGCATTCTTGACAGAGATACTTATCACGCTTGAGTATGCGTACTCGCAGTTTATCCCACTTGGTACCATAACCACGTTGATGACGAGACTTACCGCGCTGGTGGGCTTCCCATCCTAGGTTTTGATGATCTTCACAGTAACCGTTACGTTCTGTTGTTGTCTTGGCGCATCCCTGTTTACGACATGCGCGAGGTATGCGAGGTGGCATGAGCTTTCCTTAACTAAAAAATTACTACTTTTGGTCTTTATAACTTCATTTAAAAATATTGATTATTCATTTTTAATAGTCACGTTTATTGCAACTTCGTTAAGGTATTTCTTCACCACATAGATCACTATATCAAATATATCTTTTGGATATTCAGTGACTAAATATCGAATAAGAACTATCATAAGAATCTCTTAACAATAAGAATCTCTTAATAATAAGGATTACTCAAGTATGTCTGTAAAAATTTATGCCATGTACAATAATAAGGGGGGGGTAGGAAAAACAACCCTTGGGTTTAATATTGCGACACAATTTGCAGAACAAAACCCTAATAAGCAAGTGCTTGTTATTGATCTATGCCCTCAAGCTAATATTTCTCAATATCTATTAGGAGGTGGGAATCGAGGGTACAGAACAAATCAAGGTCTACAATCTTCTAGTACTCGTCGCAATGTTGTTGGATTTATTGATTGGTTATTATCTGGAAATTCCGATTTTACAAGCATTCGCGGTCCTTTTAAGGTTCCAGTCAATCAATATAATTCAAATATCAGCAATAATTTATTTTTAATAGCTGGTGACTCATTTCTTGAATCACTAACTCTTGCTCTTAACTACGCAGTCATCACTCCCGCAAATAGGTTTGCTTGGAGTCAATATATGACAGCTTTTCGTAGACTATGTACATTGGAGCATAATACTGATAAATATGAAGACCTAGTTGTTTTTATTGACTGTAATCCAAGCTTTTCCGTATACACTCAGATGGCTTTACTGTCATCAGATATGCTAGTGGTTCCCATGATGGCAGATTATAGCTCTCTAGAAGGAATGAAAGGGATAATGACCCTTTTATATGGGCATTATCCAACAGCTGCTGCTAAAAAATATGCTGAAAAATTTGTTACTTTCCACAGCCAAGTAAATAACTATGGATTGCAACTTCCTAAATTTGATAGATTTGTATTTAATAACTTCACATCTAACCTCGGAGTAGCTAGTGCTTATGATTCAATCAAGGAATCATTATGTGATTTTATTTACCAACAACAACAATCATTTCCAAGCCTGTTCACCCCTAGAAGTACACAAATAACAACTAGACAACAATGGGAACAAGAATTTCTATCAGAAGTAAAAGATTTTCATACGTCAGGTAAAGTATCTGCAAGTCTAGGAATACCATTATTCAAATTAGTAGCGCAAACTCACTACACCATGCCAAATGGTGAAACTATTAATGTCGTACGAGAACGCTATAGAGAAGCCAGAGATCACATTAATAATCTAGTCAGCAAATTCTCCTGATAGATATTACGTACTCTGCAAATATAGATAAATAAACTGATTAATTTAGTTACTAAAATGAATGAGAGTCATAATGTTAAATGACTCTTATTATTTTTTATTTCGTCAACCTAAACTACTATAAACAAGTAGTTTTATAAATCTGTTTTCTTTGTTTTTCCTAACAATAGCAACTGTTTTAGCCATAGATGACATACCAATATTTCGCCAGACTCATTCAATAATGTCGCCATTTCATCTTACCACTTAATAGAGTACGTCATACATGAGCACCCTTGGTAAAACTAAGGATGATGAATACTATGAGCCGAATCAACACCATAAATCACTACTATCTTTTTGTTGTATTGTCTGTTTCATTGAACACACTCCTCTCCAATGTAACCCTGCAACCCTTTAATTATCTGCTCTGCCTGTGTAATTCGCTCTCTGAGTAACCAATAATTTCGGATAGCGGTGTCAGTAGGTCGGGCGGTGGTTGCATCATCCATGCTGGCGGTGGAAGTGGTAGCGCTTTTTGGACACTCGGCTTTGATGTACACCCGCTCAGGATTACGCTCGCTAATGTCACGCAAGCGACTAATTTCATTCTTTGCATTAATAAGCTCCTGTGTGTACCTTGTATCAAGTTGATTTAGTCGCTCTATGCGTGCTTGATAGTCAATATTGATATCCCTCTGTTCTTCGAGTGCGATAGTCAATTCTTTGTTGTTTTCTGTCAGTGTGTTAATTCTTTTCGCTTGTGCATTAATAAGCGCACAACCACCAGCAACAATCCCCACTATCACAACGACAATGTAAAGTTTCCAGTGTTTCATAATTAGTACCTATGATGTGAGAGAGCAATCTGACAGCGCTTGTCCAAACTGGCTTTATCGTTACTACATGAATTATCAATTGAGAGATAAATGCCACCAGCGACTGTGATAAGTAGTGCGAGGATAAAACCGACAATGATGATTAAAGATTTCCATGACATAGTGCTGACTCCGCATCTCTACGACTGACTAGCCCTCGCCAAACCTTTCCACCTGCATAAACCCAGCGTTTCATTTCTTCGCAAGCGCCATACTGATCACCTGCATTTAATTTCTTTAACAATGTAGAGCGTGCAAAAGCTGAGGTACCAACATTAAAGGCAAAGGAATATAGAGAAGCTTTTGTTTTATCATCTACCGGCACTTTAACCAGGACATCAACTTGCTGTTGTGTTCTGATAAAGTCTTTCTGAAGTAACTCGTCACATTCTTGCTGTGTGTATGTCTTACCTTGAATGATGTCGTTTCCAGTGTGGCCATAACAAACCGTCAGAATTCCAGCAACATCGCGGTAAGGTTCATAACACACACCCTCAAAATAACCAATCACTGTTAGTGCAATACTTACCGCACCAGCACTCGCAACAGCTGTCACTTTTTGTTTTAGGT
>PPYE01091192.1_pt1 | contig 18570 bp, 15 predicted proteins | sample 1559881 | NCBI WGS metagenome assembly PPYE01 (sample SAMN08240022, study PRJNA423297) | Human gut metagenome, whole genome shotgun sequencing project. | reverse complement strand
ATGTCTTTTGCCATCTTTTTGATTGTATTTTCCAATTGTTTGCCGGACGATTCCATCAATGCTGCGTCTCCCGCTTCGAATGCATCGTAATATTGTTCGTATACATCTTTCGGAAATTTGGCGTCGATGGGGAGGTAGACGGTGCTGTTGGCGTCATCTTTTCCCGGAAGTTTGATGGCAAATTCTACAAATTCGGTTCCGCTCTTTTTTGTTTTGACATTGGCGTCGTACTGTTCGGGGCTCATCATTTGTTCTAAGAGTGCACCCAGTTGGACTTCGCCGAACGTTCCTCTCATCTTTACGTTGCTCAATACCTTTTTTAGTCCGCCGACATCTTGAGCAAGAGATTTCATTTCTCCCAGTCCTTTTTGCACGTTCTCAAGTTGCGAACGGACGATTTCGAATGATTGACCGATACGTTCATTCAGGGTTTTCTGGAGCTTTTCTTCCACCATCAGGCGCATGTCATCCAGTCGTTTCTCGGTGGATTTCAGTAATGCTTCCTGCTGGCGGGCCATCATGTCAAATTTCTGTCGTTGCAGTTCTCCGGTAGTCATCATATTCTTGTGCAGAACATCTTGGAGCTGTTGCATATTCTGGTTCTCTACAAACACTTCGTAGGTTCCCATATTAATCATGGGTTCGATGGTGAAGGTCATGCCCGGCACGATCATCATGCCTGTGCCCCGGCGTCCGAAATGTTCTACGTCCGGTTCCTCATGGAATTGCATCCCTACGCCATGTCCGCAGAGATCACGGACTACGCTGAATCCGTTCTTTTCTGCATGTTCCTGGATGGCGGCGCCTACATCACCCAGCTGTTTCCAGGGTTGTGCGGCAGCAATTCCTATTTCCATACATTCTTTGGTTACCTGTACTAACTTTTGCATATCGGGGTTGACGTCTCCAATCATAAACATACGGGATGCATCGGAAAAATATCCTTTGTAAATGGTGGAAACATCTACATTGATAATATCTCCGCTTTTCAGAATCTCATTTTTATTGGGTATTCCGTGGCACACTACATCGTTGATGCTGGTGCAAACACTTTTGGGAAAGCCTTCGTAGTTGAGTGGGGCAGGGATGGCACCGTGACTGGTGGTGAAATCATACACTAGCACATCCCTTGATAAAGTTCTTCATTATGATAGCATATTTAATCGTATGACAAAGGTACGAGAATAAATGGAAAATATGCTTTTCTGTCGTCTTAAACTTTCCTATCTTTATGGGAAATCGATTTGTTTGTACATGTGAACTCGAAATAGATGTAATATGATTTGTATAAAATGGATAAAATTGGTAAAAGGAGGGATAAATATCGTGCAAGAATAGTTCCTGCGGGAATAATAACCAAAGAAAGAATTCATATATGGGTGGAGAAAACCGGCCGTTCTAACTATGGACAAGCCGATCTATAATATTTGCATAATCAAAAGACACAAGATTAGAACAACTAGAGAGCGTTCTGGAATTTACTATAGACTCATCCTTGTATTTCCCGAACACAGACTTAATCACATTACGTATGCATTGAAAATAAGGCGATAGATGATTTGAATCAGTTCATTGAAGATGGATGGTTGTTGAAATATAGAGCAGGTAGAACGATGACTTATTTGTTGATGAGGTAGAAATAATATATTTGCATGATAGATTTTATAATGTTTGCAATGAGTATGGGACTTGTTAGCTAATTTTTAATGATATATTTATATGTTTTTGAGCATATAATAGAAAAAAAACATGCAAATATGATAAAGTTAGAAATATAATTTGTTACTTACAAGCGTAATAATAAAATGAATTATGAGAATACACGTACAAACAACCCCTAATACTTCTATAGTCCCTTTTGATTACCAACAAAGACTCTTAGGAACAATTCATAAATGGTTAGGAGATAATGAAATACATGATAAAATTTCTTTGTATTCATACTCTTGGTTACTGGATGGAAAGATGATTAAAGACCGAGGATATACTTTCCCGGATGGTGCGAAACTATTTGTTAGCTTTTATGAAGATGAATACCTTAAACTACTGGTTAGATCTATTTTGTCTGATCCGGAAATGTTTTGCGGACTTAAAGTGAAAGATATTATTATAGCCGACCAACCCACCTTTGCGGATGGTGCACAATGCTTTAGACTCGCTTCTCCTATTTTTATAAAGCGTCTTCAAGATGAAAATCGGAATTATAAATTCTATTTATACGATGATAAGGAGAGTAATATGTTGATGACAGAGACTCTAAAGCATAAGATACAAGAGGCAGGATTGCCGGAGGACGAAACATTAAAAGTAGAGTTTGATTTGACATATTCCCGAAAGCAAGTTAAGATGGTAACGATACATGGAATTAAAAGTAAAGCTAGCATGTGTCCTGTTATTATCCATGGAAGCCTTCAAAGTAAATTGTTCGCTTGGACGGTTGGAATCGGGAATTCTACAGGCTCTTCTTTCGGAGCATTGTTCTAAATCTATTTATTATGAGATACTATGTTGTTAAATATACGGGACCTTTTGGCTTTATCAAACCTTGGTCTGCCGTAAGAGATGCCAGTGGCGGTGAAACTTATTCACAACAATTTTTGACTCCTTCTATCATAGAGGGTATCAGGCAAAAATTGGAAGTAAATAGCATCTTGAGGCATAAACTAACTTATGGAGGAATTGATGTACAACAAGAAGTGGTGCAAGCTAAAGCTTGGGCTAAGAAAGGAAAACAGTATATAAAAGAACGCTCTATACTTAGACGAGGTATAATGCTTAATCCTTGTTTGTTTTTGGCTTTTGAGTGTCGTGAAGATGCGGAAAAGGCTGTTGTACAGCATATTTGTCTGTGTAGAAATGAAGACTTGTTATTACCAGATATGTCAATTCTGGAGATGGCTCAAGAGGAGTTTGAACAATTGGATGGATATGAACTGCGCTTTGAGATGGGGCCTAATTCATTTCTTGTCGGACATAATCGATTCAAGGATAACGAAGAAATGTTTGGGTATATTGAGATTGTAGGCAATCCTATTCGAAAAGATCAATATGAGTAAATACGACCATATCTTAGCCAAGAGTTTGGAAAATGGTGGAACCACTCTGAAATCTCATTTGGAATCTGTTGCTGATTTTGCTGTCCTGGCAGCTCGTTATATCGGCGCAGATCTGGCTATAGCCCGTCAAGGCGCGTTGCTACATGATATTGGCAAGACCAGTCCTTTATTTCAAAAGAGATTGAAGAGTCAATATGCATGTCCATCGGATTTGCCATTTCGTCATGAGATAGCTTCTTTGTTTTTTTTGAAACTTGTAGCTCCGGAGTTATGGCCTATGATGATAGATATGATAATCGCTCATCATAAATCGGTCTCTAAGGATGCTTCTGAAACGGGATTTCTGGATTTGGATAATGATTATGAAGAAGTTATCTTTCAGTTTCATTTATCCGGATTTTCGTTATGGAGTTCAGAGGCTTTAGGAATTCTTGGTGAGTTAAATTTTCCTGGAGTTACTACAGAAACTATCATAACTGAACGGGATGCACGTGAGACGTACTATTTTGCTTTGGATTATTGCAGGAAAAAGCAAAAAGGATGGTCTGTATGGAAAGGTTTATTAATAGGGGCTGATCATATGGCTTCAGCAGTTGGAGATTTTCAAGGCGCAGTTCCTGTATTATTTGTCAAACCTGATGTCAGTTACTATAATAGAAAAGGAGAATTATATCCATTGTCATTGATTGATTCGGATATCACAAAGAAGCATACTTTTGTAAAAGCACCTACGGGAGCCGGCAAAACAGATTTTCTAATCAAACGTTGTCAGGGACGAATATTCTATACGCTTCCTTTTCAAGCATCCATTAATGCGATGTATGAGCGTATTCGGAAAGATTTGAGAGGTAATGTGGAGGACATTCGTATATTGCATTCTATATCACGGATTATTGTCGATCAGGAACATGTTATAAAGAAAGTAATACAAGATAAATTTGGAGCATCTATAAAGGTCATGACTCCACACCAATTGGCTTCCATTGCTTTTGGAACGAAAGGGTATGAAACTATTTTATTTGATTTGCAAGGATGTGATATCATTTTAGATGAAATACATACTTATTCGGATATCATGCAATCTATTGTCCTGAAGATGATTGAGGTCTTAAATAGTGTAGGTTGTCGGATTCATGTGGGCACTGCGACTATGCCGTCTGCTTTGGAGATAGCAATTCTTGAAATATTAGGAAAAGAGCAGGTACAATATGTACAATTGCCTGATGTCGTATTGAATTCATTCAATCGGCATGAAATATATAAGGCAAAGGAATTTATAGATTTACTGGTTGTTCTTCAGCAGGCTGTGGAACAGGAAAAGAAAATATTGATAGTATGTAACAGGGTGGCCAATGCACAATCCATTTTTGAACGAATGGAAGAGCTTTATCCCGAAGTAAAGAAGATGCTGATTCACAGCCGATTCAAAAGAGGAGACAGGAATCGTCTTGAGAGAGAATTGAAAGACGTCTATAATAAAAGCTCTCGTGCATGTATTGTGGTAGCCACACAAGTAGTAGAAGTCAGCCTGGATATCAGTTTTGATTTGATGATAACGGAAACTGCTCCCATTGATGCGTTGATTCAACGTTTTGGAAGAATAAATAGAAAACGAACAGCAGAAACCATCGGAAAATATAAACCAATTTATGTCATAGCGCCTCCTGAAAAGGATTCAGAATGCTTACCTTACGATCCTGATATATTGGAACGTAGTTTTGAAGTGCTACCCGATGCGGGTTCACTTTTACGAGAGCAGGAATTGCAGTCTTTGATAGACCGTGTATATCCTAAAGTAGAAAGGCTTGATATCAATCTCGACGCTGTGTTTGTGGATGGAAAATGGAGACTGAAAGAGCTTTGCCATCTTCCTAAATCTGCACTGATAGAAAAAATGGATATTGATTCGGTGGTATGTATTACACAAGCAGATGATGAGACTGGTAGATACAGAGATGCTAATCAGGAAGAGCGAATTCTAATGGAGATTCCTGTCAGATATAACTCATTGCGATGGAAAAAACTGAAACAATCGACTGTTGGTTCTCATCCTTTTGTCATTCCGGATATGGCATATTCTGCAGAAAAGGGTTTAGACTTTACAAAAGTCGGAGTAGAAAATTATGATACTAATTATCAAATATGGTAGCTTATGTATGCAACAACTATAGGACATACTTTTTTGAAAGCTTACAATAGTAAGTTCGGAACAGAATACACAGGACGATCTTTTTTTGAAGAAGTGTTCATTCCTCTGTTTTTCGATCATCCTAAATATATGATGACAGCAGGAAACTCTCCACTTGAGAATAGTTTTGAAAAAGTTCCTAAACGTTCAGGTGGGGATGATATGATTAAAGGGAAAAAACCTTTTGAGACTTCAGAGCGTAGACAAGAGAGAATCAGTAAAATGATTCATAAGATAGAGACGGAGAAAGCTGATGCTAGTATTGCCATCGGATATGGAGTTGTGGACAGTACTGCTGCCACTACCGGGCAGATAACCAATATGTTATTGCCCGATAGTAAAGAGGATATTTACCTTTCCTGGATTGGCGCAGGACTAGGTATTGGGGTTATTGGCGGATTAACTATTTTATTTAATCACGAACAGCTTTTGCTGGATATATTTGAGGGCTGGCATTATTATCGTCAGTATTTAGAGAAGAATCCTTTGTTAAAAGGAAATCAGATAAACACTTGGAACGGACGTTGGATTTCTCACCATTATGATTGGGAATATGATATGGATGATCCGTTAGTCGGTTTTAATCCTTTAGAACCTATGAGTGATGGTTTGTTCTATCTGCAAACAGTCTCTTGGGTGGATGTCGTAATGGGCATTGCCCGGAAAAATCTGATGCCCAATTTAGTAGGATATCTGTATAGTATCGGACAAACAAATACTACTGTTGGTTTTATTCCTTTCAAACTTCTGGATATCATTCGGCCTAATCAGTTATATACAAAGATTTTTGGAAAAACTGCATGGACGCAAAATCGGAAGAGGGTAGCAAAACTATATGGAACTGCTATGGGATTAAGGGTTGCATGTCAGGCCGGATGCATTGGGATACCTGCTATGGAGCCTAAGGGACTCCGGGCTTTTCTTCCAGAGGGGAAAGGAGTGAAAAAGATTTCATATAAAGGTGATGAAGAACAAAAAATAACATTTAATACTTACTTAATTTGGATATTAGCTATGTTGAACAAAGAAGAATTATGGGAATTGTCATGTGAATTTGCACAATTGCTTTTAAAATATGAAGCAGAGGCAGAAAAGGCTCGAAGAGACAGAGTAAACAATGTGGAGAATTTGTTTGGAGCTAAGAATCCTAAACAATTTATAGAGTATTTGACAACTATTGTAGAAGATGAGAAAGAGGTGGAAGCATATAGAAATATGGGGAGAATAGTTCATATGATGCCTGGCGATAATCTTCCTTATCTGAATACGCTTATTAGATTCCAATATGCATTATTAAACAAATAAAAATATTACTGCTATGAAACCTTACATTTATTTGAGAGGATTGCGTCATGTAGACTTATCCGTATTTTGTGTGGAGAATGGACAAAAATCTTATTATGATCCTATATTTAATGTATGGGTACCTTTCTCTAGTGGACAGCAAGTAAAAAGGAGTATTCTGGATTCTATAAATAGTGAATTGCAGGTAGATCCATCTTCTGTAGTATTTGTTTTTGATGTAAATAATAAGGGAGCTTTAGGAGAAGGAGAGGTACTTTCACTTTGTGATCCTCAATATTTTGACCAACTTCTTGGTGGTTGGATGAAAGCGGCGAAAGGAGGAAAGGAACGTACACTCAAAAGAAGAAGTCCTTTATCTATTTCCGCTATGCGTTTGTTACATCCTTTGTTAGGCGGGAGATTTAAAGAAAATGCAACTTTTGATCGAAGTGATAGGCCTGAAATACATAAAGTGGTTGTCAGAGATGCATCAGGCAAACCTATGTCAGAAGAAGCTATCGAGGAATTGTTGTCTGGTACAGACCGAAGTTTATATCGTAAATGGATTCCGGATAATGCAAGGGCTACCGGATTGTTTGTCTATGACGTAGCCATTGATTTACGGACTTTGTTTGCTGTTTCTGTGAATCAGATGGAGCCTGAATTAGCAAAGGAGAAGATAGATGAATTAAAAGATAAAGGATGGATTAGCTCTCGAAATGTATTTGGAGAATGTTTGGTTATGCCTAAAGAAGAGCGGGATAAAGCAATTCCGGCTATTGCCAAAGCGTTGATTAATTGGCGGATTTCCAGTAACCAGTCGAGAACATTCAGTTTAATGGAAACACTGGCTATTGCAATTAGTGATAATGCAAATACTTTAGCTGGAGCTATACGTGCTAAGTTGGTTGATGATTCGGAGAAGCATAGAGCCAAACCTATGGTAGATGAAACAGCAGGAGCCGAATTGTTTGTAACTTTACCTTGTGCAGGATATATGGTGACCGAAATAGAATCAGCAGATGCACTACAAAAGGCAGAAGAACGTTTGGTTGAACTTTTATTTGCTTTTGATTATGAAAATCAGATGTAATGTTTCATTATCAGGTGGAGCTTTTGCTCTGCCTGATTTATAAGTATATCGAATGACTCCAACAGGTACTCATTTTAATTATTATCAGGTATGCAAACGTAAACTCTGGTTGTTTGCCAATGGTATAACAATGGAGCATACTTCGGATTTAGTATATGAGGGAAAATTGATTCATGAAGAATCCTATCCACAACGTTCTATTAAATATGAAGAAATTGAGATAGAGGGGATAAAGGTTGATTATTATGATGTCGGAAATAAAGTGATTCATGAGATTAAGAAATCAGATAAGGTGGAGCGAGCTCATGAGTGGCAATTGAAATATTATATATATGTATTTGAACGAAATGGTATAGAGGGGGTGACTGGAATTTTAGAATATCCGGTCTTACGGAAGAAAGATGTAATATTACTTAGTGATATCGACCGTGAAATGATTTCTGATATGGAGGGTAGTATTTTACACATCATCGAATCAGATGCTTGTCCTTCATTGGAAAAGAAGAAAGTATGTAAAAATTGTAGTTATTTGGATTTCTGTTATAGCGGGGAGGAAGAGTAATGAAGAAAACTTATTATTTATTTAATCCGGGGCAATTGGAGCGTAAGGATAATACGCTGAAATTTACTCCGATAGTTGAGGATGGTAATGGTGAAGAGGCCGTTGGTCAGCCACGATACTTACCGGTTGAAGATATCAATGAGTTTTATGTTTTTGGCTCTTTGAGGGCTAATAGTTCTTTGTTTAACTTTTTGGGACAGAAAGATATTGCTGTACATTTTTTCGATTATTATGAGAATTATACCGGATCTTTTATGCCTAAAGATGCATTATTAAGTGGCAAAATGCTTTTGGCACAAACATCTGCCTATCAAAATAAAAAGAAACGGCTTGTAATAGCTCAAAAATTTATAGAGGCGGCAGCTTATAATATGATTAAAAATCTACAGTATTATAATCGTCGTGGGAAAGATATGGAGGATGTTATTGATATTATAAAAGGATATGCTGCAAGACTTTCACAAACAGATTCAGTGCAAGAGTTAATGGGAACAGAGGGGATGATTCGACAGACATATTATGATGCTTTTAATCTTATTTTAAATGATTTTGAAATGGGGAATCGGACTAAGCAGCCTCCTAGGAATGAAGTGAATGCATTGATCTCTTTTGGAAATATGATGTGTTATACTTTATGTTTACGTGCTATTCACCAGACTCAATTGAATCCTACTATAAGTTTTTTGCATACTCCGGGAGAACGACGTTATTCTTTGGCATTAGATGTTGCTGAAGTTTTTAAACCTGTAATTATTGATAGGGTGATATTTAAGGTTTTAAATAAGAAAGAGATTCAAGAGAAACATTTTGATAAGAAATTGAATAGATGTTTACTTAATCAGGCTGGGAAAAAGATATTTGTGAAAGCTATTGAGGATAAATTATTGGAGACAATTAAACACCGGACTTTGAATAGAAATGTTAGTTATCGACATCTGATGAAGCTAGAGTGCTATAAATTAGCAAAGCATTTACTGGATATAGAAGAATATAAACCCTTTAAAATGTATTGGTAGAAGATATGTATGTTATTTTAGTATATGATTTTGGAGAGAGACGAGTGGCTAAAATGCTAAAACTTTGTCGTAAATATTTGAATTGGATACAAAACTCGGTTTTTGAAGGTGAAATATCTGAAGTGCGTTTAAAAGAACTTTTATTTTCAGCAAAAGAGTTTATGAATGGAATGGAAGATAGTATTATTATTTTTAAAGGTCCAAATCATAGTTCTTTGGAGAAGGAAATAGTGGGAAAAGAACGATGTACTATTGATAATTTTTTGTGATGAGAATGTCGAAGGCTTTAGTTACTGTTCTTTTTTCAAAATAGAAGTCTATTAAAATTCTTAGACTTGTTGATTTTCAGTAATATAATACCTGTGTCGATCTCCAATGCTTTTTGTATTTTGGGAGGTCGACATTAAATTGAATCCCAAAAAGTCTTTTAGTAAATTGTAACTGGCTCATTTCTACGGATCTTTTTGGAATTGATGATGGGGTATTAATTGTACCTTGCGGAATGGAAACCGAGATAAAGGAGCTGTAACACGCTCCACGTCTTAGTATTAATTGTACCTTGCGGAATGGAAACCTGTGAACAGAATCACGATCGCGGCGATAGCATACTCGTATTAATTGTACCTTGCGGAATGGAAACCGTGTGGCGGTTACCGATATAGACGAGGGTCAACAAGTATTAATTGTACCTTGCGGAATGGAAACTAAATCCGCCTACGTCCTTCAATGAGGATTTGGCGTATTAATTGTACCTTGCGGAATGGAAACTTCAGACGTAGACCGCGACACCCGCGCGATCATTAGGTATTAATTGTACCTTGCGGAATGGAAACCTGTATTTGCAGCTGACGCGATGCTCGCAGTTCCTGGTATTAATTGTACCTTGCGGAATGGAAACAGATCACCATAAACCTAGAGTACGGCGAAGAGTGGTGTATTAATTGTACCTTGCGGAATGGAAACAACTTCCGACCAAGCAGCGACATTAAACGCGGTGGCGTATTAATTGTACCTTGCGGAATGGAAACTTGCTTACATTCTTCCACCGTGTGCTCCATTTCTTGTATTAATTGTACCTTGCGGAATGGAAACCGTACAACGTAGCCGTTACGCAAAAAGGTTTTGCAGTATTAATTGTACCTTGCGGAATGGAAACCTGTTATGTCGATAGCATACGTTCCAGCTGTCCCGGTATTAATTGTACCTTGCGGAATGGAAACGAAGTCTAAATCGGGTAACTACTATTTGGCAGGCGGTATTAATTGTACCTTGCGGAATGGAAACACCTGATCTAATATCTCTTTAAAAGTCATATTGGGTATTAATTGTACCTTGCGGAATGGAAACGAAGGAACGAGACCGCCAAGCCCTCAACCTAGAGAAGTATTAATTGTACCTTGCGGAATGGAAACAGGTTACGGAGAACGCGATACGCTATCAACTCAATGTATTAATTGTACCTTGCGGAATGGAAACTCGCGTCTACCCATAGCTCCATTAAACAGAACTCGGTATTAATTGTACCTTGCGGAATGGAAACGACGATGCTAGAGGAGAGAATAGAACAACAATCGGTATTAATTGTACCTTGCGGAATGGAAACGAGTGTCACTAGCGTAATAGATAACGGTTGAGAGGTATTAATTGTACCTTGCGGAATGGAAACCAGTCTGAAATAGACCTGTATAAACTGGATCAGGACAGTATTAATTGTACCTTGCGGAATGGAAACGCGGGAACAGGGTGTTAACGTAATTCTCTATAATGTATTAATTGTACCTTGCGGAATGGAAACTGTCAAGGAACAGAGCCGCGTCAGGGTGTTTCTTGGTATTAATTGTACCTTGCGGAATGGAAACAAACTCAACCACCCTCGGAGAAGCGGCACGCCACGTATTAATTGTACCTTGCGGAATGGAAACACACGACGAGACAGCCGTTTACGCTGACCTGGTTATGTATTAATTGTACCTTGCGGAATGGAAACACCAGATAATGAGTTTATAGCGGTACTGGATATTCTGTATTAATTGTACCTTGCGGAATGGAAACACCGTTACCGCACATCCTATATTGCTGTGTATCGGAGTATTAATTGTACCTTGCGGAATGGAAACTATCTAGTAATATTTAATCCGGTTCTCCGTCTAGGTATTAATTGTACCTTGCGGAATGGAAACTCCGTCATTGTACTTTGCCGTCCTGACGTCCCCGGTATTAATTGTACCTTGCGGAATGGAAACGTTTTAGCTGCCTAGCTTCTTCCGCGTACTCTCCCGCCGTATTAATTGTACCTTGCGGAATGGAAACAACGCAGGGACTAACCGGAGGCACCGGCGCACTGGTGTATTAATTGTACCTTGCGGAATGGAAACCTAGTAACTATTATCGGTTTGCCGTAGGCGTTCCGTGTATTAATTGTACCTTGCGGAATGGAAACTTAATAGCGTATCAGCTTTAGACCACGGAAACCTGTATTAATTGTACCTTGCGGAATGGAAACTTAGTATTCTTACATACTCCCAAAACAAATAAGAGTATTAATTGTACCTTGCGGAATGGAAACACAGGTCTTTGATCGCTGCCGACTTGTCGGCGTTGTATTAATTGTACCTTGCGGAATGGAAACAATAACACTATCAGGACAAAGAACGTCATTACATCGTATTAATTGTACCTTGCGGAATGGAAACATACGAGAACGGCGTAGGAAAAATCAGAGTGAACAAGTATTAATTGTACCTTGCGGAATGGAAACATGGTTAAAATCGTGGGACATATCCACGACGAAAGTATTAATTGTACCTTGCGGAATGGAAACCGTATCGTGGAATTTTGGGAAGCCCTGGACAGCCGGGTATTAATTGTACCTTGCGGAATGGAAACACTAAGCAAACGTACCGGAACACCCGCGGCATCCAAGTATTAATTGTACCTTGCGGAATGGAAACTAGAGAAATACCTACCGGACGTTTACACGGAAGTAGAGTATTAATTGTACCTTGCGGAATGGAAACGCGGTTTTAAACGCCTTGATTAATGGGACTATAAAGTATTAATTGTACCTTGCGGAATGGAAACATCTTCGCGACACAGGCACGCTAATACGCGGGCCTGTATTAATTGTACCTTGCGGAATGGAAACATTGTGTTTAGTGCGCAACACAACCCCTGGATGCGTATTAATTGTACCTTGCGGAATGGAAACAACAGGAGCGTGCCAAGCAGGCACAAGCGGCACGAGGTATTAATTGTACCTTGCGGAATGGAAACAACGATAAGCCGTGCTATCAGCAGACGACATAACCTTGTATTAATTGTACCTTGCGGAATGGAAACAAGAAGGAAAAGAGCTTGTTATTATCGCACAAGGCGTATTAATTGTACCTTGCGGAATGGAAACTGGCTTCCGCCCAAAGTTGGTCCACCACTTTATCAAACGTATTAATTGTACCTTGCGGAATGGAAACGATTAAAACCAAGTATGGCATATCATCTCTTAAGTGTATTAATTGTACCTTGCGGAATGGAAACCAAAGAAGATTACACAAGCGCGAGAGGGCGCGAATTGTATTAATTGTACCTTGCGGAATGGAAACAACGGACTTATCGACTTGTGGGCGCAGATGTATTTAGTATTAATTGTACCTTGCGGAATGGAAACTATTGTACTATTAACGCGTATCCCCGGTATCTTGGTGTATTAATTGTACCTTGCGGAATGGAAACGTAGAAGAACCAGCAGAAGAACCAGCACACAATAGTATTAATTGTACCTTGCGGAATGGAAACTTTAAGGAAGAGGTTACAGACGTGACTATGTACGAGGTATTAATTGTACCTTGCGGAATGGAAACTACCCAAACCCACGCCAGTAGTGAACGGAGCGCCAGTATTAATTGTACCTTGCGGAATGGAAACACCGTATATGGATTTACGTTACGGGAGATAATGCGTATTAATTGTACCTTGCGGAATGGAAACATCGGAGACGGACACGCTTACAACGCTTATGATCGTATTAATTGTACCTTGCGGAATGGAAACATGTTTACGTAACGGTCTCCCACCTGCCACGAACGTATTAATTGTACCTTGCGGAATGGAAATCGAAAACTATATATTGATTGCGCGTCATCACCAACAGTATTAATTGTACCTTATGGAATGTAACTGATGAAATAGCATGGATAACGATTTCACAGTTATCCCTCGCATTAGATCAATCTCATGAGCTTTTATGTAAAAAAATAAAATCTAAATCTTTGGTGGGTGAAGGATTTAGTAAGAGTTTGTGTAGATAATTATATATGAGTACGTGCTTAATGAAAGACAGTGGATTGATGTTGCATATTAATAGTCCGAAAGTTTACAGTTTGGGTTAATCTTAGGATATAGAATTTTTCTACAGGTTCCCTTAGAACTTGGCATTGAGATAAAAATCGCATGATTCTAATAAATATTTATCAGGATCTTTCATGTTCACGAGTTCTTTTAGCATATTTTGTTCCTCTAGTTGATTGAAAGTCTTTACGAAGGTTTGATTATCTCTTATTAAATCTTTTGTAATGTAAGTTTTAAAAATGAAAAGATATTCGTCAAAATCCAGAACTTCTCCGAAGGCGTAACCACTGGTGGTACTCATTACACATCGATTTTCCCACGTTTTTCCAGCAGTTATAAAACCTATATAGTTGTTTTTTAGATAATGTGTGATGAGATCCATTTTGCTGATAGGTTTATCTTTCAGAAATCTGGAGTGATAGCGTGAAAAAAAATGGGGAGGGAAAATATAAATAGGGTCGTTTGGATTACCCGAAACTACTTGTTCGTAGACATAAGTACCTTCGTTACTTTGTACCAGTGATATGGCAAGGCAAGCAGCATCATCTGCATGTTTTTTTGAATTGGCATAATAAAATATATACCAGTCATTATTGGTTTTTTTGCTGAAATAACGGATGGGATTGAAAATCATAGGCAAATGGGAACTTTTTATGATTGCTCTGCGTATTTTATTGTCATAATTTCTATTTAAGTAGGGGATAATATTCTCATGTATATCTGTTTGCATCTCTTTTCTAAGTATTGTAGGACTCATTGTTCTTGTTATCATTCTTTCAGGTGGTAGCTGTCTTTTGGTTCTTACTTTTTCTGCCGGAGCTTTTTTTAATGACATACCCGCTTCTATCCATGCAATGCTGACTTGTGTCAGGTAGTCGGGATAATGATTCTTGCAGAAGTCATAGAGGATTAATCCTCTTTTTTCCAGGCTAAGAGGGGTGTCAATCACATCTGTTTGAACTAAATGATCGAGTAACTCATGTATAAAATGAGGGTTTTCGAGAATGAGTATCCGTGTGATGCTTCGCCAAGTTGGGGTATTGTAGAAACCGTCTAACAGGCGGGACAGATAATGTGCTGTCTGTAATTCATCTACGGTGATTTCACGAGTTTGAAGAACTTCGTATGGAGGGAGTGGAGAGTACTGTATGCCTAATTCGTCCGCTCTTCTTTTCATTTCGGTGCCCGGAAGTAATTTGAGGGATTCCAGTTGAATTTCTCCTGCGCCATACTCTGCTAAAGTACGGACATCATCGAAAATTTCTGATAGATGGTAGAGTGGGAGCCCTGCTATTAAGTCGGCATGGGTTTCCATGTTTTCAAGGGAACATAGATACTTGAGTCCGGCCAAAGCATCGGAGAGTTTGCCTATTCTCCGGCTTTGTTCAAGCACGTTTTCCCGAAGGCTTTGGATTCCGGCTTCCAGGTGTAGCAGTCTTTTAGGAAGGGTGGCTAATTCCTGTTTGAGTTCATCGGAAAGGAGTGCAGGATGAATTTCCAGATGAAAACAGATATCCGGGTATTCGCGGAATAGATTTAGTAATTCTTTTGCCCGTTTGTTGTTGTAATTGAAAGTGCGGTCCAGTACCCGTACATTCTTGATTCCGTGTTGGTGTATCACGTCAAGACGTTTCCGGGTTGCTTCAAGAGATAGGGTGCGAACCGGTTTTTCACCTCCACTGACACAAAAGGCACAGGTGTTAAAACATCCGCGGGTAGTTTCTAATTGCACAAAGGGTTTGCTCCAATTGAAGAAACGGCTCTCTTCAGGAGGGACTAATTCGGAAAAGTTCATGACACGGGCGAGCCCGTTGTCATGGTATGCTTCCGATTCATCCAGATAGCAGAGTCCTGTGATTGATTTCCATTCTTTTCTTGGCTGATTCCACACTTTTAACCATAAAGGAAATACTTCTTCGCCTTCTCCGCGAAACACTCCGCTTACAAATTTGTTCTTATATAAGAAAGCTTCATTATCTCCTAAAAACTCGGGACCTCCGAGTATAACACAGCAGTGAGGTAGTAACGCTTTTGCGCGTGAAACGATGTGCAGGAGTTGCTCGTGATTAAATAGCCAGTTGGTAGCTGCAATGATGTCCGGTTGATGGCGGTAGATTTGATTGACGACACTACCGGTATTTTCATTGATAGTGGCGGAGACCGTACACCATTCAATGTCTGTATTATTTGCTATCTGGGCATGTAAGGCTGGCAATGCCAGCGAAGAATGAGCGTACGAACTATTTAAATCAAGCCAAAGAAGTTTCATGTGGAAAATTTAATATTATCTTTGCAAAGGTACAAAAAACTTGTGGCTTGTGATGTATAGTAAATATAAAATGCTAATTTTGTATTAATAAACGCAATAAACTAGAGAATTATGAAAATGATAAAAAGATATGCAGGTATCTTGATGATGCTGACTTTATTGGTTGGCTTTACTTCGTGTGAGAGTGAAGAAGAGACAGAATTTAATCTGCCTGGCGAGTGGTATACTAATGAAGAAATTGATTTCGGGGCATATACCTGGGGAAGAGGTACGCTCATGACATTTAATGCGAGAAATCAAGGAACGATTGGTTCTGCTGGTGATCCAAATTATCTGGTTTTTGAGTGGAGATGGATTGATGGAGGATATAATTCAATGGAATTATTTTTCTACGGTGACCGCACTTATGCCTATATTTGGGGTGTCTCGAACTCCATCAAATCTCCCGTTACCGGATGATAGAAACAAAGTTTGAAAGCATGGAGTGCCAGTCGTCCGATAGGGTTGGGAGCATCTTCTCTTCCATATCTTCCATCACCGATAATAGGATGTCCTAAATCTTGCATGTGTACACGAATCTGATTCTTTCGGCCGGTTTCCAAATCGAGTTCCAACAGAGAATATCCGTTGGCACGTTTGATGGTCTTATAGTGGGTAATAGATTTTGATCCACCGTCATCATATTCACTGGAACTTACATAAAGCGTTTTATCAGTCAGCCAGGAAACGACTGTATCATAATCTTTTTCCATACTTCCCTCCACCACAGCTACATATCGACGGTCAGTCACGATATCGTGCCAGTTATCACGTAGTGTCCGCTGTGTTTTTTCGTCTTTAGCAAACATCATCAGGCCGGAAGTATCCCTGTCCAGGCGGTGAACGATAAACACGCGGAATTGACGTCCGGAACGTTGCACGTATTCGTTAAGTATTGTATAGGCTGTGCGCTCTTTCTGTCTTTCTGTATTGACTGATAAAAGTCCTTGCATCTTTTCGACAACAATGATATATGCGTCTTCATACACGATTTTCAGCAGTCTGTTATTAAATTCTTTTTTTCCCTTTTGTTTGCTGATTTGCACTTTCATGCCCGCTTCAAGGGGAAAGTTGAATTGTGTGGTTATCACATTATCAACAAATACAACCCGTTTGCTTAGCAACGATTTTAATTTTGTGCGACTCGCATCCGGCATTTTGGCAGCCAGAAACTCCATTAGTTCCATGGGTTCTTTCACTGCATAATTGGTATATTGAGCACGTGCTTTTTCAGCAGGAGTTCTTCTAGGTCTTTTTCCCATTTCTTTTTTCTTTTGAAATTCTATTATCACCACGGATTATCGAAGTTCCAGCAACACCACATTTTCTACGTGGTGGGTGTGAGGGAACATATCTACCGGTTGAATGGCTTTCACCTTGTATTTCTCATCGAGTAATTGCAAATCCCGTGCTTGAGTAGCAGGATTACAACTTACATACACAATCCGTTTCGGTTCGGCAAACAAGATGACATCAACTACATCCTGGTGCATACCGGCACGAGGAGGATCAGTAATGATTACATCCGGGCGTCCATGCTGATTGATGAAATCCTGCGTCAGTATATCCTTCATATCACCGGCATAAAACAATGCATTCTTGATATCATTGATTTCTGCATTTACCTTTGCGTCTTCGATAGCTTCCGGCACATATTCGATACCGATTACCTGGCGAGCCTGGCGTGATACGAAGTTGGCGATTGTTCCCGTTCCTGTATAGAGGTCATATACCAGTTCGTTGCCTGTTAATCCGGCAAATTCACGGGCTACTTTATATAAATTATAAGCCTGTTCCGAGTTGGTCTGATAGAATGATTTCGGTCCTACTTTGAAACGCAGTCCCTCCATTTCTTCAAAGATGTGATCTTTCCCTTTAAATACATGCACATCCAAATCATTGATTGTGTCATTGCACTTATTATTAATAATGTATAGAAGAGAAGTGATTTCTGGGAAAGAGTCCGCTACGAATTGGAGTAACTGCTTGAACAGTTCCATTTCGTGATCTTCCGTAATCTTGCAAATAACGATCACCATCAGCTCGCCTGTTGAAGAGGTGCGTACAATCATATTCCGCAGCATACCTTCCTGTGTGCGCAGATTGATGAAAGAGTAATCGTGCTCGTAAGCGTAGTCACGTACAGCGTTGCGGATACGGTTGGATATATCATCCTGTAACCAGCATTTCTCAATAGCCAGCACCTTGTCGAAAGCTCCCGGAATGTGGAAACCCACCGCATTCATCTGGTCATACTTCACATCCTGACGAACTTCTTCGTTTGTCAACCAGCGTTTATTTGAGAAGGTGAATTCCAGTTTGTTCCTGTAGAATTCCGTCTTGTCAGAACCGAGAATCGGAGAAATTTCGGGAAGTTCGATCTTTCCGATACGTCTCAAATTATCTTCCACTTGCTTTTGCTTATATCTGATCTGCTCCGAATAGGGGAGCACTTGCCACTTGCAGCCACCGCATACGCCATAGTGTTGGCAGAAAGGAACAGCGCGATTGGGCGACAGCTCGTGAAACTTCACCGCTTCAGCTTCGGCATATTTATTCTTTTTACGCTTGATTTGCAGGTCTACGACATCACCCGGCACTACATAGGGAACAAAAATCACCAGGTCGTTTACTTTTGCGATGGCTTTTCCTTCGGCAGCCACATCCATGATTGTTACCTTCTCCAATAAGGGAAGCTCTTTTTTCTTTCTTGCCACTT
>PPYE01385119.1_pt1 | contig 18571 bp, 12 predicted proteins | sample 1559881 | NCBI WGS metagenome assembly PPYE01 (sample SAMN08240022, study PRJNA423297) | Human gut metagenome, whole genome shotgun sequencing project. | reverse complement strand
ATTTTCTTACGGGCATTTTTATTTTATCGGCTGAAAGACAGCCGATAAAATTGTCGTGGCGGAAAATAGTATGGTTACTAATAAAATGGTCATTGACTAAATAAAAATCAAAAAAATCCGAGACTGTTATCAATACAGCTTTGGAGTTCTCATTTGTCTATAAGAGCTTATTTCGATGACTTCGATTTATTGCTACTAAAAATCTGACTACCGTTCTTTGCGTGGTCGTCTATCAGCTTGTCTGTATCATTAAAATATATCATCGTCGTTTTAATATCGGCATGACCCCAAAATTTTGAAACAAGAAGGGCTTAAAAAATCATCCTATGCGCCCCTATTTGCGCCCCCTTAAAAATAAAAAGCTCCTAAAGTATTGATATTCAATAACTTTGGAGCTTTTTTTGAGGTTCCTGGCGGATTCGAACCGCCGTACACGGTTTTGCAGACCGCTGACTAAGCCACTCATCCAAGGAACCTTATTTCTCGTTTGCGGTTGCAAAGGTAGTACAAATTTTGAAACTACCAACTATCCGCAGCAATTTTTCTTTGTACTTTTTTTCTTTACATCACACTCTCCGCGTTTCTTGTCCATCATATCCTTTAGTTCACAGCCACTTACACAGCTGTCACAAGGATTCTGATTTTCTCGCGTACGACGAAAAAAACGAAATATTCCATATATGACGCGGGCAATGCAGAGTACAACCAGTACTCCGACTACCCAATCTTGCCAATTATTCATACAAACAATCCTCCAATCTGATAAACAGCAAATGATACAAGCCAAGCCAATCCCGTTGTGTAACAAGCAGCAAAAAGCGCCCATTTCCAACTACCCGATTCCTGTTTTATAGCCGCTATCGCCGCAATACACGGGAAGTAAATCAATACAAACAACATATAACAGAAAGCAACCAATGGAGTAATCGGAATTCGTTCTGCCAAACTTACTGAATCAGCATCCGGATCATCTGCATATAAGACACCTAATGTACTTACTACCAATTCTTTCGCTCCCACACCGGAAAGCAAGCCAATACCTAGTTTCCAATCAAATCCCAGTGGTTTTATAACTGGCTCTATACCACGTCCCAACTGGCCGATATAAGAATTTTCCTGCTGCTCGGCAACTGTTTCATAAGCATCATGATTCGGATAATACCCCAAGAACCAGATTATAATAGAAGCAATCATAATAATGCCTCCCATCTTTTTCAAATACTGCGCTCCCTTTTCCCATGTGTGACGGAAGATCGATTTTGCTGTCGGCATACGGTAAGGTGGAAGTTCCATCACAAATGGAGTATCATCACCCTTCACCAGAAACTTGCTAAACAAGCGGGCCATTACCACAGCCAGTACAATACCAATCACATAAATACTTAACAACACCAGACTTGCATTGTTCGGGAAGAAAGCACCCACCAACAATAAATAAATTGGCAGACGCGCACTGCAAGACATCAAAGGATTTACCAACATTGTAATAAGACGGCTCTTCCGGTTCTCAATAGTACGGGAAGCTATAATAGCAGGTACATTGCATCCAAATCCCATAATCAAAGGAATGAATGATTTTCCGTGCAATCCCATTTTATGCATGATTTTATCCATGATAAAAGCTGCACGAGCCATATAACCCGAATCTTCCATAAGAGAAATGCAGAAATACAAAATCAAGATATTCGGCAAAAAGACAATAACCGCTCCTACCCCACCAATAATTCCATCAATCAGCAAATCTTTAAATGGACCTTCCGCCATATTATTGCGTAACAAGTCACCAATCTGCTCGACAAGCCATTCAATCCCCATCATCGGATATTCTCCAATGACAAACGTACCTTCAAACATCAGATACATAAAAAGGAAGAAAATAGGAAATCCCCAGACACGGTGAGTTACGATCGAATCCAGCACTTTTGTTGTCTGCGCCTGCTCCAAGTGATTATCTGTGAATGTCTCCTTCAGTGCACCACTGATAAATCCATATTTAGCATCCGTAATAGCCGATTCACAATCCTCATTCATTGTGTCCTGAACACGCTTCGACATCTTATCACGGACATGGAATATCTCATCCGCATTTGGTAATGTCCGCACAATGCGCTCAATGTCAGGATCATTCTCCAACAATTTAATGGATAGGAAACGGGTAGAATATTTATGACGGATAAATTCGTTTTTGGACACTTCACTTTTTACAGCTTCAATCGCTTTTTCGATATCAGGACCATGATTGATATGAATATGCCGGAAGACACGCCCCGTCTTTTTATGTTCACGTACATAATCTTCCAAATGCTCTTCCTCGTGGTTCTTACGATCTTCCAGAGAATCATGCCATTCGGTCAAATCCTTAAGAACTTCCGGATTCATATTTCCCTGTTTATCAAAGAAGTCTACTCCTTCATACAGATTGATAACAACATGAAACAAGGTATCCAATCCACGATTTTTCTTACTGACAGTAGGCAACATCGGCACCCCGAACAACTTACTCAACAGATGATAATCCAATGTATTTCCACTGGCTTCCAACTCATCATAAATATTCAGAGCTACCACCATGCGGACATTCATATCTATCAATTGAGTAGTCAGATATAAGTTTCGCTCCAGATTAGAGGAATCGACTACATTAATAATCACGTCCGGAGTTTCATCGATAATATGACGACGCACATAGATTTCTTCCGGCGTATAAGCAGACAAAGAATAAGTTCCCGGCAAATCGACAATACGGAAATGATAGCCTTCGAAATCAAAATAACCTTCTTTGGCATCCACGGTTACGCCGCTGTAGTTTCCAACATGCTCATGAGCACCGGATGCAAGATTAAATAAAGAAGTCTTGCCACTGTTCGGGTTTCCGACCAAAGCAACATTAATGGTACGGCGTTTACCTAACGCCAACCGTTTCATATCTTCTTCTTTTACTGAAAGGTCTTCAGGCAATCCTTCATGATAAACGGTCTTCTCGGCCAGTTTCTTTGCTTCCTCTTCGCTGATAACTTCGATCATTTCAGCTTCCTGACGACGAAGAGAAATTTCATAACCTAAAACTTTATATTTTATGGGATCTTTTAGCGGAGCATTCAACAGCACTTCAACCGTTTTACCTTTAATGAAGCCCATCTCCACAATACGTTTACGAAAACCACCGTGCCCCAATACCTTTACAATAACACCTTTTTCTCCTGTTTTTAATTCGGACAAACGCATAACTCTCAAAATTTTTGGCAAAGATAATTCATAACTTCGGAGCGTGCAAATTATTTAGAATGTTTTTAAATAACAGTTTTTTTTCATCCTCTAAAAGATTCAGAAAAAATAAAAAAACTTATTGATAAACTCGTATCTTTGCAGGTATGATACAACAACGCGTTACAAAATATATAGAAAAGGAACATTTATTCTCACCGGATGATAAAATCCTGGTCGCATTGAGTGGTGGTGCCGACTCGGTGGCATTACTATATATTCTGCATACAGCAGGCTATCATTGTGAAGCCGCACATTGTAATTTCCACCTGCGAGGCAAAGAGTCAGACCGGGACGAGTTATTTGTCCGCCAACTTTGCGAAAGAATGGAAATCCATTTACATACCATTGATTTCAACACGACCCAATATGCAACGGAAAAACATATTTCGATTGAAATGGCCGCACGGGAACTCCGCTACCAATGGTTCGAGAAAATTAGAAAAGAATGTCAGGCAGATGTTGTCGCTGTGGCCCATCACCAGGATGATAGCATAGAAACTATACTACTTAACCTGATTCGGGGAACAGGAATTACCGGTCTGTTAGGAATCCGACCCCGTAATGGAACCATCGTACGCCCTCTGCTTTGTATCAACCGGGAAGAGATAATTCGTTACCTGCAAAACATCGGACAAGATTATGTGACAGACAGCACCAATCTGGAAGACGAATATACCCGTAATAAAATCCGACTCAACCTCCTTCCCCTCATGCAGGAAATTAATCCGTCAGTCAAAAACACTCTGATAGATACGAGTAATTATCTGAATGATGTAGCCACTATATATAATAAATGTATAGAGGAAACTAAAAAGAAAATCATTACAGCAGAAGGTATCCGAATCAGTGATTTAGTAAAGGAACCGGCACCCGAAGCCATCTTATTCGAAGTCCTGCATCCTCTAGGATTCAATTCCGCACAAATCAAAGATATCACCCATTCGCTTCATAGCCAACCGGGCAAGCAATTCTGTAGCAAAGAATGGAGAGTGATAAAAGACAGAGAATTCCTATTAATAGAAACAGCTGAATCTGAAAATGAGACTCTTCCTCCTTTTCAAATTATCAAAGAAGAAAAAGAATACACCCCGGATTTTCTCATTCCACGTGAAAAGGAAATTGCCTGTTTTGATGCCGACAAACTGAATGGAGAAATTCATTACCGGAAATGGCAGCCGGGAGACACTTTTATTCCTTTTGGAATGAAAGGAAAGAAAAAAATAAGCGATTATCTGACCGACCGCAAATTTTCTATCAGCCAAAAAGAACGCCAATGGGTACTCTGCTGTGGAGAACACATCGCATGGCTGATAGGCGAACGAACAGACAACCGCTTTCGTATTGATGAAACGACTAAGCGCGTCGTGATTTACAAAATAGTCTGAGGCAACTTCTGTTTCTTGAAGCAATCTGATAACAAAGCTGCAAAAGGAGTTTCATACACCCTTGCTTTCCTAACGCAAGCTTTTACACAAGCGCAACATTTGATACATTTAGCCTCATCCGTATGTAGCTCGTCCCCTTTCGTTATAGCCCCTGCCGGACAACGGACCACACATAACCCGCAATGGGTACACAAATCCTCATCTTCCACCCAAGGAACGCGGGGAAGCGGTGTACCACTTTTACGTAACTTGATGACTTTCCTCAAAAAACGGAACAAAGGAAAGAATGGTTGACTCGGACGTTTGATAGCACGTACATCCACCGGATAAAGGGTATCCATACTATCAGCTGTCTGTATTTTTTCCATGATTTTCTTCCCAAACTCCGCAGCAAAGGCTAAATCCGATTCATCAGGACGTCCCACTGCAATCGGGTATTTGTCGGTACTATATGAATGTTCTCCAATAAAAGTTGCCCCGGCAATTACTTTAAATCCATGAGGAATAGCAAAAGCATCCAGTTCCATTAAAGCTTTTTCATAAGCGCGATTTCCGTAAACCACTACCAAAACGGTAGGAGTATCCACTCCACGGATATACTGCAAACGTTCCATTGCCAAAGGAGCGACATGTCCTCCATACACAGGCACTACAATAATAGCCAAAGAAGATGTAGGAATCACAATTTCATCCGCAATCTGCTGCGTTACATTAATAGGAAAAATATTTTTTATGCCCGTCCCGTGAACAATCGCCTCCGCAACTTGTTTAGATGTGTGTGTAGGCGAAAAATAAATTAAATGAGCTTCATTTACTGTCATACTATTTTCTTTTATGTAGCAAAGATACACTTTTACGTGGAAAAAAATGTTTGATTGTTCATGAAACCAAAAAAAATTATTATCTTTGCCCCGTTGAAACATTCTACGATTCAACATATACATCCCTAATTCAGAATAAAAAACAAAACGTATGCTCGCATATCTGTAGCCATGAGCTGTAGTAATGCTGTCCATAATTCAGCAAAAAAAGAAATATTAATAACTTACCATACTATATGTATAACATTATCCAATTAAACGACAAAAATCTGTCGGAACTTCAAGTTATTGCCAAAGAGTTAGGCATAAAAAAAGCAGACTCATACAAAAAAGAAGACCTTGTTTATAAAATACTCGATGAACAGGCCATTGTAGGAGCTACAAAGAAAGTTGCCGCAGATAAGCTAAAAGAAGAACGCAAAAATGAAGAACAAAAGAAAAAGCGTTCACGGGTAGCTCCTACCAAAAAAGAAGACAAAGTGGTTTCCGCAACAAAGAGTGAAGAGGCTAACAAGACAAAAGAGACCGCTCCTGTAAAAGCTGCACCACAACCTTCCAAGAAAGAAGAAAGTACAAACAAAGAAAAAGAAACTGTTGTTGTAGAAGCTAAAGCAGAAAACACTGCTACTCCCAAGCGTAAAGTAGGCCGTCCCCGTAAGAGCTCTGACGCAGAAGAGAAAAAAGAAGTAGAAAATGCAAAACCGGCAGCACCCAAAGTAGTGGAACCTAAACCTGTTGTTGCAGAGAAAGCTACTGGTGCTCCGGAAAAGCCAGCTCCGGTACAACAGCAAACAGCTGAGAAGAAAGCAAAAAACAAACCAGCTGCAGAAGCAAATAAGCCTGTTGCAGAAACAAATAAACCGGCTACTGAACCTAACAAACCTGTTGTAGAGAAAAAGGTAATAGATAAACCACAAAAGAAAGCTGCACCCGTTATCGACGAGGAAAGCAATATCTTATCCAGCGTTGACGACGATGATTTTATTCCAATCGAAGATCTGCCTTCTGAAAAAATAGAGCTTCCTACCGAATTATTCGGAAAATTCGAAGCTACTAAAACAGAATCAGCACAGACAGCACCGGAACAGCCATCTCATCCTCAACAGCAACAACAATCTCAACAGCAGCAATCCCAGCAGCAACGTCCGCGTATTGTTCGCTCACGCGACAATAACAACGGCAACAACAATGGCAATAACGGCAATAACGCCAATAATAACAATAGCAACAATAATAATTTCCAGCGTAACAACAATAACCAGAATCAGGTTCAGAACCCAAATCAAAATCAAAATCAGAACCCGAATCAGAACCAGAACCAAAACCAACAACGCTTACCGATGCCACGTGCCGCTCAGCAGAACAATGCGGGTGAGAACCTTCCGGTACAACAGCAGCAGGAACGCAAGGTTATTGAGCGCGAAAAGCCTTATGAATTCGACGATATTCTCAACGGAGTAGGTGTTTTGGAAATTATGCAGGACGGATACGGATTCCTCCGTTCTTCCGACTATAACTACCTCTCTTCTCCGGACGATATTTATGTATCACAGTCTCAAATCAAACTATTTGGTCTGAAAACCGGTGATGTAGTAGAAGGAGTTATCCGTCCACCCAAAGAAGGAGAAAAATATTTCCCATTGGTAAAGGTTTCGAAGATCAACGGACGTGACGCAGCTTTCGTTCGCGACCGTGTTCCTTTCGAACATCTGACACCTCTCTTCCCGGATGAAAAGTTCAAACTTTGCAAAGGCGGTTATTCAGACTCTATGTCTGCCCGTGTCGTCGATCTTTTCGCTCCTATCGGTAAAGGCCAACGTGCATTGATTGTTGCCCAACCAAAGACAGGTAAGACCATCTTAATGAAAGATATCGCCAACGCTATCGCAGCCAACCACCCGGAAGTTTACATGATTATGTTGCTGATTGACGAACGCCCGGAAGAAGTAACAGACATGGCACGCAGCGTTAATGCAGAAGTAATCGCTTCTACTTTCGACGAACCGGCAGAACGCCACGTAAAAATTGCAGGTATCGTATTGGAAAAGGCAAAACGTCTGGTAGAATGTGGTCACGACGTAGTTATCTTCCTTGATTCTATCACTCGTCTGGCTCGTGCATACAATACAGTATCTCCTGCATCCGGTAAAGTTCTTTCCGGTGGTGTGGATGCAAATGCACTTCATAAACCTAAACGCTTCTTCGGTGCTGCCCGTAATATTGAAAACGGTGGTTCACTGACTATTATTGCTACCGCATTGATCGATACCGGTTCTAAAATGGACGAAGTTATCTTCGAAGAATTCAAGGGTACAGGTAACATGGAGTTGCAGCTCGACCGCAACCTATCAAACAAACGCATCTTCCCGGCAGTCAACATTACTGCATCCAGCACTCGTCGCGACGACCTGTTGCTTGATAAAACAACTCTTGACCGCATGTGGATATTACGCAAATATCTTGCCGACATGAATCCGATCGAAGCAATGGACTTCGTTAAAGACCGTCTGGAAAAAACCAGAGACAACGACGAATTCCTGATGAGCATGAACAGCTAATCAACAGCAAACTTATAAATAAACGGTGAACAAACTGCGCCATAACAAGTGCAGTTTATTCACCGTTTTCTTTTTCTGTAACCCATTTTATGACTTATCACCTGCCGTTTATCACTTATCATTCAACTCCCATCACCGATAGTTACCCCTAACCGCTTGCCACACCTTTCATTTTTGTACAAAATACTTTCATTTGCGTCCAAAACTACTACCTCGCCCTTTTTTACGTTTCCTTTTTTCCTACTTTTGCTTCCAAATCAAATATTACTTAATTCTAACCAGTAATGAAAACTATTTATCCATTCATGGGATTAGCCCTGTGCAGCGTGACAGCGCAGGCCCAAGAAAAGCCCAATTTCCTGATTATCCAGTGCGACCATTTAACACAACGCGTTGTGGGAGCTTACGGACAAACACAAGGCTGCACCCTCCCTATTGACGAAGTCGCTTCACGAGGAGTTATCTTCTCCAATGCTTATGTAGGCTGCCCTCTCAGCCAACCCTCACGCGCTGCTTTATGGAGTGGCATGATGCCTCATCAAACCAATGTACGTTCCAACTCCAGCGAACCTATCAACCCACGTATTCCCGAAAATGTACCGACATTAGGAAGTCTTTTTTCTGAAAACGGTTACGAAGCCGTACACTTCGGAAAAACACACGACATGGGTTCACTTAGAGGATTCAAGCATAAAGAACCGGTAGCCAAGCCATTCACCGATCCGGAATTCCCGGTTAATAACGACAGCTTCCTAGACGTAGGAACATGTGAAGACGCTGTTGCTTATCTAAGTAATCCACCGGAAGAACCATTCATCTGTATCGCTGATTTTCAGAACCCTCACAATATCTGTGGATTTGTAGGAGCGAACGAAGGAGTACATACCGACCGCCCCATCAGCGGAACCCTTCCGGAACTACCGGCCAATTTCGATGTAGAAGACTGGAGCAATATCCCTAAACCTGTGCAATACATCTGCTGCAGTCATCGCCGCATGACCCAAGCCTCTCATTGGAATGAAGAGAATTACCGTCATTACATTGCTGCTTTCCAACACTATACCAAGATGGTTTCCAAGCAAGTAGACAGCGTATTGAAAGCCCTCTACTCCACTCCTGCCGGAAAAAACACAATCGTTATTATCATGGCTGACCATGGTGATGGAATGGCTTCACACCGCATGGTGACCAAACATATCAGCTTCTACGATGAAATGACCAACGTACCGTTTATCTTTGCAGGTCCCGGCATCAAACAACAGAAAAAGCCCATAGACCAAGTATTGACACAACCTACACTGGATCTTCTGCCTACTCTTTGTGATTTGGCAGGAATTCCTGTTCCGGCCGAAAAACCGGGAATCAGCCTTGCACCTATATTAAAAGGAGAAAAACAGAAAAAAACTCACCCCTATGTAGTTTCTGAATGGCATAGCGAATATGAATATGTCGTTACTCCCGGACGTATGGTACGGGGACCGAGATACAAGTACACTCACTATCTGGAAGGTAACGGTGAAGAGCTATATGATATGAAAAAGGATCCGGGAGAACGTAAGAATCTCGCCAAAGACCCCAAATACAGTAAAATTCTCGCCGAACACCGTGCCATGCTTGATGATTACATCGCCCGCACCAAAGACGATTACCGGAGTTTGAAAGTAGATGCCGCTCCACGATGCAGAAACCATACTCCCGGCTACCCCAACCACGAGGGCCCTGGAGTACGAGAGATACTCAAAAGAAAATAAATTATAAAAAAGAGTGAAGATTTCTTTGTAATCTTCACTCTTTTTAGTTCTTTTGCAGATAAACTTACAAGCAAGCAATTCTTATATCAAGTGAAAAAACACAGACGTCATATAATTGCAATAGTCGTAACCGCATTAATATCGGTCACCTTATATGCTGCACGCACAAATTCAGAGCGTCTTTCTTTATTACAACCTTTACTTGAATACAATCATCCATTCAGTCCGGACGCCCCTGTCGACAGCATCATTGCCTGGGAAAAACTTTTAGAACCGGAATTACAAAAGGAACAACAATACCCACTCCTATTCCAGATAAATCTGCTGACCGTTCAAGCCTTAATCACAGAAGGCAACATCAGTCTCGCCATCAACCAGGCCAATCAGATGTACCAGAAAGCCAGAGAAATGGACTATCCTTTGGGAACAGCACTCGCATTACACGCCATTGGAAATACTTATTTAAGTTCGTCAACACCACAAGTTGCCATCGAATCGTATAAGGAAGCATTAGAAATCATTCAGAAACTCCCTCATGCCAACCAATATATCAAAACGATCTTGTCTCAATTTATCCTGACGAAGCTCAACTATCACCAAATGACAGATATAGAAGACAATATCCGGGAACTCGAATCTGTTATTGACAAGGATACGAATCCCCAAGACGATTTTCACCTTGTTTACTGTCAGGCATTCTATTGCATCCAGACGCATCATCTTCCGGAAGCATTAAACCATATACGACAAACCGAACAAATCAACCGGCAACATCAGTACCCATATTTTCATTTAATGATTAAATACCTGTATTCACGCTACTACACTGAATCCAAAGAATACACTCAGGCACTAACCACACTTGACGAATTACTTTCGCATACCAAAGCAGCCAACTCATATAAATCCCTGCAAGTGCTGAAAGATCGTGCACACATACTTACACTAATGGGAAACAACAAGGAAGCATGTGAAATTTATGAAATATTCAATACGTGCAAAGACTCTTTGGACGCAATGAATTATATTCGCCAAATCAATGAATTACACACCCTCTACCAAATAGATAAAAACGAACTGGACAACTTAAACAGACAGAAGACAATCCTCTACTGGAGCTGGTTCACCATCCTATTCATAGTCATACTGATTGTATTCTTCATCCTTTTGGTCAGACGAGGAAATAAAAAACTGCGCCAATCGCAGCAGGAACTGGAAAAAGTGAAAAAGCAAGAAGAAAATTCCATCCGGACAAAGAGCCTTTTCCTTTCCAACATGAGCCATGAAATTCGCACGCCGCTCAATGCGTTGTCCGGCTTCTCTTCCATCCTGACGGAAGAATCCATCGACAACGAGACCCGGAAACAGTGTAGCGATATTATTCAGCAAAATTCAGAACTGTTACTCAAGCTGATTAACGACGTAATCGACTTGTCCAGTCTCGAAGTGGGCAAGATGAAATTCAAATATGAGCGATGTGATGCAGTAACAATATGCAGAAACGTTATCGACATGGTTGAGAAAATAAAACAAACGAATGCAAACGTCCGTTTTTCAACCTCTCTCCATTCATTAGAATTGACGACAGACAATGCAAGGTTGCAACAATTATTAATCAACCTTCTCATCAATGCAACCAAATTTACTCCACAAGGTTCCATCACCATGGAACTGGAAAAACAGACAGAAGACACAGCACTGTTTTCTGTGACCGACACCGGCTGCGGTATCTCTCCGGAGAATCAGAATAAAATATTCAACCGTTTTGAGAAACTGAATGAAAATGCTCAAGGCACAGGACTCGGTCTGTCTATCTGCCAACTCATTATCGAGCAGTTGGGCGGCAAAATATGGATTGACTCCAATTATAAGGAAGGAGCCCGTTTCCTGTTCACACACCCTATTTGCCATGAGCAACCAGGAAAGGAGGAAGCCGAATGAAACAAGTCCTACTCCTGTTCCTTCTATTATGCTGCACCCTCACCGGAAAAGCCAGCACCGAGATTGTTTTGGAATCCGATAGCCTGATAAAGGTGTTGCAAACATTACCGTACGATACGACACGGCTGAATGTTCTCAATCAAATCATCAGAATAGAACAAAACAACCAGCAATGTATCCAATATTCAGATGCATTAATGAAAGAAGCATTGCAACTGGAAAATGACAAATATGCCGGTCTGGCTGCTTACTACCATATCTTATACTATTACAATCGTAATAATCAAGACAGTGTAGCGAAATGGCTCACCATAATGGAGCCTCATGCCCGGAAATCAGATTTATGGAACTACTTCTTTGATGCCAAACGTTTTCAGATAGACCTGTACACATTCAACGAACAATACGAACTTGCTATCAACGAATCTCAAAAGATGCAACAGCAAGCCTCCCAAATGAATAGTAACCGGGGTAGTATGGCTGCCTATCAATGCTTGAGTAATGCATATATCGGCAGCCAGCGCTGGGATAAAGGAATAGAAGCACTGGAGGCTGCCTACCAGCTACTCACTCCGACAGAAAATCCGGTGGTCCGTATCTCGGTATTGTCACAGTTAGTATCCGTTGTCAAAGAAAAGAAGGATAATAAAAAACTACTCAAATATTTGCAGGAACTGGAAAACACTCTTCATAACCACATCAGTGCAAACCCATCCTTAAAAGCGGGATTTGCCGATGTATACCTGTTCAATGAACTGTTCTACAGCTATTATTACCTGAATACCCATCAGCCGCAACAAGCCTATGAACATCTCGTAAAATCTAAAGAATATCTGGACGAGAATACTTATTTCATGTATAAAGTACTCTATTTCGACACATTTGCCAAATATTACCAGGCAATTGGAGCCTACCAACAGGCATCGGATTATATCGACACGACACTGACGATGTTGAAGAAAGACTTCATAAGCGACTATGCCGAACAACTACTCGAAAAGGCCAGAATATGGAAACAGGCAGGGCAAAGCGGAAAAGCCATCCCTCTGTATGAACAGGCACTCGCCATCAAAGACTCGACAGCCACTGTACTCTCAAACAATCAGATGGCACAGATACAAAGCAAATACAATATCGAAAAAACAGAACTGGAGCAAAAAAGGGAAAACAACCGGATCCAGCTCACCTATCTGATTTTTATATTTGTCATCCTGATTCTGCTTTTTATCTTTATGGCGCGACTCTTTATGGTACGGAAAGCACTCAAATACGCGGAAAACGAAATCCGGAAAACAACAGAAAACGTGCGGAAGACCAATGAAATAAAAAATCGCTTCCTGTCCAACATGAGCTATAACATCCGTACCCCACTCAACAATGTGGTCGGTTTCTCACAACTCATAGCCAGCGAACCCAACATAGACAAGGAAATAAGGCAAGAATACTCAAACATCATCCACAAAAGTTCGGAGAAGTTAATGAGACTTGTCAATGACGTTCTCGACTTATCCCGTTTGGAAGCTCAAATGATGAAGTTCCAGTTGCAAGACTATGATGCCACTACCCTATGCAAGGAAGCATGTAGCATGGCGCAGATGAGGAACGAAGAAACAGGTATCCAGATTGAATTTTCCAGTGAAACGGACGCCCAAATCCATACCGATATAATGCGACTGACGCAGGCCTTGATTAGCGCACTGGTGTACCCGCAAGAACACCGGCAAGCACGAATCATCCGGTTCACATTAAGCCAGAATGAAGACATGCTCCGTTTCCGGATCACTAATTCACCTTTGGCAGACCATGCATTCGTATCACAGGAAACCATCATCCGGCATGATATCAACCTGTTGTTACTAAAACATTTCGGAGGAAACTATCTCGTCAATGATAAAACTCCCGAAGGTCCGGAAATTGTTTTCATCTACCCCACCGTTTCCGAATCGAAATAAAGCACTATCTTTGCAAAGTGTAAACTTAAACACTTAATTATGTACACCAACAAACAGATTTGGAGTGTCAGTTATCCGATACTACTAAGCTTGCTGGCACAAAATGTCATCAATGTCACCGACACAGCATTCCTCGGACACGTGAGTGAGGTAGCCCTTGGAGCATCAGCTATGGGCGGGTTATTTTATATATGCGTATTCACCATCGCATTCGGATTCAGTACCGGTTCGCAGATAGTCATCGCACGACGCAACGGCGAAGGGCGCTATTCGGATGTCGGTCCCGTCATGATTCAAGGAGTCATGTTCCTGTTCGTGATGGCACTGCTGCTATTCGGATTCACCAAAGCATTCGGCGGAAACATCATGCGTTTGCTGGTTTCTTCAGAATCCATCTACGAAGGAACGATGGAATTTCTGGACTGGCGTATTTACGGATTCTTTTTCTCGTTCATCAATGTCATGTTCCGTGCATTGTATATCGGCATTACACGTACTAAAGTACTAACCGTCAATGCCATCGTCATGGCATTAACCAATGTCGTACTGGATTACGCATTAATTTTCGGAAAGTTCGGTTTGCCGGAAATGGGCATCAAGGGAGCAGCTATCGCCTCCGTACTGGCAGAAGCTTCCTCCATTCTCTTTTTCGTCATTTACACATACCTCACCGTCGATTTGAAGAAATACGGCCTGAACCGCCTGCGCACATTCGACCCGGCATTACTGATGCGAATACTTAGTATCTCCTGTTTCACCATGCTGCAATATTTCCTGTCAATGGCTACCTGGTTCGTATTCTTTGTAGCCGTAGAACGGTTGGGACAACGGGAACTGGCGATTGCCAATATCGTCCGGAGTATCTACGTCGTACTGCTAATTCCGGTCAATGCACTGGCTACAACCACCAACAGCCTTGTCAGCAACGCCATTGGTGCAGGAGGTATCCAGCACGTGATGCCGCTCATCAATAAAATTGCCCGGTTCTCCTTTTTCATCATGCTGGGACTAGTAGCGGTGTCAGCACTATTTCCGCAGTTCCTACTCTCCATCTACACCAGTGAGGCGGCACTCATTACAGAATCCGTACCCTCGGTATACGTTATTTGCTTCGCCATGCTTATCGCATCCGTAGCCAACGTGGTGTTCAACGGCATCTCCGGAACAGGAAATACACAAGCAGCCCTGTTGCTCGAAACAATTACAATCATCATCTACGGATCTTACATTGTTTTCATCGGAATGTGGCTGAAAGCACCAATCGAAATCTGCTTTACAATTGAGATTGTGTATTATAGCTTACTGTTGATAACAAGTTATATTTATCTCAAAAAAGCAAAATGGCAGAATAAAAAGATATAAATACAAGAGATTTTTGTACATTTGCAAGCTCAAATAAAGAGCAGACGGAAAAGTCTCTCTTTCGGCCAAGTAAATTGTAATTAGTAATTCGTAATTAAATAACTATGTTCGATAATTTAAGTGAAAGACTAGAACGGTCATTCAAGATTCTGAAAGGTGAAGGCAAAATCACCGAAATCAACGTGGCGGAGACGCTGAAAGACGTACGTAAAGCACTTCTCGACGCCGACGTAAACTACAAGGTTGCAAAGAATTTCACGGATACGGTGAAAGAAAAAGCGCTTGGCCAGAACGTTCTTACGGCTGTGAAGCCAAGCCAGTTGATGGTGAAGATCGTGCATGATGAACTTACACAATTGATGGGTGGAGAGACAGCCGAGATCAACATCGACGCCCGTCCGGCAGTTATCCTGATGTCAGGTTTGCAGGGTTCGGGTAAGACCACCTTCTCCGGTAAACTGGCACGGATGCTGAAAACCAAGAAGAACCGTAAGCCATTATTGGTGGCTTGTGACGTTTACCGTCCGGCAGCTATCGAACAGTTGCGTGTATTGGCAGAACAGATTGAAGTACCGATGTACTGCGAACTGGACAGCAAGAATCCGGTAGAAATTGCACAACACGCCATTCAGGAAGCCAAAGCCAAAGGATACGACCTCGTTATCGTCGATACAGCCGGACGTCTGGCAGTAGACGAGCAGATGATGAACGAGATCGCCGCTATCAAAAAAGCAATCAACCCGGACGAAATTCTGTTCGTGGTAGACTCCATGACCGGTCAGGACGCTGTAAACACAGCTAAAGAATTCAACGAACGTCTGGACTTCAACGGTGTGGTACTGACCAAACTCGATGGTGATACCCGCGGTGGTGCGGCTCTTTCTATCCGTTCGGTAGTGAACAAACCGATTAAATTCGTAGGTACAGGTGAAAAGCTGGAAGCAATCGATCAGTTCCACCCTGCTCGTATGGCCGACCGTATTCTCGGTATGGGTGACATCGTTTCATTGGTAGAACGCGCACAGGAACAATACGATGAAGAAGAAGCCAAACGCTTACAGAAGAAAATAGCCAAAAACCAATTCGACTTCAACGACTTCCTTAGCCAGATTGCACAAATCAAGAAAATGGGTAATCTGAAAGACCTCGCTTCCATGATTCCGGGAGTAGGAAAAGCAATCAAAGATATTGATATTGACGACAATGCTTTCAAGAGCATCGAAGCCATCATCTATTCCATGACTCCGGCAGAACGTTCCAATCCGGAAATACTGAACGGTTCACGCCGTACGCGTATCGCCAAAGGTAGCGGAGAGTTCAGTTATTTATTTTACTTTTGTCCATCACCAATAAATACTCTGAAAATATGACTCTGATAGACGGAAAAGCAATTTCCGAACAAGTAAAACAAGAGATTGCAGCCGAAGTAGCCGAAATGGTGGCTCATGGCGAAAAACGCCCGCACCTGGCCGCTATTCTTGTAGGACACGATGGTGGTAGCGAGACTTATGTAGCTGCCAAAGTAAAAGCCTGTGAAGTATGTGGGTTCAAGTCTTCCCTCATCCGTTATGAAAGTGACGTGACCGAAGAAGAACTGCTTGCCAAAGTACGTGAACTAAACGAAGACAACGACGTGGACGGCTTTATCGTACAACTTCCCTTACCCAAGCATATCTCCGAACAGAAAGTAATCGAAACAATTGATTACCGTAAAGACGTAGACGGTTTCCACCCGATCAACGTAGGCCGTATGTCCATCGGGCTTCCGTGTTACGTATCCGCTACTCCCAACGGCATCCTCGAATTGTTGAAACGTTATAACATAGAAACTTCCGGAAAAAAGTGCGTCGTACTCGGACGCAGCAATATTGTCGGCAAACCGATGGCTGCCCTGATGATGCAGAAAGCCTATCCGGGCGATGCCACAGTAACCGTATGCCACAGCCGTAGCAGAGACCTGGTAAAAGAATGTCAGGAAGCTGATATTATTATCGCTGCCTTGGGACAACCGAACTTTGTAAAAGCCGAAATGGTGAAAGAAGGCGCGGTAGTTATTGACGTAGGTACTACCCGTGTGCCGGATGCAACCAAGAAATCAGGTTTTAAACTGACCGGCGACGTGAAGTTTGAGGAAGTTGCACCGAAATGCTCATTCATCACTCCCGTACCGGGCGGTGTTGGACCAATGACGATTGTATCGTTAATGAAAAATACACTCTTAGCTGGTAAGAAAGCTATTTATCAATGAGACATACCCTGTTTCTGATGATTTTGCTTCTCTCTTTGTCCTGCACCTCCCGGTCGCAGGCAAAGAGAGATTCTATCATTGACACCCTGTCGGACAGCCTTTCCGACAGCATCTTCCCCACCGACACCCTACGCCTCCTTTTCGTAGGTGACCTCATGCAACATCAGGGACAAATCAACGCTGCACGAACATCAACCGGCTATGATTACTCCACATGCTTTGCGTATGTCAAAGAAGAAATAAAGAAAGCCGACCTCTCCATCGCCAACCTGGAAGTGACATTAGGAGGCAAACCTTACAAAGGTTATCCTGCTTTCAGCGCGCCGGACGAATTTCTGACCGCAATTCACGATGCAGGTTTCAATGTTTTAGTGACTGCCAACAACCACAGTCTCGATCGTGGTAAATCCGGACTGGAGAGAACCATTCAATTAATAGACTCTTTAAAGGTTCCACACGCAGGCACGTATATCAACGCTGATGAACGCGAAAAGAAATATCCTCTTTTATTAGAAAAGAACGGATTCCGCATCGCCCTGCTCAACTACACGTATGGAACAAACGGCATCCCCGTTACCCCTCCTAATATCGTGAACTATATCGATACAGCCATCATCGCCAAAGATATTGAAGAGAGTAAAGCAATGAAGCCGGATGCTATCATAGCTTGTATGCATTGGGGAATCGAATACCAGTCACTCCCGGACAAAGAGCAAAAATTCCTCGCCGACTGGCTGATTGAAAAAGGAGTAAACCATATCATCGGCTCCCATCCTCACGTAGTTCAGCCCATCGAAGTTCGCACAGACAGCCTGACGAATGACAAACATCTCGTAGTCTATTCGCTGGGAAATTATATTTCCAATATGTCCGCCCGCCGCACTGACGGAGGACTGATGGTAAGAATGGAATTAGTAAAAGACAGCACTGTCCGCCTCAATAATTGTGATTATAGTTTGGTATGGACAGCCCGTCCCATTCAATCAGGAAAAAAAAATCATCAATTGCTCCCAGTCAATTTGCCGATTGATTCAATTCCTTTACAAGCACGTAACTCTCTGAAAATCTTTGTAAATGATGCGCGAACCCTTTTCAGCAAGCACAATCGGGGAATAAAAGAATATACTTTTTTCGAAAAAAAATAGCAGAATCTTTTGGAGATTAGAAGATAATATCTATCTTTGCACCGCGTTAGAGAAACGCAAACATGGTGGATGTAGTTCAGTTGGTTAGAGCGTCAGATTGTGGTTCTGAATGTCGCCGGTTCGAGTCCGGTCTTCCACCCC
>PPYE01512172.1_pt1 | contig 18573 bp, 22 predicted proteins | sample 1559881 | NCBI WGS metagenome assembly PPYE01 (sample SAMN08240022, study PRJNA423297) | Human gut metagenome, whole genome shotgun sequencing project. | reverse complement strand
CCTCCTGTGTCATGCCGAGCGCCTCCCGGTCGATCCGGCTCTTGAGCTGGAGCCCGATGCCGACCACGTTGGTGCGGTTAGTGCGGATGGCCGAGGTGGCGATTGGCGCGGCCATGTAGAGCATCCGGGCTCTCTGTCGGAGCGTCCAGTTGTGGGCGTCGATGTCCTCCTTGGGGCTGCCGCTGAAGGCCCTGAAGCCCTTGGTCGACCGCTTGTGCCAGCTCGCGCCGGCGTCGCCGTAGCCCTTGTTCTTAGGGTTCGCTCTCTTGCTCATGTTCTCCTCCTATTTGCAAAATTCCGTATGTCCGCAGCTCCTTCTCAAGCCAGACCATGGTATTTTGATGCAAACATAGCGCGCGCTGCCGGTACGCTTTGCCGTCGTAGAAGTCCGGTTCATCTCCATAAAGTACGCGGGCGATCGTCGCCCAGTCCATCAGCATCAGGTATCTCATGCGCAGCATCTCCCGCTCGTCCGGCGTCTGGCACTTCAGGATCAGCGCCTCAGCCTTTTCCCGGAGATCTCGTTCTTTTTCCTCGAGGATCTGGAGCCGCCCCGCATTTCGCGCCCGGTTGGCCTGCTCTGTCGAAGATGTGGCGACCCGGAGCTGCCGCTCGCGGCTCACATCGAGGTCGTAAAGCGTGACGGCGTAGCCTTCGAGGAGTTCGTGCGCCGGGTAGCTATGACCGGCAGCTCTACCAGTTGTTACAAATATCGGATTTCTATTCACGACAGGATCCCCCCAGTCTTTCGAGGCTTCTGTTTGCCGCCCCCAATGCGCACTTGTGAAGGGCGGGCGCTTTCCGCTTTTCTTTTATTCCGAGAGCCTCAAGGATCACAGGCCAGTCCTCTCCGTCAATGTATCGGCGAGTCAGGGCTTCGCGGTGTTTCGGCATTTTAATCCCGGCCAGCATGGCGTCAACCTTTTCGCGGAGAAGTCGCTCCCGCTCGATGCCGCGCTCGATCCTCTTTTGGATGCGAACGATCAGCTCGTCGCGTAGTCTGTCCGGCTCCATTCCCTCCAGCTCCTCCACCTCGTTGATCTGAAGGTCAAGCTCCCGTTGCAGGTCTGCGTATTCATAGAGCAGATCCCGGGCGGGGTTGTGGAGCTGGTGAGCTGCTCTGCCGACTTTATTGATCTTCGCCATGTTCTTCCCTTCCTTTCGTGTTCAGGATCGCGTCTGCCCACGCTGCCCGCTTTTGGCGGTGCGCCTCGGCACTCCACTCTTTGCGCTCAAGGTGTCGCAGCTCTTTTCGCTCCAGCTCGTCGAGTTTTATGACCGCCAGCTCCACGGCGCTCACTCTGCTGTTTTTGAAGGCTGAGAACGTGCCCCGCAGGCTGTACCGCGAAATGATGTCCTCGCGGTAGATCTGGAGCCTCTCGCTTTTCCTGAGCTCTCGGAGGGCCCGCTCCTCTATGAGGGCGATCTTTTTCTCCGCGATCTTCAGGTCGGAGGCGAGATCCTTCACCAGCCGGCTCTCGATGTACTTCCCGCGGATCACTTCGGCCTGCTCGCTGCTGAGATCCTCGATGCTGTCATTCAAATCCGAGCGAAGGCGATCAAGATAGTCGCGATCCTCGACTGCGGCGAAGTCTCGGAGAGCGGTCGGATCCTCAACAATCTCCTCCAGCGGGCCGGCGTCATCGCCAGCGCCGAAAGGCTCGGAGAGGCTGCGGGTGTCGTCTGCTTTCCGGGAAGCGGTCATGGCTTTGAGCCGTCCCCGGATATGGGCGAACAGGTACGCCTTGAAACTCGCGCCGATGCTGCTGTCGTATAGCTGCGCGGATTGGATCATCATGAAGTAGCCCTCTTGCAGGAGATCTTCGACTTCCATGCCACGCGCTTTGGCTCCGCGTCTGATGTGCTCGCGCCTCCACTCTCGCCAAACAACGTAGCAGATGATCCCTTTGGTCTGCTCGTATAGCTTCGGCGCCAGAGAGAGATCGCCCTGCTTTATCATGCCGACGATCTCCTCGAGGCTCTTTTCTGTTTCTTCAGGCCCCATCCCTTCACCTCCTCGAAGATAGTAGAACAGGAGAGGGCCCGCAATCGGGCCGCCCTCCGTTCCACTTTTCTGCTGCTGTTTCGCCCCTTATGCCTGCGCGTCCTCCGTCTGACTTTCTTCTTCCTTGCGATGCTTAAATTATCGCTGTGTCCGCTGTAACATAGGCGCCGCACTCCCTTCTTGCGAGTGCTTCGAGGATGAAGTCGATGAACTCCGGCTCCAGATCCCTGAGCTTTCGAATCAGGGCATCCTCGTCGGTGTCGCCTTTGATCTCGATCCGAGGATTGAAGGACAGACCGCTCAGGTCATAAACTACCGATGTCCCGGATCCTGCGCTGAGCAGTTGGTAATCGCTCTCAGGCGTTGCTCCCAGCATCCGGCCAGCTTTCTCCCAGTAGGACAAGTTTTGCGACCGATACGCAGGATTGAAGCTGATGACCGCCTCCGTCGGGTATCGAGGATCCTCGCCGGCCAGAGAGGGGCCACTTGTGAATCCGCCCGTCGCATAGCCTTCAGGAGCCGAAGCACCGCCGGTGAACAGGTCTACCACCCAACCGAGACCATCAGCGACCCAGCCGACCACCTTCCCGATCCAACCCACGATTGTTCCGAGCACCTCAGCAATAGGTTGTAGGACACTGAGAATGGGAGTCAAAAGTGGCAAAATAGCGCTGATAAGCTCCACAATCGGGGGAAGAAGGCTGTTTGCCATTTCGGCGAACAGCGGCACGAGAGGCACGATCACCTCATTCAAAATTTGCATTACCGTCGGGAGCATAGCGTTTATCAGGTCTAAGATAGGCGGTAATAGTGCCGTCATGAGTTGCTGAAGGATTGGGAAAAGAGACCCAGCAAGAGAGGCTATCTGAGGAAGAAATTGCCGCAGCATCTCCACAGCACCACCGAGAAAGTCCTGCACAAACGGCATCGCCGTCGCAGTAAGCTCGGTGATAATTGGCCCGATCGTTTCAAACGCTTCGGAAATAATAGGGGCCAGCGATGTCAGGGTGTTTGCGATCATGGATGCCATCGGGAGCAGGGCGACCTCAGCCGACCGTTTGATTGACTCGAATGCGCTGCCGAGATCGTTGTATTTCACGTCGTTGATCTGCTGGAGGGCGGCCGCGCCGTCATAGGCTGCTGTCTCTATGCCAGCCAGCACCGGCAGCACGCCGGCTCCCAGATCCTCGAACTGTGTGCCGAACAGGGCCACGCCGGCCGTATTTCTGGCGAGCGGGTCGTCCATGTTGTTGAGAGCTGTGATAGTGTCGAAAAACGCCGCCTCTGCCGTTTCGCCTCCGGCCGCGAAGGCCGAGAACATGGTGTCGGCGTTCAGGCCGAGACTCTCGAAGGCTTCCCGGCTTGTGTCGCTCCCGTCTTTCGCTCTGATGTTGAACTCCTTTACGGCGTCACCGACCTTGTCGATGGAGAACAGGCCGGCGTCAGCGCCCTCCACGAGGGTGCCGACGAACCGGTCAGCGCTGAGGCCGAGGGCCGCAAACTGCGAGCTATACTCATTCAGGGTGTCCAGCATATCGCCGTTTTTGTCTGCGCCGTTTTGGGCACCTGTTGCGATCAGGCCGTAGGCTTCCTCGGCGCTGATGCCGAAGTTTTTCATCATCGCCGATGCTGCCCGGGCGCTCTCGCCCACCTCATAGCCGAAAGTATCAGCCAGCGCAAAGCCTGATTCGGTGGCCAGCTCCAGCTCGTCCCCTGCAAGGCCGCTCACTTTCTGCACCTCGGCAAGTGCTTCGGCGACGTCGGAAAAGCCTTCGCCAAAACCACTTTGATACACCGCTTTCACTGAATCGCCGAGCGCGGCAAGCTCGTCGCCGGTTGCTCCGGTAGAAGCTGACAACTGGTTCATGCTCTGCTGCCAGTCGTTGCCGAGGTTTGCCAGATACGTTCCCGCCTCAATCGTTGCCGTTGCTGTGAGTGCAATCGTCTTTTTGGTAAGATCAAAGGCCCCCTTCATGGAGAGGGCTCCAGCGGTCGCGGCTGCAAGCACTGGCCCAAACTTTTTGATCTTCTTCTGCGTATCATCGATCATTTTTTGCAGGCTTGGGTCAATCGTGCCGACGATATTGACCGCCGTGGTTAGTATTTTCCCTTTGTCTGCCATGATATTTCACCTCCTTCGTTTCCGTGATCTGGTTGCGGCTTTTGCAGCCGCCGCGGCTCGTTCTTTGTTGTGCTTTGCTTCCTCTATGGCTTCCCCGTATTCGTTTGCGAAGCGAGCAATCGGGTATTTTCTAAGCTCGAGATAGCTCGTGCTGTAAATACGGGAAAATGCTCTCATACACTTTCGGATTGCGTCGCTTCCGACTGGCCGCTCTCGTCGACTTGCTGACCACCCGATGTAGTGAAAAAACTGCGCCCGATCCTCATGATCCACGCGATGTCCGGCCCCTTAATTCGCGCAAGGTCATTCCAGTCGATCTCAGGATTGCAGGCGATGATAGCCGCGAAGCCCGTCTGCAAAAACAGGGTGTTGTCAGTTTCAGCGACAACCAGACCGCGACCGTTTTTGCTCGCGCGCACCTCAGCCGCCTCGAGAAGATCAACGGTGATCTCGTTGATGTCATAGGTAAGCTCCCTGACCGTTTTCCCGTTGATTTCAATGGGGTTTTTCAGCGAGACCGAACCGCCGTCAATAGGCGTCGCTTTCGATGTCTTTTTTTCGTTGGTTTCCTTCATGTCATTGTCCTCCTTTTATCTTCTTCCGATGTTTTCCGCTGCTGCTTGAGATGCCAACACGGCAGCAGCAACCGCCTGACTCTGTACATAATCGAGCGCCTCGATAGCTTCTGGCGTACTCAAAAAGCTATCGCAGCTTTCAAGTGCTGCCCGGCTTTCTATGTTATCCGGTGCGACGACAATTGCCATATTTGCGCCTCCTTACTTTGGTGTTATGCCTAAGTGCCGCTTCGCACTATTTGCAAACCGTTTTTCAATGCCCTCGCTGAGTTTCTGCCCGATGTTTTCACGGACGACGTCGTTGTCGATCATCTGCGGGACGCTCACCGTTTTAATTGCATCAATAGGCGTCCGCGCACTCCCTCGACGTTGGAACGGGATCTCTGTTGAGCTGCCAATCTTCCGAGAAGTGGCGGCCATAAACGCCCGAGGTGTCAGCTCTTTCCGGGATCCTTTTTTTATGGCAGCGGTGATCTTGTAGACCTTCCGTTTCTGCGGCTTGCCGTCCGTTCCTTTTACCGTTTTAGTGGCAGCCTTCACGTTCATCCCGAAGTGTGTCGGGGTCAGCAGCCCGCCCTTATACTGAATTGAGGCGGTCGCTATGCTTTTCCCTGAGATCTTCATCCTCCCGGCCTGCTTCACTTTTTCGCCGTTTCTTACGCTTCCCGGCCGGATCTCCTTCGCGCTTATTCCGTAGCTTGCGGCTACTGATTTAGAGATCCATCCAGGAGCCCGGCTTTTTATGTCAGAAATGACATCTTTCTGAACGGCCACGCTTCCGGTATAGAGCTTTTTCAGGCCCTCCGTCAGCTCCTTGGTGTCGAGCGAGAAACCTATTTTCTGCGTCATTTTCTTGTGGCACGACTGTTCCGGCAAACCCCCTGATACAATGCAGCCATGTCGATCGCCTCTCTTTCTGCATCAGTCAGTTTCCGACCGAGGGCAATCTGCCGCAGCAACTCAAAGCGCTGGCGTTCTTCCTCGGTGGCAGTAGCCGGCGGCTTCATGGCGAGGATGTACGCCTCGCGCTGCTCTTTGCTCATGTGTTCCAGCCTGCTCAATTCTTGCATGGTATCTCCTCCTTACCCTTGGTAGTAAATGCGCGCACGGGTGTCCTCGTCGAACACAAGGCCGATAATGCTGCCGAACGTCCCGGACGGGTTAGAATACTGCGCGGTTTTTTCCGTTGCGAAGCAGTTGTAATCGGGATCCTTCTCGGTCGTGCGGCTGTCATCTCCCGCCTGCGTTTTGATCGTCAGGTCTACGGGGCCTTCCGTGACCACACGGATCCAGCTCAATCTCTCATACCCGAGCTTCTCGATGACATTCTCGCCGGCTTTTGCGTTGATCCACTCATCGCCGGGAATATTGGCTTTAATAATGCTCATGATGTTGCCTCCTTTGGTTTTTGTTCTGTTTTTCTATACTTTGGCTTTGTGTCTTTCCGGCATACTCTGCCGCCTTCCTATCGTGGTGCAGAAGGCGGGGACAGGGGGGAGTCCCTTGCCCAATAGTCAGCCTGCCGATGATCGCTTGGCTTCTCGGAAGTTTTACAGTCACAGCGCTCACCGGGGTCGAGGTGGCTGCCGCAGTTTGGGCAAACATGGTAATAGCTCATTTTCTGTTCACCCTCTTCCGCTTCTGTATCGGCCTGAACAGATCCTGCTCCCCTTTGGCCCGATAACGCTGCCGCAGCGCCTGATATGGGAGGCCGGCCGCCGCTGCTGCCTGCTTCAGGGTCATTTTCTTTCCGTCATATTCGACCATGATGCAGGTGCTCCGGTTGTTGTTCTGCTCCGATCTGGTGGCCCATCGGCAGTTTTCCGGGGTGTAGTCTCCGTCGTTGTCTATGCGGTCTATGGTTAAGCCTTCAGTGTAGCCGCTGCCAGTGGCCCACTCCGCGAAGGCGTCGAAGCTGCTCCACTCGGGGCATACGCGGATCCCGCGTCCCCCGTATCTGTCAAAGTTTTTGTGCCGCGGATTGCTGCATCGGTCGTGCATATTTCGGAACACCTCGAGGAGCTTGTGAGCGGGAGGCTTGGGCTTCCCGTCCGGGCAGTCTGGCCCGCAGCGCTCAGCTCCTCCGCGGATGACGTCGAGCTCGAAGGCAAGGAAGCGGCGGCCGCATGAGCAGCGGCAGAGGACGACCGGCTTCCTATTGACCATACCGGCCTTGCCGATGACCGTCCGGCCGGCGCTCGACTGCCCGATCGTCTTGCAGTTGATCGACGGGAACGGGATCCCGCGCCCGCGCGGCCTGCCGATCTCCGACGTCGGGATGCTGGCGCCTTGGATGGCTGCGTCGCTCCAGTCCGGCCACTCGATCGTCGCCGAGGATCCTTTCCGGTTTTGTTCAAACCTGAGCTTGAGGTATGCAGCGATGACCTCCAACGTCTCGAGCCTGTGCCGCTTCAGAAGTCTCTCGGTGTTATTCTCGGCGGCTTCCTGCTGGGTCTCTCGGAGGCGCCGGTTATTTTCAGCTGCAAGCTCGAGGAGGAGCCGTTCGCTCTCTCCAGAAAGCACCTGATCCGGGCTGATCCTCCAGCTATTGGCGTTTATCGCGTCATTCGCCCACTGTGTCAGCTCGTTATACCCATCCATCATCGGCCGGCTTGAAGCCCCTGCCCCAGTCTCGGCCGGCGTCTGGATCCCGGTCAGGATCTCGCTGATCGCCTGCATCCATGCTCACCTCCTCACTGTTATCCCAGTACCCGCCGTTGAGCCATGTGGCCGGGTTGGGGATGTACCTGCCGTTCTCCCTGCGCCACTGGTCGCTCCTCTTTTGGCGGTCGACGGCCTGCATGATGGTCTCGTGCAGCTCGGCCGTCGGCTTGATCTTGTTCCACGCCTTGAGGGCGTACTGCTTGCCGACTTTCTTCGGGTAGGCGTTCCAGAACTCGTCAAACCTGAGCTCGACGGGTGACTTCTTCGCCCCGTCGCTCCCCTCGCTCGAGGGGGAAGGGGGAGTAGTGGCCTCTGTATTGTCCTGTTCTGTCTGGTTTGGTTGGGTTAGGTACGGTAGGGGCGTGACATCGTCAGGCGTCCCGCGTGACTCCTCCGTGACTTCTCCGTGACCTTCGTGTGCACTTGCCTTTTTCCTCTCCCGCTGTCTCTGCTTCCGAGCCCTGTCCTGCTCTCTGCGTGCCTCTCGCTGCTCTATCAGCCGGCCGGCATAATCATACCAGTCGTGAAGCGAGAGGCCGTCGTCGGTTTGGTCGAGGTAGCCAGCCGCCACGAGGGCCTCGATGAACTGCCCGGGATCTCCCTCCCACAGAGCAGCATCAGCGATTTCCTCGGGATCGTATTGATGAAGGTCTCCATCCTGCGCAAAGTCGAGGGCCCAGTACCAGATCCCGTGAAGGTGGCCTACCACGGTTGGAACTGACACCCCCAGCAGCCGGGCAATTTTTTTCGTCTTGGGGTGTCGCCATAACTCTTGGTGGCTTTCGATCCACGCCATAGCATCGCCTCCTTTCTCCATGAAGCCGCCGGCTATCAAACGCCTATCCTGCGGATCCCGGTCGGCCGCGCCTCGGTCTCCTCAGAAACAGGGTGCGCGAGGTACTCCAGCAGCGAGTCGTAGTTAAGCAGCCGCCGGCGGCCCATTTTGATCGAGGGGATCGTGCCGGCAGCGACCAGCCTGCGGATCATGTAAACCGTGACCGGCGTGTTGGGATCCTCCAGCTTGAGCTCGGCGAGAGCCTGCTCCGGGTATCTCATGCGCGGCGCCTTTGCAGGGACCCGCTCAGCTGTCATCGTGTTCATGCTGCCGCCTCCCTTACAATATGGTGAACAGCTCGGCGACGGGTCGGCCGAGTGCATCGGCTACCTTCTTTGCGGTTGCCGGATATGCGGAGCGGCCCCGCTCGATCCGCGCGACGGTCTCCTTTGTCACGTCGACCTGCTTGGCGAGCTCAGACAGCGACCAACCTCTCTCGAGGCGTGCGGCCTTGATGGCCTCGATTTTTCCCTTTACCATGTTCTGCTCCTTTCGTCCGTTTTCGGAGAGGAACAGAAAAAAGCCGCCGAGCGGACGCTCCTCTCCCTTTGGGTGGGATAGAGTCGTCTGCTCAGCGGCTTCAGGTGGTTCTTATGGGGCACCTTCTCCCGGGTATTGCAGCGCGTTGGTGGGGTCTGGCAGTATCAGAGCTATGGGCTCGGTTTTTTACTCGCCGGCCGTGGTCTCTGCCTTTTGCCTTCCAGCCGGTCGCCCGCCGGCCTTTATGTTCGGCCCTTTCGAGCCTGAGCTTATGATAGCACAAATATTTGACGCTGTCAACTAAAAATTTGACTTCATTATTGACGAAGCCGAATAAACGCGTTATAATGTCAAAAGAAAGTAAAACGACCGACAACAAAGGAGGGACGTCGTGAAAAAGGTGAAAAGCCTGAACGGCTACTCAATTTTTGAAGCAGGCCCCCGTGACGTCGACAAGTATGGGTACGAGGCTGGCAGCTTCTACGTGTTTTTCTCGAGCGACATCCGCGACTTCGGTATAGCAAACAGCTCCCCGGAGTACGATGGGCTCGACACACTCGAGGCCGCTGAAGCCTGCTGCCTCGGGAACTACGCAAAGGCCCGGGAGATCGTCGAGGGACGCACTACGGCCGCCAGCTTCGAGGAGATCGCCGAAGTGGAGCGGCAGCTCGACAACGGTGAGATCGACGATGACGGCGAGCCCGTGGAGATCTCCGACGAGCCGGAGCTGAAGCAGAGCATCGGCAGAAAGATCCGGGAGCTCAGAAAAGCCCGGCACATGACGCAGAGCGAGCTCGCGGCCCGGCCGGAGCTGCCGATCTCTCAGGCGTCGCTCGCGGCATACGAAACAGGGGCACGCGAGCCCGGTATGGAGATGATCGCAGCCTTCGCTCGCTTCTTCCACGTCAGCGTCGACTATCTTTTCGGGATGACGCCAGATCAGGAGCAGGTCGGAGATTCGGCGCTCAGGCTCTCCGAAAATGCTCGCGCATTTTTGCGGTGTTCTGACGGCGCACTTTTGGAGACCATCAGCTCAGTGTTGTCAGCGTCGGCCGCGACGAAGTTTTTCGAGGATCTTCGCGCCTATGTCATGGCGTGCAGCCCCGGGCCCGAGGATCTGGCCGAGCTGCTGCCGATGGCAGACCACATAAACAGGAGCGCCTCGGCCGATCGTGTCGCTCTGGAGATGCTCACCAGCTACAAAAGGAAGCTGCTCGACAGGGCACTGGATGAGCTATGCGAGGAGCTGACAGGGGTCTCCGGCCTCAGTACATCCACGAAGCCGACAAAAGGAGGGGAACGCCATGGCAACAGCAGTAAAACGAGGAGATAGCTTTAAGATCACGGCCTCATGCGGCTACGACATCTCCGGCAAGCAGATCCGCAAGCACACCACATGGACGCCGCCGGCCGGGATGACTCCCCGCCAGATCGCGAAGGAGCTGGAGCGCCAGAAGGTATTATTCGAGGAGCGGGTGAACTCCGGCACTACAAAGGACGGGAACATCCGGTTCGAGGACTTCGCCGCGATCTGGATGAAGGACTTCGCTCAGAAGCAGCTCAAGGTCAAGACCTACACGGGCTACGAGAAAAGCCTCGTGCGGATCAATCAGGCCATCGGTCACATCAAGCTCAAAGATCTGCGCACCGGCCATCTCAACGAGTTTTACAGAAACCTCGAGGAGACCGGGATCCGGGCCGACCTGAAGTACACCAGCAAGATCGACATCGGCGAGGCCATCGAGCAGGCAGGTGTCACGCGCACGGCCTTCGGGAAGGCGGCCGGAGTCGCGGGGAACACGCTGCGGATCGCCATCTCCGGCAAGAGGGTCAGCAAGGAAACGGCCACGGCGATCAGCGAGGAGCTCGGTCTGAAGCTCTCGGACGCCTTCAGGCTGGAGCAGCCCGATCGGCTGCTGTCCTCCAATACCGTCCGCTCCTACCACCGGATCATCAGCTCGTGCCTCGGGAAGGCGGTCAAGTGGGGCTACATCCCCTACAATCCGGCCGTCAACGCCGAGCTGCCGAAGATGCCGAAACAGGAGGCGGCATATCTGGACGAAGCGGAGGCCCGTCAGCTTTTGGTGCTTCTGCATCAGGAGCCCATCAAGTACCGGGCGATGATAACCTTCGACCTTCTCTCTGGCCTGCGACGCGGCGAGCTGCTCGGGTTGCGCTGGCAGGATGTGGACTTTGAAAACCAGACCATCACGATCGTGAACACGCTGAACTATGCGCCCGGCGCCGGCGTCTATGTCGACACGCCGAAGAACACCACGTCGGCCCGGCCGCTGAAGCTCTCACCGACCGCCTTCTCGATGCTCCTCGAGTACAAGCGGTGGCAGGACGACCAGCGCGACGCCTGCGGCGATTATTGGAAGGACACGGTCGGCCGCGTATTCACCGGAGACGACGGCGCCCCGGTGTTCCCCGACTCTCTGACAAAATGGTTTGCCGCCTTCGTGAAGCGGAGCGGGCTGCCGGACGTCCACATTCACAGCCTGCGCCACACCTACGCGAGCCTGATGATCGCCGACGGCACTCCGCTCCCCGTGGTCTCTCGCAGACTGGGCCATGCACAGGTCAGCACCACGGCCAATATTTACGCCCACGCCATAGCGTCGGCCGACGAGAAGGCCGCACAGATCGCCGAGAAGTTTGCCGACGTTGTGACCACTCCCGAGGATTGGGGAAAACGCTGATTTCATGCGGGTTTGCGGGCTTTTGGGCCTGCTTCGACCTGCTGATTACGAATCAGCTGCTCTACCAACTGAGCCACACCAGCACAACAATAATAGTATACTGGATTTTTGGCACAAGTCAAGGGGAAACGGGGCAAAAGTTGAAAAAATATTCTGGGTGGGATACTTTTGTTCATGACGACCAAAAAGGTTACAATCATCCCCTGCGTGGATTTTAACATGCAGGAGGTTAAAATTTTGTGCAACATTCATAGTTTATTTTCGACAAAACTGTGCTATAATTCAAATTGAAAGATTATGGCTATCTGTAATCTTTTACCACAAAAACTGCAAAAACAGGCGTAAAAGCGTGCGGGCTGGCCCGGCGGCTGACGCCTGGCTGCACAGGAGGTACCATATTGGCCGAAAAATCAGTCGAATTAGACAGCATCGAACTGGCCGCCGCCATTTTTGGCAACTGTGACCAGAACGTAAAACTGCTGGAAAATGAGTTTCACGTCACGGCGGTCTGCCGCGGCTCCCTGTTAAAGTTTACCGGTGAGCCAAAAGACGTGGAAGCTGCTGTGCATGCAGTGGACGGCATGGTGACCCTGATGCAGAACCACACCCCGCTGGAGGAACAGACGGTGCGCTACTGCATCAGCCTGGCCCGCGGCGGCGAGGAAAAGCGCCTGCGGGAACTGAACGATGATTTTGTCGCCGTTACCGCCAAAGGCCGCCCCATCCACCCCAAAACGCTGGGCCAGAAAGAGTACCTCTCTGCCATCCGCGCCAACTCCATCACCTTTGGCGTGGGGCCTGCCGGTACGGGCAAAACCTACCTGGCTGTGGCCATGGCGGTCAAGGCGTTCAAGTCAAAAGACGTCAGCCGCATTATTTTGACCCGCCCCGCCGTGGAAGCGGGGGAGAAGCTGGGCTTTCTGCCCGGCGATTTGCAAAATAAGGTGGACCCCTATCTGCGCCCGCTGTATGACGGCCTGTTTGACCTGCTGGGGGCGGAAACCTTCCAGAAGCTGGTGGAAAAGCAGGCCATTGAGGTGGCCCCGCTGGCCTATATGCGCGGCCGCACGCTGGACGATGCCTTTATCATCCTGGATGAAGCCCAGAACACCACCCCCGAACAGATGAAGATGTTCCTGACCCGCATGGGCGTGGGCAGCAAAGTGGTAGTGACGGGCGATGTGACCCAGGTGGACCTGCCGGAAAAGACCCGAAGCGGCCTGGTGGATGCCCTGCATATATTAAAGGGGATTGACGGCATTGCGCAGGTTTACCTGACCGAAAAGGACGTTGTGCGCCACCGCCTGGTACAGCAGATCGTAAAAGCCTATGAGCGTGCCGCCCAGCCGCCCAAGCGGGCCCCGCAGGCCAAGCCGGAAACGGCAAATGCGTAACGGATCAAATGCGTAACGGATAGAGTATAAAAATAAAAATGATTTATAAACGGTGCCCAACCGCACCGAACAAAAGCACAGTCAGGAGGCAGATTTCCTATGTCTAACAAAGTATTGATCACCAATGAGCAGAACGCGGTCAAAGTTCCTTCGGGGCTTCGCATCCTGATCCGCCGCAGCTGCAATGCGGTGCTGGAATACGAAAACTTTGACGGCCCGGCAGAGATCAGCGTGACCTTTGTGGATAACGCCCGCATCCACGAGCTGAACAAGCAGTACCGGGATAAGGATGCCCCCACCGATGTGCTCAGCTTCCCCATGGCAGAAAACGGGGAGTATGATATCGACGAGGACAACGGCTGCAAGATTCTGGGCGATATCGTGATTTCTATGGAGCGCGCCATGGAACAGGCCGAACTGTACGGCCACAGCCTGCAGCGCGAAGTTGCCTATCTGACGGTACATTCCATGCTGCACCTGCTGGGCTATGACCATGAATCCAGCGGGCTGGAAGCGGTACGTATGCGCGAAAAAGAGGAAGCTGTTCTGATGCAGCTGGGCCTGCCGCGCACCGTCAGCTACACCAACGACGAAGTGTGAGCTGTACATGAAGCCCAAGAAAAAGAATCGCATGCTGACGGACCTTGCCCGGTTTGGGCACGGCTTTGTTTACGCATGGCACGGCATCTGCGCGGCTGTTTTGGAGGAACGCAACTTCCGCTTCCACCTGTGTGCGGCACTGTATGTGTTTGCCGCGGCGCACATGGCGCACATTGACGCCACCAGCGTGGCGCTGCTGGCCATCTGCGTGTTTATGATGCTTGGCATGGAGCTGATGAATTCCGCCGTGGAGCGCGCAGTGGATAAGCCGGATACCACCCACTGGTGGAGCGCCGGTGCCGCCAAAGATATGGCGGCTGGAGGCGTGCTGGTCACAGCGTTTGGTGCGGTGGTCGTGGGCATCTGCCTGTTTGGCAACGCGGCTGCTCTGAACGCCATCTGGACCAGCGTGACGGCGACGCCGCTCAGCACGGCGCTTTGGGTGCTTTCGCTGGTGCTGGCCTACCTGTTCACCTTCCGCCTTGGCAAGCAGGAACAGGTCAAAACCCCAAAAGAAAATAAAACCGAAGAAAAATAAGGCCCGGCTGCCCAACCGTGCAGCACGGGTGAACCCAACCGGGCCAAATAGCCCGCAGATTGCAGCAGATTGAAAGAGAAGGTACGAATGCAGAAGAACCACAATGAACCTGAAATGCCCTCCAGCGTGTTTGTGGCCCTTGTGGGCCGCCCCAACGTGGGCAAATCCAGCCTGACCAACCACCTGGTTGGCGAAAAAGTTGCCATCGTGACCCAAAAGGCACAAACGACCCGCAACCGTATTACCGGCATTATCACCAAGGGGCCGGTACAGTATGTGCTGCTGGATACCCCCGGCATCCATAAGCCGCGCAACCGGCTGGATTCCCGCATGACCCAGACCGCCGCCGCCAGCCTGAAGGATGTGGATGTGACCCTGATGCTGTTTGAGCCTACCGGGGAGTTTACCGAATCCGAGCTTGGCATGGTGGAAGCACTGCGCAAAGCAGGTCCGGCGATCGCGGTCATCAACAAGGTGGACCTGCTGAATGATTTTGCCGCGCTGGAAGCCCGCAAAAAGCAGGTGGAAGAGTTCGGTATTTTTGATGCGATCGTCACCGTTTCCGCCAAGGATGGCACCGGCTGTGAAGAATTGTTCCCGCTGCTGAAGCAGTACGCCAACCCCGGCCCGCATTACTTTGACGACGACGCTTTTACCGATATGCCGGAAAAAGAGCTGGTGGCCGAGCTGGTGCGCGAAAAAGCCCTGCTGTTCATGCGGGAAGAAATCCCCCACGGCATTGCCGTTACGGTGGAAAGCTTCAAAGAACGCCCGGACAGCGATTTGATCGACATCAGCGTGGAGATTTGCTGCGAGCGCAAGAGCCATAAGGGCATGATCATTGGCAAGGGCGGCCAGATGCTGAAAAAGATTGCCTCCGCAGCCCGCATGGACTGCGAGGAACTGCTGGGCGCCCGCGTGAACCTGCAATGCTGGGTAAAGGTTCGCGAGGACTGGCGCGATAACGATCGCCTGCTGGATAACCTCGGTTTTGCCAAGCCGTAACAGCGGGGAGACTGCGCGAACCCTGTCCAACCACACGGTTGGACAACTTTTCCACGCATGGATCGGTATGATGGTGGCAAGCTAATCCGTAAAGGGGGCGGGCCATCATGCCAGGAAATGCTGAAACCGACGGAATCCGCGCCGCACAGTGGCAGAAATTTGCTGCCAGCGGCAGTATTTATGACTACCTTGATTACCGCAGCACTGCGCCGCAGGGCATAACCACGGGGGAAAACAATGCAGATCAACACAATGGGGCTTGTCCTGCGTGCAGTCCGGGTGGGCGAAGCCGACCAGATCCTGACAGTGCTGACACCGGGTAACGGGGTGCTGTCAGCATCCGCCCGCGGCAGCCTGCGGCTGAAAAACAAGCTGTTCAGTGCCTGCGGGCTTTTCTGTTATTCAGAATTTGCCATTACACTGGGCCGCAAAACCAATTTTATTGACAGCGCCGCTGTCAGCAAGGTGTTCCACGGGTTAAGCAAAACCGTGGAAAGCACCGCCCTGGCAGCCTATCTTTCGGAGCTGACCATCACGCTGGCGCCGGAGCCGCCGGAATCGGCGGACTGCCTGCGCCTGCTGCTGAACACCCTGTACATGACCGCTGAGCAAAAACGCCCGCTGCGCCAGCTGAAAGCTATCTATGAAATGCGCACCATGACCCAGGCGGGATACATGCCGGGGGTGCTGGCCTGCGATGTATGCGCCCGGTATGACGGCTGTGATTTTTACCTGGATCCGGTAGCGGGCCGTCTGCTGTGCGCCGACTGCGCCGCCAAAGAGCACCGCGCCCCCAACCTGGACCCCGGTGCGCTGTATGCGCTGCGGCATATCTGTTTGGCAGAGGATGCCAAACTGTTCAACTTTACCCTGACAGACCAAAGCCAGCGCCGCCTGGGCCGTGTGTGTGAACAGTATGTGGCGGCTCACCTGGACTATCAGCCCAAAAGCCTTGAATTTTTGCACGGTGTGCTGGAATAACCGTGCACGATAGATGATACGATAAAATAAGATTTTTGACCCATCTGACCCAACAGGAGTAACCAATTTATCTATGGACGTTTCCTACCGTACAACCCTGGAACTGGATAAAATTATTGCCCGTGCGGTGCAGCTGTGCACCTGTGCGGAAACCAAAGAGATGATGCGCGCCATTGAGCCGTTTGCCACAACGGAGGAGGAGCGCTACGCCCTGGCCCAGACCAACGCCATCAACGCCCTGCTGCTGAAAAACGGCAGCCCGCGCTTTGGCGCTGTGCATGAAGTGCGCCGCGTGGTGGCCCATGCGGCCAAGGGCGGCATTCTTTCGATGGGCGAGCTGCTGGAAATTGCTGCAGCGCTGCGCAATTTTTCCGGCCTGGCCCAGTGGTACGGCCTGACCGACCACGATATGTTGCCCACCGATGATCTGTTCTTTGCCCTGGCTCCTCAGCCGGTGCTGGAAAAGCAGATCGGCGAGTGCATCATTTCGCCGGAAGAAATGGCCGATACCGCCTCCGTCACCCTGCGCGACCTGCGCCGCAAGATCCGCGCGACGGAGGACAGCATCCGCACCAAGCTGGATGCCATCATCAAAAACTCTACCACCAACAAATTTTTGCAGGATGCTGTGGTTTCCATCCGCAACGGCCGCTATGTTGTGCCGGTTCGTGCCGAGTACCGCGGCGAAGTCGGCGGCGTCATCCACGATGTTTCCTCCACTGGCTCCACCGTGTTTGTGGAGCCCACCGCTGTGGTGGAAGCCAACGCCCGCATTATGCAGCTGCACGCCCAAGAGCAGGAGGAAATCACCCGCATTCTGACGGCGTTCTCCGGCCAGGTGGCATCGCTGGAGCCGCAGTTTAGCTACAGCTATGACGCTATGCTGCAAATTGACCTGCTGCTGGCCAAAGCCCGCCTTGCGGTGGAGCAGAACGCCTTTATGCCGCAGGTGAACGATAGCTGCCGCTTTGCACTGAAAAAAGCCCGCCACCCGCTGATCGACAAGAAAAAGGTCGTGCCTGTGGATATTGCCCTGGGCGAAAAATATGATACCCTTGTCATCACCGGCCCCAACACCGGCGGCAAAACCGTCAGCATCAAAACGGCCGGCCTGCTGAACGCGATGGCCCAGCACGGCTTCTTGATCCCGGCGCACGAAAGCAGTACCGTCTGCCATTTTGATGAATACCTGGTGGATATCGGCGATGAACAGAGCATTGAACAGAGCCTGTCCACCTTCTCCGGTCATATGAAGCGGATCACCGGCATTCTGGAGCTGGCCGGCCCCGATACCCTGACCCTGATCGACGAACTTGGTGCCGGTACCGACCCGGCAGAGGGCGCGGCGCTGGCCGTCAGCATTCTGGAAAGGCTGCGTAAGCAGGGCACCCTGCTGATGGCCACCACCCACTACGCTGAGCTGAAAATTTACGCGCTGGAAACCCCTGGCGTGGTGAACGCCAGCTGTGAGTTTGATGTGGAAAGCCTGGCCCCCACCTACAAGCTCAGCGTGGGCGTGCCCGGTAAGTCCAACGCGTTCCTCATCAGTGCCAAGCTGGGCATTCCGGAAAGCGTCATCGATGCCGCCCGTAATCATATGTCCAACGATGATAAGCGGCTGGACAGCGTTCTGGCCCAGCTGGATGATTTGAAGCTGCAGCTGAAAGCCGCTGAGGACGAAGCCGAAAAGGCCCGCTATGAAGCAGAGCATGCCCTGGAAAGCGCCGAGAAAAAGCGTGATGCCCTGATCAAACAGGGCGAGGAAGAGCTGGAAGCCACCCGCCGCAAAGCCCATGAGCTGATGCAGAATGTGCAGAACCAGGCATATGCCCTGACGGACGAGCTGCGCCGCATCCAGAAAGATGAAAAGACCAACGCCGCCGCCCGTGCTGTGCGCGCCCGCGAAATTGCCCGCAAGGATACAGAGCAGCTGCTGAACCGTACCGAGAAAAAGCAGCCCAAGCGCCAGTTTGTGCCGCTGAAAGAGGTCAAGCCCGGCCAGGAGGTCGTGATCGCGGAGCTGGACCAGCACGCCGTGGTGCTTTCCCGCCCGGACAAAAACGGCATGGTGGAAGTGCGCGCCGGTATTTTGAAAACCAAGCTCCCCCTGACCGGCCTGTGCGCCCCCGATAAGATGGATAAGCGCACCCAAAAGCAGGAACCGCCGCGCACCCGCACCCGCGTGGAGCTGAACCATGACCGCAAGTCCAGCATGGAGCTGAACCTGCTGGGCTACACCGTGGAGGAAGCCCTGGCCGAAGTGGACCGCTTTTTGGACCACGCCATGCTCAGCAACCAGAACACCGTGTATATCATCCACGGCAACGGCACCGGCGCGCTGCGCAACGCCATCCAAAAGCACCTGCGCACCCACCGCGGGGTTAAATCCTTCCGCCTTGGCCGCTATGGTGAGGGCGAGAGCGGCGTGACCGTTGTGGAACTGAAATAACGGCGGATTTGCTTCAAAATTGAACAAAAGCGGGTGCGCTGTGAAATAATCTAGTACATTTTCCCGCATTTATCTATAGCACACGCCGCCCGCGCGTGCTATTCTATTATTAAGGGCAACACCGCACAATTCCCGCCTAGCGGTTTAAGCACCGCTTCGGCGGCTGCGGCACGGCATCTGCGTTGCCAAAATGCTCGATAAGACATCCAGTATTATCTGCGCT
>PPYE01662337.1_pt1 | contig 18585 bp, 10 predicted proteins | sample 1559881 | NCBI WGS metagenome assembly PPYE01 (sample SAMN08240022, study PRJNA423297) | Human gut metagenome, whole genome shotgun sequencing project. | reverse complement strand
ATTCGGATCTGGACACCCCCAGGATCTCCGCCTTCCTGTCCAGAAGTTCCAGCTCAATATCGGACAGCCGGACTCCGACAAAATGCGGGTGGTTCAGTTCCCGGTCTAATCTCTTTTTTCTCATGGCTCCTCCTTTCTTCTCTTTTCTGTTACTTCAGTAACATCACAAATTGGAGAACCGGCAGTCCTGCCGGAATCTTCCTTTTGTGCTGCGTCCCACTTTCCAGTGGACGCCAATATCTGCCAGATTGGCAGATCATCGAGGGTATGGGGAATCGAAATCTCAGGCAAGAGCCCTACACAGGAAAACACGATAGTGTATTACGGGGTGGATCTTGCTCTGGGAAAATCCCCATCAAGAGCTCAACCTGTAAGTTAGTGGACTGCCAGGAATGGCATAACCGCTTAACACGGGTGGATCTTGCTCTATAATATCTACCCCCTCACTTAACGTAACCGGGAGCGGCCATTATACAGGGTCAAAAAGAAATAAATTTTATTCTTATCAACCAGATCCACTCTTATCTTTTTTATCCTTTAAAGATCCCCTCACTTAACCCAATCGTCAGAGGCAGAAATACAAAGAGATTCGAAAAATCTTTTAATTTTCTGCTTCAAAAAATATTTCCCCTCACTTATAGAAAGGATATTCGCATGTTAAATCATCACCATATTCTTTTTTATTCTACATTTATTTCCGCCACTCTCAATGGTTCTCGTTGATATTTTTACGAAATCGGCGAAATTTCGACAATGTCGATTTACTATCATCAGATTAGGTGATATAATTGATTAAAATGTGTGGACTATTGGGCTTTAAAATGGAGGATTTCAAAATGACAATCAGTTACAAAAAGCTTTGGCACATTCTAATCGATCGCGATATGAAGAAAAAAGATTTAGAGCGGTTAGCTGGAATAAATGAATACACAACAAAAAAGCTGACTCGTAATGAAAACGTATCAGCCGAAGTTTTAGGAAAAATCAGTGTAGCATTAGGCTGCCCTATTGATGATTTTGTCGAATTTACAGTAGATAAGGAATGATATCCGAATTTTCAGAATCGAGGTTTCGTCATGGCTAGAATAATCGGCGGTACGAATGAAGGCAATTACGGTGAAAAACTATTTGTGTCAAAAGCCTGCCAATATTTAGATAATAACCACATCATTTACTGGAACCGCCAGCTTTTTGGCAGAGAATTTGATGTGTGTATTCTTATGCCCGAAAAAGGAATCCTAGTTGTAGAACTTAAAGGCTGGCGTGAGGAAAATATCCTTCGCGTGGAGAATAGCGAGTATGTTGTAGTACAAACGGGAAATGGTGAGATTCAATCATCTCCTCAAAAGCAAGCCCGTAGCTACCGTTTTTCTTTGGAGCGTCATTTAAGGCAAAGCATAGATAAATTTCCATTGGTTTGTCAGCTAGTTTGTCTGCCTCAGGTATCCAAAAGTTTCTATCACGCAAATCGTTTAGACATTGTAATGGAAGAACGATTCACTATACTGAAGGAAGACCTTGAGAGTAATTCAGCATTCTTCGCAAAGCTCGATCAAGCGCTTCGCGAAACTGTCACCTGGAAACGTGATCCTTTTGATAAAAGAACAATGCTCGAGGTTCGAAATCTTTTCGAGACCGGAATTGATTTCTCTACGACTAATGAAAAAGTTGATCCTATAACCAGCACTGACTTCCATCAGCATGACTATTCCCGTTTTTTGTATATGACTCCCGATGAGTCATTCTCAAGGTCCGAGCTTGCCGACCTAGTAGATGAATACTTTGCTGGTTGTAAAATATATGGTGTTTTTTCCAACATTACTCAATTACATGATCTTGCAGCATCTATCGATGGTGCGCTTTCTTCTCATGGGCTCATTCGTGATGGAGAAAGCCTTGATTATGACTTTGAAAATACCAGCGAACATAATCCCGTACTTACTGATACCCTCAAAAGTTTTAAAGCATTCCATATCTCTTTGAGCGTGGCTGAGAAAAACATAAATCTATCGTCTTTTAGAATTTCAAATGGCTGTGCTTCTACCCAGGAAATAAATGCATTAAAATCATTGTCAAACATTAGTGATTTTAATGTTGAACAATATCTTGTCGAGCACGCTGATGCCGATAAAAATATAGTAATACGTGCTGGTGCAGGTACCGGAAAAACCTATACTATGATTTCGCGTATTGCCTATGTTTGCTATACGCAAAATGTCACGATGCAGAAAATGGCTGATCGAATTGTGATGATTACTTTCACAAACGAGGCTGCCGATCAAATGGAACGTAAACTCAAAAAATACTTTCGAAATTGCTATCTCCTGACTTCGAATGCAGAATATTTAAGCATTATCTCGCGCGTGGATTCCATGCAGATTAGCACTATCCATTCTTATGCAAAACAATTAATTGCACAGCTTGGAACATCTTTTGGATACGGAATCGACCTTGGAATAACTTCGAGTGAATACAATAGGCGTCGCAAAATCTCAGATATTCTCGATTCTGAGATTCGAAAAAATGCAAAAAAATATGGAAGTGTACAATATGCACAGATGCTCGGTATGCCTGTTTATGCTATCAGAGACAATATTCTGGATTTTATTTCCAAACTCCATAACAAAAGTGTAAACGTTGCCGAAATTTCTGCCACTGACTTTGGCACATTAGCTGTAGACGATTCTCATTCAGCTCTTCATGACTTACTTGCTGCTGTAATTCCACAAGTGGAGCGCGAATACCTAAGAGAACTTCAAGAAAACAATAAAATCCACCTTAGCGCTATGATGTCTACACTTAACTGTTTCATAAATGCACCTGGAAGTGAAAAACGTATTCGAGAACTTAAGCGAGACAAATATGCAACCCAGTTCATGTTTGTTGATGAGTTCCAAGATACAGATGACTCTCAAATCGAATCTCTTTTAAAAATTGCTAACTATCTAGATTACAGAATGTTCGTCGTCGGTGATATAAAACAGTGCATATATAGATTTCGTGGCGCAGAAGAGGAAGCCTTTAATCAATTGAGAATCGAAGAAAATCCTGACAAGTGGATGGACTTTTCTCTACAGCGAAATTATAGAACAGACTCTACGCTTTTAGATATTTTTGACCATTCTTTCTCCAATTGGGGAGCACGCACTGATAGGCTGCTTGCGTATCATGTAGCAGCTTCTCGTAGTGATAGATTGATTGGTACAAAAAACTATAATTCTTATTTGGCTGGTAATATCAACAGGTTTTATAGAAGAATCCCTGTTCAGAATGAAGATAAAAGAATTCCTGCCCTGGTTGAGGAAATCAAACGCATCCAAAACTGGATTGCCTTTGAAAAGCAAAGTGGGATAAAACTTTCTACCGAAGAAAGGCGCATTGCTATTCTTGTACGAGAAAACTGGCAAGCAGAGATGATTAGGAAAGAATGTGCTAAACTTGGCATTACCAACATTCAAACCAATACTGGTGGTGACCTATATATGTCTCAGCCAGCACTTGATATGATGACGCTGGTTAACGCTTTGGTTAACTATAATCAGGCAGAATATCTTTATAGCCTTGCCGTTTCAAACTTTTTTAATTTGGATATTCCAAAATCGAACTTGTTTGAGATACGCACAAAAATACGTGCAGGGGAATGGAGAGCTAAAGCCGACGAGCACGACCAGGTAAACTATCTCATCAAATGCTTAAATCCTCTTCTTGCAAATACAGAGGATTATGAAAAAAGCTGGGAATTACTTGTAGAAAGTCTACGTATAAAGCCCATCTTACAGGCTATTCGTTCCATATATGCCAGATTGGAACCTTGGAAAAATTATGCTCCAGATAATCCTACTAAACAACACTACTATCAGCTCAATGTAGACCTTCTTTTTGAGCAATTAATAAACGCATGCAATGTGGATCGTCTTACGATAAACACTCTAAAAGAGCATTTATATAACAGTATTATTTCGCAAGTGTCCGTCGATAGCCGAATTCCTTCTGAAAATGGCGATGATGATTTGATTCACTGCATTACGGTTCATAAGTCAAAGGGTCTGGAATATGGACATGTAATATTACCGTTCTGCTCTGCTCCTATTAATCGTGTTAAATCGACGCAATTACATGTCAGTGTTGATAAAGAAGACAATCAATATCGCATTGGATATAGCATGAACATAGGGGAAACGGGAAATACAATCCAAAATTCTTATTTTGACAATGCTGTCGAAAAAGCCGAAAAAAGTAGAGAAGAAACAAGAATTCTCTACGTAGCCATGACACGTGCAATTCGTTCATTTTCGTGGATTGAATTAGAGGGAAAAAATACACTTTCTTGGCAAAACCTTATCAGTAAGGAGGATTAAGCAGTGTCTTTTAAAATATATACGTATGAAGATCCCTATAAATTGGATAAAACTGATTTTTGGGAAGAAATATCCCCTTTGCCGCATTTCTGTTCTGCACGTACATTGGTAAACGGTTTAAAGGACATTTACGCAGATAAAATCAAAGGTCTAATTTGTGCATTTGATGATTTTGTTCAACATGAAGGAATTTATAAATCCTGGACTAACAACATCAGTCTTCGTGTTCAACAATACAGCTACTTAACATCTATCTATAATCGTCTTCAAGGGAAACACATTGGAAATGCTACAATTGATAATCAATTCGTTCTTGCGCTCATGCAGAATCAAAAGTACTTCCTTGAAGCATTAAGGTTGTTTATTGAGTTAGATATTCCTGTCATATACATCATAAACCGGAGTCAGAAGTAAAGCGTTGTGAGCGAGCAAAGGAACTGACCGAAAACCAGCAATTTGTAAGCATTGTTGTACACGGAATACATCAGTTTACTCCTGTTCAGCTACGCTTGTTATTAGATTTAGACAAGCAAGGCGTTAATATTATTTTTCTGTACAATTATCAGAAAAAATATTCGAAGATTTACTCATCATGGAATGATATCTATAGTTGCTTCGGAGTACCTATTCAACACGATACTGCGGTTTCGGAATATCAAATGTCAACAATGCAGAACCCCAGCAATGCTCTGGCTTGTGCCTTAGGCGAGATTTGTGAAAATCACAAATCAATAAATCGAGCACAGCTTTCTCAATGGCGTCAGCTATATAAGAGCATCCAATTCAGAGAATTTGCTAACATTACTGAATATGCGCATTTTGTCTCTATGCATGTTGAGGAAGCCAAACATAGATGTTATGAAAAAGCACCTGTTCAAATCAGAGGCAGCATGACGCCAAGTAATGCAGCTGTTTTGAATGCCATGACCGAACAAGTATATACAGCAAACAAAGATGTTCATACTCTGCTTAAGATTTATCATCCGGAGTTTTCTCAAGATCGTCATTTTTTGGCATATCCTATCGGCCAATTTTTCTCTGCTATCTATCGGCTATGGGATTATGAGAAGCAAGCTATCAGTATGGATATTCCTGCGCTTAAAGAATGTTTGTCCTCAAAAATTCTGAATACAGCACCAGGAGAAGTATTGCTTAGAGCATTCTATTCGCTTGAAATTCTTTTTGAAAACATTAGTACTTATGAAGAGTTTCGCTCTGAAATAGCAGAAAAATTTATAAGCAATTACAAGAAAGTCAATTCTACAACGAGTGGAAATGCTAATCTACGTAGCCTCTCAATTTACAATAAATACAAGGTGCCAGAAAAAGATATTCTTGCTCTGATTAAAGCAATCGAAGAGATCAATGAGATTTCCAAATACTTGTTTGTCCAAAGCCCTGACCGCAGAGATTACATTGATTTTGGAAGTCACTTTCAGAATCTTGAAGAATTTCTTAAGAAGAGAGAACTTTCGCTTGCAACTTCAAAAGAGCGAGAATTAATCAACGCGTTGCAACTGCGTCTTAGTGAAATTCGTCCTGAGAAATCGGAATTCAGTGGAACTATCCGAGATTTAAGAGAAGGCTTGTACTACTACCTCAAGCAAAAAGAGACTTCCGAACCCGCCGTAGATTGGATTGTAAAAAACTTTGAGCAGATAGATGGTGATATTCTTCAGAGTAAACATCAATTTGAACAGGAACATATAAAAACATATCATTTCGGGTGCGTATCTGATAGAGATATGAATATGACCGTAAATGACCAGCTACCTTGGCCCCTCACTGATGAATTTATTCGTATGGCATATGCCCCGGTGGATCTTCAGTTCCAGATTTATTACACGACATTGGGAGAACGAAGCAATTTCCTAAGATATGCCCTTTTCTACGGTCTTTGCTTCAATCGTTGCGATGTGCGAATCAGTTATGTAAAACAGTATGGCGATGAAGTAACAGAACCCTATACGCTTTTATCCATACTCGGATTTAAGGAACCCGTTTCTGTGCCTATAGAATCACCATCTGCTTCTATTCCTATGTCCATTAATATTGGACAGGAAAAAACCAAGGTAATAAAGTACGATTCTATGCAAATGATGGATATGTATTTGTGCCCTTACAAATTCTTCCTTGACTACGTTACTGAGAACTCACCTGTAATTCAAGGAAACTTCTTATATCAAAAGCTATATGAAAATCTACTAATTGAGTCAGTATGGAAAAGAATCGAAAACCAGCCTCGTGGAACTGCCAGCCAACATCTTGATCAATTTGTTAGGGCTGAAAGTGAAAAGCTTAAAGATTATTTTAGATTCTGGAAACCAACCGAAATACATGACCTCATGAACAAAGCCTACAATTATTTAAAATATGAGGTCATTAATAAGAGTCGTGGAACAACGGTATCTGCTTATGATGAAAAACATATGCAAATCAGAAAGCAGTTCGGATTGGCGAAGTATATCATAGATATCTCAGAAAACGAAATCAAAAATCCCTATGCAAAATTTGAATCGCTTACTACTACCGCATGGCCTAAAAAAGAGTATTCCCTGCACAAACTACCACCCCAGAATCCTCAGCCCGCTCAGCAAACCTTAGCAGATGCACTACGCGCAGAGGCACGAGACTACATAAACCAAACTATCACTACAGATAAAACTGCTATTCCTTCCGACTGGTGCACCTATTGTGTACATCGAGGAATGTGTGTGGAACCATTTCTTATTGGAGAGCAAATAAAATAAACATTTGCTTTTCCTTATAAGATATCTTCAAAGGAGAAATCTTCCATGATAAAAGGATGCTATTACCGATGTCCAATAGTTATTGAAGAAGGAGATTCTGAATTTCCTCGTTTCTTTGTTCTTGCACAAGTGATTGAATACAATGAATTGGCAGACGCTGTAAAAGTGAAAATGCATGATCTCCTAGGTAGCGGACAATACTATAGCAACATTTTCCAGCATAATGTTTTTCGTGCTGATGCTGTTGTTCGTTGTGAATCCATCTCTGGTGGCGTTGTTGAGAGCAGTCGTGGACGCGGTGTCATAATATCTCGAGCCGCTAATCCTTACGATGAAAACCAACCCTTTTGGTATTGGATAAAATTACCAAATGGAAAGGTCATCAAAGAATGCGAGACTGCACTGAAAATCGAATATTCTCAGATGAATTATTCTCCTGTAAAACAGTTCCGAAATTATGAGTTTCAGAATCCAACATGGTTTTTAAACCATCTTAAAGTGAGTCGTAACTTACACCTGATGAATAACGCCACTTATGGGTTTAGCGTATTGGCTGGATGCCGTGCATTTTTGATGCCTCACCAGATATGTACTGTCTCCAGATGCTTTGAAACAATGCCCGTTCGATACATGTTAGCAGACGAAGTCGGCTTAGGAAAAACTGTCGAAGCTTGCTCTATCTTACGCATCCTAACAAGCGAAAACCAAAAGTTGCGTTCGTTACTGATAGTTCCTGGAGCATTAGCCACACAGTGGAAAAACGAATTACATTACAAGTTCAGTATGGAAGCACAGATTAACTCTCCATTATCGCAAATATGCATTATCCCAATGGAAGAACTCACCAATTCAAAAACCACATTGGTTACCCCATGGGATCTTGTAATTGTTGATGAAACGCATAGATTGCTTGGCCATGAAGAATGGTATCAGAACGTTCAAGCATTAAGCCTCAGAATCAAACATATTTTATTGCTTTCTGCTACTCCTATTCAGGATAGAAATGAAGAATACCGCCACCTTCTTGCCTTGCTGAATCCAGAGCAGTACGCTAATATGCCACCGGAACGTTTTTCCTGGATGGTAAAAAAGCAACAGCGCATTCAAAAAACAGTAAACCAGCAGTTAGGCCGACTGAATCGCTATGACGAATACAAAGATATTATTCTGGATAAATTAAGCGAAGTAGCTGAAACATTGGAAGATATTCATTTAAAAAAGCTTGTTGATGTAATTGATCTCAATTCAGAAGATTGTGGACTTGACCTTGTCAAGCAAGCTCTTGCATATATCTGTGAGAACTACAGAGTTGAACGCAGAGTAATTCGAAATCGTCGACAGTTAATTACGGAAAAGATGGCCAAAAGAACTCTTTACGAAGTTCCATATGCGCCACTGTCTGCTAACGAAAACTATAATGAAATTGCTGCCATTCAAAACACTTTGGCTTATTTGTCGGAAAACGGCGAAGAGGATACGGACTATGTAATTGATACAGCAATTCCGCTACTTTCGGCTTTGTTTAGTAGTCCTTGGGCATTTGAAGAAGCACTTGGCGCCTTAAATATTAATGATAGTATTCTGATTGATAGCATGAACTCCTGGAAACAGCAGGCAGAGAATGAACATGCTTTAGTTTCTGTTGCCTTAACAGAAAATCCAGAATTAATCAAGGGCCGACTAATGAATGCCTTGAATTACATCGATCAGGAAACACCTATCTTAGATAATCCGGATTTCAAAATTGTTGTATTCACAGGATTTAATGCAACGCTAAACGCATTCCATAAACTATTTAACGAATACTATGCCAACACTGAAATCTATGCTGTATCATTCGGAAAAAATATGTCTCATGAAGAACTCGAGGATAGCGTGTATTCATTTCAGAATGATCCTAATTGCCGGGTTATTATATGCGACGAAACAGGTGGCGAAGGACGTAATTTCCAGAATGCTTCTCAGGTTCTTCATCTTGATATGCCTTGGAACGCAAATATTCTTGAACAAAGAATTGGTCGTCTTGATAGATTGGGGCGAGATCCTGAGCTGGACGTTAAATCTGTCGTTTTGTATTCCACTGAAACTGTTGAGGAGCAACTTCTTAACATTTGGAAAAATGGCATGAGATTATTTGAGCAATCTCTGAGTGGCCTTGAAATTATTACTGGTGAGTTGAATGAACTAATTGTCGAAGCACTGCTCGACGATTACAACACAGGATTAGCAAATGCTTTTGACGATATTTTGAACCAAGCGGAAGAAATGCGTGAAAGTGTTGAAGATGAGCAAGACTTTGATCTTGGAGCTACATTGTATCGGCCAATGACTCAGGGAATAGATAATGTTTTGAATATGTATGCCTCCGAAGACACCAACATTTTTGCAACAGCAATGATGGGTTGGGGGCATCAGGCTGGCTTAACAGCTCAACCGCCAACAAAAACTGGTCTTATTGAATTCCGAAGTAGTTCATTCAGTGTAAATGCAGCAAAGCAATCCTTATTTATTCCTCCTGATTGGAGTGTTTATACCAACTCTTCCATGATGCGTAGAGAACGAAAAATACTAGGTTCTTTTAACAGAAAAACTGCTGCATTAAGGGAAGACGTGCTTTTCTTTGCACCAGGAGATTCCGTATATGACTCTATAATTTCAAACGCAGTTGGTTGTAGCAGAGGTAGATGTACTGCAATCGAAACTCAAGGATCATTCAATTATGACGGTGCAATATACATTTTTAATGTTGTACCGCCACTAGACGAACTATTGGAAGCAAATATTGATTTACAGACTTTGTCTCAGTATCGAATGTATCTTCCTCTTGAGCAGATAATGATTTGTATTCCACTCACTCAGAAGAGCAAAGAGATCCCTGAAGAGATTGTAAAACGCAAACTACTTGATTTGAAACTAAGTGAAGCACGCCATATCGGTCGTCGTAGTTCCTATAAGGGAATGATGTCTTCACTTGAGACTTTCATTTTGAGAACGCCTCCTAGTGCCTGGGAGCCATTAGTCGATAGCATTTCAAACACAGCATACAAAAAAGCAAAAAAAGTAATAGCAACAGGGTCAAATATTTCTGCTGTACGCGCAGAGATGCAACGAGTATTAAACGGTTATCGTGCGGAATGTCTCTATTTTGAACGTGACACGGAAATCGTTGAACAAAAGAAAGAAATATTTCAGACAACGTTACGGGCCTTAAAAAATACAAAACCCGAACTGGACGCTATATGCTTTTTAAGGGTGAGAATAAATGGATAGCAAAGAAATTCTGCGCCAATACATGATAGGAGCAATTCAGTCAGCAAGCGCCATTAGTGAATTAAACAAATTAATATCTCCCGATTTATCCCCTGAAGCGCTACAGAAATCTGCAAAGGCACGATACGTGATGGGATTTATTCGTCGTTATCAGCAGTATCTGGCTGGTAACGCATCTGACATAGATATCTGCCTGAATATCAGAGATTTGTCTTTAATTCTAGGGCGCATAAAAGTAAATGACAGGCTTTACAAACTAATTAAAAATAAAGGGGTATATCTAGGATTTCGGACCGAGGCAGATAATCAGATTTCTTGTGACCTCAAAATCCCAAACTGGCTATCACCTTCTTCTTATGTTCATGATGTGTACTCTCTTAAGCAGGATGAAGGTATCGATGTCGAACTGCCATCGTGCGGAGATAACCTTTTGAGACAACATACGGTATTCAAGCATTACAAAAATTTTGAGCAAAAAATTGCGGTTCATACCGCCTTAACCTTACCGGATGGATATACTCTTTTGGTGTCTCAACCCACTGGCGGAGGTAAGAGCCTTGTTACACAAATGTTATCTAGTGTGTCTGAAGGAATGACTTTAGTAATTGTTCCTACAGTTGCATTAGCGTTAGATCAGTATCATGCCGCTCAAAGAAATCTGAAAGACTCAACGGAAATATACTGTTATAAAGGCGATCAATCTGCAGATAATCGAATATCTATCATAAAATCCATAAAGGAACAGAAAACTCGCCTTCTTTTCACATCACCAGAAGCTATTTTTAAAAATGCAGAATTATACAAACTCTTAGCAGTTTCTTCAAAAAATGGATTCTTAAGAAACGTGGTAATTGATGAGGCACATATAGTTCCCGATTGGGGTGTTTTCTTCAGGCCGGACTTTCAGATTTTTTCAATCGCTTTGCGTAAATGGAGAACCGAGTCCGGAAAAAGTCTTAGAACATATTTGCTCTCAGCAACCCTTTCTGACGATGTTGTTGATACATTGTTTAAATTATTTGGATTGGAAGGAAAGAATAAACAAGTGCGGTGTGATGCGCTTCGGCAGGAACCTCGTTTCTATTTTCAATCCATGAAATCTAAAGCAGAACAGGACAAGAAAACTATTGAAGCCATTAAATTACTTCCAAAGCCAATGGTTGTCTATGTGTTGGAACCTCGTGAAGCTATAGATTTACAAAACAAACTAAAAAGCGAAGGCTTTTTGAATACACCTGTTTTCACAGGAGAAACAAAAGAAAAGGATAGAGATAAGATTCTATCCGGCTGGAAAAATCAAGAATACGATATCGTGCTAGCAACATCTGCATTTGGTATTGGTGTAGACAAGCCCGATGTAAGAACAATTATCCATGCATGCTGTCCCGAAAATCTCAGTCGTTTCTATCAAGAAGTAGGCAGAGGGGGACGTGATAGGCTTCCATCTCTAAGTCTGTTTATGCCTTACCAAAATAGATATGATGGCGAAGGCGACGTCCGAAGAGCGTTAGGGCTTGTTAACAAAAGAGTTCTTACGGCAGAGCGTGCAGTGATCAGATGGAATAGTATGCTGCACAGTACTTCTGCCATGATAGATGCCGATGAATGTATATTGGACACTTCTACCCCGCCAACTACTATGACAGATGAAGAGGCTGAATATGCTGGCAACCGAAATGTCGCATGGAATATCAACTTACTGTTGTTTTTGTATCGTACAGGGTATATTGATCTGTTAGATGCAAATTATATTCAAGAAAACAAAGCTTACTCTGTAAAGCTCAAGCTTCTCAGAATTGAAGAACTATCCGATTCGGAAAAGCTGAAACTCAGCTTAATTAAGCCAAGATACACCGAGTATCAATTGCAAATGGCTGGATATCAAATCATTAGTGAGCTTGTTACTTCACCCACTTCTAAATGTTGGGGCCGTACATTTAAGCATTTATATCCACTGTCAAAAGAAGTCTGCAACGGTTGTCCTGCAGATCCTGAAGGCAGAATTACAACTGATGAAAACTTCAAATTACGTTTGGATCCTGACATTCAATTAGCTCCAACATTACCTAGCCGTAAACTTGCACGCAATATTGGATCTTTTACAGAAATGGTTATCCGTAGGGAAAGTTCGGGACCTTATGTTGAGACCGAAATCATTATGTTAGCAGAAAAAGCGAGTCTAAACCAATTGGGGGTATTCGTTGCCCCTAAAGAATTGCTTACCAATGTTTCATCTGACTGTATAGTGCTGAACTATGATGAATTCTTTTTTGCGGCAATCCACTGCCCTTATTTGTTCGCTAGTGGCATGGTATGCGTTCTCGATGGAGATAATTTTTTTAAAGAGTCTCTATTTAAGCACACCAGAAAATTGGAAAAGTATGGATACAGATGTGTTTTATATTCCAATGAAAATGCTCTCGTTATGAGCAATGGAAAAGCGCTTAGGGAATGTGTGGAAGGATACACTATTACATTAAGCAAATTCTAAGGAGGACCTATGTTTAAAACAAATCCAGATGGCATGCGAATGGAACCTACTCCAGAGCGTGTACTCTCAGTTTGTAGATTAATTGCTCAAAAGAGCATAACCCACGAGGAACTACGTCAAGCAATGACTCTTGGACAGAACGGTGAAAAAGAAATTGATCAGATTAACAAGTCTCTGGCAGTTGCCTTAGAAGAGTTAAATATTGTCAGAACTAAGGATAACTTGATTGAACTTGCGGTTGATCCGTTGGTTATTAAGTCGCCGGTAAACTTCCGGCGATATATCGGAAACACTACTCTTTTAAAAAAAGATACAACCTTTCATCTTTTTACTAAATGGGTAATTGCCCAAAATGAAAAAATCTTTGCGTTGAAAACCTGGGAAACTATGGCCAAGATCTGTGGATCACAAGTATCTGAACTTTCTAATATGAGTGAAAATGCAGCCCTTGGCTGGCGTTTCTGGGCCTCTTTTTTAGGCTTTGGATACTTGAGCGGGACAATGATTATTCCTAATATGAAAATCAGAATAGAAGATATTTTGGCAACTACATTTGCCGAAAAATTCAACTATGACGAGGCTATACGAGCAACAGATTTTATTACTTGGATATCCACAAGAGCACCTGAGGTTGACTTGTCAGGCAAATTACCGTTAGCTTTCTCGGCAGGGTTGAGAACACTGCACGAGCTGGGATTAATTAAGCTTGAAACATGGCGAGACTCAAATCGAGTTTTTTTATATCCTGTTGACGGTGATCCAATAAATGACTTCTCTCACATTACGGTTAGAAAGGAAGTTGCAAAATGAGTTGGGAACAGTACAAATCAGTAATGGAACGATATGCAATAAAAACTGATGATATGGCAACAGAAGATGCCTATTTTATGGCCACTCATATGCCTTTCGCGCACTTGGCTGTATATGAAGGTGGACGTACTCATAGTGCGCCTAAGATGTATAGCGAAGAGGAAATTTTCACTCAACTTATTTGCAACCCTGATAATGATCATCGAATGATTATCGTCAGAGGTGATAATGGTACCGGAAAATCACATCTTATTCGATTTTTGAAAGCCAAGTTTGAATCTAGTCCGGCTACAGTTTATAATCCGGCAACTGAGCAGCTTATTTTTCTGCGTCGTCTGAACAACTCTGTGCGTGGAGTCTTCTCCCAGTTGATTGAACAAGATATCATCAAGGATCCATCTGTTAGTCAGAAAATTAAGAAATTTATTGATTCATCTGATTCTAAAGATGAGTCAGCATTCTTAACGGATATCCTGTATTCATATATTGCAGCAGTTAGTAATGATCAAACCGGTGATACTTATAAGCCTGTAATTTGCAGAGATATTGCCAGTTATCTGTCTGATAGCCGTGTGAAAGAACACCTTCTACGAGAGGGTGGAGCTATTTCGAGATGTTACACTGTTATTACGGCTCCAAGTAATCAGGTACTCAAAACTACAAAAGTCTTTACCGATGAAGATTTTGATGTCCGCAAAATTATTACTGCCGTCATCAAGCAAGGAGATCCACAAGCGTCTGACTTTGCATCTACTATCAAAGGTGATCAAGATGAAATACATAAACTGGTAAATTATTTAAACCATTTCACAAGCGAAGTCGTTAAACGGTGTGCTGACATTTCAAGCGAGAGTACAAAAGCTGTTTTTGAACAGCTCCGAAAGGATCTGAAAAGGCAGGGAAAAAATCTCACCTTGTTTATTGAAGATTTTACGGGATTTACAGGCATTGATTCTGAACTGATTACCGTATTGTCTACAGAACATGGGGGCGATTATGCGGACCTCTGTCGTGTTACCTCAATAATTGGTATCACAAATGACTACTACGATCAGTTCCGCGATAACTTCACCGATCGTGTTACTCATCAGATCAGTGTTACAGATGATTCGTTTGGAAGTCCTGAATTCTTGACGCAAATGGCAGGACGTTATATCAATTCAATTTATTGTGATGTAACTGTTTTACGTGAGTGGAATGAGCAAGGAGCCGACTTTGACTCGCTTCCGATTAATAGTTTTACTCCTCCTTGTGAATGGGATACCGTTAAAATCGGATCTAAAGAAACAACCATTTATCCCTTTAACAAGACATCACTTGTTGCACTTTATGAAAGCTTACCTGTAAAAACTCCTCGTATGTTCCTGAAAGAGGTCTTACGTGCACAGCTAAAAGAATATTTTAACGGAAAAATCTATAGCGACGGATGGTATTTTCCGCTGAATCCTGGAAATGTCCAGATGAGTAACGACCGTCACAGTTCATCTATTGATCGAATTGAATCACTTTCGTTAGATGATCGCAGCCGCCTGAAAGCAATATTCGCGTTGTGGGGAGACGGATCAGCTGCAGGTATAAAAGAAAATGATGGTACTATTCGATTTGGTGGAATCAACAAGAAATTCTTCGATGATATTGGCTTGGTGTCTTTCGAAGGAATAGGAGACTTAAAAACCGGGACATCAGCCACAGGAAGTGGAGCGACCGACACAAAAAAGCCTTCAAAACCCGAGCCACCAAAAACAAGAGTTGATGAGGCAACCAAAAACTATCAAAAGTACAAAGATGACATCAACGGATGGTTCACAAAAAACGAACCTCTTAAATTTGATGCGGACTATCGATCTTGGCTTAGAGAACTAATTAAGGGTAGTGCATCCCAGGGTGGTGCTATCAACTGGCAGGATATTGGTATTCCCGCATACATCGCGGAGAAACGGCTGGAAGATTTAGGCGTATATTTCATCACTGAGCAAAGCACCCCTTTGAACCTAGACAAAGCTATCGTTCTAATGGATAAGAGCCCATTAAGCCGTGATGCTCTTCTTGCATTAAATGAACTAAAATACTCAAAGGGCTGGGATTTTGAAGGCGTCGCATATTACCAACAGAGACTAATTACTTGGATAGAACGAGAAAAGGATTCTATTATCGAACGAGTTACTGCTTCAAAGCGTAACGAACCCAATCTTCCTGTTATCGAATGGTGTCTAGTATTACAGTACCTTAAAGCAAAAGTTCTGGGGTACAAACTCGACAACACGAATCAATATAATTTCTTGCATTCATTAATGTCGGATTTCACATATAAGGCCGATGAAAAAAATAAACGTGAGACAAAAGAATGGGGAGATTTGATTCAGTTCATTCAAAACAGAAAATCTGAATTTGATAGTGCATATATCTTGCTCTGCAGATCGATATCGACCACGCAAGGTGCTGTACACTATGCAGTTGATTCGAAAAATGCCTCGTGCATTAGGACGGACGAGTTGTTGTCCATTTTGAATAAGCTGAAAAAATGTTATTGGGATATCGAAGCTGAAATGCCACCCACAATACCCAATAAGCATCTTCTTTATAACCAGGCTGCACTACTCAAAAAACTGTATCCGGGCATAACCAAGGTCGTTATAGCAGAGTCTGAAAAAGCTAAACAGATTTCTTCCAATATTGAAGAATATGTTGGGACTATAAATGAGGCCAATCTGCTTCAAACGCTGAATGCTATTAAAGATCTTTTCTCTGTATTCGCTTCTAGTGGAATCATTGGTAGCAATGAGATCCGTACAAAGTACGAATCTGCACCTATTGATACTGCAAAGAAAATCTTGAATGCAGTGGAGGCCATAAAGAAGGCTGAAGAACAGCTGTCCAACGCAAAAAAACTTTCAGTTTTTTCGCAAAACGCTTTACATATTCTCGCCGACTTCCTTCGTGACCTACAGACAATTGCCGGTCTCGCTGAAAAAGAAGAGGCTATCGCAAACAAAGAGTTAACTAAAATAGGCGGTGTTGACGGTATAAATGAACTATCAGCTGCAGCTCTCGAGACTATGCAAAAGCTGTATGAATTCGTCGAAACTATGGAGGTGTCTAATGTTACTGACTGAAACAATTCAAAAGAGTACGACTGCCATTAAGCTGCGTAGAAATGCAACTGATAACAAAGCAAAAGCAGAATCTTATTTCAAGGCTTTGACTCAGTTGAATCAGACGGCTAAAAACATCGAGGATACCCTGAAATGTGCCATTGAAATGAAAGCACAGGGCATTATAACGGAACCAATACTCATTGAAGAAGTAAAGGCTGATTTGCTTGCATGTATTGATTCATGCGGAAATGGCGTTTCTCCAAATTCTGAGGAACAGTTGTCCTTAGCCACTGTTAAGTTGTTGCAGTCCAAAGGTGATGCGATTGCAGTCTCAATTAAAATCATATGGAAAGAAGCTGCAAGTGCTTACGCTAAAGGCCCAACAGGCTATCTTTCAATGATAGGAAGTCTAACTGATAGTCCTAAACAGGCTAAGGAACTGGTTGAAGGAATTAATAAGACCACTGAAGGTAATCCTTCTATCAAAGCAATATCCCAGCTTGTAACTGATGTTGATGTTGCTAAAAAAATCACCGAAGCATTCTCCATCAGCCCCAAAATTGAGAGTTTCCTGAAAAAGGTATCCTCCCAACAGGCTACTGTCGCAGACCTAACACCCGATGTTACCTCTTGGCTCATAGAGAAGAAGCTTATGGAAAAACTTAAAATCAGATTCTAAGAGGCAAAGATACAAATGAGATCATTTATTTCAAAAATTGAACACTTTTACAAACTCAATACAAATATTTCAGGGGAAATTCAGTTTTCCCCTGGAATACAGGAGCTACGCATACCTCTGTATCAAAGAGAATTCAAATGGACTAATGAAAAGATAGCTGAACTAATAAAGGACATTAATTCAAGAGATAAGTTTCTTGGTATTATTATCTTGGATGAGCATGTGTCACATTATGAAATCGTCGACGGTCAGCAGCGAATAACAACTTGCTATCTTGCTTTGCTTTGTTTGTACAATCTTTATAATGGACACTTTCGAGAACAATCTAGCATCAATGGGTTAATTAGGCCGTTTAACAACCAATTCGTTTTAAAAAATGAATCTATCGGAGATTATATTACGGTAGCGAATTCTCTAATGAAAATAACCATTCAAGACGATGCTGACGTTTATTACCAAAGAGATGATTTTTTGCGTGCCTACGCCCAAATATATGAAATCCTCTCCGGATTTACTGAGAGGGAACAGCTGAGAGCGTTCAAGCAAAAACTTTTGGATAGCCAATTCCTAGTTTTGGTTAATGATACTCAAAATAACACTCGCCCCGTTGAACAGGTATTTCTTGATATTAACGAAAAATCTCAGTTATTGGAGCAAGCTGACATTTTTAAAGGACATTGTTTCAAGAATTACGGTAATGAATATGCGGATGACTTAAAAAGTTTATGGGTAGCTTTGAAGAAATGTGCTGTTGAATTTACAAAATGGGGCTTCAAAGATTTTGATGAGTACCTCTATACATATCTCCTTATGGCTGTTAATCCTAAAATGCCTGTAAACTTGTCGCCAAATGGGAAACACTATCTTGATGGAAAAAGTATTGATGAAACAGAAGGGATATTGAATGAAATGATATTATATGGAACGCGAGCGGTGGAATACCATAGCAATGTTTCTGATACACACTATGCTTTTTCTGATCTATGCCATGATGCAAATAACTATGCCAACACGGGGTACATTGAAATACTCAAGAAGCTTTCGCTCAGAATATTAGATAATATGAAGTGACCCCACATTTGCAGCAACGTGGATTTACCTGTATACTAGAGTTTGACAAGAACAATGGTAA